>Ga0213876_10000148_pt1 | contig 75586 bp, 71 predicted proteins | sample BarmaccomBMRX_R9_FD_160113 | JGI IMG/M metagenome (GOLD analysis project Ga0213876, IMG submission 160113) | Root-associated microbial communities from Barbacenia macrantha in rupestrian grasslands, the National Park of Serra do Cipo, Brazil - RX_R9 | ecosystem: Host-associated > Plants > Roots... | reverse complement strand
GTGAGCGGTGTTTCAACGGTGCGGGCCGTGGTCCGCGCCGCCATCGATATCCGGCTGGAGAATTTGACCCTCTATGCGTTTTCTTCCGAGAACTGGAAGCGGCCGGCGCTCGAAATAAATCACCTGATGGGCCTGTTCCGCTCCTATTTTCGCGAAGATATCGAGGAATTGGTTCGCCGCAATGTGCGTATGCGGATTATTGGGAGCCGGAGGCGCGCGGCCCCCGACATCCTGGCCATGATTGAGGACGGCGAGGCGCGCACGGCGGGGAACGACGGCCTCAATCTTACATTCGCGTTCGATTATGGCGCGCAGGAAGAGATTGCTGCGGCGGCGCGGGAGTTGGCGGAGGCCGCCGTGCGCGGTGAGCTTGATCCTACCGCCATCACGACCAGTCTGTTTGCCACGCACCTTTCCACGGGTGAGCTGCCCGAACCCGATCTTGTCATCCGGACCGGCGGCGAGCGGCGCCTGAGCAATTTTTTGCTGTGGCAGTCCGCCTATGCGGAGCTCGTCTTTGCCGAGACGCTGTGGCCAGACTTCTCGCGCAACGAGTTTCTCGATGCCCTGAACGCGTTCGCCCGGCGCGAGCGGCGGTTTGGTGCGGTCGAGCCGGAAGCGGCAGCGTGAGCGACGTCTCTCCAACGGTGCCGCCGGCGATGCTGAACGGGTCAGCGGCGGACACGAAGTTTGACCGCAAATTCCACGTCAATGCCGATTGGATTACCCGTCCGCTGTTCGGCTTTGCGCTCGCGGGCATAGCCGTCGCTGCGACCGTCCGCGGTGGATTTGTTTTCGCGGTCTTCCTGTCATTGGGCTGCACGGCGGCCGCGCGCGAATGGCATCGCCTGTTTGCAAAGTCGCGCTATCTGCTGCCTGCAATTATTACATGGTGCGCGCTGTGGGCGGCGATGTTGTGGCAGGTTCGAACGGTGCCGCCGTGGCTCGATTCCGCTTATGTGCCTCTCGCGATTGTATTCATGGGAACCGCCTGCAATCTGCTCATTGGATTCGTGCGGCGAAATTCGCCGCTGGCTCACGCGGCCGGGCCAATCTACATTGCCATACCAGCCTTATCGCTTTTGATGGTCCGGCAATCCACGGTTCATGCGCTCTGGGTCGTGGTGCTATTCTTCCTCGCGGTCTGGTCTACAGATACCGGCGCGCTGTTCATCGGAAAGCTCATCGGCGGCCCAAAGCTCGCACCGCGGCTGTCGCCGAAAAAGACTTGGGCGGGCGCGATCGGCGGGTTGGCGGCGGCAGGGCTCGTTTGCGGCGGATTGACATTCCTGCTGCATGGAGCAGTGGTGATTGCGGTCCTTTTTGGCGCCATTCTCTCGGTGGTCGGGCAGGCCGGCGACCTCTTCGAGTCGTTGATCAAAAGACGGACAGGATGCAAGGACAGCGGTGGATTGATCCCGGGCCACGGGGGCGTGCTTGATCGCATCGACTCAATGCTGTTTGCGGCCCCCGTCGCGGCGCTGCTTGTGCTGTGGTTGAGTTTCAATCCTGTGGCGAGCGCATCGCCGTGAACCTGTCCGATCTCCAGGATGCGTTGTGGCGCCGCGTTACAATTCTGGGCAGCACCGGCTCAATCGGCACCAGCACGCTAAGCGTGATCGGACATGCGCGGAAGGAGTTCGATCCGGCGGCTTTCCCGATTGAGGCGCTGACGGCGCAAAGCAACGTCGAGGGTCTGGCCGCGCAGGCGAAAGCCTTTCGTCCCAAACTCGCGGTGATCGGTGACGAGAGGCTCTACGGCCGGTTGCACGATCTCCTTGCCGGAGAGGGCATAGAAATTGCCGCCGGCCCGCAAAGCGTGATCCAGGCTGCCGCGCGCGGCGCCGAGGTCACGATGGTCGCCATCGTCGGCGCGGCCGGTCTGGAGCCGGCGCTCGCCGCTGTCGCGCGAGGTGGACTGATCGCGCTGGCCAACAAGGAATGCATTGTTGCCGCGGGCCACGTTTTCCGCGACGCGGTGAAGCGCTCGCATGCAACAGTCATCCCGGTCGATTCCGAACACAACGCGGCATTTCAGGTTCTTGATTTCGACCAGTTTCACAGCGTGGAGCGGGTTACGCTGACCGCATCCGGCGGTCCGTTCCGCGATTGGTCGAAAGAGCGCATGGCGCGCGCTACGCCCGAACAGGCCGTGGCACATCCGAACTGGTCGATGGGGGCAAAGATTTCCGTCGACAGCGCCACACTGATGAACAAGGGCCTGGAACTGATCGAGGCCCATCACCTGTTTGACCTGCCGGCCGATCGTCTGGATGCCGTCGTGCATCCGCAGTCCATCATCCATTGCCTGGTCAGTTATGCGGACGGCTCGACGCTGGCGCATCTTTCAGCGCCGGACATGCGCACGCCGATTGCGGTAGCGCTGGGATGGCCCCGGCGTATCGGATCGCCATCGCAGCGACTGGATCTCGCGGCTGCCGGCGCCCTTACCTTTCAGGAAGCGGATCGCGACAGGTTTCCCTGTCTGGCGCTGGCGGAGTCCTGTCTGCGCGCCGGAGGGATGGCGCCGACGGTCCTTAACGCCGCGAACGAAGTTGCGGTCCATGCGTTTCTTGGCGGCCGCATTGGTTTTGCCGATATCTGTCCTGTGGTCGGAGATTGCGTCGAGGCCATGGACGGCCGAGCAATCAGCACCAATCTGGACGCCGTTCTTGCCATCGATGGGGAGGCGCGGGAGATTGCCGGTCAGGCAATCCTGCGGTTGGCCGCCTAGGAGTAGGAAAGCAAGATGCTTGACATTCTGCATGGGTTCTTTGGGTGGCTTCCAGTCGGCTTGCCGGCGTTTCTCTTCGTCATCACGGTTGTCGTGTTCTTCCATGAGCTTGGGCATTTCACCGTTGCGCGTCTCTGCGGCGTGAAGGTTGAGGCCTTCTCCATCGGCTTCGGCCCCGCGCTGGTGAAGTGGCGCGACCGGCGGGGGACGCTTTGGAAGATTTCCTGCATTCCCCTCGGCGGCTACGTGAAATTCTTCGGCGATATGGATGCCTCGAGCGCACCCGACCACGCCGGGATGAACGCGATGACGGAGGAGGAGCGGCGAGATGCCTTCCCGTTCAAGCCGCTTTATCAGCGTGTACTGGTGGTGCTTGCGGGGCCGGTGGCCAATTTCATTCTGGCGATCGCGATCTTTGCGGCCGTATTCATGACCGCGGGCAAGCCCGAGCTTTCCGATCATGCAATCCCCTCTCGCATCGGCACGGTTACGCCACACAGCCCCGCAGCCGCTGCGGGGCTAAGGCCTGGGGATGTCGTGCGTTCCGTGAACGGGCATCCTGTGAGCCGGTTCGACCAGCTGCAGAAGGCAATTCGGGCAAGCCACGGAAAGACACTGGAAGCGCTGATCGAGCGCAAGGGCGCGCCGGTGATCATCCACGTTACGCCGGCGTGGATCGACATTTCGGACATGTACGGCAGCAAGACAAAGCTGTTCGGCGTCGGCATCTCGCCATACATCGATCCGGCGCTCGTTTCGACGGTGAGGCTGGGACCGCTTCAGGCCATTGGGGCGGCCGGAACGCAGACTTGGTTCATTGTCGACACGACGCTCACCTATATGTGGCGCATTGTCAGCGGCCGGTCGGACACGAACCAGCTCAGCGGCCCTGTGGGCATTGCCCGGATATCGCAGAAAGCGGCTTCGCAGGGCTTTCTGAACCTTATCGGTCTGGCAGCTCTCATTTCTGTAAGCATCGGACTCATCAATCTTTTTCCGATTCCCATCCTCGACGGGGGCCATCTTCTATACTATGCCTTCGAGGCGGTGTTGGGCCGGCCGCTGGGAGCGCGGGCCCAGGAATTGGGATTTCGGCTGGGGTTGGCGGTTGTGCTAGGCCTGTTCGTGCTGGCGACCTGGAATGATCTCGTCCGGCCGAGTCTGTTCTGAAACCTGAAGCCGGCGTGCCCGTCTGGACGCGCCGAACTCTGAACGAGCGAATGAGCCTGATCGCTTTTCCCTTCGCCCGAAACGGACGCGCGACCGCGGCAATTGCCTCGGCAGCACTGCTTTCGTCCGCGGCGCAGGCAGTAGCGCAGGATCAAGCTCCGGCAACCGCAAACCCTGCTCCGGAGCCTGCGGCCGAGGCCGCACCGCGGCCGGCGGGTCCACCAGTGCGTGACATTCGCGTTCGCGGTACCCAGCGCATCGAGCCGGGAACGGTGCTGTCGTACATCTCCATCAGGCCCGGAGATTCGTATGACGAGCAGGCTGTCGACCGTTCGTTAAAGGCACTGTTCGCAACTGGCCTCTTCGCCGATGTGAAGATCAACTGGGATGGCTCGGTCCTCACCATCAACGTGGTGGAAAACCCGATCATCAACCGCGTGGTCTTCGAGGGTGAAAGCAAGGTTTCGGAAAAGGACCTCACCAAGGAAGTGCAGCTGAAGCCGCGCATGGTGTTTACCCGCGCCAAAGTGCAGGCAGACGTCAGCCGCATTGTCGAGTTGTACAGGCGCAACGGCAAATTCGTGGCAACCGTGGACCCGCAGATCATTCAGCGGCCGCAGAACCGCGTCGACCTCATCTTTTCCATCAACGAGGGTCCCACCACCGGCGTGGCGCGCATCTCATTCATCGGAAACAAGGTGTTCGACGACGGCACGCTCAAGGCCGAGGTCGCGACGGAAGAATCGGCGTGGTGGAAGTTTCTTTCGAACAACGACAATTACGATCCCGATCGGCTGACCTTCGATCGCGAGCAGCTGCGGCGCTTCTATTTGAAGAACGGATACGCCGATTTCCACGTGGTCTCGGCGGTCGCCGAACTGTCGCCGGACCGGCGGGATTTCTTCATCACCTTCACGGTGGACGAGGGGCCGCTCTACACCTTTGGCAAGGTCGTCATCAATTCGAAGATTCGTGAGCTCTACCCCGCGAGTTTGCGGCCCATCGTGCCGATCGTATCGGGCAGGCGATACAATGCCGAGCTCATCGACAAATCCATCGATGCATTGACCAACGCAGCGGGAACGAAGGGCTTTGCGTTCGCCGAAATTCACCCGCGTATCGCACGCAATCGGGCCAAGCGCACGATCGATGTCGTCTTCGATATCGACCAGGGTCCGCGGGTCTATGTCGAGAAGATCAACATCACGGGAAACACCCGGACCCTGGACAAGGTCATCCGCCGCGAGTTCAGGCTGGTGGAAGGCGATGCCTTCAATCGGGTGCTTGTCGACCGTTCCCGCACCCGCATCCGGTCGCTGGGCTTCTTCAAGGATGTGGACATCAAGCCCGCGCAGGGATCGCAGCCGGATCGCACGGTCCTCAATGTTAACGTTACCGAACAGTCGACCGGCGAGCTGCAGCTGGGCGTCGGTTATTCCTCGACAAGTTCCTTCGTGGGACAGTTCAGTTACACGGAGCGCAATTTGTTTGGCCGCGCGCAGTATTTGCGGGCCAGCGTGTCGGCGTCCAGCATCAGCAAGGAAGCCGTCCTCAGCTTCACTGAGCCGTATTTCATGGACCGGCCGCTGGCGGCGGGCTTCGACATCTACAAGATCATTACCACGTTCGATCAGGCCGATTACGAGAGCGACACGGACGCTATTGCATTGCGTCTTGGCTTTCCGACGTCTGAATTCGGCAGCGTGGGGCTGCGCTATACGTACCGGATCGACAGCATCACGCCGTTTTCCAATGCGCCGACGGCCGTCAAGCTTGCGGCGGGCACGGAAAGCACTTCGTCCATCGGCTATACCTACGCCTACAACACGCTGGACGACCCCATTAGGCCCCGGCGCGGGCTGACCTTCCAGTTCTCGCAGGATTTTGCCGGTTTCGGCGGCAGCCTGAAATATCTGCGCACACAAGCCACTTTCAGCTATCGCCGCCCGGTGTTGTGGGATGATTTCGTCGCCACGTTTACGACCCACGCCGGGTATATCACCGGCTATGGCGGCCAGGATGTTCGCCTGAACGAGCGCTTCTTCGAGGGTGGCGATACCTTCCGGGGATTCCAGATCGCCGGCATCGGGCCAAGGGAACTTCACGTGCGCCGGGAATCGGCGTTGGGCGGCGAGGCCTTCGCAATCGGCACCCTCGATCTCCGGCTGCCCGACTTCCTCCCCGCCGATTACGGCATCAGCGCGTCCTTGTTTACAGACTTCGGGACCTTGGGCCATATTGCCAACCAACCCGGCCTGCAGAGCTGCGGACGCGTTAACCGGTTCACTCCTTGCATTGTGGACGATATGGCGTTTCGCGCGTCCGCTGGTATTGCCATTAACTGGAAATCGCCGTTTGGCCCGGTGGAAGTCGATATCGCCGTGCCGTACGTCAAGCAGGATTACGACAAGAGCCAAGTCATTCGTTTCAGCGCAGGAACAGGATTGTAAACATGACCCAGACCATTATTGCCCGCGTCATAGCGGGATTTGTCGCCGTTCTGTTGGCGGGAAGCATTTCCGCCGTCGCGCAACCGAAGCCCCCCGCGCCTCCAAAGCCAGGCGCGGCGGCACCGATGGGTGCCGTGCCCATTCCAAAAATCGTTGTGATCGATCGTAACGTGATCATCCGGCTTTCCAAGGCCGGGCAGGACATCGTGCGCCAGGCGAATGGCTACATGCAGAGTGCGCAGACCCAGTTTCGTGCCGAGGGGCTGGCGCTGCAGAAGGAAAGCAAATCGCTGCAGCAGCAGATCGCAATCCTGGCGCCGGACGTCAAAGCGAAGAAGATTCGCGATTTTCAGGGAAAGCAGGCCGCGTTTGAACGAAAGGTCGGGGCCCGCCAAGGGTTGATCCAGGGCGGCGTGTACAAGGCGCGCCAGCAAATGGAACAGGCGCTCGGGCCCATACTGCAGGGAATCATGCAGGAGCGCGGCGCCAATTTGTTGCTTGATCGCAATTCCGTGGTGCTCGGAACGGTGAACGTGGATATCACGTCTGTGGCGATCCAGCGGCTGAACCAGAAATTGCCATCGGTGAAAGTGGATCTCGTCGCGTTGCCGGCCAACGTCCAGGCGCAACTCGCACAGCAGCAACAGGCGGCGCGTCGCTGACAATGGCGCCACCACGCCGTGGCTGATCCCCGCTTCTTTACGAATCGCGGCCCGTTTCGGCTTTCGCAAATCTGCTCCCGGCTGGGGGTAGACGTTCCGAGCGAGGCCGACGCCAACCGGGTTGTGGCCGATATTGCAACCATCGAGAGCGCCGGATCAGATCATCTGGTTTTCTGCGACAGTCGCGCGCGGGCAAAGCATCTCGCCGGGTGCACTGCCGGTCTTGTGCTGGGCGAAGCGAGCCTCGCCGGGTTGCTTCCTGCTTCCATGCCGGTTCTCTACGTTCCATCGGCAATCGCCGCTTTTGTCGCAATCGCCGAACTCTTCTATCCGGAGCACGGTCAAATCGAGTGGGACGACCCCGCCATTAGTCCGCAGGCGATTCTCGGAGAAAGCGTGCGCATTGCGCCCGGCGCCACCGTGGCGGCTCGCGCTGAAATCGGCGATCGAACGCGTATTGGTCCAAACGCCGTGATCGGTCCGGGCGTTGCCATCGGACACGATTGCGATATTGGAAGCAATGTCAGCGTCACGCATGCCTATTTGGGCGATGAGGTCCAGATTCTCCCCGGCGCTCATATCGGACAACCGGGTTTCGGCTTTGCCGCGGGCGCAGCCGGTCATGCCAAGGTGCCGCAACTCGGTCGTGTCATCGTGCAGGACCGGGTCGAAATTGGCTCTGGCACGACGATCGATCGCGGCGCCCTGGGCGATACGGTCATCGGGGAAGGAAGCAAGATCGATAACCTCGTTCAGATCGGGCACAACTGCATTATCGGACGGCATTGTGTGATCGTTGGACAGGCGGGGCTGTCGGGCAGCTGTGAACTGGGAGATTTCGTGGTGCTGGGCGGTCAGGTCGGGCTGGCCGATCACGTGCGAATAGGCGACAGGGCGAGACTTGCTGCTCGGGGGGCCGTGGCGCCGGGTGAATTGCCGGGCGGCCAGGACTATGGTGGCGCACCCGCGATTCCCGTAAGGGAATGGCGGCGGCAGATGGCCGCGTTCGCAATGTTGGGGCGCCGTAAACGGAATTGAGATGCGCAAGGCGTCCGAACCTGAGCTTGGTGTGGATGAGATCAAGCGGCTGCTGCCGCACCGCGCGCCATTCCTGTTCCTCGAAAGGCTGACGGACATCGTTCCGGGCGAAAGCGCGGTCGGGCACAAGGCGGTTTCGTTCAACGAACCCCATTTTCAGGGGCACTTTCCGGACTTTCCCGTCATGCCCGGCGTGCTGATCGTGGAAGCTCTCGCCCAAACGGCTGGCGCTCTGGTCATGCACACACTGAACCTGGCCGACAGCAACCGGCTGGTCTATTTCATGTCCATTGACCGGGCGCGCTTCAGGCGGCCCGTGCGCCCCGGCGACGTGCTGCGCATGCCGGTCAAGGCGTTGCGCAAGCGAGGCCCTGTCTGGCGCTTTGCAGGCGAGGCCTATGTTGGCGATACACTCTGCACCGAAGCGGAATACAGCGCGATGATCGCGGAGAACGGAAAGCCCGGAAATGGCGATTCATCCGACAGCGATCGTTGAAGACGGCGTCGAGCTTTCGGACAGCGTCGAGATCGGACCGTTCTGTATCGTCGAGTCCGGCGCGCGCCTTGGCGCCGGTGTTCGGTTGCTTTCGCATGTGGTGATACGCGGGAACACCGAGCTTGGCGAGAGAACGGTGGTGCATCCGCAGTCTGTGCTGGGCGGCGATGCCCAGATACGGAAGGCCTCCGCGCCCGAGGCGAGGCTCGTCATCGGCGCGGACAATGTTCTACGCGAAGCGGTCAGTATCAGCGCGGGCAGCCAGAAAGGCGCAGGTCTGACGCAGATCGGGGATCGCAACTACTTCATGGCCTTCAGCCATGTCGGCCATGATTGCGACATCGGCAGCGATATCACCTTGTCGAACGGTGTGCAGATCGGCGGTCATGTGGAAATCGCCAACGGCGTCATCATGGGGGGGCTCGCGGCTGTGCAGCAGTTCTCGCGGATTGGCCAATACGCGTTTGTGAGCGGTTTGTCCGGCGTGAGCGCGGACATCATCCCCTACGGGATGGCGCTGGGGTTGCATTCGCGTCTCGGCGGATTGAATCTGATCGGCTTGCGGCGTCGCAAGGTTCCACGCGCCAACATTCATGCACTCCGCGCTGCTTTCCGCGCCATCTTTCAGGAGAGGGAGGGCAGTCTGCAGGAGCGGGCGCAGAAAGCGGCAGGCAGTTGGCCCGATGTGCCGGAGGTGCAAGACATCACCTCTTTTATCCTGAAGGATGCGAAGCGTCCGATCGCGCCGGCGCGCTCGCGCGCTGACGTGGGAAACGAGAACGCATGACCGGTCTCGGTATTATCGCCGGCGGGGGGGAGTTGCCGGTCGCGGTTGCACAATCCGCGAGCGAGAGCGGCCGATCCATATTTATCCTTTCGCTGAACGATCTTGCGGACGACCGGCTGGCGAAATTCCCGCACGAAAAGGCATCGCCGGGCGAGGCTGGCCGCATCTTGTCCTTGTTTCGGCAGCACGGCTGTAGCGACATTGTTTTGGTCGGCAAGGTCGCGCGACCGAAATGGAACGAACTGAAGTTCGATGCCACCGCGGTGCGAAAGTTGCCAAAGGTGATGTCCGCGGCGCTGAAGGGCGATGATGCGCTTCTGCGAAGTTTTGTGGACATCCTGGAAGGCGAGGGCTTTCGCGTTGTCGGCGTGGCAGAGGCGGCGCCCGGCCTGCTTGCCCCCGTTGGTGCCGTGGGAAAACACCGTCCATCGCCACGGGATGAAGCGGATATCAAACGGGGGATCGAGGTCGTCCGCACGCTTGGCGCATGCGATGTGGGGCAGGCGGTGGTGGTCTGCGAAGGCCTGGTGCTGGCAGTCGAAGCGGCCGAAGGAACCGACGCCATGATTGCCCGCATTGCCGGCCTGTCCGAAACAATTCGCGGCACTGCGGAGAAGCCGAGAGGCGTGCTGATAAAAGCGCGCAAATCCACGCAGGACGGCCGGACTGATCTACCGGTCGTTGGCCCCGATACAGTCAAGAATGTGCTTGCTGTTGGACTGGCTGGCATCGCGGTCGAAGCTGGCTCCTCGCTTGTGGTCAACAGGCAGGCCGTTGTCGAGCGAGCCGACGGCGCAGGGCTTTTCCTGTTCGGCTTTTCACCCACCGCATAGCGAAGCATGTCAGATGACAGCCCAACGCTAAGGTTCATGCTCGTTTGCGGCGAGCCTTCCGGCGATCAGCTCGGCGCGCAGCTTATGTCGGCGCTGAAGGAACTCACCGAAGATAAGGTGACATTTACTGGCGTTGGCGGACCGGCCATGGCTACGCATGGCCTGAAGACTCTGTTCCCCGTCGATGTCACGTCGCTGATGGGCATTGGCGCCATCGCCACACATCTTCCAGATATTCTACGTCGCATTCGCATTGCCGCGGATTTTGCGCTGGCAACGCAGCCGGATGCGCTCGTATGCATCGACAGCCCTGAATTCACGCACCGTATCGCCCAGCGCGTGCGGCAGCGCGATCCGGCCATACCAATAGTCAACTACGTGGCTCCGCAAGTGTGGGCGAGCCGGCAATATCGGGCCCGCAAGATGGGGCAATACGTCGATCTGGTGCTCGCGTTGCTGCCGTTCGAGACGAAGTTCTTTGAGACCCACGGATTGCACGCGCGCTTCGTTGGGCATCCGGTGGTGGAGCGTGCAGCGCGCATTGCCGGCGGCGAGGCGTTGCGGAAGAGGCTGGGTATCGCGCCGTCGGCTCCACTCCTTGCGCTTCTGCCCGGAAGCAGAAAGGGCGAAGTACATCGGCTGCTTCCGGTTTTCCGCGAAACGGTCGCCGCGGTCAGGGCCGAAATCACGGACCTTGTCTGCGTCCTGCCGACGGTACCGCTCGTCACAAAACTGGTGCACGAGATGACGTTGCAATGGCCGGCGCCGCTTCACATCCTGGAAAACGAAGCCGACAAGTTCGCCGCGTTCGGAACCGCCGATGTAGCGCTGGTGGCATCCGGCACGGTAACCAGCGAGTTGGCCCTGGCCGGCGTGCCTATGGCAGTGGCCTACCGGGTTGGTTGGCTCACTTCTGTTATCGCGCGGAGAATCGTGCGGGTGCCGCACGTCACGCTGGTCAATCTGCTTCTTGAACGCGAAGCGGTGCCGGAATTTCTGCTGGAGCGTTGCCGGGCGGACCTGCTGGCACCCTGTCTCGTGCGGCTGTTCCGCGACGAGGACTACCGGTCAAAACAGAAGCACGATCTGCGCGAAGCCATGCACATGCTTGGCGTAAACGATGAGGCTCCGAGCAAACGCGCGGCCCGCGCGCTACTGGAGTTCGTGCGCGAGCGGCGTGTCGCTGGCTAGCGCTGGTTGAGTGGCAGGTAGTCGCGCCGGCTGGCACCGGTGTAGAGCTGCCGCGGGCGGCCGATCTTGAGCTCAGGATCTTCCAGCATCTCTTTCCACTGCGCGATCCATCCGACCGTGCGTGCCAAAGCGAAGAGCGCCGTGAACATGCTGGTGGGGAAGCCGAGCGCCTTCAGCGTGATGCCAGAGTAGAAATCGATATTAGGATAAAGTTTCTTGTCTATGAAATACTCGTCCTGCAGAGCGATGCGCTCCAGTTCCATCGCGACCTTGAGAAGCGGGTCGTCATGCACGCCGAGTTCATCCAGCACAGCGTGACATTGCTGTTGCATGGCTTTCGCGCGCGGATCGTAGTTTTTGTACACGCGGTGACCGAAACCCATCAGCCGGAACGGATCGTCCTTGTCCTTGGCGCGCCGGATGTATTCGGGAATGTGATCGACCGAGCCGATCTCTTCGAGCATCCTCAGCGCCGCTTCATTGGCGCCACCATGTGCCGGTCCCCAAAGGCAGGCGATGCCCGCGGCGATGCAGGCGAACGGATTGGCGCCGGACGATCCGGCCAGTCGAACAGTGGATGTCGATGCATTCTGCTCGTGATCGGCGTGCAGGATGAAGATGGTGTCGAGCGCCTTCGCCAGCACCGGGTTGACCTTGTAATCCTCGGCCGGCACCGCAAAGGTCATGCGCAGGAAGTTTTCCGTATAGCCGAGATGGTTCAACGGATACACGAAAGGCTGCCCGATCGAGTATTTGTAGGCCATGGCCGCAAGCGTGGGGATTTTGGCGATCAGGCGATGGCTGGCGATCTCGCGCTGATGCGGATCGTTGATATCGGTGGAGTCGTGGTAGAATGCAGAGAGCGCGCCCACAACGCCGCACATGATGGCCATGGGGTGCGCATCGCGCCGGAATCCATGAAAGAAGGATGCAAGCTGTTCATGCACCATGGTGTGGTGCGTAATGGCCTTGTGAAAGCGCTGCATCTCCGCTTTCTCGGGCAAGTTGCCGTATAGCAGCAGGAAGCAGACCTCGAGGAAGTTCGAGTGCTCCGCCAGGTCGTCGATGGAGTAGCCACGATACAAAAGAATGCCGCGATCGCCGTCGATGAAGGTGATGTCGCTTTCGCAGCTGGCGGTGGAGGTGAAGCCGGGATCGTAGGTGAAGAGGTCCGATTCGCCGTAGAGTTTTCGGATATCAACGACGTTCGGGCCCTCGGTACCGGCCAGGACGGGCAGTTCGAAGCTCTTGTTCTGGTACATGAGCGTCGCGGAGCCGGCGGCGACAGCCTTATTCGGGTTCATCCGATGTCCTTCTCCGGCTGGGCGCCGGATTGCTGCACTGCAACATCATAGGCCTAAGTCCCAGCTTCCGTCATTAATTTTTTGTATTCGCAGCCGCACGCGCCCCTAGTCGGGACAGGGCTTCTTTCTGGCCAAGCGCCACGAGGACGTCGAAGACCGGTGGCGATGTGGTCCGGCCCGTCAGAGCAGCCCGAAGCGGCTGTGCAACCTGTCCCAACTTCATGCCAGCGCCCTCAGCGAAGGCCCGGGCGGCCGTTTCGAGGCCTTTGGCAGTCCATTCTTGGACCGCCAGTTGCGGCACGAGCTTGGCGAGAACCGTGCCGCCGCCCTCCGCAAGGATTTTTGCGGCTTCCGGCGTCAGCTCCGGCGCGCCTTCGCGAAAGAGAAAGTCAGCCCCATCAGCGAGTTCTACGAGGGTCTTCGCTCGTTCCCTTAAGGCCGGCATCAGCAGGAGCAGGCGCGATCTGGCGACGTCATCGAGGATGACCGCTGGCTGCCGGCGGCCCAGGAGAGCCGTCACTTCTTGCACCATCGTCTCATCGCCCGTCGCGCGAATGTAGTGCGCGTTCAGATTGTCCAATTTCTTGAAATCGAACCGGGCGGGACTGCGCCCGATGTTCTCCAGATTGAACCAGCCGATCGCCTGCTCGGTGCTGATCGTCTCGTCGTCGCCGTGGCTCCAGCCAAGGCGCAGGAGATAGTTGCGCATTGCTTCGGGCAGGTAGCCCATTTCCCGATAGGCATCGACGGCCAAAGCGCCATGCCGCTTGGATAGTTTGGCCCCGTCCGGTCCGTGAATCAGGGGCAGATGACCATAGACAGGCACGGGCCAATCCATCGCCTGGATCAACTGAAGCTGACGCGCGGCATTGTTGAGGTGGTCGTCTCCCCGGATGATGTGCGTAATGTCCATGTCGAAATCGTCGACCACCACGGCAAGCATGTAGGTCGGCGTGCCGTCCGAGCGCAGCAGGATCATGTCGTCCAGATTTTCGTTGGCGAACCGGACGTCGCCCTGGACAAGATCATGCACAATTGTTTCGCCTGATTGCTGCGCTTTCAGCCGAATGACAAACGGCGCTTCGGCAGGTGCTTCCGATGGATCGCGGTCACGCCAGCGTCCATCGTAGCGCATGGGTTTGCCTTCAGCGCGCTGGCGCGCGCGCATTTCCTCGAGCTCCTGCGCCGTCGCATAGCAACGATAGGCTTTGCCCTCTGCCAGCAATTGTTCGGCAATCGCCTGATGCCGCCTGGCGCGCGCGAATTGATACAGCGGCTCGCCGTCCCAGTTCAGCCCCAGCCAGTTCAGTCCGTCCAGAATTGCGGCAATGGCCTCGGGCGTGGAGCGCTGGCGATCGGTATCTTCAATACGCAGGAGGAACTTGCCGCCGGTGTGCCTGGCGTAGAGCCAGTTGAACAAGGCCGTGCGGGCACCCCCGATATGCAGAAAACCCGTTGGGGAGGGCGCAAAGCGCAGGACAGGCTGGCCAGTTTGAGTCATACTGCCGTCCTTCGGTCCGGCCTGCGTATTGGGCTTGCAGTGATTTGCGAGGCTTCTAGCAAACCGGTTTCCGTGGCGATAGGTCCGCTTTCCTCCCCCCGTCAAATCGCTTCCGGCACAACGGCCGGTGCGGGAGCCGCGCCGCCGGCCCTGCGAGTGGCCTCGGTATTCGGCTGGTTATCGCAAAGCGTCCTGGCCGAGCGGGATCGGTGGCCGCTTTGGCTTCCGGTCGCACTGGGAGCCGGTATCGGACTCTATTTTTCGCTTTACTTCGAGCCCACGCCGCTTTTCGCGGCAGCGCTGGGCATTTCGGGCCTGTTGCTTGGCATCGCGGCAATCGGCACGGAAACGCCGCTCCCCAAAGCCGCGCAAGCTTTGCTTGCGGCGGCGCTGATCGGTTTTGCGCTGGCCAAGTATCGGACCGACTCCGTTGCCGCTCCCATTCTCGCGCACCGAACTTTCAGCGTCGTTGAGGGACACATCACGAGCCTTGAGCTGCACGGCAAGGGTGTGCGTGCGCTCCTGGACGTGGAACAGGCGTCGCGGTTGAGCTTGAATGGCTATCCCAAAGCGGCGCGCATCTTCATTCGCAGCGGCGGCGGAGCGCTCGTACCCGGTGACAGAATCCGCGTTCGCGCGGTTCTGTTACCGCCGCCTGAGCCAGCCGCTCCGGGAGCCTATGATTTTGGCCGCTCGGCCTTTTTTCAGCAGATTGGGGCGGTGGGATTCGCGTATGGCAAACCGCAACTGCTTCTTCCTGAGCATATCGGTCTGGGAGATCGCATTCGGATTGGGATACAGGGGCTTCGCTGGCGAATATCCAATCGCATCCGCTCCGCATTGCCTGGCAGCACCGGATCGATTGCAGCATCGCTGATCACGGGCGACCGCGGCGGAATTTCCGACGACGATCAGACAGCCCTGCGCGATGCCGGTCTTGCGCATGTGCTGGCCATCTCGGGCCTGAACATGGCCCTTGTCGGCCTGGGATTGTTCTGGGCGGTGCGGGCTTTCCTTGCACTGTTTCCAGGGCTCGCATTGACGCAACCGATCAAGAAATGGGCAGCCGTGCTCGCGCTGTGCAGTACGGCGTTCTACCTGCTGATTAGCGGCGCGTCGGCGCCGGCGGTTCGCGCGTTTCTGATGCTCGCGACCATGCTGCTCGCGATACTGATCGACAGGCCGGCGTTATCGATGCGCTCGGTTGCCTTGGCCGCGGTCATACTGCTCCTCTTTCAGCCGGAGTCGTTGATCGATCCGGGATTTCAGATGTCGTTTGCCGCCGTGGCGAGTCTCATCGCGGTTGCGGAGTGGGAGCGCAGTCGTCAATCGGCCGAAACGGCCACCACCTCGTGGGCAAAAATCCGCAAATACATACGCGGCGGCGCCGTGACGAGCCTTGTTGGCAGCCTCGCGACGGCGCCATTCGCGATCTATCACTTCGACAGGGCCACGCACTACGCCATCCTGGGCAACCTGGCGGCGATGCCGGTGATCGGCTTCGTGATCATGCCGGCCGCGGCGGTTTCCGTGATGCTCATGCCGTTCGGGCTAGAAGCCTATCCGCTGCACATCATGGGATGGGGCATCGATGCCATGCTTGCCATCGGCCGGCGCGTGTCGGCATTGCCCGGGGCTGTTTCCGTGATCCCCGCCTGGCCGATGTCTGTCCTGCTTCTCCTCACAGCCGCAGGTCTATGGATGATTGTTTGGCGTGGCCGATTACGCTGGCTTGCGATCGTTCCGCTGGTCGTTGCGGGCGGGCTGCTCGCTGGACTGCGTGCTCCTGATATTTTGGTGGCGCGCGATGGAAAAACCGTCGCATTCCGCAACGCACAGCAGCGAATGGTCTTTGTGCAGAAACCATCGGATGAATTTTCGGCGACTGAGTGGCTCAAGCGCGACGGCGATGCGTTGGTTCCCGCGAATGCAATTGCAGGACCTGGCGATCACATTGGCTGCGATAGCTCGGGCTGCGTGGTTCGCCTGCCGTCGGGATCGATGCTCGCTGTCGCCAGCCGGCAGGACGCTTTGGACGAAGACTGCGCGACGGCTAACGTCGTGGTCAGCGCAATTCCCACGCGCGGCCGCTGCGCGCGGGCGCGATTCGTCATTGACCGTTTCGATGTCAGCCGCAATGGCGCGTACGCCGTCTCGCTCCATGACGGCATCCACGTCGAAACCACGCGCCAGCGCCGCGGCGAGCGGCCCTGGAGCACGACCGCGCCGCGCCGTCAGTATCGCCGAATCAATCCGACCAGCTTGCCCTGAACGCGCACCCGGTCGGCACCGTAGAGCCGTGTTTCGTAGGCAGGATTGGCGGCTTCCAGCGCAATCGAATCGCCGCGGCGGCGCAGGCGCTTGAGTGTTGCTTCCTGCCCGTCCACCAGGGCCACAATGATTTCGCCGGTATTCGCCGTGTCAGCCTGCTGGATGATCACCGTGTCGCCGTCCAGAATGCCAGCGTTGATCATCGAATCGCCGGCAACTTCGAGGGCGTAGTGGTCCCCGCGGCCTAGCATGCTTGCCGGCACCGGCACCTCGGCCACCTTGTTCTGTAGCGCCTCGATCGGTGTGCCGGCCGCGATTCGCCCCAGCACGGCGACATTGGACGCGCCATCCGCGTCGGCGCGGCGCGGGCTGCCTGCGATCCGGGTATCGGCCGCAACCCGGCCATCGCCACGTGGCACCCGGGCTGGCGATGTGTGCAGGCGTTGCGCCTGCGTTCGGCTCGTCGCCGGTCGCAAGGTGTCCGCGAGATTCTCCGGGAGTTTCACGACTTCCAGTGCGCGGGCCCGCTTCTGCAGCCGCTTGATGAAGCCGCGTTCTTCCAGCGCCGTGATCAGCCGGTGAATGCCTGATTTGGATTTCAAATCGAGCGCATCCTTCATTTCATCGAAGGAGGGGGGGATGCCCGTCTCCCGGACCCGCTCGTGGATGAACATGAGAAGCTCGTATTGCTTCTTGGTCAGCATAGGGGAAACTCCGTTTAGCGCAGCCGAACAAAGCTGCAACAGTCCGCAATTGTTCTACTAAGGTTCTGGAGGATGTCAAGCCCTTGATTTGATGTCACCGGGTTCTACGCCGGAGAGGCCGTCCCGAGCTCGCCGTGGACCAGTGCCCGGGTGGCGGCGGCGACATCGGTTTGCCGCATGAGGCTTTCGCCGACCAGAAAGGTCGTGACCTCAACCTGCGAGAGACGATCCAGATCCGCGCGAGACGAAAGCCCGCTTTCTGCGACCACCAGAACGTCGGAAGGAATTGTGGGGGCCAGTCTCATCGTCACGTTCAGATCGGTCTGGAACGTTCGCAGGTCGCGATTGTTAATGCCGACCATGACCGCACCAAGTCGCAGCGCGCGATCCAGCTCCGTCCCTTCATGGATTTCCACCAGCGCGTCCATGCCGTACGCCTTTGCCGCGTCAGCCAGTTCGAGCGCCGCTGCGTCTCCAACCATTGCCATGATGATGAGGATGCAGTCGGCGCCGAAGGCCCGCGCTTCCGCAACCTGATACGGATCGAGCATGAAATCCTTGCGCAATATTGGAAGCTCCACCGTGCGCCGCACCAGCGGGATGTAGGCGAGATCGCCCTGAAAAGACGGGCTATCCGTCAACACCGAAAGGCAGGCGGCGCCACCCTGCGCGTAGGCTCGCGCAAGCGCTGCTGGCTCGAAGTCGCGCCGGATGATTCCTTTCGAAGGGCTCGCCTTTTTTATCTCGGCAATCAGGCCGATTTCGCCGCGCGCGCGCCTTTCGCGCAGTGCCTGAGCAAACCCGCGTGCTGGTCCCAAATTTTTGATCCGGGATTCCAGTTCCGCAAGCGGCATACGCGCCTTGGCGGCGGCAATCTCCTCGCGCTTGTAGGCGGCGATCTTGTCGAGAATCGTCATGCCGAAGCCTGGCAGGAAAACTGCGCCACGGCCGCAAGGACGTTGCGAGCGCCACCGGAGTCGATGGCTTCCGCTGCCACGTTTGCGCCGTCCTTCAGATCGCGCGCTTTCTCCGCCACAATCAGGGCCGCCGCCGCATTCAGCAGCACGATATCGCGGAACGGTGAGGTCGTTCCGGACAGCAACGCACGGATGGCGTGCGCGTTCTCGCTCGCATCTCCGCCACGCAGCGCCGCGGCAGGCGCGCGGGGCAGGGCAGCGTCTTCGGGCGTGATCTCGCGGCGTTCAACAGTGCCGCGCGACAATACCGCCACGTCCGTCGGCGCCGAGAGCGAGATCTCGTCCATGCCGTCCGTGCTGTGCACAATCCAGGCGGCATCTGCACCAAGTTCGCGAAGGACGGCGGCAACGGTATCGATCCACTCCGCTGAGAACACACCGATCAACTGCCGCCGGACTTTCGCCGGATTGGCCAGCGGGCCGATCAGATTGAAGATCGTGCGGAAGCCCAGCTCCCGCCGTACGGCCGCAACGTGCTTCATCGCCGGGTGATATTGCGGCGCGAACAGAAAGCAGAAATTGTGTTCCGCCAGGCATGCTTCGGCCTGCTCTGGCGCAAGATCGATGCGGATGCCCAGCGCTTCCAGGACATCGGCGGCGCCGGTTTGCGAGGAAGCGCTGCGGTTGCCATGCTTCGCCACCGGCACGCCGCACGCAGCGACCACGAACGACACGGCGGTCGACACGTTCAGCGTCGCCAGGCCGTCGCCACCGGTGCCGCACACATCGATGGCGTTGGTCGGTGCGTGAATGCTTCGCATGGCGCCGCGCATGGCGCGCACGGCACCGGTGATTTCCTCGACCGTGGGCTTTCGCAGCGCAAGCGCAGTCAGAAAGGCAGCGATGCGCGCTTCACTCACTTCGCCGCGCATGAGGCTGGCGAAGGCCTCCGCGGCTTCGGCGCCATCCAGTGTTTCGCCACGGGCAACCCGCTTCAGCGCATCCGTGAACCCTCCGGCGCTCATGCAGAGACGCGCGCGAACTCGTCGGCGATGGTGAGGAAATTGCGCAGCAGCGCGTGCCCGTGCTGGGAGGCAATGCTCTCGGGATGAAATTGCACCCCGTGCACTGGATGCTCGTGGTGCATCACGCCCATGATGACGCCGTCGGCGGTCGTGGCTGTCACTTGAAGCGATAACGGCACGCTGTCCGGCGCGATGGTGAGAGAATGGTAGCGCGTCGCCTCGAAGTCCTGTTCGAGATTGCGAAACACGCTCTTGCCGTTGTGATGGATGCGGCTGACCTTGCCGTGCATCGGCTCCGGCGCGCGCACGATGCGGCCGCCATAGACCTGGCCGATTGCCTGATGCCCGAGGCACACGCCGAGGATCGGGATAGCGGCACCGGCGGCGCGCACAAGATCGAGGCAGATACCGGCTTCGTTCGGCGTGCAGGGCCCGGGCGAAAGCACGATGCCGCGCGGGCGCATGGCGAGCGCGCGCTCGACCGTGATCTGATCGTTGCGGCACACCTCAACCTCGGCCCCCAACTCTCCCAGATAGTGGAAGAGGTTGAAGGTGAAGCTGTCATAATTGTCGATCAGCAGCAGCATTGTGAGACCTTTTACGGATGATAACCGCGTGGCGGCCGGCTAGCCATATTCCATCAGTGAAATGTTTCCGACGTCAGCTCAGCGGCGATGCGATCGTGATACTTTTGCCAGTCCCGCAGAAGCGGCCTCTGCCAAAGAGCTAGCCAGCGCCGATCCTGCAACAATGTCGTCTGGGTCCCCGCGTCGTAACGAATCCATATCAGGCCCTGGTCGCGGAGATTGTACGCTACCGAAAACAATTTCATCGCGGCATTCAAATCGCCCGCGCGCGCATAGAGCAGTCCGAGACGGGCATCGCCGATTTTGTCTCCATCCATGCGATGAAGTAACTCCAGGGCCTGTGCGGTCCTGTGTTCACCGATAGCTATCTCGATTTCACAGGCAGTGGGCACCCATGGAAATTGAGGGCTGGGCAAGGCGGCGATCACCTTCGCGTAGTGGCGCGCTTCGCTGATTTTCCCGGAAGCCGCAGTCATCTGGCACATATTGTAGAGGCCCCCCAGATGGTTGGGCTGGATATCCAGAGCCCCCCGTGCGGTTGCAATAGCTTCGTTCAGCCGGCCGACATGCCATTTCGCCATCGCGAGGTTGTTCCAATAGGAAAAGGCAAGCGGGTCGAGTTCGACCGCTTCGCGGCGCGCTTCCAGTGCCAGTTTTGGAAAACCCATGTATTGATAGAAGAAGCCAATGCCGTTGTAGTAATTCCCGGTGCGTTTTGGCTGCGCCAGAAGTTGTCGGCCGGCCCGATACACTACAGGCCAGTTCCAAAGTCCGATGGAAAGCTCGATCTGGGTATCCAGAGCGTCCTGATTGCCGGGCTCCAGTTGCAGCGCCTTGGAAACCATCCTCTGTGCTTCGGCGAGCAGGGCGAGGTCGTCCCGCGCCGTCAGGTGCAACAGATGGGCGCGCATGGCATAGGCGGCGGCGAAGTTGGGCTCGCGCTGGAGCACGCTCTTCAGCAGTTCGCCGGCGCGTTTGAACCCGGACACGGTGCGCTGGCGGAAGAAATATTGCGCTTGCAGGTAATCACGGTACGCTTCCGGCGAGATGCGGGGCGCCGGGCGTGTTCGAACCAGCTTCTGCGAAAGCGCGGCAACGATGGCGCCCGCGATCTTGTCCTGCACGGCGAGGATGTCGTCGAGCTTGCGGTCGTAGCGCGCCGACCAGAGGTGGAAACCGCTTTGCGCATCGATGAGCTGCGCCACGATGCGAAGGCGATCACCTTGCTGGCGGACGCTGCCTTCCAGCACCGTGCGCACGTTCAGCTTCCTCGCGATCTCGCCAATGCCGGTGTGCGTTCCCTTAAAGGCGAAGGAGGAGGTTCGCGCCGCCACCCGCAGATTCGGGGTGTTGGCGAGATCATTGAGAATTTCCTCGGAGATGCCGTCTCCTAGATACTCTTTCGAGGGATCGCCGCTCATGTTGATGAATGGCATCACCGCCACCGATGCGGGGGAAGGCGGTGTGTGGTCTGTCGCGGTGTGCGATGAAGACCGGTGCCACGCCAGCCACGCCGCGACCAGGCAGAGGAGCAGGATCGCACCGGCCGTTGCAGCGAACAAGGTCGGTCGCGATGCTGTCGGGCGGCGTGGAGGCACGTGCTTGGTTGGCCCGTCCGCCTGTGTCCGCGGTGTTGGCGCGGCCGGCAGCGAGGCCGGGGCCCCCGATATGGAGATGCCCAGCGCCGCCTCGAATTCCGCCCGCGGCGCCGTCCAGACCGTCATGTTGAAACCGGGCCGGGCATTCGCGATGAGCGAACTGATACGGGCCAGATTGTAACTGGACGGGGCCACCTGTCCGGACATCCAGCGGCTGACCACCGACTTGTCCACGCTGAGCGCTGCGGAAAGCTGTGAACGGCTCATATTGATCGCGTTCAACGCCAACGCCAGCCGGGCGCCGAATTCTTCCGGTTCCGAAATCAATTCTTGCGTCACCAAAGCCCCATCGGCGCCGCGCCGATCTCAAATATCCGGAGTTTTCCTGGGCTATGCAACAAGATGCAACCGGACCTCACGACGTTGTCCCTTATTGTCATCACGCTCCTTCTGCCCCGTTCTGGCCGCCCCGCCCATGCTTCGCCCTCAACTGCAAACCTTGGCAACTGGAGGGCCAAAATGAGCAACACCACGAAATCAACTTTTGCATTCGTGCTGCTGGGCAGCACATTGACACTGCTTCCCATGGGCGCCATGGCAAGGCCGAACCTCATCCACCAAGGATCCAGGCATTCGCTGCTGCTGCGTTTCGGCGAACACAGGGCCGAGCGAGAGGCATTCAGTCTGCACAAACAGGACGCAAAACCCGCCGCGCATCGCCCCGTTCACCCGGGTGCCGATTACACCATTATCGACCATCCCGATGGCGATCCGGCGTATCGAACGAGGGTGTTCGGCATCAACGAGGATGGCGTTGTGTCCGGCCAGTATGTGAGCAAGGATGACGGCACGTTCCACGCGTTCCTGCGCATGCCCGATGGCAGCTATCCCGCGGACCTGGACATTCACATTGGCAACAACGACACCTTCGTCGGGCTGCTGAACGACAAGAATGAAGTCTTCGGCTCCTACATCGATAACGATACGGGCTTGGAGCAGCCGTGGGTGCGCACCAAGGATGGCGCCGTGACACCCATCGCGGTGCCGGACGGCACCGGCGGGGGCTTCGGCCAATTCATCAACAACAAGGGAGTGCTGGCCGGCGATTATTTCGACGACAATGGCGCCTTCCATTGCTTCACCCGCACCCGAGAGGGCAGCATCACCGAGTTACCCGATGCGGAGAATGCCGGCGCGGGTCCCGATCAAGGCTCGCAGTGTATCGGCATAAACAACAAGGGCGACCTTGCCGGCGGCATCGTGGACAGCAACGACAACGCCACCGGTTTCGTGCGCCAGGACGGCAGTTACGAGGAATTCCAGGCGCCTGGCGCCGGCATGGGCCCTGGTCAGGGCACAACCGCGGCGGAGATCGACGACAAGGGTTGGGTTGTCGGCCAAGTGATCGATGCGAACGGCGTGATGCATGGCTTCATTCGCGATCCGTTTAAGAATTACACAATTGTCGACGCGCCGGATGCGGGAACATCTCCGGGCCAGGGCACCGTCGCTGTCGAGCATCGCGAAGCGGGATGGGGCATCGGCGAGTACATCGATTCAAACGACGTCTCGCATGGCTACTACCGGAAGAATAATGGCAAGATCGTTGAATTCGATCCGCCGGGTGTGGGTGACGCCGGCACCTATTTTGTCATTTCGAGCAACAAGGCCCACCGGATTGTGGGAGCCTTCAGGGACGAGAACGCCGTCCGTCACGGCTTCATTCGCAATCCGTGATCTGTGGGGGCGGCCGCGATGTTGTCGCGCGCCGCCCTTCTTTTTTCGAGAAGGCGTGTGTTGCCTCGTGGGGCCGAACCCGGCTCCAGCGGGACCGGAGTCCCTGGAGGCGGCACACGCCGACCGTATCCGCTTTGTCGAGCAAGACTCGCGGTTGGCGCGCGTTCATGAGCAGGCGAAGGATTATGAAGAGCTCATCAGCTCGGGCCTTGTCATCTAGACCGGTTCTCCATTTTGATCCGCAGACGGAGAAAAATGACTCCATGGAATCAGCGGCTTAAAAAATTTTTCGGCTCGCGCGTCTACCACCGGCCTAGGTGGGTGTATAATGCCCGGTCATGACACGTGAAGCGGACAATTTGTGGAATTGCGGTTTGGCGGAGAGGCCGGCCATTCGCCCCCATGCAGCATCGGCAACGGCCGCGCGGACTCTCCGCGCCGAATTGCTCAGAGTCGTGATTTCAAATGCTGCCGCAGTGCAGCGGACACAACATCTTGTGTTTCTCAGAACAGGAGGGGGGCCCACCTCGATTTTTTTGCCAAACAAAACGAACAATTCTTCGTTCGCCGCGCGCAAATTTCAGCCAAGCAAAACAAACAATTCCGTTGCTGAGGGAAGGGGGTTCGCGATGATCCGTAAAAGCAATGATCAAGCCGTTGTGCGAACACAGCGATCGCTGCCCAGGGCCTTGGGCGTTAGAAGGATGAACGATGCTTGAGTTGGTGATCGATCAGCGGCGCAAGGATCTCGGCGGCTTCGAAGTCGGCCGGGTGCTGCCGTATGGGCCGCGCCGGATGGTCGGCCCGTTCATCTTCTTCGATCACATGGGCCCGGTGAATTTGCCAGCCGGCATTTCGCGCAAGGTGGACGTGCGGCCGCATCCGCATATTGGGCTTTCCACGGTGACATACCTGTTCGAAGGCGAGATCATGCACCGCGACAGCGTCGGCTCCGAGCAGGCGATCCGGCCCGCGGAAGTGAACTGGATGATCGCCGGCCGCGGCATCACGCACTCCGAACGCTTCGAGAGGGCACGCATGGAAGGCGGGCCTCTGCACGGGATTCAGTCGTGGGTCGCATTGCCGGACGCCAGTGAGGAAACCGAACCCAGCTTCGCGCACCACCCTCAGGACGATCTGCCGCTGCTGCAGGATGCTGGAATCAAAATTCGCATCATCGCCGGAAAGGCGTTCGGCAAAGAGGCAAGGGTGAAAACCCATTCGCCGATTTTTTACGCGCACGCTGAACTGAAGGCCGGTACCGTGTTGGAGCTACCAGACGATTACAGCGAACGCGCTGCTTACGTGGTGTCAGGTATTCTGTCTACGGACGATCAGGAATTGAGCCCCGGGCATATGTTGGTGTTCGCGCCTGGTCCCGGCGTCGTTCGTGCTGTCACCGACGCGTGCGTAATGCTGCTGGGAGGCGAGCCGGTCGGCCCGCGCTTCATAGAATGGAATTTCGTCTCCTCATCCCAGGAGCGGATCGCGCAGGCGAAGGCGGATTGGCGCGCCGGGCGCATGAAGCTGCCCGATCTCGATCATGACGAATTCATTCCGCTGCCGCCCGATCCGGTGCCGCCGCCCAACCCGATGTCCTAGGACGGTTGCTATGCGGTGTTCATCGCGGCCTGCCGCTCGGCTTCCTCCGCTGCCGCGAACAGCGCCTTGGCCTTGTTGACCGTCTCCTGATACTCCGCAGCCGGATCGCTGTCCGCCACAACACCGCCGCCGGCCTGTACATACATCGTGCCGTCTTTCAACAACGCGGTGCGAAGGACGATGCAGGTATCCATCGAGCCATCGGCAGCGAAGTACCCGACCGCGCCGGCATAGGCGGCTCCTCGCTTTTCTGTCTCGAACTCGTCGATGATTTCCATGGCGCGAATTTTCGGGGCGCCGGAAAGCGTGCCGGCCGGCAAACCCGCCGCCAGCGCATCGATCGCATCCAGTCCATCGCGCTGTTCGCCTTCCACGTTGGAAACCAGATGCATCACGTGGCTGTAGCGTTCGATGAAGAAACTGTCTGTGACGCGAACGGAGTTGGTCCTGGAGACCCGGCCCACGTCGTTTCGTCCAAGGTCGAGCAGCATGAGGTGCTCGGCCCGCTCCTTTGGATCGCGCATCAGTTCGTCGGCAAGTGCTGCATCTTCAGTCGGTGTGCGGCCGCGCGGCCGCGTACCGGCGATGGGCCGTATGGTCACGGTGCCATCCCGCAATCGCACCAGAATTTCCGGGCTGGAACCGACAAGCGCGAACTCGGGAAAGGCGAGGCAGTAAAGGAACGGCGAAGGGTTCAACCGCCGCAGCGCGCGATAAAGATCGAGCGGCGGAAGCCGGAAGGTGCGTCGAAAGCGCTGGCTCGGTACGACCTGAAAGATGTCGCCAGCGCGAATGTATTCTTTCGCCCGCTCCACAATGGAGAGATAATCGGCGCGGCTGATGTTCGATTGCACTGCGGAGTCGTCCTTGTGCCAGTCGGGTCGTCGCGACGAGGCCGGCAGCGGACCTCGAATTTGCTGGACGGCATGGGTGAGCCTTTCGCAGGCATCGGCGTATGCCATCCCCGCCGCGATGGCTGCGTCCGGCCAAACCGGCGTCACGACGATGATTTCGTCGCGCACGTTGTCGAATATGACAACCACGGTGGGCCGAACGAGGATTGCGTCGGGCAGGTTCAAGGTGTCCGGCGGCGGATCGGGCAGGCGCTCGACCAGCCGCACGATGTCGTAGCCAAGGTAGCCGAAAAGCCCGACCGTCATCGGAGGCAAGTCCGGCGGCAGCTTCATCCGGTTTCCATCTAACACATCACGCAACGACGACAGTGCTGGTTTATCGACCGGCGCGAACGCGTCAGCGCCGCCGCGCTTGCTGATCTCCGCCTTGCCATCGCGGCAGCGCCAGATGAGGTCGGGCTCGATGCCGATGACGGAATAGCGTCCGCGTGTCTGGCCGCCCTGGACGCTTTCCAGAAGAAAGCAGTTGGTTCGTTGCTCGCTGAGTTTCAGGAATATGGAAACAGGTGTTTCCAGATCTCCGATCAGGCGCGCATAGACCGCTTGCGGTTCGCCGGAATAATGGAGCCGGGCGAATGTCGCAAAGTCCGGCTCGATGCGCATGTCACGAGTTTTCGCCGGTCAGGCGGTCCACCGTCTTCTGCTCGATTGAAACGCCGGCTTTGCTTCGCGCCGCGGCCGCTACCGCGCCGGCGATATCCTGACCGGCCGATGTTCCCACTTGCCCCGCGAACCGCCGCAAGCCGGAGCCGCGCAGAACGAATGCCGGCGGATGCTGGACGGCGGTCACGAGTGCCACGATGTAGGCCGAATGGTCGCTCGTCGGCCCGTAAACGGCCTTGCCGGCAGGGACCGAGAAGACTTTGGTCACGAGAGGTAACGGCAGGGGGCCAGGAAGGGGCCTTTTTGGCTGCGGCCGCCGCAACGGACCGCTGGACTGCACGGTGACTCCAACGCTGGCGGCGGCTGCTTTCAGACTCCCCTGAGCCGACGCCATTTCGGAGATGCTCTTGGCTTTGGCCTCCAACTGACGCAACTGCCGTTCCTTTTGCCACGCGGCTGTTGCTTCAGCACGGACGGTTTCGAGCGATTTCAGTTTTGGCGGGCGGACGCCGACGACCTTTATCACGTAGCTGGTGCCCGATTTTGCGGAGAAGGGATCGCCTTCTTCGCCAACTTCAGCCTTGAACACTTGGGCAAGCAATTCCGGATCGGAAGGTATTCGTGCCTTGCCGCCCTCCGGCGTGTTGCCGTGTGCGTCGACAGCCGCGAGGTTCGCGACATGCATGCCGACCGAGGCCGCGGCCTTCGCGATGTCCTGCCCTCGGCTGTTCGCGTCGATGTATTGATTGGCAATATCGCCGATTTTCGCTGTTGCAAGCTGATCGGCGATTTTCTTGCGCAATTCCTCCTTCACCTCTTCGAAGGAACGGCTGGTCCCGGGTGTAATGTTGACGACATGGATCAGCGCGAAACCGACCGGTGCCTTCAGGGGCGCAGTGACGCCATCCTTCGCCAAGGCGAATACGGCCACACCCCGCTCCCCAAGATCGGCTTTGGTAAGGTCGCCCAGCTCAATATCCGCCGGGTTCAGGCCGCGCGCTCTGGCAAGATCGGAGAACGAGCTGCCGCTGTCTATTTTGAGGCGCGCGGCTTTGGCGCTGGGGAGATCGGGATAGGTGATCTGCTCGAGTTGCCGCTTTTCCGGCACAACATATTTCGCCTTGTCGAATTCATACGCCTGCTTCATCTGGACATCCGAGACCGTTATCTTGCTCGCAACATCGGACGGCGCAATCCAGGCATACGTGACCTGCCGATACTCTGGCGTGCTGAATCGGCTCACATGCGCTTTCAAATACGCATTCAGTTCGGCGTCGCTCGGCGCCGGGACTATTCCCGCCGCTGTGACGGGTATCACCATGTAGTCCGCGGCACGCGCCTCGTTCAGATAGTTGAAGAATGCGCGCGCATATCCTGGAGGCATTTGCAGTCCGCTGCCGGCGGCGCCGAGGAACTGCTCCCGCTCCAGAACGCCGCGCATGTACTCGATGAACCCCTCCTCAGTGAATCCCGCCTGATCGATCAGCCGCTGGAACGTGTTGTGATCGAACGTCCCTAATGGCCCGATGAAGTTCTGCATCGCGCGAATGCGCGCGGAGACTGTGTCATCGGTGGCCATGATGCCGTAGCGGTTAAGATAGGTGTTCAGTGCGGCTTCGTTGATCAGTCCATCGAGAACCTGTTGTCCGTATGCTCGCGCTGCCGCCGGTTTGATCGGGCCCTGCTGGGCTGCGGCTCGCGTCAGGTTCCGATAGTCCCGTTGGAAAAGCTCGATTGGAATCTTTTCGCCGCCGACCGTGGCGACGGACGTGTCCGAGCTGCCGCGAAAAATATCGGCGATACCCCATACGCCGAAGCTGAGCGCCAGCAGCCCCAGGAAAAGCGAGCTGACCCACGACTTCGTATATTTTCGCATCTGCTGGAGCATTTAAGGCCTATTCGTCTAGAAAGGGGCGAAGGATAGGAATTGGACCGGCAGAGGCAAACGGTCCAGCGCCGCAGTTGTCGCAGACCCGGCGATCACGCTACGCCGTGGGAAGCTGAAGCGACCTCGATTGCCAATAGAAGCGGTACGCGGGAAGCTTGGTCAGCCCCGGCTCCTCCTGGGCTTCTTCTTTCTTTGGGCGCAACTGCAGGACACGGGCTTCAGGGTTCTCCATGCGGACTCCCTCCACCATCCGGGTATGACCGGAAGACAAGTCACATTCGCTAAGCCCAGCCCACTTTCGCTCCCAGGCTGATCGGCGTTCGGCATTCATGGCATGGACCCAGACATTCCGAGAGGCCCAAAATTCCTCAACGACCGCAGCCCGTTCCAAGGCAGTCGAAGGTCCACTCTGGTTGCTAAATGTGTACATGCCCGAGTCCCGCCTTGGCACAATATTATGTCCTTGAGTCAGGGGATTCAACAGGTTCTTGAGTGCGGCCCTTGAAGGCCTCGGCAGCTGACTTGCGGAGATAGCGCCTTCGATGACATGTCGGCCGGGCGATTCTGGGGTTAAAGCGGGTGAGGCAGCTAATTGCGGGTAACTGGAAAATGAATGGCCTTTCCGCGGCGCTCGCCGAAATCGAGGCTATCTGCGAAATTACTTCTGCCAATCCTCCCAATGCCGACATCCTTGTCTGCCCGCCAGTGACCTTGCTGCACCGGGCCGTCCAGATCGCTGCCGGACGGATCGCTATCGGTGCGCAAGACTGCCATCCCGACCCAAGTGGCGCATTCACGGGAGATATCAGCGCAGAAATGCTACGGGATGCCGGGGCAACCGCGGTGATCGTGGGTCATTCCGAACGGCGCCAATTCCATGGCGAGGACAATGCGGCGGTTGCCGCCAAGGCACTCGCCGGCTGGCGCGCCGGGCTGATGACAATCATCTGTGTGGGCGAGACAGAGGAAGATCGACTTTGCGCCGGACATCTTGGCGTATGCCAGAGTCAACTCGCTGGCAGCGTGCCCGCCGGCGGGACCGCTGCGAACACGGTCGTCGCGTACGAGCCGGTTTGGGCCATTGGCACAGGAAAGACGCCTGTTGCTTCCGAGATTGCAGAGATGCATGCCCACATTCGCGGCTGTCTTTCGACAGGGTTGGGAAGTGCCGGGGCTGATATTCGAATTCTATATGGCGGTTCTGTGAAACCATCCAACGCGCGTCAGATACTTGCCTTGCCGGAAGTGGGTGGCGCATTGGTAGGGGGAGCCAGTCTAAAGGCAACTGATTTCCAGGCGATCTTTTCCGCTGCGCATGCGGCTCACGAACTGTGAAGACAGCAACGAGCACCTGTCATTTGGTTCCAGGTCGGCGCCGTTCATAATTCTCGGGCAATGGCCGATGCTATTGCTCATCGCGAATGACAGCGGTAGTGATTCGTTCTTCAGCTTGTCGTAGGGGCTGCAATCACAGGGAGGACTAAATGATCAAGACAACACTAGCCGTTTTGGCCGTTTCGGCGTTCGCCGCGACGGGAACATTTGCGGCGAACAACAATATCGGTGCCACGGTAAGCAAGGACAAATCGATCACGTCGGTGGCGCATGGATCCGCCACATATACGGCATCGCGGGCACATGATCCAAAAAAAGCAAAGGCGATCTTCAGCAATATCGGCGTGAAATATCCGAAGGGGCTGTACTTCTGCTGTTACGGTAACACGATCTCCGGCGCTTCGAGTGTCATCGCCCAGCAGAACTGGGTGGCAATGCAGTTCACGCCGTCGGCGGATGCCACGGTGGGTGAAGTCGATGCCGCCGTCGGATATGTCACCGGAACGAACTTGGTCGATGTAGGGCTTTACGATGATGCCAGCGGTGTTCCAGGCAAAAAGCTCGCTTCCGGCAAGGCTACGGGTTTGGGAGTCTTTGGAGCGTGCTGTGACCTCGCTGTGCTCAACGTTAAGGGCGGCGTAGATGTCAAGGGAGGCACTCCTTATTGGGTAGTGGTCAGCACTGACAAAAAGGGTGATGACACCTGGGCGGCATGGAACTTCAACTCCACCGATCAGATCGATCCGGTTCCAATCGCAGTCAATCAAGGATCCGGCTGGGTTGCAGTCGGCAGCTCGGTTCCTGCGCCTTCTTTCGCTGTATACGCCCAGTAATCTAAATCATGCGGGTATGGCCGGGCAGAGCTTGTCCGGCCATACACTTTTCGGGGGCGCAATTTGCGTCTTCCCGCAGAAATGACTAAGTGAGGCGCGAATTGGAGCGCCCATGCAGAATATCCTCATTATCTTCCAGCTATTTGTCTCCATTGCTCTGGTCGGCGCTGTGCTCTTGCAGCGCTCGGAAGGCGGAGCTCTTGGCATGGGAGGCAGCGGTTCTGGCTTAGGGGGACTTTTCAGCGCACGGGGAGCTGCAGACACGCTTACCCGCACGACCGCCATCCTCGCGGCGCTATTTTTTTTAACCAGCCTGGCTTTGACTTTGTTGGCGCTTCACAGCCGTCCGCAGTCACGCTCGATTCTCGATCAGCAAGCTTCACCCGGGAGAATCCAGCCGCTGACCTTGCCGCATCCATCGACCTCGCCCGCCAAGCCTGCTCCGCAGAAGGTGCCTGCGCCCCACTGATTGTGTCTTCTGGCGAGCCTGGTCGACAAAGTGAATAGGGTGGAAAGTTTCGATCTTTACTCTTGAGTGGCACCGCACTCTCCGTCATGTTGGCCTTCCATGGCGCGGTTGATCTTTATCACCGGCGGCGTGGTCTCTTCCCTGGGAAAAGGACTTGCGTCAGCCGCATTGGGTGCGCTTTTGCAGGCTCGCGGATATCGCGTGCGCCTGCGGAAGCTCGATCCTTATCTCAACGTTGATCCTGGCACGATGTCCCCGTTCCAGCACGGTGAAGTCTACGTCACCGACGACGGCGCGGAAACAGATCTTGATCTGGGGCACTATGAGCGGTTCACCGGTGTTCCCTCTGCGCAGTCCGATAACGTCACCTCGGGTCGAATTTACCAGCGCGTGATCGAAAGAGAGCGTCGCGGCGAATATCTGGGCCGTACCGTTCAGGTGATTCCGCATGTCACGGACCTGATCAAGGAATTTGTGATTGCCGGGACCGATGACATCGACTTCCTGCTCTGTGAAATCGGAGGCACTGTTGGTGACATCGAAGGGTTGCCGTTTTTTGAAGCCATTCGACAGCTCGGCAATGATCTCGGCCACCGAAATACCTGCTTCGTTCACCTGACCCTGGTTCCCTACATCGAGACGGCGGGTGAACTTAAGACGAAACCCACCCAGCATTCGGTCAAGGAGCTGCGCAGCATCGGCATTCAGCCGGATATTCTGCTGTGCCGCTCACATTACCCGATACCGGAGGAGGATCGCCGCAAGATCGCGCTCTTCTGCAACGTATCTCCAGCCTGCGTGATCCCCGGCCTCGATCTTTCGACCATTTACGAGGCGCCGATGCGGTTTCACGAGCAAGGACTCGATACGCAGGTGCTAAAAACCTTTGGGATCGATGACGCCCCGCTGCCGGATCTTTCCCATTGGCAATGGGTGGTGGAGAGGGTCAAGAACCCGGAAGGCGAAGTGAAAATCGCCGTGGTCGGCAAGTACATGCAGGTAAAGGACTCCTACAAGTCGTTGTCGGAGGCGCTTACCCATGGCGGAATCGCGAACAATGTCCAGGTGCATATGGAGTGGATCGACAGCGAAATATTCGAACGGGACGACGCGGCATCGTTTCTGGAGGATGTTGACGGGATTCTCGTACCGGGCGGCTTCGGCGAACGAGGCACGGAAGGCAAAATTCGCGCGGTGAGATTTGCGCGCGAGCACAACGTGCCGTTTTTCGGAATTTGTTATGGCCTCCATATGGCGGTCATCGAAGGCGCGCGCGATCTTGCCGGGTTGGAAGGTGCCGGCACAACGGAGAACGGGCATCCGCGTCATCCCGTCATTGCGCTCATGACAGAGTGGACCAAAGGAAACCAGCTTGAAGTACGACAAGAGGGCGGCGGTCTGGGGGGTACGATGAGACTGGGACAGTATCCTGCTGTCCTGGCGACCGGAAGTCGCGTCGCGGAAATCTATGGAGGCTTAGAGATCGTGGAGCGTCACCGGCACCGTTACGAAGTTAATGTGGGTTATCTCCGCCAGCTGGCGGAGCACGGATTTGTTGTGTCCGGCTGGTCGCCCGACGGCCGTTTGCCCGAAATCATGGAGATTTCCGATCATCCTTGGTTTATCGGCGTCCAGTTTCACCCCGAGCTCAAGTCCCGCCCCTTCCTCCCTCATCCGCTGTTCGCATCGTTCATCGCCGCGGCCGTTCGCCAGAGCCGCTTGGTGTGAACGCGGGGCAAATTTCAGCCGATCGGAATGGACAACCATCAATTGCAGCGAAAGCGATCGTTTGCCAAGGGAGACAGAAATCTGCAAAGAATCTGCCACTATTGGTTGTAATATTCATTTGCAGGAGTAGTCTTCCGCCCGCCGAGACCTGAATCGCCCCATGGCCATACAAACCGCTCCGTCCGCCCTCAGCAGCTCCCCACGGGAACCAATCCTTACCCCATCGGAAATGGCAGCCTACTCGCTCGACATGTTGCTTGCTCTCCGGAGTATGGCGGACCAGAGCGGGCATCGCCATCTGGCAGAGCTTCTGGAAGTAGCCGCCGCCGAGGCGGAACGGATCGTCAAGGTAACGCAAAAACGCGCCCCTTTACGAAAGTGACGCCCGGTTACCTGGATGCCGCCTGATCCGGCCGGCAAGCTCAAGCTCCAACAATGCGGTCAGGACAGCGTTCGCCGGCAACTCGCATTGCCGGATCAGCTCATCGATGTTGATCGCGGTGGGCGCGAGCAGTTCCAGAAGGGTATCACGGATCAGATTCCGGTCTACGCCCGACTCCGGGCGGAGGGTCTGTGTATCCATGCTGGGTGAAGTTGGCTCACTAAACGCCCGATGCAGGATCGGTTTCAAGGTCTGGAATACATCGTCAGCCGTTTCCGTGAGCACTGCGCCTTCTCTGATCAGCCGGTTGGTGCCCCTTGCGCGAGCATCCAGCGGGGAGCCTGGAACGGCAAAGACCTCCCGGCCTTGTTCCAGCGCATAGTTCGCAGTGATCAAGGACCCCGATCCCTCAGCTGCCTCGACAACGATAACTCCGCGGGAGAGGCCCGAGATAATGCGATTTCGTCGTGGAAAATGGCGAGCCTGTGGGGACTCTCCCATCGGCATTTCGGATACCAGAACACCGTCTTCGCGGAGACGGCCGTACAGCGCCTTGTTTTCGTTCGGATACACAACGTCCACTCCGCCCGCGAGGACCGCACACGTTCCGGTCGGCAGTGCCGCTTCGTGCGCGGCCGCATCAATGCCGCGCGCCATTCCGGAGACAATTACCAAGTCCGCCTTACCAAGCTCCGTCGCGAGTTGGGCTGCAAACTTCCGCCCGAGCGCCGACGCATTTCGTGCTCCCACAATGGCAATCATTTCGGCAGACAGAAGCGTTGGCTTGCCCAGAACCGCTATAACGGGCGGCGGCGGATCGAGAGCCGCCAATCCGTTGGGGAAACCGTCTTCGCAAGATGCGATGAATGTGCCGCCCAACGCCGCCAACGCGGCGATTTCACGCTCCGCCTCGGCAACTGAAGGTATGAGGATACCGCTTCCTCCGCCGCGCCTGACAAGCAGGGGAACCGCATCGAGCGCGGCGGCAGCCGAACCGAAGCGCGCCAGCAACGCCGCGAAAGTAACCGGACCGACATTCGATGTCCGCGCAAGGCGTAGCCAGTCCAATTTCTGACGTGGGGAAAGGATTGTCATCTGTTTGGAACTGAGCGTTCTTGCCCGATCCGCGGCTCATTCCCATTCACCAGGCGTACGATGTTGGCGCGATGCGTAAGAAAGATCATTAGCGCGAGGCAGGCCGTTGCGAACGCGAATGCCGGATAACCAGCCAGAAGGAAGTAGACCGGGGTTGCGGCGGCGGCGACCAATGCCGAAAACGAGGAAATCCTCAGGGTAGCTGCCACGACCAACCATGTCGCAGCGGTCAGTAAACCGACGCGCCAATCGAATGCCGCTACAATGCCCAGGAAAGTCGCAACGCCTTTTCCGCCATTGAATTTCAGCCAAACGGGAAACACATGGCCCAGGAAGGCGCCGACACCGGCGGCAACCGCAGCTTCCATCCCATATCGCTGTGCGACGGCGGCCGCGACGGCGCCCTTGGCGGCGTCGCAAAACAACGTGGCGACGGCCGCCCCGCGTTTCCCTGTCCGCAGGACATTAGTTGCCCCAATATTACCCGAGCCTATCCTGCGCACGTCTCCAGCGCCGGCCAGCCAGCTGAAGATCAGTCCGAACGGAACAGAGCCGAGCATGTAGCCAACCGCCAAGGCCATCAGGACGATTGTTCCATGTCCCCCCCAGTCCACGTCATTCACCCGGCGACTGTAGGATCTCGTGGTCGCAGTAGAGGCAGCGCGGCCGTTCCGGCTTTATGGCAAGGCGTTCCCGGTGGACGCGGCCTTCGACGTGGCTGATGCAGTTGAAATTCGAGCACAAGGTACCGCTCTTATGCAGGGTCGAGCGAGCGGTTGCGCGGAACCCGCCCACGAACCGTTCGAGCGACCCGCCCGCTCCGTGATTCAATAGCAACGAAATCAACGCCATTCGAATTGGCACGCCATAGGAGGCTTGGCGAAAATAGGCCGCGCGTGGATCGCTGTCGAAGGCAGGATCCAACTCTCCCGCGCGGGGCAGAGCATGCATGACGAGGCTCTGCCGAAAGCATGGCGCCGCGACGAGTTCGCGGTTCACGACAGGATAGTGGCGCTTTGTGTCCGTCCATCGTTCCTTTTGAAATCGCGTAAGGTACAGAACGTCGATCGCACTGTTCACGACGGCATCGTTGAGGCCATATACCTTGGTCACGCCGTCGGGAAGGTTGCCGCCAAGGTTCAGCGGCGCATAGTCAAACTCGCCATGCAGCCGGTGCTCGACAGACCCAGGCAGTTCCATGCCGGGAGCCGGCATGAGAAGAAGGTTCGCGCCGAACCGGGCCAATGCATAGGCGAGAGAATGGATCGTGCGGCTGTTCTTCAGGTCACCAAACAGCGCCACATTGAGATTTTGGAGCGCACCTTTTTCCCGCTGTATCGTAAAAAGGTCGCACAGCGCCTGGGTCGGATGCTCGTGCGCTCCGTCGCCGCCATTGATAACCGGCACCGTAGAATATTGCGCCGCCAGCCGTGCCGCACCTTCGAGGGGGTGCCGCAGAACAATGACGTCCGCGTAGGCAGACACGATGCGCGCTGTGTCGGCCAGGGTCTCGCCCTTGGCGGTTGAACTCGCCGCGGGATCGGCACTGGAGATCACCTTCCCCCCGAGCCGGCACATGGCGCTCTCGAATGATAGCCGCGTTCGAGTGCTGGGTTCGTAAAACACCGTCGCCATCACGGCGCCAGCGCATGCGTCTACGCTCCGGCCGATTCGGGCAGGCAGGTCTCTATCGCCCAGATCCTCCAGGAAGTCTTCTGCCAACAAAAAAATGCGCTCGATCTCTTCATTTGTGAGATCGTTGATCGAGGTAAGATGCCGCAGCGCCATTGAAGGCCACGCTTATAAAGAGAGGCTATTTGGGCAGCAAGTTACGTAGCGCGTCTAGAGCGCCCTGAAGAATGTAAGCCGCGGCCACCTTGTCAACGGCGGCGGCGCGCCTCTTACGCGTGGCATCCGCTGCGATCATGTCGCGCTGGACGGCAGCTGTGGAAAGGCGCTCGTCCCAAAGTGCGACCGGCAACGTAGAATATGACAAAAAATTGCGGGCAAAGGCACGTGCGGATTGAGCGGACGGGCCATCGCTTCCATCCATGTTGAGCGGCAACCCGATTACCAGCCCGCCGACGCATTCTCTTGCAACAATCCCTTCGATCTTCGCGGCGTCTATGCCGAACTTATCCCTCTTCAGTGTTTCGTATGGCGTGGCCACGTTGAGCGTCGTATCGGAGAGCGCCAGGCCAATCGTCTTCTGGCCCAAATCAAGCCCCAACAGCCGTTGGCCGGGCTGGATCCTCCTGGAGAGGTCGCAGAGCAAGACGGTGCTCAAGAGCGGGTGCCTATCTTGTTTGCCTGCATTACGGCGCTCGCGCTGCTGTCGCTTGCCATTGCGCTGTCCGGATTGCTAGCAAGCCCTGAATCCTACCAGTGAAAACAATGTCCGTCGACAAAACTACCGTTGGCCGTATTGCCAAATTGGCGCGAATCGCCCTGCCGGATGAGCAGGTTGAATCCATGATGGGGGAACTTAACGGCATCCTGGGCTGGATCGAGCAACTCCATGAAGTGGATATCGATGGCGTGGAACCAATGACCAGCGTCGTGGCCCAAAAACTGAAGATGCGCGACGATGTGGTGACCGCCGGTGGCGACGCTGCCGCCATCGTCGCCAATGCTCCCCAAACGGAGGACGATTTTTTCGTGGTACCCAAGGTGGTCGAGTAGCCATGGCGGTCACCATCGGCATTGAAAGCCCTCTGGAAAAGGAAATCGAAAATCTGATCGGTGAACTGAACGCGACGCTGCATGCGCTCACGCCACCGGAGCACTGCTATCACCTGACCGTTCAGCAGCTGGCCGGCTTAAATACCACTTTCTTTGTGGCCCGCGACAATGGAGTGGCTGTCGCCTGCGGGGCGCTTGTGCGGCACCACGCCGGGGTGGGCGAGATCAAGCGGATGTATACCCGCCCCGAATATCAGGGTCGCGGTATCGGTGGGCGCGTCGTCGGCGAAATTGAAAAACTTGCGCGTTCAGAAAGCTTACGCGAACTGGTGTTGGAGACAGGCGACCGCCATCCAGCCGCGTGGCGCGTATACGAACGAGCCGGATTTGGCCGCTGTGGTCCAGTGCTGGATTATCGGGCGTCGAGCTGGTCGGTATTCTATGCGAAGCCGCTTTTGGCGGACGCGGCATGAGCGAACTCACACACCTAACCTTGGCGGATGCGCGCGATATGTTGCGTGCCAAGAAAGTGTCTTCATCAGAATTGACGCGGGCATTCGTCGCTGCCATGGAGCGCGCGCGGATGCTCAATGCGTTTGTAACGGAAACGCGGGATCGCGCGCTGGAAATGGCGAAAGCATCCGACGAGCGAATCTGGCGAGGCGACGCGCGTCCGTTGGAAGGCTTGCCGGTCGCAATCAAAGACCTGTTTTGCACCAAAGGCGTTCGCACCACCGCGGGCAGCCGCATTCTCGGGAATTTTATCCCGCCGTACGAATCGACGGTTTCGCAGAACCTCTGGGATGCTGGCGCAGTGATGCTTGGCAAGACCAATATGGACGAGTTCGCCATGGGCTCGTCCAATGAGACGAGCTATTTCAAGCCAGCCATCAATCCGTGGCGCGCGCGCGATTCCAATGAGAATTTGGTTCCCGGGGGATCTTCCGGGGGTTCTGCCGCGGCTGTGGCAGCAAGTCTCTGCCTTGGAGCGACCGGAACCGATACGGGCGGGTCCATCCGTCAACCCGCGGCGCTTTCCGGCATAGTCGGCGTGAAACCCACTTACGGCCGCTGTTCACGCTGGGGGATCGTCGCCTTTGCTTCTTCACTGGATCAGGCCGGACCGATGACACGCACGGTGCGCGATGCGGCGATAATGCTGAGCCATATGGCCAGCGTGGATGAGAAAGACTCCACCAGCGTCGACATGCCCGTGCCCGATTACGAAGATGGTCTGGAAGGTGGTGTGAGCGGTCTGCGTATCGGAATCCCGAAGGAATACCGGCTCCAAGGCGCCCCGCCCGAAATCGATGCACTGTGGCAGCAGGGGGCGTATTGGCTGAGAGCACAAGGGGCGGAGATCGTCGATGTTTCCCTGCCGCATACGAAGTACGCTCTGCCCGCGTATTACATCGTCGCCCCTGCTGAGGCCTCGTCCAATCTCGCGCGCTACGATGGCGTGCGATACGGACATCGCGCAGAAGGCAGCCACGATCTCGTCGATCTATACGAGCACAGCCGGTCTCAGGGATTCGGCGCCGAGGTAAAGCGGCGGGTACTCATCGGCACTTATGTACTGTCGGCTGGCTACTATGACGCCTACTACACCCGGGCCCAGAAGGTTCGGACGCTCATCAAGCGAGATTTCGAGCGGGCTTGGGAGAAATGCGATGCGCTGCTAACCCCTGCCACTCCGGGCCCTGCGTTCCCTGTCGGCCGAAAGAGCAACGATCCAGTCTCGATGTACCTCAACGACGTGTTCACGGTGACCGTAAATCTTGCGGGCTTACCGGCGATTTCGGTACCTGTCGGCTTAACAGAGAATGGTCTGCCGCTTGGCCTTCAGGTAATCGGTAAAACGTTTGATGAAGCCACCGCCTTGCGCGTTGGCCGCTCTATTGAGTTGGCTGCGAATTTCACCGACCGGCCTCGATCTTGGTGGATGGCATGAGCGAACGAGCGTCGAAATACATAAGGGGCGCCACCGGAGATTGGGAAATCGTCGTCGGCATGGAGGTGCATGCCCAGGTTCTTTCGAACGCAAAGCTATTTTCCGGAGCGGCCACGGTGTTCGGAGCCGAACCAAACTCACAGGTTAGTTTTGTAGACGCGGGGATGCCGGGCATGTTGCCGGTCATCAACCGTAAATGCGTGGAGCAGGCGATCCGCACCGGTTTGGGACTAAAGGCGAAGATCAACCGGCGATCGGTGTTTGACCGGAAGAACTATTTCTATCCCGATTTGCCCGCCGGATATCAGATCAGCCAGTACAAGCAGCCGATTGTCGGAGAGGGTGAAGTCACCATCGACTTGAGGGGTGGTGAAACCCGGCGCGTCGGCATCGAGCGCTTGCACCTCGAGCAGGACGCCGGCAAGAGCCTGCACGACCAGCATCCCGACTATTCTTATGTCGACCTCAATCGGGCGGGCGTGGCGCTGATGGAGATTGTCACAAAGCCGGACATGCGCGGCAGCGAGGAGGCAGCCGCCTTCCTGCGTAAGCTTCGCAGCATCGTGCGCTATCTTGGAACTTGCGACGGCAACATGGATGAGGGCTCCATGCGTGCGGATGTGAATGTGTCAGTGCGCCGGCCTGGAGAACCCCTTGGCACCCGTTGCGAGATCAAGAACGTGAATTCGATGCGGTTCATCGTTCAGGCGGTGGAATACGAGGCGCGGCGGCAGGTGGATATTCTGGAATCGGGCGGCACCATCCGCCAGGAGACCCGCCTCTTCGACTCCCGTGCCGGTGAAACGCGATCTATGCGCTCGAAAGAAGAGGCGCATGACTATCGCTACTTCCCCGACCCGGATCTGCTGCCTCTGGAGCTCGACGAAGCATGGATTGAGGATATCGCCAGTTCATTGCCGGAATTGCCGGACGAAAAGAAAACGCGCTTCATGGAAATCGGGCTTTCCGCTTACGATGCGGCAGTGCTGGTCGGCGAGAAGGAAACGGCCGACTACTTCGAAGCCATGGTGACAGAGGGCGCTGAACCGAAAGCCGCAGCCAACTGGCTGAACAACGAAGTTTTCGGACGCCTCAACAAGGCGGGACTATCGGTTGTGACCAGCCCGGTCTCGCCATCCCAGAACGCGGCGATCCTGCAACTGCTGTCCGACAATGTGATCAGCGGAAAGATCGCGAAGGACCTGCTCGATATCGTCTGGAGCGAAGGCGGCGATCCGCGCGCACATGTTGACGCAAAAGGTATGCGCCAAGTGACCGACACATCGATGATCGAGCGCGCTGTCGACGCCGTGATTGCGGCCAACCCGGATAAAGCGGAACGGGTAAAAACGAAACCGAAGCTAGCGGGATGGCTTGTCGGTCAGGTGATGAAAGAGACCGGTGGAAAAGCAAATCCACAGGCCGTGAACGACGTGCTCAGGACGCGGCTGGGAATCACTCACGAAGGGTGATTCGCACATTTTCAAGCGCTTGACGGTCCGGCCAATTTGGCGCAGCCAGTTTCGTCATTGTACGGATAAATGCTTACTTTATAGCAAAATACTAGGTTTTCGCATGTTTTCGCCAATCGAGATTGGCGTGCATTCCTAGCGGTATTGCATCGTTAAGAAAAATTCTTCCATATTGTCAGCGTTTTGGGGGGTGTGAGTCGCACCGCCTCAAACACAAGAGGAGTCGTTTCACATGCCAATGACATCAAAGAAGAGAAAAAGCGGCGGCGCCAAGCGCAAGACAACGCGCAAAGCGGCATCCGCACGGGGCGCTGCGCGCAAGACAACCGGTCGCAAGACTGCGAAGCGGAAGACCGCGAAGCGGAAGTCTTCCCGCAAGGCAAGCGCCTAGCCGTAATTTGTGGCGAAAGCCGCAGCTGTTCCGATCCGGCGTATTCGGTATCTGGAGCAGCTGCGGCTCAGCCGCGCCTTTACATTAAGCTTAATTTTCCTTTCATATTTTGGATGATCGCGTTCCACTCAGGGGAATTTCCGACCTTGTCACTACACCATCGCGATTTGGACATTCTCTCGCCGCAAGTGTTGCATTCCTGCCGCCGCCTATTAACCCTGCCTTAGTTTTTCCACGATCACATCAGCGCGCCACAGGAATGGGCTTGGGGCAAAAGAGGGAGCGGCCGTGGATCGGCCGACGGGGGATTACGATGGCGTGCATCGATATTGACGCGCTGACACAGTTCGAGAACGACGCGCGTAAAGGGCGCCCGGATGCGCTGTACAATCTGGGGCTGGCTTATTCGACCGGGCAGGGCGTGAGCGTGGACTACATCGCAGCCCACAAATGGTTCAACCTCGCGGCCATGAAGGGCAGCGAGATCGCCAAAAGCTGGCGAGCGCAAATATCTGCGGAAATGAGCTCGGGCCAGATCGCAGAAGCGCAACGCCAAGCTCGCGAATTTCTGTCTTCCTGCCGGGTCGCTGCCTGAAATCTACCGTCCGGCGACCGATTCCGGTGCATTGCCTTCGGATCGGGGCGCGGGGCTGATAGCGGGCAGAGGGCGCACATCCGGCGAACGGGGGCGATACAGGTCGGCGAGAATTCGCAAGGGTTCGTCTCGACCGGAAATCCGATTTCGATAGACCTGCATGTTTTCCAGCACCCGCTGCACGTAGTTGCGTGTCTCCGCAAAGGGGATTTCCTCAATCCAATCCAGTGGGTCGACCACCGGGCTGCGTGGATCCCCATAGAGGCCAATCCATTTGGTTACGTTTCCGCGACCGGCGTTGTACGCGGCTGCGGTAAGCAAATAGGATCCTCCATAGCTGGCAAGATTTTCGGCCATCTCCACCATTCCAAGTTTCATGTTGTAGGCAGGATCGCTGAGAAGCTGGTTCGGCAGGTATGCAATCCCGGCCCTTCCGGCGTTGCGCCTGGCTGAGTCTGGCATCAGCTGCATCAGGCCGCGGGCGCCCGCGCCGCTGATTGCTGCCGGATCGAACTCCGTCTCTTGCCGGATGATGGCAAGCACGAAAGCCTGCTCGGGCGCGTACCCCGGTCCGGAATACCCGGGCACCGGAAGGACCGGGTGGGAATAGGCGAGGAAGTGCATGTTCCGATATGCGGCGTTTTTCGCGACACGGATGCCGACGTCCGGAAATCCCATGCCGGCCAGATCGGACGCCAACAGCTTCGCGTGTTTGGCCTCGGGATGGGTTTCCACGTCGTAGGTGGCAAACACCCGCAGAAAAGCCACGAGTCCCAGGTCGCCTAAGGCGTGCATGACGTGCGTAAGATCGCGAGCTTGGTAGTGGGCCAGTTCTGCGGGCGTCGCATCCGCTGCGGTTTCCGGCACGTGCAGCCTGGCAGCAGGATCGAGCTTCGCCAGCGCGAGTTCTCCATAGAAAGTTTGGGGAGATTGTGCGGCGGCGCGATAATCCTCGCGGGCTTGCGCGTACTGTCCGGCCGCTTCGCTTGCACGGCCCGCCCAATAGTAGCCGCGCGATCTGCTGATCGGGCGCGTGACGTTGCCGGCTAAGGCAACGAAATGCGTGTGCGCCTCGCGCGGGTTGCGCAGAAAACGCAGATCCAGCCACCCGGCAAGGAACTGGGCTTCCGCGTATTCAGTGCCAGCGGACAGACCGCTATATGCGATCAGCGAGTGGGCTGTCGTGAAGGACCGGTTTTGGATCGCCTGCCGTGCCGCGCCGCTAACAGCTCCCCATGCGCGTTCCGGGTCTATCGCCGCCAAATCTCGCATGGGCGCGCGCGACAAGAACGACAGAAGGGTCGCAGTATCACTGCGCTTCCGTGCAAGCTCGAAACGGTCCCACATCAGAACGGGGTCGTATTGTTGGTTGCCGGGCAGCGTGGGAATAAGGCGCAAACCCTCATTAACATCTCGCGCCAGTGCCAGACGCGCCGCGGCCACGGCCTGCGCATCCGAAGGCAGTCGAGGCATCTCTCGCTGCGCTGCGCTGAGTTGTCCCTGGAACATGAGGCGGTTGAAGCGCGCCCGCTCGGAGTCGGGCGTCAGGATATCCGCGTGCCGGCGCAAGATTTCGGATTCCTGATCAAGTTCGAAGTCGCCCGCGCGCCATGCGTCGCGGACGAGGCTCGCGCCCTTCGTCGCCTGCCCCGTGGCGATATAGGCCTCTCCCAGCCGCACCTTGCCGATGGCAGAAACAGCATCACGCCCCTGAAAGAACGCCAGGACCGTTTGCGGAGACAGATGCCCATCCATCTCGCCTTCGGCCCGGGCGTACAGCGCATCGCGGCTGGGCCACTCGGGATTTGCTCGGAGAAAAACCGCCAGTTCATTGAACGTGGCGCCACTGTTTTGATCGAGTAGGTAACGCCATTCGACGACACGCTTCAGCGAATTGTCGCGAGCTTGGGCCGCCAGAGTCCGGGCGTTGGCCCATTCCTTTCGCTCCGCCGCCGAAAAGGCCTGCAAATAGAGTTGCCGGTCGGCGACGCTCAAAAACCGCACCAGCCCAGGGCGGCGTTCCGTATTCAGGGTGATGCCGTCAGTCCCGCTGGCGATAGGGGCCATTCTGACCACGCTCGCACGTTGGGCCGATCCGGCCGGGGGCGTTGGACCCGCGGGTTGAGCCAGGACGGCTGTCCCGCCGAAAACGATCGCAACAAGCAGCACGTTACGAAGGCCCGTCATCTCTTCCCCGTTCTCAGGACGCATTTGCCGCAACGCTATGGTATCGCTTGAAACGATCAAGGTTCCAACGTCTTGATGCTTTGCCGGTGCGAAGGCTAGTTTTGCACAGAGTTTTGATGGATTTCCCCATGGCCAACGCGCGCGAGCGCTTCAGAGGTTCGATTCCCGCGCTCATTACGCCGATGCACGATGGTCAACTTGACGAACCCGCACTGCGCCAGTTGGTTGCGTGGCAAATCGCCGAAGGCAGCCATGGCCTGGTCCCATGCGGCACGACGGGTGAGTCGCCAACGCTCTCCAGCGATGAGCAGCGGCGGGTGATTGAGATTTGTGTCGCGGAGGCGGCGGGCCGGGTGCCCGTTATTGCCGGAGCAGGATCAAACGCTACGGCAGAGGCTATTGCGCGCGCCAGACGAGCAAAGGAGTTGGGCGCCGATGCGATCCTGTCTGTTACGGGTTACTACAACAAGCCCTCCCAGGAGGGGCTGTATCATCACTTCGCCACGCTGGCGGCGGAAGTCGATATCCCGATTTTCCTCTACAACATCCCGAGTCGTGCCGTTGTCGAAATTGCTGTCGAGACAGCGGCAAGGCTTTCCCGGATCGACAACATTGTCGGTACCAAGGACGCGACCGGACATATGACGCGGCCTTCGCTTGAACGCCTGGCGTGCGGAACCGCATGGCGTCTGCTGTCAGGAGATGACGCGAGCGCACTCGGCTACATGGCCCATGGCGGGCATGGCTGCATTTCGGTCACCGCCAACGTCGCGCCGCGCCTCTGCGCGGAATTTCAGGAGGCGTGCATGCTCGGCGACTTTCGGGCCGCGCGTTTGCTTCACGAACGCATGATGCCGCTACATGAGGCGCTTTTCTGCGAGCCCAGCCCAGCTCCCGTGAAATATGCGGCTTCGCTGCTGGGCCTCTGCCGGAACGAAATTCGCGCACCGATGATGCCGTTGACCGAAGCCGGGCAGGCCAAGGTCCGCGAGGCGATGATCGCGGTTGGATTGCTGTAGTTATGGCCAAGAAAAAGGACGACGAGCGCAAGGTCGTCGCCGACAACCGCAAAGCCCGCTTTGCCTACGCCATCGAGTCGACCCTGGAGGCCGGTCTTCAGTTGATGGGGTCGGAAGTGAAGTCACTCCGATCCGGCAAGGCAAATATTGCTGAATCCTATGCCCAGGCGAAAGACGGCGAGATCTTTCTCGTCAACGCCTATATCCCCGAATACACCATGGCCAACCGCTTCAACCATGAACCGCGACGGCCGCGAAAACTGCTGGTTCATAAGGGAGAAGCAAAGCGGCTTGCCATTTCCGTGCAACGCGAGGGCATGACGCTGATTCCCTTGCGCGTCTACTTCACGCCGAAAGGCGTAGCGAAGTGTGAGTTGGGTGTCGCGCGTGGCAAGAAGCTTCACGACAAGCGGGAAACGGAAAAGCAGCGCGATTGGTCGCGCCAGCGGGCCCGTCTGATGCGCGAGCGGGGATAGTCCTCTAGTAGCCTACCACTTCGCCATCCTTGCGCATTTCGGAGGCGCCCCAGTAGACGCCATTCGGGGCGCGCATGATCGCTTGATACCCGCCGAATTCGCCGGTCCCCGGTACGACATCGTACCCGCGCCGGACCAGTTCCGTCTTCACCGCGGGCTCGAAGCCTGACTCCATTTGCACTTTGCCGATCCCTTGGGAGGGTTCGCCGGTGGGCTCCGCGTTGCCGGTGTGCCGCCAGCGCGCGGCGTCTCCCGCCTCCTGCACGTTCATGCCGAAATCGATGATATCGGTGATGATCTGCGTATGACCCTGCGGCTGCATATCGCCGCCCATCAGCCCGAACGACATGAAGGGCAGTCCGTCCTTCATAATGAAGGCGGGAATGATGGTTTGAAACGGCCGCTTGCCCGGCGCGTAGACGTTCGCGGCCTTTGGATCGAGCGAATACAATTCGCCGCGATCCTGGAACATAAATCCCAGATGATCTGGGACCAGTCCCGATCCCATGCCGCGGTAGTTGGACTGGATCAGCGACACCATCATGCCGTCTTTGTCGGCGGTGGTGAGATAGATGGTGTCACCGTCTTGAAGTTTCGGATCACCAGGGCCGATATCGGGATTGGCGTGCGACAGATTGATCAGCTTGCGCCGCCGGGCAGCGTAATCGTCTGACAACAGTCCGTTTACAGGTACATGCGCGAAGGCCGGATCGGCGTACCACTTTGCCAAGTCCTCGTAGGCTAGCCGTTTGGCTTCGAGCATCGCGGTCAGCGCGTCGGCGCTGCCTGCACCCATTTTCTTCAGGTCATAGGCTTTCAAAACTTGCAGCATTTGAAGGACGGCTGCGCCCTGGCTGTTCGGTGGAAGCTCGTACACGTCATAGCCGCGATAATTTACCGACAGTGGCTGGACCCATTCGCCGTGATGCTCCGCGAAGTCGACATATCGCAGATCGCCGCCAATACGTTTGAAGTAGGCATCCATCGTTTGCGCGATAGCGCCCTTATAGAATGCGTCGCGGCCGTCTCGCGCCAGCAGGGTCAGTGTCTGCGCCAGATCATGATTCTTGTAGATCTCGCCTTCCGCCGGCGCATGTCCGCCATGTCCGTCCGGCAGCAAATATGTGTGCCGCGCGTTGTCCAGTTCTTCGATCAGCCCTTTCTTTTCCTGGAAATTGGCCATGCCGCGGCGCCAGTACTTCGCCACGAGCTGCGTGACCGGGAAGCCGATGGTTGCGTAATGAATGGCGGGGGTCAGGTCCTGCACCATCGGCAGGCGTCCGAATTTCTGATGCAGCGCAAACCAGGCATCGACAGTGCCGGGCACAGTAACGGACAACGAGCCGACCGACGGAATATGCTGTGTTATCGGCATGCCGGCACGCTTGTAGGCCACTTCCACTTCAGCGGTCATTTTCGCCAAGTCGCGGTCGCGCGCGGAGCGGCCGGAGCCATTGTAGCCATAGAGCTTGTGCGTCTTCGGATCGTAGACGATGGCGAAAAGGTCGCCGCCGATGCCGTTCAGCACCGGCTGCATCAGTCCGATCATGGCGTTGGCCGCAATGGCGGCATCAATCGCACTTCCGCCATGTTTGAGGATTTCCACGGCGGCTTCGGATGCCAGGGGTTGCTCGCTCGCAACCATCCCGTGCTGCGCCAGCACGGGCGAGCGCGTGGCCCATGGTGCGCCAGAGTAGCGATCGCCCCGGCCCATCTGTCCCAACGCAGACGTGCTCAATCCGGCCATGATCAGCGCTCCCGCTAACCGTCCACACTTCATTGCTGCGCTAGGTCCGCGTACGAGATGTGGCAGGACCCGCCATTTTTCTCGAAGTACCGCTGGTGATAGTCCTCGGCCGGCCAAAAGGTTTTCGCCGGCTCGATAACGGTAACAATCGGCCGCTTATAGCGGCCCGATGCCTTTGCCTTTTCCAGTTCTTCCTTCGCAATCCGTTCCTGTTCCGGCGAATTTGTGAAGATAGCGCTACGGTACTGAGTACCGAAGTCCGGACCCTGCCGGTTCAACTGCGTCGGATCGTGCATCTGGAAAAAAAGGTCGACAAGTCGCGCGTAGGTCACCTTCGCGGGATCAAAGGTGACCTCGACAACTTCCGCATGACCGGTGCTATCGCTGCAAACCTGCTTATAGGTCGGATGGTCGACATGGCCGCCGGCATACCCACTGACGGACTCAACTACGCCGGGCACCTGGCGGAAGAATTGCTCCACCCCCCAGAAACAACCTGCGCCGAACAATGCTTTTTCCATCTGCAATCTCCTGCGTTTTGCGCCTGAATATAGGAACCGCAATGTGCGGGGTCACGCGAATTGACCGTGTATCGGTCAGACCCTAAGCGGCTGGCATGAAAGTGGTAGTGATCGGCGCTGGCATTGCGGGGCTCTCAATCGGTTGGCGGCTAAAGCAGGCCGGCGCGGATGTGACGGTGCTGGAGCGCGCGCAGCCGGGGCGGGGCGCCACCTGGGCGTCGGCAGGAATGATAGCCACTATCGCGGAAATCGAAACGCCGGACAGCCCGCAGGCGCTTTTGGCCCAGCGATCGGTGCGGTTATGGCCCCATTTTGCCGCGGAGATCGAGGAGGCCTCTGGCATCGATGTCGGCTATCGGGTGGATGGCACCTTGATCGTCGCGCGTAGTGAGGAACACGCACGGTTCCTTCGACACCGCGCCGAAGGATCGCAGGAATTGGAATTCCTTGGCCCCGCCGAGGCGCGCGCACTCGAGCCTTTGCTCGCGATGGATGTTCTGGGTGCGCTCTTCGATGCGACAGAAGCGCAGGTGGACAACCGCATGTTGGCACGGGCTCTTGCCGTCGCCTTTCAGCGTGCCGGCGGGGTGCTGAAGACCAATGAAGCCGTCGTCCGGTTTGAAACCGAGGGAGGACGGGCGCGGGCGGTGCGCACACCCTTTGCCCAGTATCCCGCTGATGTTTTCGTCTTGGCCGCCGGTGCCTGGAGCGGCCTTATCGAGGGGCTGACCCCTGAAGTTGCGCCCCCTATCATCCCTGTGAAAGGCGAGATGATTGCGCTTGCCGCCGAGCGAGATTCGCTTCCGCATCATATGATCTGGGGCAACGATATCTACCTGGTGCCGCGTGGCGGCCGTCTGTTGGTGGGCGCCACTGTGAGCCGGGAAGGTTTCGATTCGCGTATGACGCAGGCTGCGGCAGTCTGGCTCTACAGCCGTGCGGTGGCCCTGATGTCCGCGCTGGCAAATTGGCAACTTGCCGATCATTGGGCGGGACTGCGCCCAGGATCGCCGGACGATTTGCCGCTCATCGGACGTTCGGCTTTGGCAAACCTGCTCATCGCCAGTGGCCAGTTCCGTAACGGGATCCTGTTCGCGCCTGCCATCGCGGAGGCCATTCGCGACACGGCGCTGGACGAGCCTCCAAAGGAAGACCTGGCGGCCTTCAACCCGTGCCGTTTTGCCGGACTGGCCCTCACGACAACGGACCTGTAGTTCCTCACTGCTCGGGGTGTACTGCCGGGATTGCGAAGGCCCATTTTCGAGGTGAGCGAAACGAGCGGTCCTCTCGCGCGTTTCCGCACCGATTCCCCGAACGGTTCGCATTTGATACGACACTATACCTTTACGCGACTGGATTTTGCATGAGTGCCGTGCCTCCGAAAGCGGGTGTCCTTTCGTTGCGGCTGGTCGATATCGCCGGCACGCCCATTACCTTGGCCGGATTGTTGCTGGCCATTGCCATCATCATCGTATCCTTCGTTGCGTCGCGTCTAGCGGTGCGGCTGATCGCGCGTTTGCGCCTGAGCCAGAGCGAGGGCAGCGCGGCGCTGTATATTCTGGAAAAGCTCACCGGTTACGGTATCGCGATCATCGGCGTGCTGTTCGCCCTCTCCAGCATGGGACTGAACTTGAGTTCCTTCGCGGTATTCGCGGGCGCGGTCGGCGTGGGCGTCGGTCTCGGCCTGCAGGGCGTGGTGAAGGAATTCGTTTCCGGAATTGTCCTACTGTTCGGACGCGAGCTGAAGGTCGGCGACTTCATCGAGCTTCCCACAAGTCCGGGCATCCGCGGCCTGGTGTGGGAGATTGGCGCCCGTGCTACGCGCATCCGCACCAATGACAGCCTCGATGTGTTCGTGCCGAATTCACGCTTCATCGAGGAACGCTTCACCAACTGGACCTTGAAGGCAAACACGCGCCGCATCCACATTCCTTTTCAGGTGGCGTGCAGAGCCGACAAGGCAAAGGTTCGCGATGCCGTGCTGGCCGCCGCCAAAGCGTTGCCGTTCACCTTGCCAGACCACGGCAACCGCCACACGCAGGTGTGGATGACGAGCTTCGGCGAGTCCGCGCTGAACTTCGAGCTGGTTGTCTGGCCGACGCTCGATGCCGTGAAGCGGCCGGCAGCGATGCAGGCAGCTTACACCTGGGCCATCGACGATGCCCTGCGCGGCGCGGGTATCGAAGTGCCGTATCCGCAGCGCGATCTCCACATTCGCAGCATCTTCACCCGCGAAGGCGAGGCAGCTTTTGCCGCGCTGGGCTACGCACCGGAGCCAGATCGGCAAAGCCCCGGAGAAGCTGTGGCGCCCTCCCACTCGCGCAATGACGCCGTCCAGGAGACCTTGAAGCCTGAAGAGACGCCGCCGGGGCAAAAGGCGGAGCCGCGTCAGTCCTGACCCTCTTCCTGAGCGGATTGAATGCAGGTTGCGTCCCGAAGGCGGCTTGCCTATAATTTGCGCCCTTCGAGGGCGCCCTGTGTCCTCGAGTGCTGGAAATCCGGCGAATTCCCAAAAAACAAGGACGTCCGAATGGCTCGCGTAACCGTTGAAGACTGCGTCGACAAGGTTCCTAACCGCTTCGATCTGGTGTTGCTGTCGGGATACCGGGCGCGACAGTTGTCTGGCGGCGCGGAGCCCATTGTGGACCGTGACCGGGACAAGAACCCAGTGGTCGCACTGCGCGAGATTGCGGCGAAATCGCTGAAACCCGATTCCTTGAAGGAGGATTTCATTCGGTCGCTGCAAAAGCACGCCGAAGTTGACGAACCGGAGCCCGCGCCCGAGGAAGATGTGAGGGAGAACGCGCATCACCGCCAGGTGACCGAAGAGGAACTTCTGCGGGCACTTACGTCGGAGGCGCAGCGCCGGGCCGAGCCGCAGCCTGAGCCAGAGGGCGAATACGAAGAGTAGAATCGACCTCGGTCAGATCGGGACGCGAGGTGAATTTCGAAAAAGGGCGGCGTGACGCCGCCCTATTCTGCAGCCGCGAATTTCGGTGCGGCTGAACCCATTCAATTAACATTCCCTTTAGTCCGAGCGAGTCGGTTAAGCATACGTTTGCGCAGTTTCCAAACAGAACTCGCGATCGGTGAATCATTGCCCTAGCGTTTCGCCAAGTGCCGCGACGGGGCGGCCTGTAACTTTTCAGGCGAGGGCAAGATGAAAACGGGTTTCATGGCGGCAGCGGCATTTCTGGTCGCGGGCGCGGGCGCCGCTTCGGCGGATACCTTCCGCTATACGTTCGCCGATGCCGACGGCATACCGTATTGCGATGGCATCAAGTTGTATGAACAGGACGATGGCACGGCGTCTGGCGTCCACACCAACGGCGCGCAGTGCACCGAGGGCGACTATGCCGGCGGCTTCCTTTCGAGACTGTACGCCGGTTACCACGGCAAGAAGTGGGTGATCACCACAACCGACGTCAACAATCTGCCTGGTGTCGTCGAACTCTACGTGCTCGATACCAACGACATGACCTGGGATGTTTATGACCAGGACACAAACAACGGCCTCTCGTTTCAGTTGGTGAATTCCGGACGCTTGTTGAACGGCAACCCGCCAGCGGGCCGCGTCCATCGCGGAGTTTCGGGTCGCAAGCCGAATTCCTGACGGAACGGCTGGTCCGCGGTTTGGACATCGCGGGCCTTCTGTCCGGAAGGTTGTGACGCCCGCAGGCCGCGCTGTCCCCCCAGCGCCGCCAAAGCGGGCGTCGCTTTTTCAAACGGAAAAAAGGCCCGCCGGGACGACCGGCGGGCCTTCGTGCTGTTACGGCTAACAGCGCGATGCCTTCAGGAGCTCTACGGTACGTGCTTCAGGCTGATGGCGCCGATGCCGCCTGCCACGTTCAGGCCGGTATTGCCTTCAATCGAAAGCGGTTGAAGCGTAATCGAGCGGTCGAAGCCGCCGACCAGCGCGTTCGCGCCCACACCGACACCGGCCGTGGCGCTCACGGTGGCACCCACGTAATCGCCTTCCAGCGCGCCGCGGCGCGGCCCGGCGCTTGGTGCGAACACCGCCCAGACAATCACCGCGCTATCCGTATAGCCGATGTCGACGCCGAACTTGGAGACCGAGCCAACGTAATGCTCACCCGCGCCGCCGCTCGAGTGAAAGTTGCAGCGCAGATCCTTGGAAGATCCAAAAATGAATCCCCAACCGCTTGCCACATGGCAGGTAAGCGTGCCGATCTTAACGCCACCAGCTTGGGCCGGCGCAGCAGCAAGTCCCGCCAAAAAGGCGGCACCGGCCAACAGTGAAACGGTCTTCGACATAATATCCTTCTCCTCGTGTTTTCCGGCTTTCCGCCGTGCCCAGCCGGAAACGGCGGGCGAAAGGCCCTTCCGGCGCCAACTCCACAACGCGATGGATATGCGGCCGGTTCCGGGCGGGCGCAAGAAAGAACCATCAATTGAGGCAATTTTTGGGATGCTGCGGCCAAATTTCCTGTGCAGAAAGATGCTTCGATATGCGCTGCCCGCCAGGCGTCCCCGTTTGGAGGGTGGCCATGGTTCAAAATCCCATCCTTAATCCGGGCCGTGTAGACTCCGACCGGAACGCGGCGAGTCGCCGAATAGGTCACTAAGACATGGCCGTTTTGGTCACCGGCGGTGCCGGCTACATCGGCAGTCATATGGTCCTTGCGCTGCTCGACCGGGGTGAGCAGCCGATCGTGCTCGACAATCTCAGCACTGGCAGACGTGATTTGATCCCTGCCGCGGCGTTGGTCATCGAAGACGAGGCGGGCGATCAGCTGTTGGTGCGGCGCCTGATTCGCGAGAATGGGGTCGACTCGGTGGTTCATTTCGCCGGCTCCATTGTGGTGCCGGAATCAGTTGCAAGGCCGCTGGACTACTACGCGAACAACACGGTGGTCTCGCGAGCGCTAGTCGAAGCCTGCATCCAGGAAGGTGTCGAGAATTTCATCTTCTCCTCCACCGCCACAGTTTATGCGGCTGACGCAAAGCAACCGCTTTCCGAGGATGAACCGACGATCCCGATCTCACCCTATGCCCGTTCCAAGCTGATGACCGAATGGATGCTGCAGGACACATCGCGCGCTCACGGCCTGCGCGCCATGTCGTTGCGTTACTTCAACGTGGCCGGTGCGGACCCAAAAGGACGTACGGGACAATCCACGCCGATGGCGACGCATCTCATCAAACGTGCCTGCCAGGTGGCGCTAGGGCGGGCGCCGTATCTGGATATCTTCGGCACGGACTATCCGACGCCGGATGGCACGGGAATCCGCGACTACATTCATGTTTGCGATCTCGTTGCGGGGCATCTGCTGGCGCTAGATGCCTTGCGTGCCGGGGCGGAGTCCGCCACCTACAATGTCGGCTACGGCCGGGGCTTGAGCGTGCGTGAGGTGGTGCGTGGCGTGGAAGCGGTGATTGGCCGGCCGCTGCCGGTGAGGGAGAGCCCACGGCGCGCGGGCGATCCGCCGGTGCTGATCTCCGATCCATCGCGCATCAAGGCGGCGCTTGGCTGGCAGCCTCAACTGGACGACCTGCCCGGCATCATTCGTTCCGCGCTAAATTGGGAACAGCGATTGGCCAGCTAGGGCGTGGGCGCCGCCGGCGGCCGGCCGACACTTGTATACTTAAATCCGGCTTCAGCCATCTGGAGCGGCCTGTAGATGTTGCGCAGATCGATCATGACCGGCGTTTTCATCAGTGCCTTGACGCGTCCGAGATCGAGCGCACGGAATTCATTCCATTCCGTTAGGATCACGACCGCATCCGCGCCCGTCAGTGCTGCGTAAGCGCTCGCACAGAAATCGGCATCGAGAACTTTCCGCGCTTCTTGCATTCCTTCGGGATCATAGGCGCGGATGGTTGCGCCTGCATCCCGCAATGCAGGAATAATGGAGAGGCTCGGCGCGTCGCGCATATCGTCTGTATTCGGCTTGAAGGTGAGGCCAAGAATGGCAATCGATTTGCCCCGAACATTGCCCAGCGCGCCGGCAATCTTGTCCGCCATCCGCGCTTTGCGGGCATCGTTCACCTGCACGACCGCTTCGACGATCCTGGTAGGAGCGCCGACCTGCTGCGAAGTCTTCAGCAAGGCGAGCGTGTCTTTGGGAAAGCACGAGCCCCCGAAGCCTGGGCCCGCATGAAGGAACTTGCCGCCAATGCGGCCATCCAGCCCGATGCCGCGGGCGACATCCTGTACGTCGGCATTCACCTTCTCGCAAATGTCGGCCATCTCGTTGATGAACGTGATCTTGGTGGCGAGGAAAGCGTTGGCCGCGTATTTGATCAGCTCCGAAGTCTCGCGTGATGTGAAAACGATCGGCGTTTCGTTCAAGTAGAGCGGCCGGTACACTTCCTTCATCATGTCCTTCGCGCGCTCGCTTTCAGCTCCCACGACGATACGGTCCGGCCGGCGGAAGTCTTCTATCGCGGAGCCCTCGCGCAGGAATTCCGGATTGGAGGCGACATCGAACTCCGCCTCCGGCCGCGTCTCGCGGAGAATTTGCTCTACCCTGCGGCTGGTACCGACCGGAACGGTCGATTTCGTCACGACAACAGTGTAGCCGTCGAGGCTGCGCGCGATTTCCTCGGCGGCCGCGAAGACATAACTCAGATCGGCATGACCATCGCCGCGCCGGCTTGGCGTGCCCACCGCGATGAACACGGCATCGGCCTTTCGCACTGCGTCAGCCATGTCGTCCGTGAAGAAGAGGCGGACAGCCTTTACGTTTGCCGCTATGACCTCCTCAAGGCCGGGTTCGAATATCGGAACCTTGCCGGACTTCAGCGCCGTTATTTTCGCAGCATCCTTGTCGACGCACACTACGTCGTGACCGAACTCCGACAGGCATGCGCCCGAGACGAGCCCGACATAACCGGTGCCGATCATGGCGATGCGCATGAATGCCTCTCAGACGGCGCGGATGGAATGCCGTTCTGTCCGATATTTCCGTGGCGCGCGCAAGCTCAGCCCGTGCGCAGATAGCGGACGGCTTCGTCCCGTTCGAACAGATAGAGCAAAAGTCGAAGAGCCTCGCCGCGCGGTGATTTCAGCTCCGGATCGGTCGAGACGATCAGCCTCGCATCGTCCCTGGCGATCGGGAGCAGCTCGGCGTGCGCCGTAAGATCGGCCAAGCGAAATTCTTCCATTCCGCTTTGCCGCACGCCAAGCACATCACCGGGACCCCGCAGGCGGAGATCTTCTTCCGCGATCACAAAGCCATCGTCGGTTTCGCGCAGTGTCTTCAGGCGTGCCTTGGCGGTATCGCCCAGCGGCGGCTGGTAGACGAGAAGGCAGGTCGATTTCGCCGCGCCGCGGCCCACGCGGCCGCGCAACTGATGCAACTGGGCAAGACCGAAGCGTTCCGCGTGCTCGACCACCATGATCGTCGCCTCGGGAACGTCCACGCCCACTTCAATGACGGTCGTGGCAACGAGAAGCCTGCTTTCGCCCGACTTGAACCGCGCCATGGCGATGTCCCGTTCCGCGCCCTTCATTCGGCCGTGCACCAGCCCGACCGGAACGGCCAGCGCCTGCCGTAGCATGGCCGCGCGGTTCTCGGCGGCAGCGAGATCGCTCTTCTCCGACTCGGCCACCAGCGGGCAGACCCAATAGGCGCGGGCACTCTTCGCAAGAGCCTGCCGCAGATGCTGAATGACTTCATCCGTGCGTTCCAAGGAGAGCACGCGGGTATCCACTGGCTTGCGGCCTGACGGACGTTCGGTCAGCCGCGAAACGTCCATGTCGCCATAGGCGGTCAGGGCGAGCGTTCGAGGGATTGGGGTGGCGGTCATCACCAGCACATCGACCGGTTTCTCGCCCTTGCCTTGCAGCTGCATGCGATGATGCACGCCGAATCGATGCTGCTCGTCCACCACAGCGAGCGCGAGATCGCGGAAGGCGACGTCTTCCGAGAACAAGGCGTGTGTACCGACGAGAATGTCGATGAGACCACTCTCCAGGGCCTTAAGCGTCCGCTCGCGGGCGACTCCTTTTTCACGTCCCGTGAGGATCGCGATTTGCACGCTGGCGGCTTTCGCCAGTGGCTCGAGCGCCGAAAGATGTTGGCGCGCCAGAATTTCGGTCGGCGCCATCAGCGCGCCTTGCCCGCCGCACTCGACGGCATTGAGTAGCGCGGCCATTGCCACCACCGTTTTGCCTGAGCCAACATCGCCCTGCAGCAGCCGCAGCATCCGGGACGGAGCCGCCATATCGGCTTCGATTTCTCCGATTGCCTGCTGCTGCGATTTCGTGAGTGTGAAGGGCAGGGTGGCAAACGTCTTATCTTTCAGCTTTCCTGTGCTTTTCAACACGCGTCCCTTTTTCCCCCGCATGCGGGCGCGGATCAGCAGCAGCGCAAGCTGATTGGCAAGCAACTCGTCATATGCCAAGCGGAGGCGAGAAGTGTTGTCGGATGACAGGTCAGCTTCGCTCTGCGGCGCATGCGCTGCGGCAATAGCAGCTCGAAAGGACGGCCAACTTCGCGCGCGAAGGAACGGCTTGTCGAGCCATTCGGGAAAATCCGGCATGGTTTCCAGCGCACAGCGCACGGCCTTGCCCATGATCTTGTTCGAGAGTCCCTCGGTCAGTGCATAAACGGGCTCGTGCGAGGGCAAAGGGGCGGAATCGTCAAGCGCCTCGATATAATCCGGGTGTGCCATCTGCAGGCCGTCGCGAAACCGTTCGATGCGTCCGCTGACAATGCGGGTGGCGCCAACCGGCAGCTGATGTTTGAGGTAATCACCTCGCGCGCGGAAGAAGACGAGTTCGATGAAGCCTGTCTCATCGGCACACCGCACCTTGTAAGGCCGGCGTGAATCGCGGGAGGGCAGGTGATCGCGCACCACGACTTCAACAGTGGCAATGCGGCCTTCCTGAGCGTCCTTCAGCTTGGGACGGTAGCTACGGTCGATCACGCCCACCGGAAGATCGAATACCAGATCGATCAACCGCGTGCCCGCCACGCGCGCGATCAGTTTCTCCAGCTTTGGACCGACACCCGGCAGGGAGCGGGTTTCACGGAACAGCGGGAAGAGAATCGAGGGCCGCATCGCGTGGGAGGATAAGCGATGCTGCTGCGCCTCGCGAACAGCCTATGCTGCCTGCGCTTCCGGCACCGTTTCCGGTTGCGTGAGTTCCGCCAGCCGAGCCGGTGAGGCGTCCGGATAGAGCAACCGATGGACCGGTGCGAAACTGCGGCGGTGGTGCGCGCAGGGGCCGAGACGGTTCAACGCGTCAATGTGACCTTCCGTCGAGTAGCCCTTGTTGTTGAACCACCCATAACCCGGATGCTCCTCGTGCAACGCCACCATCATGCGATCGCGCGTGACCTTGGCGATAATGGAGGCGGCGGCGATGGAAACCGAGCGGGCATCGCCATCGATGATCGTGTCGCACGGGCAGGGCAGGGCCGGCGCATCGTTTCCGTCCACCAGCGCGAACAGCGGCGCAACGGCCAGCGCCCGCACCGCGCGCGCCATGGCGAGATGCGTCGCCTGGCGGATGTTGATGAGATCGATCTCATCCACGCTCGCTTCGCCGACACCCACGGCAATCGCCATTTCCAGGATACGCGGGAACAGCGCCTCACGATCGTCCGGCGTCAGCTGCTTGGAGTCGTTCAGGCCTTTCGGAACACGTCTGCGTTCCAGAATAACAGCGGCCGCCACCACTGGACCGGCGAGCGGGCCGCGCCCCGCTTCGTCCACGCCGCAGACAGGGCCGGGCCGGACTTTCAGCGTGCGCGACTCGAAAATGTAATGCGGCATGGACAGAACCATACCGCAGTCTCTTCCCGGCGACAGGCGGCGCCATGTCCCGCGCGATGCTTACCCACAAGACAGGAGACGAAACATTCTTACTGAATTGAACCTCGCTTTCTAAAGTTTTTGGACCCTTCTCTCTCTACATCTTGGGTCCGGTTCTGGGCTCCTCCGCTATGAATTGTTTTCGGGGGATAGCGCGCATCACAGCAGCGCCAGCTGGCTGCCGGGCTGAACCGGCTTGCGGAATTTTGACAGATCGAGCGAACGTTCTCGAGTCTCCTTGTTCAGCCCCAGCCGCTTCGCCGCCAGATGAAACCGCCGTGAAATCATCTCAGCATAAGGGCCACTGCCGCGCATGCGGGTGTACCACTGGCTGTCGTAATCCTTGCCGCCGCGCATCGAGCGGACCAGCGACATCACATGTCTGGCGCGGTCCGGCACGTTGGCCTCCAACCATTCGCGGAACAGATCCTTGATCTCCAGCGGCAGGCGCAGCAGCACGTAGCCTGCGGTTTCGGCGCCGGCCTCCGCCGCGGCCGCAAGCACGTTCTCCATTTCGTCATCGTTCAAGGCCGGAATAATCGGCGCGAACATGACCCCCACCGGCACGCCGGCATCTTTCAGCGCGCGCACGGTCTCCAGCCGGCGCGGCGGAGTGGCGGCGCGCGGCTCCATCACGCGCGCGAGCTTGCGATCGAGCGTCGTGATGGAAAGCGCCACCCTCACCAAACCAAGCTCCGCCATAGGCGCCAGCAAATCGAGATCGCGCTGGATCAGCGCCGATTTCGTGACGATGCCCACCGGATGGCGGAATTCGTACAGCACCTCCAGAATGCCGCGCATGATGCGCATCTGCTTTTCCAGCGGCTGATAGGGATCGGTGTTGGTGCCGATGGCCAGCACCTTCGGCACGTATTTCGGCGAGGCCAATTCCTTGGCCAGCAGCCTGGCGGCGTCCGGCTTGGCGAACAGTTTGGTTTCGAAATCCGCGCCGGGCGAAAAGCCGAGATAGGCATGCGTCGGCCGCGCAAAGCAGTAGATGCAGCCATGCTCGCAGCCACGATACGGATTGATCGATTGCTGGAAGGAGATATCCGGCGAGTTGTTTCGCGCGATAATGGTGCGGGTGGTGTCCGAAATCACCTCGGTTTTGACTGGCGGCAGTTCGTCGTCGGGGGGCGCATTCCAGCCGTCATCGAACATTACCCGGCGCTCGCGCTCGTAGCGGCCGGAGGCATTGGAGAGGGCGCCGCGCCCCCTCAGCCGCCGAGGATCGGCGGTTGTATCGAGAACCATCGTCATGAGAACAAATGTAGATCATTCATAAGAACCTGTCAAGAACAGAGTGAAAAAACCTTGCTAGTGCAGTTTAACTAAACTATATGGACTAAGTCCGGAGGCGTCGGTGCGCACTGTCAATATCCATCAGGCCAAGACCCATTTGTCCAAGCTGCTCGACCAGGCCTCGAAGGGCGAGGCCTTCATCATCGCCAAGGCCGGAAAGCCCGTCGTCAAGGTCGTTGCCATCGACTCTCCTGACTCGGCCAAGGTCCAAAGGCTGGGCTTTCTTGGCGGCCAGTTCGTCATTCCAGACGACTTCGACAGGCTCGGCCAAGACGAAATCGAAGCCATGTTCACAGGAGAACGGTGAAGCTACTGCTCGATACGCATCTGCTGCTATGGGCGGCGGACCAACCGGAACGACTATCCGAAGAGGCGCGACGCTTGTTGAGCGATCCGGAACACGCTCTGGTCTTTAGCGCCGCAAGCATCTGGGAAATCGCGATCAAGCAGGGCCTCAAGAACAGCAACCTGCGGGCCGACGCACGCCTGCTGCGGCGAGGCCTGCTCGATAACGGCTACGAAGAACTCCCGGTGACGAGCGCGCACGCCGTGACGCTGGACACCTTGCCGCGGCTGCACAGGGATCCGTTCGACCGCATTCTGCTGGCGCAGGCACAGGTGGAGGGAATCGTACTGCTGACATCCGACGAGCAGGTGGCGCAGTACCCGGGCGCAATTCGCAAGATATGAGTGTTGCTCTGCAAATGATCTTGGCGTTGCGCAGTCGATGATTGTTCAGGCGATGGATTCGCACTAACATTGTGTAGCCGAACGGGCGCAGGGGCATCGACATGAGAACCATTCGCGCGGCCGCAAGCGCCGCCGCCTTCCTGCTGTGCACCTTTGCCGCAAACGCCGGCGTGCTGGTGCCGATACCGCCGGTGCCGGGAAGCACCTCAATGGGGGCGGCCGGGATCAATGATCTCAATCAAATCGCCGGTACTTTCGGCACTTCCGACAATTTGTATCACGGCTTCGTTGGTGACTTGAACGGGAACTACGTCACGTTTGACGCAAGCGCGGGAGGCACATCGGTTCACGCCCTCAATAACAATGGCTACGTAACAGGAGGAGCGTTCGATAATCCCGACGATTTCGTCGGTAAAGCCTTCGTCAGAAAGCCTAATGGGGCGATAAAGCTGATAACGAAGGACGGCTCAGCCTTCGATGGCTACGGCGACGGCATCACAAACAAGGCTGTCTTTGTCGGCTCGATTTACCAGTTCGCCGATTCTCGAATTTCCGATTTGCTGTACGAACTGGGCTATTACGGAAAAGGCCACGCATACCAGGCTGACCTCGTCCTGCCTTTCAATACATACCAAACCCGCCCTCGGGGAATAAATAGATATGGTGAGGTCATTGGTTACTATACCGATGTGGATCATGCGGTGAATGGAAGCTATCCAACCTCCGGCTTCGTGCTGAAGAATGGCGTAGCGACGAGAGTTGTTTATCCGGACCCCAACGCCTTTTATGTATTTCTCAACGGGCTCAACGATAAAGGAAAGATTGTCGGCGCGTGGTTACATGTCGATCAGACACCACAGCATGCTTTTGTCTATGACTTTGAAAGAAATCGTTTCAAACTCATCGATGTCCCCGGCGAAACACGTGTTACCGCTTCAGGCATCAATAACTCGGGGGTGGTAACGGTTAGCGCCGGCGGCAAGGCTTATATTTACTGTCCCAAGAAAAAGACGTGTCCGATCCAGAGTCCGAGCGCGATCGAGGTTCCGGAGCGATGGATTTCGGCGGCGGGCTATCCGCGCACCGTGCCGTGCAAGAACGGGTGCAAAGGCCCGTTCCATCCGTCCCGAACGCAGCTTGATCCGGCGGCGGTGCGCGAAGCGATCACGCGCGATCCGGAAATACAGCGCGAGCTGCGGTTGCCATTCCGGCCATAGCGATTTCAGGGCGACGAGCGCCTCTCGCTAAAAACGAAGAGGCGCTCTCGCGGTCGCTATTTCTTGGGCAAGCTGAACACCACGCCATGATTGGCAGAGCCGCCCTGCATGGCGGTGCCGTACAGAAGGCGCCCGCTCATCACCACTCCCGCCACTGGTAACCAGCCATCCGCGCCGGTCAAGTCATGAAGGACAGTGCCACCCCCACTCGTCGAGACCTTTACGACGGTGCCCTTGTCATTGGCGCCGCCGCCAGTTGCAGTGACGTACAAATCGGTTTTCACAGGCAGCACCTCCGATGCCGGGCTGACGCCATTCGTGCCGTTAAAGCTGAAAAGCGTGCTGAACGCTCCGTCCGGAATCAAACGGTAGACGACGCCGAACCCGCCCGTGCCGCCAAACTGGTTGGTGCCATACAGATAGCCGTTCTTGTCCATCGTCACGCCGGCGGCGGGGTAGCGACCATCCTCATTGTTGGTGAAGGAGTAGAGGATAACAAAGGTGCCGTTGGGCGAGAGCCTGTACACCGCGCCGCAGCCATGCCCGCTGCATGCGTGCGAGGTGCCTCCCGTTGATAGAGCACCGTAAAGATTGCCGTCGTGGTCGCGTGCAAGCCGGCCGACTGGCTGGGCGGTCGTACCATCGAAGGTGAACAGGGTGGTGAAGCTGCCGTCTTTGCCGTACTTGAACAGTATGCCGTCCCCCAATGTACCGCCCGCCGCTGTCACGCCGTAGAGGTTCCCCTTCCTATCGCGGATCACATCCCATCGCGGGTAGCGTCCGTCGTTGGGCGCACCTTGGAAGGCGTGGAGCACGCTGAACGTGCCATTCGCCGCCAACTTGTAGAGCGTGCCACAACCGACGCCACTGCATTCACCGGCGAAATTTCCACCGCTTTCAGTGACGCCATAGAGGTCGCCGGTCGCCTTGTCGATTGTCACGCCTGCCTGGGGATGGGCGCCGCCGGCGGCTCCATCGAAGGAATGAAGCAGCGTGAAGCTCCCGCCCGGCGCGATCTTGTAAATGGTGCCATTGTTCGATGCGCCGCCGTCGTATGTCGTGCCGTAGAGATTGCCCGCACTATCGGAGGTGACGCCGGAAAAAGGCCTGGCACCATCGCCGGTCGGACCGGCGAAATCGTGGAGCACGGTATAAACTTTCGCATGCGTTTCCGCTTGCGCCGTTGCCCCGAAAGATATGGCGGCAACGCTCATGGCGGTAACCGCGGCCAGTCGTTGATGTTTCAACATTTGCCCCTTCCTATGTTCGCACGTTATTGCGCGCCGCCGCCGTCGCTGCGGCATCGTGCAGCCAAGATCCCAGTTGCTGAAATCCCCCGCGATTTCGCAAACCGCAATCAACCACGAGTTTGCGTTTGCCGCAACGCAGACGATGCACCCGGCCGGCCTAGGGTGTTCCACCGTTTGCAACTGGCGCCGATTGGGTGAGGGGCGGTGTCGCCGCCGGTGATGCGGACGAAGGTAGTGCCGCGGCGGCGGTTGGCTGAGCAGCGGATGAGGCCGCGGCGGCTTCGTAGCTGGCGATGGACTTCGTCAGCACCTCTTTTTCCTCGCATCCGCTCGGGCAAAGCCGAGCGAGTTCAGCGAGTTGCGTGCGTGCATTCGCAAGCTGGTTGAGCTTCAGATACAGTTCGCCCATGTATTCGCGCGCGCCTCTGTGATCCGGGTTCAGGGCAAGCGCCCGCTGATAGTAGTCTAGTGAGACTTGATAGTTGCCCACCATGCGCTGGGTGAAGCCCAGATAGTTCAACACGTCGGCATCCCGCGGTCGGGCGTGTAATGCCTTCTCCAGACGGGGGATCGCCTCCGCATAATGCTGGTCCCGGATGAGCCGCAACGCCGCCGCATAGTCGGTCGCGCCATTGCCGCCATGCATCCCACCATACGGCATGTTCGATCCCATGCCGCCATATCCGCCGCCACCGCCACCCATGGCGAAGCAGGGGGTCGAAAACAGTAAAGTTGCTGCAAATACGGTTACGCGCATGTCCGGCCTCCGCCGACGGTCGCCTGCCAATATAGCATGAGTGCCGCCCCACGGCCCACCGCCGCACATTTCCAGGACGATACCTCACGGCAGAAAATTCCCTACCGGCAGGAAGGCGAGGCATCCGCCTTGCTGGAATGGTCAACAAAGCCCTGCTAGAAGCCCGCGGCCCAGGGTTTTGCCATGCTTCTCAGTCTCTCCCGCAAATTCATCTTTGTCGCCAATCTCAAATCCGCCTCCAGCTCCATCGAGCAGGCGCTGGCGCCGTACGCGGAATTTCGCGTCACCAAGACGGAGTGGGGCAAGCACGACACGCTGACCATGATTTCCAAGAAATTTCCCTGGGTGAAGCGCTATGTGCCGTACTCGGATTTTTTTGTTTTCGGCGTCATTCGCGAGCCGGTGGATTTCATTCTCAGCCTTTATAATTTCCACACCGACGACGATTTCGCGGGCCTGATACAGTCCTCCAAAGGCGTGCCGTTCGACGAGTTCTGGCGCGGCTGGTGCACGCGCAGCTGGCAAACGCGCGATCAGCACCTGCGCTTCGTCGACAAGCATGAAAACTTCCGCATGAACTATCTGATGGACTTTGCCGAGCTGAAGAAGGAGTTCCCCAAAATCTGCGCCCGCATCGGCGTCGACGCAAAACTCGGCCAGACCAACAAGAGCGCCACGGTGCTGAGCCGCAAGGATCTGACACCAGAGCAAATCGCTGCCATCAAGGAACGGTACGCGGAGGATTACGCGCTGCTGGCAAACCGCCCGCAGGAGCTCTGATCCCTCGCGCATTTGCCAGCGCGGCGTGCGGGTTTTATGGAGTGGGACAAGGGCCGGCTTAGCTCAGTTGGTAGAGCACCTGATTTGTAATCAGGGGGTCGCGGGTTCGAATCCTGCAGCCGGCACCACGAAGCTCGCGTCGTGTCCGTCAGGTGCGGTTCCGGCTGTATTGTGCCGTGGCAAAATCCGCTATTGTGCGGCCGGGTGGGACAAGGGGAAGAACAATGGACCCGAAGGAACTCCGGGCTCTTTTCGAGAAGAAGGCGACCGAAGGGCATGGTGAATTTGCCATCGCCTACGCGCTGCTCAGGCTCGCCGACACGCAGGCGGCACACAAGCAGCTCGCGGATGAGATCAAGGCTGTGGCGGCTGCGCTCGAGAAGACCGCCAAACAGCCCTGAGGCGCCTCGGAGAGATCGCATCCGGTGCATTATTCATTCGCCGGCCAGAGCCACGCGGCGCCGCGCACGCCGCTCGAATCACCGTGGCGATTGCGCACGATTTTCGTCTCACCCTCCGGATTGAAACCATAAGCTTGCGCCCGGTGGGGTAATTCACTGTACAGGGCATCGATTTTCGATAGTCCGCCGCCCAATACGACGACGTCCGGATCGAGGATGTTGACGAGGGTGGCGATGGCGCGCGCGAGGCGGTCGAAAAACCGCGCCATCACAGACGCGGCGTCCGCATCACCCGCCGCAGCAGCTGCGATGTCCGTGGCAGACAAACTGCGGCCGGTCTTCATCTGATATAGGGACGACAGCGCAGGCCCGCTGCACCAGGTCTCGATGCAGCCCCGTTTGCCGCAGTAGCATTCCGGGCCCGGGATTTCTTCCGGTGTTGGCCAGGGCAGGGGATTGTGTCCCCACTCCCCGGCGACGGCATGCGCGCCTGTCAGCACCTTGCCGCCAACACAGACGCCACCGCCCACACCCGTGCCCGCGATGATCCCGAACACCACGTTGCAACCTGCCGCGGCGCCGTCGGTTGCTTCCGAGAGCGCGAAGCAGTTCGCATCGTTCGCGGCGCGCACCGGACGGCCGAGTGCTGCGCTGATATCGTGGTCCAGCGGATGGCCGATCAGGAGAGTGGAATTGGCATTTTTCACCAGGCCCGTCTTCGGGCTGACGATTCCGGGAATGGCCAGGCCAACGCTTCCGCGCGCGCCAAGTCGGCGTTCCGCGCGCAGCACGAGATCGCGAATCGCAGTTACGACCGCACCGTATGACTCGCGCGGAGTTGGAATGCGTTCCCGGACCAATTCCTCGCCTCGCGAGCCGAGCGCGAGAAGCTCGATTTTGGTGCCGCCGAGGTCAACGCCGATCCGCATTGGTCAACTGCCCAGTCGCGCGGCCGCAAGATGGACGCTCCTGAAATCGATCTGCTGCTCGCTGCAAAATTCGGCCAGCAGATCCTCGTTGGCGAGCAGAAAATCCAGCACGGCCACGAGTGTTTCGGGGTGGTCGGCCCGCGCCCGCAAGCTGGCCGGATCGGCCCCCGAGCTTGCGAGGAACCGGTGAAGAATTTCGGGCCGTCCGGCGATGAAGGCCAGCGCCTTCAGCGCGAGCGTCCCGCTCATTAACGGATCGGGGATGGGCTTAAGCATGCGGATTTCCGGTGCACTTTCCCAGGGGTTGGAGTCTCCGTCCGGCGATTGTCAAGAGAGCGTTAAGACATTGCGCCTAATACTCGCAAACCGCATTTCGGCGCGTCGACAAGTGCCACGCCGGCGGGCAGACGGCACAGGGGCGGGCGGGCCCGCTGGGGCTCTGGAGATCGGAATGGACGTAAGAACCAAGACCGTGCTCATCGTCGAGGACAATGAGCTCAACATGAAGCTTTTCCACGATCTTCTGGATGCACATGGCTACAACATCCTTCAGACAAAGGATGGCATGGAGGCTCTGGATATTGCCCGCGAGCATCGTCCCGACCTGATCCTGATGGACATCCAGCTGCCCGAAGTATCCGGCCTCGAGGTCACCAAATGGCTCAAGGAAGACGATGCGCTGAAGGCCATCCCGGTTGTCGCGGTCACGGCCTTCGCCATGAAGGGGGACGAGGAAGTGATTCGTCAGGGAGGGTGCGAGGCCTATATCTCGAAACCGATTTCGGTGCCGGGGTTCCTGGACACTGTGCGCCGCTTCATCGGCTAGTCCCATGTCCGCGCGCGTCCTTGTCGTCGACGATATCCTCTCCAATGTAAAACTGCTCGAAGCCAAGCTCGCCGCGGAATATTTCGAGGTCGTGACCGCCTATAGCGGGGTCGAGGCGCTTGCCAAGGTCGAGGAGCACGAGCCGGACATCGTGCTGCTGGATGTGATGATGCCGGGCATGGACGGTTTCGAGGCCTGCCGCCGCATCAAGCAAAATCCGAAAACCGCCCACCTTCCCGTGGTGATGGTGACGGCGCTCGACCAGCCCTCGGATCGGGTGGCTGGTCTGGAGTCCGGCGCAGACGATTTTCTGACCAAGCCGGTGGATGACGCGGCGCTATTCGCGCGCGTCCGCAGCCTGGTGCGTCTCAAAATGATGACGGACGAGCTGCGCATGCGAGAGGAGACGGGCCAGACCATGGGCCTGATCGATGCGGCGCAGACGCTGGTCGAATCCTCGGCTCCAACCGGGCGCGTGCTGGTGATCGAGGACCGTCCGGAATCGGTCTCCGCGTTCCGCTCCGCGCTGAACGGCAAGAACGAAGTTTGCGCTGTCGACAGCTTCGAAGAAGCGTTGGTTCAGGTCCGCAGCGCCGATCCGGACCTTATCGTTGTGAGCCTGGGCTTGCGCGGCTTCGACGGCTTGCGTCTGTGCTCGCAACTGCGCTCCCTGCCGCAAGCGCGGAACATTCCCATTCTGGTGATCGTGAACGATGGCGACCGCCGCAAGCTGACCCAGGCGCTCGAGATGGGGGTAAACGATTATCTCACGCGGCCGATCGACAAAAACGAGCTGGTGGCACGCGTGCGGACGCAATTGCGCAAGAAGAGCTATGCCGACCGCTTGCGGCACAACATGCAGCTCAGCCTCGAAATGGCAATCACCGACCAGCTGACCGGTCTGCACAACCGCCGCTACATGAGCCGCCATCTCGACACGCTGCTTACAAGCGCGGAACGGGCAGAGCGCCCGCTCGCCTTCCTGATCATGGATATCGATCACTTCAAGGCAGTGAACGATACCTATGGTCACGATTCCGGCGATGAAGTGCTGCGCGAATTCGCCAGCCGCATTTCCGCCAATGTGCGCGGCATCGATCTGGCCTGCCGATATGGCGGCGAAGAATTCGTCGTGGTGATGCCCGACACCGATGTGGATTTTGCTGCCACGGTCGCGGAACGCCTTCGACGCAGCGTGGAATCGGTGCCCTTCGCGATCAGCCGGGAGCCGCACAAGCTGAACATCACCATCAGTATCGGCATCGCCGCATCCGACGAAACCGGCGACACTGCCGATGCCCTGCTGCACCGCGCCGACAAAGCGCTCTACCGCGCCAAGCGCGAAGGCCGCAATCGCGTGGTCGCCACGGCCGCCTAGCTGCTCACGGCAAACTTGATGACATGCCCAGGAAGCGGTTGAGCGCGATATCGAGCCCCGCCTTTGGAATATCGTGATCGCCGTCGAACGGCTCGAAACGCACATCGTAACCTGCGCTTCTCAGGCGGCTGGAAATGTCTCTTCCCATGCCGAAATCGATCACACGGTCGCGGCGCCCATGCGACAGGAACACGCGCGGCCGTCCAAAGCCCATCGGCGCATGGAAGAACCCGGCCGAGAAGGCGAGCACGTCGCTGAACAGATCGCCGTTTGCGAGTCCGAGCGAAATGGCAAACGAGCCGCCATCGGAAAAGCCGCCAAGCGCGATGTGTCTTGGATCGATGGTGGTAGCAGAGAACACGGCCTTCATCGCCGCATCGACGGTTGCGGTATCCGGGCATGCGGGCGCACGATGCAGATCCCAGGTCAGGCCGCGCGACGTCGGCGCGAGGAGAAGGAAGCCCCGCGCCTCGGCCACTTCCCGCAAAGTCTTTGCCATCAAAGCGCCATTTTCGCCCGCGCCGTGCAGGAATACGAGGAGGGGTGCCGGTTTCAGAGCGTCGAAATTCGCAGGGGCATATAGGACCGCATCGCGGGTGCGATCGTCCTTGTTCGGGCCGAGAAGGCTGTAGCCTTTTGGCGGCGATGGCTCCGCCGGAGTTCCGAGTCGCGGACGGGCGGTGAGGCGGCCGGTTTCCCTTGCGGAGTCGCCGGCGTGTGCAGAAAGCGGCAGCGCCATCGCGGCAAGCTGGGCAAGCGCAAGGCGGCGGCTTATGCATTCCATTGCGACAAATTCAGCCATTGGAAGGCCATCACGCCACTCACGCCTGCGTGTGCAAACCTTTCTGTTCTTGTCAGTTTTGATTGCTCGCGGCCGCGTATAAAGATTGTTCCTGCAGCCGCTCCGCCGCCAGGGACTGCACTCTCACGTAGTCAGTCTTGCCCGTCCCTAGAATCGGAACCTCGTCCACATGCACGATGCGGCGGGGCACGGCGATTTCGGGCACGCCGTGATCTTGCGCCCAACCGAGAACGTCCGCTCGCGAGGCACCCGGGCAAGTCGTCACCAGCACGATCTGTTCGCCTTTGCGGCTATCCGGCACGGCAACGGAAGCGTGGCGGTGCTCCGGCCAGAGAGCCGATGCGCAATTCTCCACGACAGCGAGGGAGACAATTTCGCCGCCCAGTTTCGCAAACCGCTTGAGCCGCCCCCTGATGGTGATGAAGCCTTCCTCGTCGATGCTGACGATGTCACCTGTATCGTGCCAGCCATTCGGCGGCGGCTGGATGATGCCGGGGCGGCCGGCAAGCACATAGCCGAGCATGATGTTCGGGCCTTTCACCTGAAGTCTGCCTGCATTCGGCATGCCTTCGACCGGCTCCAGCCGCGCCTCGATGCCCTGCATCAGATGGCCCACGGTGCCGTGCCGATTTGCTCCGGGCTGATTGGCGGCGATTACCGGCGAAGCTTCGGTGACGCCGTAGCCTTCGAGCAGTTCCAGTCCCTGTTTGCGCACGAGCAGGGCGCGTGTCTCCTCACGCAGGCGTTCAGCGCCGCACACGGCCAACCGCACCGAACTCAGATCGCCCGGCTCGCCGGCGCGCGCGTATTGGGAGATAAAGGTGTCGGTGGAGAGCAGGATGGTCGCGCCGGACGCCTTGATCCGCCGCATGATCTCATGCGGCTGCAGCGGCGTGGGATGCAGCACGTCCCGGATACCGAGCATCAACGGCATCAGCACGCCGACCGTCAGGCCGAAGGAATGAAAGGTCGGCAGCGGGTTGAACAGAATGTCCGTCCGGTAAATTGCCAGATGCGACCGCACCTGCTCGGCGTTGGAAAGAAGGTTGCGGTGCGACAGCGCTACGGCTTTCGGCTCGCCTTCCGTTCCGGAGGTGAAGAGGAACACGGCCGGCGCATCTTCGCCGGGCCGGCAGGCGACCAGTCCCGGCAGAAGCCGGCCAACAACGGCTGCGATCTTGTCTGTCAGCGACAGGTTGGCTCGTACGTCCTCCAGATAGACAAACTCGACGAGATCGCGGAGCCCGGAGACCAACTCTTCGAGCTTTGCCAACTTGAGGAACCGGCGCGCGGTAATCACGCGGCGCACTTGCGCGGTGCGGACGGCGCTCTTTAGTCCCGCCACGCCGGACGTGAAATTCAGCATCGCCGGCACCCGGCCATAGGCGCTGAGTGCAAAGAAAGCGATCACGGCCCCCGCGCTTGTCGGGAGCAGGATCCCGACGGCATCTCCCGACCGCGTGCCCTTCTTCAGGGCATGGCCGAGCGCGAACGACGCCTGCGTCAGGTCGTTGTAGGTAAGCGTGCGCTCGTCCCCGTCCACCAGGGCAACGGTCTTGCCGCCAAACTCCGCACGGGCAGTTAGCAGGGCGTGAAATACAGATCGATCTGCCCGCGTGATGTCGAGAGGCACGATCTCCTCGCCCGAAGCCGCGGCGATGGTGGCAAGCGTCATGGCATCAATGTAGCGCGACCGGGCAATGGGCCAAACAATGGTGTACTGGCCAAGGGGATGCCCCATTCACAGTTTTCGCACGAACCCGCCATCGGATAAGGCTACAATGGCATCCGGCAGCGAAAACGAATCGGCGGGGTAAGGCATGGGACAAGGACTGGATCGCGCCTTCGCGCTGGAGGCGGTCCGCGTGACCGAGGCGGCCGCCATCGCGGCGGCAAAGCAGATTGGGCGCGGCCAGGAAAAAGCCGCCGATCATGCCGCGGTAGAGGCGATGCGCACGGCTTTCAACCAGCTCCCCATCGATGGCACGGTGGTGATCGGCGAGGGCGAGCGCGATGAAGCCCCCATGCTGTACATCGGCGAGAAGGTGGGAAGCGGCGGCCTTGCCGTCGATATCGCGCTCGATCCGCTGGAAGGCACCACGCTGACCGCCAAGGCGCTGCCCAACGCGCTGGCGGTGATGGCGATGGCCGAGCCCGGCACCCTACTCAACGCGCCGGACACCTACATGGATAAAATCGCCATCGGCCCCGGTTATCCGGAAGGAACCATCGATCTCGACGCCGAGCCTGCCGCCAACATCGTCAGTCTCGCAAAAGCCAAAGGCGTACCGCCCCATGAGATCACCGCGCTCATTCTGGAGCGCTCTCGCCACGAGGGGATTATCGCCTCCGTTCGCAGGGCTGGCGCTGCGGTGCGGCTGATCACCGATGGCGACGTGGCGGGCGTGATCGCCACCACCGATCCACAGACCGGCGTCGACATTTACATGGGCCAGGGCGGAGCGCCGGAAGGCGTGCTGGCGGCGGCGGCGCTGCGTTGCGTGGGCGGGCAGATGCAGACGCGGCTGGTGTTCCGCAACGACGACGAGCGGGCAAGAGCGGCGAAATGGGGCGTAACCGACCTCAAGCGCAAATACTTGCTGATGGATCTGGCATCGGGAGACGTGATCTTTGCCGCCACCGGCGTCACTGACGGCTCGATGCTCTCCGGCGTGCATGTGCAGGGCGAGTTCATTACCACCGAAAGCATTGTCATGCGCTCGGCCACGCACACGGTGCGCTGGGTGAAGGGAAAGCATTTGCGCAAACATGCTGGCTGAAGCTTTCGCGCCATTGCCGCATGCCTTCCGGGTCGCCACTTCCTTCTCCGGACGCAACTGGCGGCTGCGCGAGCGGAATGCCGGTGCCGCGCAGATTCTGTCTCGTACAGCGAACCTGCCGCTGCTGTTATGCGAGCTGCTGCATGCGCGCGGGGTTGGCGCGGGCGACGTCGATGATTTTCTCTATCCGACCTTGAAGCGCCTGCTGCCGGAGCCGCTGCTGCTCTCCGATATGCACAAGGCGGTGGAGCGGGCGAAGGCCGCCATCGAGCGTGGCGAGAAGATCGCCGTGTTCGGCGACTACGATGTCGATGGCTCGTGTGCTTCGGCGCTGCTCTGCGAGTTCTTCACGGCGCTTGGGCAGCCGGCGAGCGTCTATATTCCGGATCGCATGACGGAAGGCTACGGCCCCAATGGACCGGCGTTGTTGAAGCTGAAAGACGAGGGAGCGTCAGTGGTCATTACCGCCGATTGCGGCGCGGCGGCCACGGCGGCGCTCAGGGTCGCGCGCGATGCGGGGCTGGATGTGATCGTGCTCGATCACCATGCCGTGGAAATGTCACCACCAGCACTGGCGCATGTGAATCCCAATCAGCCAGGTGACTCCTCAGGACTGAAGCACCTCTGCGCCACGGGCGTGACGTTCCTGTTCCTCGTGGCGCTGAATCGTTCGCTGCGTGCAAGCGGTTGGTACGTTGCAAACGGGTTCGCCGAGCCCGATCTGCGCGAGCACATCGATCTCGTGGCCCTGGCGACGGTGTGCGATGTGATGCCGCTTGTGGGTGTCAACCGTGCTTTCGTGCGCATGGGTTTGGCGCGGCTCTCGACCCTGGCGCGGCCGGGCTTTGCAGCGCTGGCGCAGATCGCCAACGTGACGCCGCCTTGCACGCCGCACCATCTGGGCTTCGTGTTCGGACCGCGCATCAATGCCGGCGGACGGGTGGGGCGATGCAGCCTCGGGGTCGAATTGCTAATCGCCAAGACTGGCGCCGAGGCGCTGGCGCAATCGCTCGACCTTCACAACCGGGAGCGTCGCGCCATTGAGTCCACGATCATGGACGAGGCGATGGCGCTGGCCGCTGTGCAGCTGGACTCGCCTATCCTGCTGCTGGATGGGGATGGCTGGCATTCCGGCGTGGTGGGGATCATCGCCGGACGCTTGAGAGAACGCTTCAACAAACCGGCTTTCGCAATTGGATTTGAAGGAGAAATTGGACGCGGCTCGGCGCGCTCCGTGCCCGGGTTCGATCTCGGCGCGGTGGTCCGCGCCGCCTGCGCCAAGGGCATCCTCGATGGCGGCGGCGGACACGCGATGGCCGCCGGCGTCTCGCTCAGGCGGGAGAAGCTGGAGGAGTTCCGCGCCTTCCTCGCGGCGCACGGCACCGCTGCCGAAACCCACTGCGCAGCGGCGAAAGTGATCAGCATCGACGCGCTTGCTTCCTGCGCCGGCAGCACGGTTTCGCTCACCGATGAGATCGGCCGCCTGGGCCCATTCGGTGCCGGCAATGCCGAGCCTCTGCTGGCGCTGCCGGACGTGCGCGTCGCCTTCGCGGATGTGGTCGGTCGTGACCACGTGAAGCTGCAGCTTCAAGGCGACGATGGCGCGAGGCTGGAGGCCATCGCCTTTCGCTCGGCGAGCGCGCCGCTGGGGCAGGGGTTGCTCGCTTCCCGCGGGAAGCCGGTTCACGTGGCGGGATATCTGCGCGCCGATGAATGGAACGGCCGCCGCCGCGTTCAGCTGCGGGTGGAGGATGCTGCTGCAGCTGGCGTTTGAAGCGTATTGCTTATGCGTCGACTTATCCTCCCCCGCTGGCGGGGGAGGATAAGAACCGCTCTGCACGGAGTCGCCGAGCCAATCTTGCGCGGGCGAACCCTCGCGGGTATAGCCGCGAACACCAGCGCGCGCCCTTCGTCTATCGGTTAGGACTCAAGATTTTCAATCTTGCAAGAGGGGTTCGACTCCCCTAGGGCGCGCCACCGCTCGCGACACGAGCGGACACGGATTTTCTGTGATGCGCGCGATCTTTGCTCTAGGAGTGGGCGCGCCAATGCTGCCCGCCGGTCCTGTCAACTTCGACCGGCTTGTTATCCTGAACCGCGGGGAAGAATTTCCAGGCGGCTACGCAATCCAGCGTCGCCTTGTCGAGATCGGCGTCGCCGGTCGACTGCGTCAGCTTGATATCCTTGGTGCTGCCGTCCGTTCCAATCCTGTAGGAAAAGCTGGCGTCGCCATTTAGCTTTCTGCGCACGGCGGACTCCGGCCAGTTCTGGCAGCTGTGCGGTTGGCCGTTGCTGCTGGCGGGCGAAAAGCCGTCTTCATGAATTTGCGGGACCACATAGTAGGCCATCACCCAGCGCACTTCGGCTGCTTTGCCATTCACGATGACGGGCTTGAACGGATGTCTGTTCGCACAGCGAACGAGTGCTTTGTCGAGATCCTGGTCTCCGCTGGAACGCGACAGTTGCGCATCGTGCAACCTGGCATCGAGCCCAACCCGTACAACAAGCACCGGTATCGTCTTGCCCTGAAGCGTCTCCAGACCGTTGGGCATCAAAGAGACGCAGCTGCGCTCGCTGGCGATGGCCTGCTGTCCGGTTGCCGTCGGGCTCGCGGTGGGCGTGGCTTGTTGTGCATGAAGGGGCAGGGCAACGGCGGTAACAAAACCGGCCAAGCCTGCGAGCGTGCGTGTCGAACGCGGGGTCCGTTGGCCATTGTTGCCCCAAATGCGCTGCATCGTTTTCAGCCTCTGTTTCGTGCCACGGTTAGGACTCAGGATTTTCAATCTTGCAAGAGGGGTTCGGCTGCCATTTGGCGCCCCACGACCGATCACCGCGTCAAAAGAAAGGGCCCCGAAGGGCCCCTTCTCTCAGGCGATACAGGCACCTGCCTACTGCCCCGGGCAGACACTTTGCTCAAGCTGGTTGAAGCTCAGCAGCTTGTTGACGGACGTGTTTCTCGGCGCTCCGAAATAGCCGAGGTACACGAGATCCTGCAGGTCGTAGTTAAATCCGTGGGCCAGATAATGGATCGAGCCATAGTTCGCTTTGCCCACCAGCGGATCGCCGTTTTCCAGAATGCTGTTGTCGGTGCAGCCCACGCGGTTGTCGATGAACGGATCGTCCATCCATTCGCCGATTTCATGCGAGGCGGCGGAAACGTCCTGCGAGAACGAGCCCGATTCGGTGATAAAGGTCGTATAGCCGTAGGTCTGGCCGCCGGGCTGGGCGTGCGTGGCGCTGTGATAGCCGCCAATGCAGCAGCCCCCCGAGGTCAGGAAGACGTTGTGCGTGACGAAGAACACAAACTTGTCCGGCGTGATTTCGCTGTGGGTCGAGATATAGCCGGTGATCTTGCTGTCCATGGCGCCGAATCCGTAGGTGCCGACCAACTGCGCGCCGAACGGATTGGTCTCGACGACGCCCTGACCCGCTCCAACGGAAATGTTCAGGGGCGCGAGGACGGTTGGGCTGCCGAGAACCACATGATAGTTCGTGTTCCCCTTCTTGACTCTCTTCTTGTAGAAATTGCCGCGCTGATACGCGTCGATGTATTGCGTGTTGCCGAGATCGACGCCGCCAGATTTGAAGTCAATATCGGATGTGAGCAGCGGTGAAGTCTGGAAATTCTGCATCACCGTCTCGCCGTCGGAATACTGGTCGACCGTTGGGTCGAATTTCTGATTCCCGAATAACGTGTAGGTCATGATCACCGGCACGATCTGAAACGGAATCGTGGTGGTGGCATTATTTCTGGTGGGATCCGGACCGATCATGGTGAAGGTCCGCCTGGTGCCATGCAGATCGACGAAGCTGCCGTTCCACTGCGAGATCTGCGCCGCGGGTTTGCGCAGTCTTACGATCTTGTCGGTGGCGGCGTGCCCTGGCGCGTTGGCGGGAATGACGCCGAACAGAGGCTTGGCCACCCCTTGGTTGGCCTGATCGGCCGACGCGGAAAAAGCGGTCAATGCCGCCACAGAGGTCGCCAGCATGGCGAGCGAGGCCAGACGTATTCTCATGCGAGATCTCCTCAAATTGGTGGTGGCCAGCCCCGAAGCCAGCGGATGGAGAGAATCCATCTGCCCCGGCAAACTACCCGGAATCATGATGATTTGCGAGCGACAAAAGTCTTTTTGCGATTGAGACTTGGTTTTAACAAGCGGTACAATTGTAGTGGTCATGCCGGGAGACGAAGATGCGTGTGATGGTGTTGGTCAAGGCGACGGAAGACAGTGAGAAGGGAATTCTCCCCGCGACCGAGCTGTTCGAGGCGATGGACAAATTCAATCAGGAGCTGACCAAGGCGGGGATCATGCGCATGGGGGAGGGGCTCAAGCCGTCCTCGCAGGGCAAGCGCGTTGCCTTCGATGGTTCCAACCGTACACTCATTGACGGGCCCTTCGCCGCGACGCGCGAGCTGGTTGCCGGCTTCTGGCTGTGGGAGGTCAAGGACATGGACGAGGCTGTTGCCTGGATGAAGCGCTGCCCCAATCCCATGCCAGGACCGAGCGAGATCGAAATCCGCCCGCTCTACGAGATGTCGGATTTCCAATAAGCGCCTCATGGTCGTCCGGAGCGCCAGCGGTTTCGCTGAGCGCAATCCATTTCCATAGTGGCGAGCGTTTTGCCATGGTTCCTTGCGACGTCTATCCATCCGCTTCCGATCAAGGCGCCGATGACCAAAGACAATCACGCCCAGAAGAATTCGCCTGCCTATCGCCTCGCGGCATTGGATCCCGATTTCCTGCTCGGCGACAGCATGCGCGGCGTCCGCCTGCATCTGGAGTATCAGAAGGTCGAGGAGATCTTGCGCGCCTGGACGGTGCGCTCCACCATCGTGGTGTTCGGCAGCGCGCGCGTGCTGCCACATGGCGCCGCGGACGAAGCGGCGTCGACCGCGCCGCTGCCGCCGCGCGCCGAACCGCGGCCGGGTAGCCGCGCGGCCTTCTGGTACGAACAGGCGCGACTTTTTGGCCGTATCGCGTCGGAGCGCGGGGGCGCGCTCAGGATCAACGGCGGCGTTCGGGATAACGTGATCGCAACCGGTGGCGGGCCGGGTATCATGGAAGCCGCCAATCGCGGCGCCACGGAAGCCGGCGCGCCGAGCATCGGCTTCAATGTCGGCTTGCCGCATGAGCAGGAACCGAACGCCTACAGTACGCCGGAGCTGACATTTCAGTTTCACTATTTCGCGGTGCGCAAGTTCCACCTGGCTATGCGCGCCAACGCGCTCGTTATTTTTCCCGGCGGATTCGGAACGCTGGACGAGCTGTTCGAACTGCTGACACTTATGCAGACAATGAAGATGCACCGCATTCCTGTCGTGCTCTTCGACCAGGGTTACTGGAGCAAGGTGGTGAACTTCGATTATCTGGCCGAGGAGAAGATGATTGCTCGGAGTGATCTGCAGATGTTTTGCTTTGCCGAAGACGCCGAGAGCGCATGGGCGGAGCTTGTGCGGCTCGGCCTTAGGACCGGTCCGCGCGCGCCGGGATTCCCATCGGTGTAGTGCGTTGTCGAAGTTGGACGGTTGTACCCTCCCCCGGTAAACGGGGGAGGGTTGGGCATTATATTCTACCGATCGTTCGGCGGTGGCCCTTGATCGTCAGGCGGACCCTGGTCGTCCGGTCCCATATCATCGCCGGCGCCTGGTGGCGGACCCTGATCGTCAGCGCCCGGCGGCGGGCCGGAACCCTGTTCCATCATCTGCTGCTGCCGCGCGCATTTGCGCGGATGCTTGGCGCACCAGCGCGGGCCGTGCGGCCGCCGGCCCGGAGAGGCTCCATCATCGCCCGG
>Ga0213876_10000147_pt1 | contig 75727 bp, 58 predicted proteins | sample BarmaccomBMRX_R9_FD_160113 | JGI IMG/M metagenome (GOLD analysis project Ga0213876, IMG submission 160113) | Root-associated microbial communities from Barbacenia macrantha in rupestrian grasslands, the National Park of Serra do Cipo, Brazil - RX_R9 | ecosystem: Host-associated > Plants > Roots... | reverse complement strand
CCGATGAGCAGCGCCTTCTGGATTTCGCGGAACGGAGCCAGCTCGCGGTCGAGCGAACGGAGGAAGATGGCCGCGCCGACCGTCTGCGTGCCCGACTGCAACGGCTCGCCGGTCATGACGTACTTGCTGCCGTCGATGTCGGCCGTCGACGGCGGCATCGTCTTGCCGGTCGTGAAAATCTGATCCACGCCGGTCATCTGCTGCATGCCGAAGCTCGGCGCGTTCGTGGAGCGGATGATCGACGACGGCGCCGCAGCGCTGCCGAACATGACGCCGGCATTCGTCGACTGCTGGATGCGATTGGCGAAGGTGTCGTCGATCAGATAGGCGTTGACGAGATATCCGACGCGCACCTTGTTCTGACCTGTCCCGACGGGGGCTACGGCAGCGTGATAGAGCTTCCCGCCCAGGGACATCACTCCCGTCGAGATGGGGAGGGAGGCGTCGTCGACGATGCTCTTGACGAGCGGCGTTTCCTTGTACAGGTCCTCGTAGGTTGGCACCGTGACCGATGGCTGATCGGTCCTCGCGACGACGCGGCCCTGGTCGTCCAGCAGGATGAAAAGATCGCTGCCGAACGCTGTCCGCCGCTCCTCGATCTGGTCGGCGATGCTGGTCAGATCGAGCGTGGGAGCCGCGGGCGGAACCTGCGGCGCGCCCGCGGGAGTCGCGGCCGTACCAGCCACCGGAGTGGCCGTCTCGCCCATGAGCGACTTCTGGATGTAGGCAGCGAAGTTCGGATCGGTGCCGAGCAGCTCGGCCGGCAGCGCCAGCCGTCCCAACCGCTGCCGCTCGAACTCCTTGAACAGTTTCGCGGCGCCGGCGATCGAGTTGTCAACGGTCGTCTTGGCGATCGCGTTTGCGCGCTGGATGGTGATGGCGACAGCAACGGTGACGACGATCGCGATCAGGAGCGCCGTCAGTCCGAACAGCTTCCAGACCAGCGGGAACTTTGCCTTCTCGACGGCAGGCGCTTTGCGCGGGATGGGCATCTCGCCGCTCGAAGTCCTGGCGGGGCCCGTGATCGGTTCAACGGTCACTTAGTATTCCCTCGAGCTCGGCGCCTTGTACGGCTTGCCGGTCTTGTCCATGTGTTGGGAGGCCCGGTAGTTACGGCTATCAAGAGTGAGGGCGATCGACGCCGGAGACGCCGCGCCGGAGATCTCCACCGGCGTCTCGTTCTGCCCACCCTGCTCGTTCCATGCGACGAGGCGATACTTGCCGGCCGGAACGTTCGCTACGGAGAAGTTGCCGTTGGCGTCCGCGAAGGCGAAGTACGGCGTCGCCATCACGTGGATGACCGCCGACATGTTCGGATGGACATTGCAATAAACGTTGACGATGCCCGGCGTGTCGAACTTCTGCGACTTGCCCGCGCCCTTGCGGTAAAGGCCGAGGTCGAAGGCATTGTTCGAGGAAAGTGAGAAGAGGTTGTGGGAGATGGGATCGTCGTTCGGGAAAACCACCGTCGATCCGACAGGAATGGCCAGGACGTGCGGCACGAGAACCTTGTTGCGCGTGGTGATCTGAAACGTTCCGGGCATCACGCGCAGCGCGCGGCCGCTGGCTGGCTCGACCCAGACGAGCGTTTCGGCAGGGACGGGATTCTGGCCGCGCTTCGTGACGAAGGCGACCTTTCCGGTTACGTTTGCAGCAGTGAGGGGAAGCGCGGCGATTGCGAAGAATCCCGCGAGAATAAGCGGAAGTCGTTTCATCTCAATTGGCTCCGGAAAGCGGGCATGGTAGCACAGGGGATTGGGCGCTCCGTGGCGCGATTACCCGGAGAACGGCGTATCGAAATTGTGTATTGCTATTGCGTACGAAACCCGTATCATCTCCGAAATGCTCGACAGGTTACGGGAGGGTGAGCTGGAACAATCAGCCCCGCCATGCGTTTACCTGCGAGTATACGTTTTGGATGCGGCGGTTGGCCGCATCGCTCTTTGAATCAGTCTGACAAGACATCAAGATCCCGCTCCTCCCTTCCACCACAGGGCGAGTAGGAGCGGTCGATCCGGTCCGCGACGCTGGCGAGGTGGGCTGCTGAAACCATGGCAGCGGCGCTTGTTGCGGGTCCGCCGGAAATTCATGGGGGAGGAGGTACTAATTTCGATGGATTGTCCTAGTAAAACTCAGGGGGTTAGCTCTTAAACGGGCTGGTCTCCACCCCGGAAGGGCGTCGGAAACGGCGCCCTTTTTCGTGCCGACGCGGCACGGCGTTGATAGGCCCAGCCTCCGCCACCACTCTCCCAAGCAACGATCACTCAGTCGAGCCTCGGAACGAAAGGCGCTCGCTCAGCCGCAATCGGCGGCAAATGCGGCGCGATGATCGCCCGCAACCGCTCCCGAAACAGCTCGGCGCTCGGCAGCTCCGCCTGCAGCAATTCGTGGAGCGCTTCCACCTCGGCCGCACGAATGCGGCTCGGCTTCCGGCCCAGACATGCGTTGGTCTTGCAGCGCGTCGTGCAGTACTTGCGCGTCGACCGTGTCAGCGGGAACGCACTGCCGCACCAGTTGCAAACGCCCATCTCCTCGCCTCCCCTTCACCACCGCTGCGAAGGCGTTGATCAACGGCAGAGAAATCCGACGCGGGATCGAGAGCGGGTTCCCCGCTTCTCGCCTCCGATCCGTTGATCAACGCTTTTAAGACCTTCGCAGCAGTGCAACGAACTTTGTGCACGCGAACGGTAACTCCGCCGCGCCCGTTCGTCAACGTGTTACCTTTGTCCGCCTGCCCTGGTGGCGAAACTGGTAGACGCATCGGACTTAAAATCCGAAGGCTGGAAACGGTCGTGCCGGTTCGAGTCCGGCCCGGGGCACCACCCGTTTCGATATGATGCGCCGATGACCGCCGATACCTTGGAAATTGCTACGGGCGCACCCCTCACCCTCCTATCCGAAGAAGAGCAGATGTTCCAGCAGAGCGTCCGCGACTTCGCCGTCGAAAAGATCCGTCCACTCGTTCAGCAGATGGATCACGACGCGGTGATGTCGAAAGACCTCATCTCCGCCTTCTTCGACCTCGGCATCATGGGAATCGAGGTTCCCGACCGGTGGGGCGGCGCCGGCTCGTCCTTTTTCAACGCGGTGCTCGTTGTCGAGGAGCTGTCGCACGTCGACGCCTCCTGCGGCGTCCTCGTCGATGTGCAGAACACGCTCGTCAACAACGCCATCATCCGCTGGGGCAATGAGGATCAGAAGTCGAAGTACCTGCCGATGCTGGCCCGCGACACCGTCGGCGCGTATGCGTTGTCCGAGGCCGGGAGCGGCTCGGACGCGTTCGGATTGGCGTGCAAAGCGGAGGATCGCGGCGATCACTACGTCCTCAACGGCCAGAAGTTGTGGATCACCAATGCGTTCGAGGCCGGGGTCTTCATCGTCTTCGCGAACGCCAACCCCGAGGCGGGATACAAAGGGATCACTGCCTTCCTCATCGAGCGCGACTTCCCAGGTTTCAAGGTCGGCAAAAAGGAGGACAAGCTCGGAATTCGCGCCTCATCGACGTGCGAACTGATTTTCGAAGACTGCCACGTGCCGAAGGAGAACGTCGTCGGTGAGCCGGGCAAGGGCTACAAGATCGCCATCGAGACGCTGAACGAAGGACGCATCGGCATCGGCGCGCAGATGATCGGCGTCGCCCGCGGCGCGCTCGAACACGCGATCGCCTACACGAAGGAACGAAAGCAGTTCGGGCAGCCGGTAGCGGAGTTCCAAGGCGTCCAGTTCCAGATCGCCGCCGCGGCGACGGAGCTAGAAGCGGCGCGGTTGATGGTCTACAACGCCGCGCGCCTCAAGGATGCGAAGCAGCCGTTCGTGCGCGAAGCCGCGATGGCCAAGCTCTTCTCATCGCAGGTGGCGGAGAAGGTGACGTCGCTCGCGGTCCAGCTCTTCGGCGGCAACGGCTACACGAAGGAGTACCCCGTCGAGAAGTTCTGGCGCGACTCGAAGGTCGGTCAGATCTACGAGGGGACCTCGAACATGCAACTGGCGACGATCGCTAAATCCATTATTTCTGGACGGTTGTAAGCTCCATTCGCGATCGACGCCGGAGGCGTCTAGTACGGTAGCCGGTGGTCGCGGCGAAGCGCGAGACCACCGGAAACGGCGACGCGAATTCTCCCGACCCCGGTTAGGGGTCACGGATCAAATACCAAGCAGCGTGAATTCCCTCCGCGACCGCTGCCGCGGTCGGGAAATCCGCCGGCTCGTGAACCCGGTGGTCTCGCGCTTCGCGCGCGACCACCGGCTACCGTTCGCGACGCCTCCGGCGTCGGAAGACCTTTCGCTACGCGCTGACCTCTGCGCGGTCGAACAGGTCTTGCTCACGCAACAGATCGCGAACTTGCTCCGCGGCGGCATTCGGATCAACGACGCTCACCTGCAGCGTCGCCCACCCGTCCCCCGATCCGGTGTCGGCGATCGATCCGATTCCGCGCTTCTCGATCTCCGCTTCGAGCGCCTGGCGCTCGTGCAGCTCGGCTGGCGTGGCCATCCCGTTGCCGGCGAGTTTCAGTTTGACGAGAATCCGCGGCCGTAAATCCTCGGCGCGAAGCCGAGCAGCCTCGCGGCGGACGTAGAGTCCGAAGATGACCAGGGCGAACAGCGGGACGATGATCCAGATCACGATTCGATCGCGGTCGCGCGGCTGCGCTGCGTTTTGGCCAAGCGCTGGAGGAAGTCGTAAGCGATGCCGCCGCTGGTCTTGCGCAGCGTCATGAAATAGACGGCCAGCGCGATGATCCCGCCGATCCACGAAAGAGCTCCGAGCTCGCGGGAGTGCGGAAAGAACGGCCAGATCATGAAGAGCAGCGAGCCGACCACACCGGCCACGAGCAGCGCGATCCGTTGCGCTTTCGGCGCGTCGACGTCACGGTTGCAGACGAGCGTGACCACCGCGTCCCCCGCCTCGCCGGGTGCCCACGAAACGGTGCACTCCACTCCCCCGGCCGCGGCGATTCCGCGCCGCAGTGGCAACGTGAACCGGCGCTCGTTCTCTTTCGACGCGGCCAGCTCGCCCCCGTAGAGCTCGATCAGATCCGAGACCGTCTCCTCGATCCCTTCGCGCGGAATGCGGTCCTCGGTGAATTGCACGGGACGTGAAGCGGTGTCGGACATTCGTCTCCTAGTGGATTAGTCGATTAGTCGATTCGTAGATTAGAGGAACGCAGGATCGATACGCTTCTAATCTACTAATCCACTGATCGACTAATCTACTAATCCCTCGCCGCCACGATGTTGTATTTCTGAATCTTCGACTTCAGCGTGTTGCGCGCCAGGCCGAGGCGGCGGGCGGCTTCGCGGATCCTTCCACCGGAAGATTCAAGAGCGCGCTCGATGAGCTGGCGATCCACGGACGACATCACCTCGTCGTAGACGTCGCTGGTGATCTCCATCCGCCCCACCATCGGATTCAGAACCGACGCCGGCATCGGCAGCGGGCCGCTGGCCGCCACGGCCACGCCGGCATCGGCAAAGAGGCCGTAGAAATCGTTCCGAGTGATCGTGTCATCGTTGGCCATCACGATGGCGCGATGGAGGGTCGCCTCCAGCTCGCGCACGTTGCCCGGCCACTTGTAGCGCATGAAGAGGTCGAGCACGCCGGGCTCCAGCCGCTTCGTCTCCACGCCCAAGTCCTTGCAGATCTTGCGGATGAAGTGCTCCGCGAGGAGCGGGATATCGTCCTTGCGTTCGCGAAGAGGCGGAAGAATGAGCGGAATGATGTTGAGTCGATAGTAGAGATCCTCGCGGAACGTCTGCTGCTCGATGGCCTTCTCGATGTCGAGGTTCGTCGCGGCGATGATCTTGACGTCCGTCTTGAGCGTCTGCGTGCCGCCGACGCGCTCGAACTCCTTGTCCTCGACGACGCGGAGCAACTTTGCCTGCACCGACATGCTGACTTTGCCGATCTCGTCGAGAAAGATCGTGCCGCCGTTGGCCAGTTCGAAGCGCCCGAGTTTGCGGCGGTCGGCGCCGGTGAACGATCCCTTCTCGTGGCCGAACAACTCCGATTCCGCAAGGTTCTCCGGAATCGCCGCGCAGTTGAACATGATGAACGGCCCGTTCCGCCGCGGCGATACGTTGTGGATGATCCGGGCGATGAGTCCCTTGCCGGTGCCTGACTCGCCGCGAAGGAGCACGGTGGAATGGCCGGCCGAAGCCTTGCGGATTGAGAACTGAATCTTCGCCACGGCCTCGGAGTTGCCGACCACCGAGTCGAGATGCTTCTCGACCAGCACCTCGCGCCGCAGCGACTCGTTCTCCAGCGACAGACGCGCGCGCGCTTCCTCCAGCTCTTCGTAAAGGCGCGCGTTTTCGATCGCGATCGCGGCCTGATCGGCGAAGGCTTCGATGAACGTCAAGTCCTTTTGCGAGAACAGATGCCGCGCTTCGCGGTGGTCGAGGTAAATCGCGCCGGCGATACGCTCGCGGATCACCAGCGGCACGCAGAGAATCGACATGATGTTCTCGGCGATCACCGACTCCGATTCGACAAACCGCTCGTCGGAGCGAGCATCGGCAGAGATCACCGATTGTCCGGACTGGATCACTTCCTTGACGATCGATTGCGGCGACCGCCGCGACCCGCCCTCGGTATCTTTGATGTTGCGGACGATGCGCGTGCGGAGCGCGCTGGTGATCGGATCGAGCAGGATGATCATCCCCCGCTCGGCGCGAACACGGCGGATGGCAAGGTCGAGCACCCGGTTCAACACCTCATCGAGGTTGAGCGTCGAGTTGATGATTTTCGAAACCTCGTAGAGTCCGACCACGCCGCTGACCGGCGCCTTGCCGGCCGGCTTGATGCGGAAGAGCGCTCCGCGGGCGCGCTCGAGATCGTGCGTCGCTTCGAGGCGCTCGAAGATACGGATCGCGCCGCGGATCGTTTGCGTGGCCTCTTCCGGCTCGTCCTTGAGCAGGCCGATGTCGAACAGCAGCCGCGCCAGTTCGTACGGCGTCTGCAGCTCCTCGAACGTTGTGCGCGCGGCGTCGAACTTCGCATTGGCCGCTTCGCGTTCGCCTTGCGACGAGAGGATCTTTCCCCACATCCAGTCGTTCTTGGCGAGCGTGAAGCGATCGTCGAGCTGGCTCGCGTACTTGCCGCCGAACTCCGCGTGGCTGCGCGCGTCATCGATCCGCTGCTGCGTGAAAGCCATGCTCGCCGCGGCAGTGTGCGCGCGGGCCAGACCCTGCGTGGTCTGATGCGATTCGAAAATCGACATGCTTCGCGCGAGGTAGCGCTCCGCCTCGGCGTAGTTCTCGCGCTCGTCCTCGATATTCGCGAGGACGTAGCAAGCCTCGGCCACGAGATCCTCATCGCGCGCGCGTTCGGCGGCGCTGAGAGCCTTCTGCGCGTACGCCATCGCCTTGGCGATGTCGCCCTTCTTGTTCATCAACCGCGCGAGCGGGATGTAGACCGACGATCGCGACGCGCGCGTCTCATCGAAACCCTGCAGCGCGAGGCAGCGGTTGTACTGGACCAGCGCTTCCTTCCAGCTTCCGAGCATCTCGAACGCCTCGGCCAGATTCTCGCGCGCCAGCGCCTCGTACTCGACGGCGCCGATCTTTTCGTCGATGCGCACGCTCTTCTGGAAGTAATCGACCGCCGTGACGAAATCGCCGCGGCTGAACTCGATGATTCCAACGTTGTTGTACGCGGTGATGAGGTCCCACAGATCGCCCTCGGACTCCGAGAGCGCGAGGTTCATCTTGTAGTACTGCAGCGCGTTGATCCAATCGCCGAGTTTCCACAGCGTGTTGCCGAGGTTCGTCGACGCAACCTTGCTGAGCTGTTCCGAGCCGACCTTCTCGGCGACTTTGAGCGCATCCAGCAACATTTCGCGCGACTTCTGCCAATTGCCGAGGCTGAACTCGATGACGCCGAGCATGTTCATGACATAGCCGAAGACGATGTTCGGCTCGTTCGGATCGAGAAGTTCCAGGGCCCTGGTGGCCGAGGCGCGCGCCGCCTCCGGATCGTCCTTCTCGCGATACAGCCACGCGGTCCGATTCAGCAGCTCGGCCACGTCGTTCGTCATGCCGAGGCGTTCAAAGTGATCGATGGCGTTCTGAAAGTACGACAGCGCTGCTTCCTGATCGCCGCGTTTGCCTAGCACCTTGCCGATCTTCTTCATCACGCGGGCGAGATCGGCGTTCGGCGCGTCGTCGTTGTTGCGCGCCTGGATGCTCTTCAGCAGGAACTGGTAGGCCTGCATGGCCGCGCGGTTGTCGCTGCTGCGGTAGTACGCGTCGGCCAGCTTCTCGCGCACCTCCGCTTTGCGCACCTCTTCCGCGCCGGCGAGATCCATGAGTTCCAGTGCGCTGCGATAGAAATCCGTTGCGCCCTGATGCGCGATCGTGCTCATGGCCATATCGCCGGCCTGCACGGCGTAACGAATGCCCTTGGCCTTGTCGGTGGCGCGCGCGTAGTGAAACGCGACCTGGCCGAGGAGATGCGCCGCGCCATCGAGGAGCGCCGGCTCGAGCGCGTCGGCCACGCGCTGGTGCAACTCCGTCCGGCGTCGCTCCGTCATCGCGTTGTAGACCGCTTCGCGAAGATGAATCTGCGGAAAGGTGATGGTCTTGCCGTCGTTCGATTCGTCGAGCAGTCCGAGCGCGACCACTTCCCGCAATGCGCGATACGCCTCCTCGCGCGACCGCGACGCGACGTTCGTGAGCAGATCGACGCTCGATGATTCGCCGACCACGGCCGCGGCTTCGATCACCTCGCGATGTTCCGGCACAAGCGCCTCGACACGCTCCATGAGAATCGACGCCGCGCCGCCGGGGATGCGCAATCCCTGGATGCGGTCCATCTCCGCAACCCAGCCGTTCGTTTCCCAGCGCAGGTAGCCATGCGCGATGAGGTAATCGACGACGCGGCGGATGATCAGCGGCGAGCCAGCCGATTCCCACAGCGTCCAGCGGACCAGATCATCGGAGACGTCGTCTTCGCCAAGGAGCGATTGCAGATGCTCGCGAACGAGCGGCTCGTTGAGCGCGTCGACGCGAATGATCGGGAAGTTTCCTTCGCGCGCGCGGAGCTCCCATGCGGCGAGGTGCGCGCCAGGCTCGGTGGCTGCCTCGCTCGACGAATCAATCGTCAGCGTTCCGATGACCAGCAGCCGGTTCTGACGTGCTTCGCCGATGAGGAACGAGAAGAGATCGGCAGTCGATGGATCGGCCCACTGAACATCCTCGATCACGAGAATCAGCGGCGAGGCCCCTGATTCGTTGTCCGTCGAACTGGCGCTGAGGAAGCCATACATGTCCTGCATCGCCTGAACGATGCGATTGAACAGGCGATACTTCTGACCCGTGGCGGGAGCGGAGTCTTCGCCTTTCGCGGCGATGATGAGCGGCCGCAGCAGCCGCCGGATTTCGGCCGAAACATCGGCCTCGGGATTCACGGCCATCAACATCTGCTGAAAGATCTCGAAGAATGGCGCGTAGATGGTTTTGCGATTGATCGGGCAGCGCCCGCAAAAAACACGCGCGCCTTCGAGCTGCGCGCGGAGCGTGGCGTCGCGCACGATACGGCTCTTGCCCATCCCCTCGGCACCGGCCACGATCACGCCGTTGCCGCGGCCCTCGCGCGCCTCGTCGATCATCGACGCGAGCTGCGCGACCTCCGTCTTCCGTCCGATCAGCGGCGCAGCGAACAGCTCGCCGCGGCCGACCAGCAGTTCTCCCGCGTCGGCCCGTTTCCCCGCGGCCGCCGCAACGTCCTGCAACAGTGCCGCTGCCGATGGATAGCGATGCCGCGGATCCTTCTCGAGCAGCCGCATGATGATCAGCTCGAGCTCCGGCGGCACCCGAGGATTGATCGACGACGGCGGGCGGATGTCCTCATCGAGGTGCATCCGGATTACTTCGATCGACGCCTTGCCATATCCCGGTAACGCGCCGGTTACCGTCTCGTAGAGCGTCATGCCGAGGGAGTAGAGGTCGGCGCGCGAATCGACGCGATCCTGTTTCAACACCTCGGGTGGCATGTAGTGCAGCGACCCGCGAATCTGCCGGTCGAGCACCTGCCGGCTCTCGACGGCCACTCCGAAATCCATGATCTTCGCGTGGCCGCGTTCGTCGACAAGGATGTTCGACGGCTTCAGATCGAGATGGATGATCCCGAGGTGATGGACGTGGTGCAGAGCCGAAGCGATCTGCAGGATCACGTCGTACAGCGCGGGCCAGCTATGTCCGTCGAAGTACTCCGAGATCTTCTTCCCCGCGAAGTACTCCATCGTGAAGTACGGAAAGCGATCGTGCAGCAGGCCGTACTCGCGAACCTTGACGATGCTCTCGTGCTCGAGCGAAGCGAGCGTCGAAAACTCGGTCTTGAAACGAAGGAGTTGCTGCGGCTCGGACAGCTCGTGGCGCAGGATCTTGATCGCTTCGTCCTGCTGGCTGGCGACATCGAAGACCCGATAGACGCAGGTGGCCGGAGTCTCTTTCAGGATCGCGCGAAGCTGATACCTCGCGGGAAGTTGGAGCGCAGGTTCGATGGTCGGCTCGGCGGTGGTGGTCATTGGCTCTGATACGTTTCTGTTAACGGGTCAAATATAACCCTGCCTTCGAAAACCGTGGTCAGAAAGTTGACCATGAGCGCGTCGTACAATGCGCCGCTCCGTGTCCGATCTCCCGCAAAGCGTTGATCGCTTCGATGTTGTGCGCATTCTCGGCAAAGGCGGGATGGGGACGGTCTACCTCGCGCGCGATCAGCGTCTGGACCGGCTTGTCGCCGTCAAAGTTCTACACGCTGAAGATCTCGCTGCCGAAGACCGTCGCGCTCGCTTTCTTAGGGAAGCCAGGACCGCGGCGGCGGTTCGCCACGCCAACGTCGCCACGATTTACGAAGTCGGCGAGACCGACGAAGGCGTTCCCTTCATCGTTATGGAGTACTGCGAAGGCGAGACGCTCTCGCAGCGGATGCGACGCCGGCCGATCGAAGCCGGAGAGTTTCTGAGCATCGCGCGGCAGATCGCGGCCGGCGCCGCGGCCGCGCACGAAGGCGGCATCGTCCATCGCGATCTGAAGTCGGCCAACATCATGATCGAGCCGACCGGACTGGTGAAAATTCTCGACTTCGGTCTGGCCAAGTCGCTGCCGACGGCGCTGACGACTTCGCGCGAGTCGTCGGCCAGCCGGATGTTCGGCACGCTTCACTACCTCGCACCGGAACAGATTCGCGGCATTCCCGCCGACGCGCGTACGGACCTCTTCTCGATCGGCGTGATCTTTTTTCAAATGGCGACGGGACAGTTGCCGTTCAACGCCGACGCGCCGCTGATGGTCCTCGAAAAAATTCGCGACTCGGAGCCGGAGCCGTTCGTCGCACGCGATCCGGCATTTCCCACGGCCGCGACGAAGATCATCGGCAAACTGCTGAAGAAAGAGCCGGACAATCGCTACCAGACCGCGCGCGACCTGCTGGCCGATCTCGAAGAACTCGATACGCCGACCGCTCGCTTTCCGACCTCAGCCAGCCGTTCCCATTCATCGCTCGGCCGCACCCGCCCCCGCCCTCGCTGGATGCGACTGGTCATAACGATCGTGGCATTCGTCATCGGCGCCGCCGCAATCGTCTACTTCAATCAACATACGAAGCCGCCGGAGGCAGCGCCGCCGAGTTCAGCGCCGCCGCCGATTCGTTCGATGGCCGTCATGCCGCTCGACAACATCTCGAACAACACCAAGGACGACTTCCTCTCCGTCGGCCTCGCCGACGCGCTCGTGACCAAGCTCCAGCAGATTCCATCGCTGCAGGTGCGCCCGACGTCCGCAATCGCGGGCTTCCACAACAAGAAGGTGGACACGAAGACTGCCGCCGATCAGTTGCACGTCGACAGCGTTCTCGAAGGTCACTTCCTCGCCGCGGGCGATCTCGTTCGCGTGAACCTGCAGCTCACCGATTCGCGCACCGGCTACAACGTCTGGGCCGACACCATCGACGGGAAGCGCGCCGATCTCATCAAACTGATTGACGACGTCTCGTCGCGCACGGTGACCGCGCTCAATCAAAAACTCGGCGTTCAAAAGTCCGGCAACGCGTCGGAACCGAGGTCGTCGAATCCGCGCGCGTTCGAGGAGTACCTGCGCGCCCGCGCGCTCAGCGGCAGCCTCGTGCCGGCCGAGCATCAGGCCGAAGAGGCCGCGCTGCGGCGCGCCATTGCGCTCGACTCCAACTTCGCCGCCGCCTACGCCGATCTCGCCATTGCCCTGTCGCTCGGCCAGGCGCGCGGACTCGACTCCGGCGCGGACGTCACCGAGCGCGCGGAGTTCTACGCGCGGCAGGCCGTCCGGCTCGACCCGAATCTCGCCGCCGCACACCTCGCGCTCGGACGGGTCTTCGTTCGATTGCCGGACCGTTTCCGCGAAGCCGTCCGCGAGAATCTTGCGGCGCTTCGCCTCAATCCGAACGACACGACCGCGCTCAACAACGTCGCCAACTACTACGTCTCCGTCGGCGACACGCAACGCGTTCGTTGCCTCGGCGACCGCCTGATCAGCCTCGATCCGAATTCGAACGAAGCGAAAATCCGCGGCTACTGGTACGTCAACGCCGTCGATCCCGAAGGGGCGCTGTCGAATTCACCGCCCGCTGTGGCAGGCAAGGATACCGAGCTGGCCGGCCGCGACATCCGCGCGAATGCGTTCATCCTGCTCGGCAATCTTCCGGCCGCGGAAGCGGAGACGGCCCGCATCACGAAACTCGTCCCCCAGCACTACCTCGGCAAGAGTCTTCGCGCGATGATCGCCGCCGCGAATGGCGACCGTGCCACCGCGGAAGCGGCGCTGAAATCGTTCGAGCCGGACGCGAATCGTCTGCATTGGGCCGCGATGCGCCAGGCGCTCGTCTACGCGAAACTCGGCGACCGCGACGCTGCGATGCGCTGGGTCAATCGCAGCGCGGAGCTCGGAAACCACAGTTGGTTCGCATGGGTGAAGCATCCCTGGACACAGTCGCTGCAGACCGATCCCGAGTTCCAGACCACTCTCGGAAAAATGAAAGCCGATCTCGATGACGTCAGCGGCGACGTCATCGGCGTCTATCAACTGATCTGCCGCCCGGCTGCGCCCTCGGTCTGAATCACGGGCGCCGCAACAGCCGCCACGCCATCCAACCGGCGACAATCGCAATCAGCGGAAAGACGAGCAAACCGATGTACGCGCCGTGTCCGCTCGCTCTGACGGCCGTCATGAACCGCGTCACGTACAACAACCGGCACGTGTAGAAGACGAAGAACGCGCTGATCAGCGACAGGAGGATTCCGGCAACCGTTCTCATTTTCGAAAGACTTCGCTCCGCAGCGTCCCACCTTCGGTCGCTTCAAACATCCGCTGCAATGCCCGATCGGCAGGCACACGAATGTCTTCCGGCACCTCGATTTCGTAACGCATGTACTTCAGCGAGTCGCGCACATCTTCGAGCGACGTCACCTTCATGAACGTGCAGAGCTTGCAGCCTTTGACGAACGTCTTGTCCGGCACTTCCATCGCCAGGCGATCGGAGAGTCCGCACTCGGTGACGACCAGAAAGCGTTTGGCCGGCCGCTCCTTCGCGTACTTCACCATCCCCGAGGTGGAGAGGACGGCGTCGGCGAGCTTGGCAACGTCGGCGCGGCATTCGGGATGGACCAGAATCTCGATCTCCGGATCGGCTTCGCGGATGCGCGCCACTTCATGCGGCGTGATCTGCTGGTGGACGTAGCAAAAACCTTCCCACGGAATGATGTTCTTTTCAGGCACCTGCTCGGCCACGTGCCGCGCCAGGTTGCGGTCGGGAACGAAGAGGATGTTCTTGTTCGGCAATGTGTTCACGACTTTCGCAGCATTCGCCGACGTGACGATGACATCCGAAAGCGCCTTCACCGCTGCGGTCGTATTGACGTAGCTGACGACGGCGAGGTCGTCGTACTCCGCCTTCAGTTCCGCGATGCGTTTCTTCAAATCTTCAGCGGGCGCAGAGTCGGCAAGCTGACAACCTGCAGCGAGATTCGGCAGCAGCACCGTCCGCGACGGATTGACGATCTTCGCGGTCTCGGCCATGAAGTGAACGCCGCAGAAATCGATGACGTCCGCGTCTTTCACCTTCGCCGCCATCAGCGCCAGCTCCAGCGAGTCGCCGACGAAATCGGCAACCTTCAGAATCTCCGGCCGGTAGTAGTTGTGCGCAACGATGACCGCATTGCGCTCCTTCTTCAGCGCCCGAATCTCCTCGTGCAGCGACTCAAATCCACGGACGTCCTCCTCCGTGTATTCGTAGGTCTTGACGCGGCTCAGCTCTTCAAAAAGGGTCGACATGTTGACGCGAACTCTAGCGGATTCGAGGCCATTTATCTGTGTCCATCTCCGTCATCCGCGGATAGCACCACCACCGTCGCGCCCCACCCGCCGCCGCTCCCGTCCGCGTCGTGGAAGGCTTCGACGAAATCGAGTGACGCGAGCAGCTTGCGGATGTTCTCGCGCTGCATGCCGATGCCGCGGCCGTGAATGAGCCGGACCTGGCGGAAGCCGCGGGCGTGTGCTTCGCGCAGATACTCGTGCGCCACGTCGCGGATTTCGTTGGGGCGGAACGGGTGGAGGTCGAGCGTGTCGGTGATCGGGATTTCGGTCACGTCGTCGACGTCATCAGACATGGCACGATTCTACGGTTAGAGCGCGAATGGTAGCCGAGCCTGATGTTTTCGCTCTGCCGATCCCGCGGCTGAGACGGATCTCGAACGATCGTCCTGACCGAGTACCGCCTGGTCTCCGCACCGAATCGCTGCGCTGCCTAGCATAACACTACTGCTGAACGCCTTCTGGATATTGAACGAAAACACCATTCATGAAAATAATGTCGCAATCGAAATTAGCGGTCTTTATGGATGTCTCTGGCTGTCCATCTTTCGTGACTTGTACGGACCGCATGATCTCCCCCGGCTTGCCGTCACGGCCGTTGGAGCGAACGGCGTAAGCCATTGCCGGTTTCGCCGTTCCGAACGACTGGTCCACAGAGAAAACAAAAGGATTAGACCAGCCATCGACCCTGGGAAACGCTCTAATGTACGTCGGAGAAAGGTTCTCGGCAAGTGTTGCCGAAGGGACATTCTCCTGCGGGAATGCACTTTCCGATATTTGCCCCGCCGCATTATATCTGTTCACGTCTGTAGCGCGCGCTTCCCAGGCTGTGGCTATCATGCGCATATCAGCCATGGTTCGTTTCTGCCTCGAGCGTTGCAAAGCCGTCAAATAATTCGGGACAGCGATTGCGATGAGAATGCCAACGACAAGGATCAAACACCCTGCAACGGCGAGCGGCCTCGCAGCCTTTTTCTGTTTGACCTGACTCTCCACTTCCTCGCGCAATCGGGCGGACTCTGTGTCTCCGAAGCGAAGGCGTCTCATAGGCCGCCCTCTAAGCTCGCGAATGTTCGCCAAATGAAGGCGTGCCACGCGCACCCAACGAATCGTGCCGATCAGGTGAATGGTTAGCGAACCGATAACTAGAAACCAAAGAAGCGACGGAGGGCTACGGGAGAACGTCTCTTTTAGGAGAAGGCTGAGCAGGAGCCAGACCAATGTAGCTAAAAGTACGCTGATTGTACCGAGCCAGCCGAGCAGCAGGAGGTCGCCCCTCTTGTGCCACTCTCGCTTTAGCGCGGTTCGCACTGAGGGTGCCTGTGCTTTCGACCTCGCAGGCCGCTTCCACTGTTGTTTGTCCAGAGCTCCCGTCGCAGTTCCGGCCTCTAACACACGCTCCGACAGGAATTTTATCTTTCGGCTAAACCAATAACGTGTATAGAGCTCGGCAACAAAGGGATCCTGGCCAAAGACCCCAAAGAGCTCGGGCTCAAGAGGAAAATAAACGGCCACCGGATCAGGGGCCGGACTCATCGCATCCAGCATCGGCCCGAATTGCGATGCTACCTTTTCGATCGACTGATTCGGTGAGACCCGGTTGATGATGAATTCGACCCATGCCTCATGCGGCGATTTGGCAGCTTGTTCGAGAATCTCGCGGAATAGCGTGAGGCTTCCGGTGAACGTAATGAGATCTGCCTCGTTGACGATATAGCAAGTGTCGCTAATCAGCGCCGCGGCGAGAGACAGTTCGTCAAGGCCGCCGTGTCCGTCAAGCACGACGATTCCACCGGGAGTAATCGTCGTGCACGCCTCGACGAGCGCCGCGAGCAATATCTCGGCATGCAGCCCGCGTTCGGCCATGCCATGCCACAAGACGTACGATGCCTCCTTTCCTTCCACCGCACGCGCGGCCGGCACAAACGTCAGGTGTTTGTCATAGGCCAGCAAACTGCGGCTGGCGCTGAGTTTTTCGCTGAAACGCGAAGCCAGCGTTTTCATGGAGTCGTCGTGGACGGCGGAGCGCTCCGCATCAAGTATTAGCTCGGCTACGGACAGCGGAATCTGTTTCTCCGATTCCCATAATGCCGAAGTCGCGCCGCGATTGAAAAGATCGATATCGATCAGCCAGACGGGCCCATGATGCGATAGTTCCTTGGCTAGGTTGAGCGATATCGTAGTCTTGCCCACGCCACCCTTTCCGCTGAGAATGGCAATGACGAAACCGTTTTCACTCATGGCCGGAGCTGGTCGTACGGCGATAGCGGCGCGCGGATCTTCGGCACCGCGCGTTGGTTAAGGATCTCCTCGAACCTTTGCGCATTGATATCTGCAAGCGTCGTCTGCGACGCGTCAGCGCGTAGGTCCGGCACCCATTTACTACCGGGAGGAACAGGGAAAATCTCGTCGTTCTGCGGCTCCCGCGGCTCTAAAAACTCAAGTGATTCGACCGAGACCGCAAAAGCCTCGCGGTCACCATTAGTTTTGCTTAGGACGCCGATCACACGCTGATTCGCGATCGCGGCCCTAACGTTGAATACAGGCGCACCGCTCCAGCCCGGCTGGAATATGGCCGGCTCGGACCGGTCACGACTGCCCACATCGCTACGAAGTCTCCATCGCATATATCGCTCAGCGACTAGTGGATCAGCGTCATTGTCGATCGTCTCGAGCGGTCCGAATCGCACGCCCCAGATTTTTGTAAACGTAAGTGAGTTTGGATCCGCCTTCGGACCGCTCCACGCGTGAGCATAGTACGCTGAGTCACCCCTCAGACTGACTCCCGGCGTATGGCAAATGATCATGTCCTGACTGAGATCATGAGGAATCTTAACAAGCGCGACGTCGATGCCGAGAGTGTCGAACGCGTTGTACGAGAGTTCCGTCAGTCTGCCGTTTACAAGAATCTTCGTGCGGTCGGGACCGGGATGGAAGTTCTTGCTAAATACGTGCGCAGCGGTCACGCACACGCGACCGTAGTGCTTTGTGTCGACAAAAAAGCCAGTGGCATGGCCCTTGGCAGCATCACCGGGATACCGAAGCACGACGATGGACTGCGTGTGTAAGGGCATCAGTTTTCTCTAGGTTTTCGGCGTCAACTTGAGCGAAATTTCCAGATTGGCGCTGGCGCCGCCCTTGGCGATGTAGAAGTTACCCTCAGCGGTAACGCCAAGGCTCACTTTCAACGTGGATTCAGATATCTCAACTTCCTTGGACAACTCCTTCCAAGTATCGGAGAAAGGTACAACGATCGATCGAAGCGTATTGAGGACGTCTTCGAACCCTCTGTTGACTACTTTGACGAAGGTGCCCGACGACGCTTCCCGAGTATCAGGAAGAGTCATTTCTACTTCGACGAGCGGACCGTCGCCATCGTTCATCCCGATGAGCGTCTTTGAAGTCATTCTTTCTCCCGTGTGTTAGGGAGTATGCGACATCCCTCCGGAAAAGAAAATAGGTTGACTTAGCCGCAGAAGTTGGAGGCGCCGACCGAGGCGCACCTGGGAGGGGAATGCATAAACGCCGAACCGTCATGCCAATACACGGTCACGATCAGTGCCCGAGACCATTCACAGCCGGAGGTTCCCCATTCAGACGTGACAGCACCACCACCGTCGCGGCCCATCCGCCGCCGCTCCCGTCGGCGTCGTGGAAGGCTTCGACGAAATCGAGTGACGCGAGCAGCTTGCGGATGTTCTCGCGCTGCATGCCGATGCCGCGGCCGTGAATGAGCCGGACCTGGCGGAAGCCGCGGGCGTGTGCTTCGAGCAGGTACTCGTGCGCCACGTCGCGGATTTCGTTCGGGCGGAATGGGTGGAGGTCGAGCGTGTCGGTGATCGGGATTTCGATCGCGTCATCGCCGGCGTCATCGGACATGCGTCAATTCTATGTATGCGATACTTTCCGGCCCGAGAAACCGATGGTCCTTTTCAATCACGCGACGCGAGAGATGACCGCCAAGATCGTCTACTACGGTCCTGGTCTTTGCGGAAAAACGACCAACCTCATGGTCATCTTCGACAAGCTCGACCCGAAGCAGAAAGGAAAGATGCTGTCGCTCGCCACCAAGACCGACCGCACGCTTTTCTTCGATCTGCTGCCGGTCGACATCGGACGCGTCGGTGCGTTCAACCTCAAGATCCAGCTCTACACCGTGCCCGGTCAGGTCTTCTACAACGAGACGCGTAAGCTCGTCTTGAAAGGCGCCGACGCCGTTGTGTTCGTGGCGGACTCGCAGCCGTCAATGGTCGAATCGACGCGCGAGAGTTTCGCCAACCTGCTCGAGAATCTCGAGCAGAACAACATCGATCCGAACGACACGCCGATCATCGTCCAGTTCAACAAGCGCGACATCCCGGGCGTCCTGCCGGTGGAGCAGTTGCAGGAGGCACTCGGGCTGGAAGGCTATCCGTACACCGAGGCCGCTGCGATCAAGGGTGAAGGCGTGATGGAGACGTTCAATCTCGTCTCGAAGATCACCGCCAAGCATTTGTACGCACGGCTGCAGGGAAAGCCGATTCCGGTCGAGAAAACGAAGCCTGCCACCAAAGCAGAGCCGGAGGCCGAACCGGAACCGGAGCAGGAGGCACCGAATCCGTTCGCGGACTCCGTCCCTTTCCCGGAGTCGCAGATCGACAGCAGCTACGAGCGGATGGAAGAGGTCTCGCTCGAACAGTTGCTGTCCGAGGGTCGGGAACGCCCCGCCACGATGTCGGGAAATGTGCCGGTGCCTGTGGACTTCGAAGACGTCGAAGAGTTGGATGCCGAAGCGATGGTCGCGGTTGACGACGCCCCCGTCGCAGCGGTGGCCGACGATGCCATCGCTGTCCTCGAACAGAAGGTCGCATCGCTCCAGTCGGAGATCGATTCCGTTCGCGAGGAGCACCGCGTCGAGATCGAAGAAATCCTTCGCGACCTCGGCGAGATCACCACGCGCCTGCGACGGCGCCTCGATTCCTGACTTGCCAGCAAACACCTCTCCCTTTACAATCGCCGAACATCTTATTTGGAGGAACAAAATGCGCCGGACTCTCTCCGCGGTACTCATGCTGTCAATGGCCCTCGCGGGCTGCAAAGCGAAGGAAGCACTCGACAAAGCCAAGATCTCTCAGGACCTCGACAAGCACGGCACGATGGACCTGATGAAGGACGTTTCCAAGGACAAATACGACGCGCCGGCCGACGGAAAACTGACCGACGGGCAGATGCAGATGTACCTCAAGGTGCGCGAGCACGAGAAGGCCATCGCGCAGGTTGCGAAGAAGGAAGCCGAGGCGCACGCCGACGCCGCGAAGAAAGCGGGCGACAAATCGATCGCCGGCATGATCGAAGGCTTCAAGACCATGGGCTCGGCCGCCGACATGCTCACCGCCGATATCCGCGCCGCGAAAGAGCTCGGCTACAACACTCAGGAGTATCTCTGGGTGAAGAGCCAGGTCATGGCCGCGAGCAGCGCCGCGATGATGTCGAAGCTCTCCGAGGCCACGAACGCCTCGGTCGACGGCGCCTATGCGCAGATGAAGAAGTCGTACGACGAGGCCAAGGACGATCAGTCGAAGAAGATGTACAAGGAGATGCTCGACAACTACGAGAAACAGCGCGCCGAGATGAAAAAGGATTCGGCCGCCAACGTCTCCCCCGCCGTTGCCTACAACCAGCAGCTCATCGCCAAATACGATGGTGCGCTGAACGCGATCGCCACCGAAATGTCGAAGTGGGAAGAGAAGCCGGGCGATGCGAAGAAGTCGATGGACGAGTTCCAGCAGGGCGTCGACAAAGCGGTGGCCGACGCGAAGAAGAGCCAGTAAGCGTTACGCGATTGATTTGAAGGGCCGCTTTCCGCGGCCCTTTTTTGTCATCCTGAGCCGCCGGAGGCGCGGAGCCGAAGGCGGAGACGCCGCAGGACGGCGAAGGATGACACGCTCCACCCGCTGTCGGTGTCATACGATTCGTCGCAATGACCACACGCCGTTTCCCCGCCCAACTCGCCTGCTCCCGATGCGACGCAACGTTCCCGATTCGCGAGCTGATGAACCTCTGCCCGCACGACGGCGCGCCGCTGCTTGTTCGGTACGACATCGCAAAATCGCCCGAGCTGCGCGATGAAATCCGAAGCCGTCCGGCCACGATGTGGCGGTATCGCGAACTGCTGCCGGCCGACGATGAGAGCGAGATCGTCACCCTCGGCGAGGGCATCACGCCGTTGCTGCAATCGAAGAATTTCGACAACGTCTGGTTGAAGGACGAGTCGAAGAATCCGACGCGTTCGTTCAAGTCGCGCGGCATGGCTGCCGCCGTCACGATGGCCAAACGCCTCGGCGCGCGCAGTCTGGCCGCGCCGACCGCGGGCAACGCCGGCGCGGCGCTCTCCGCGTACGGTGCGCGTGCCGGGCTGCCGGTGTTCGTGGCCATGCCTCGCGACACGCCGCAATCGATCGTCGATGAATGCCGCGGCTACGGCGCGCAGGTCGAGCTCGTGGCAGGCGTCATCACCGATGCGGGTAAACGAGTCGCGCAGTACATTGCCGAGAACGGCGGCTTCGATCTCTCGACGTTGAAAGAGCCGTATCGCGTCGAAGGCAAGAAGATCATGGGCTACGAACTGCTCGAAGACCTCGGCCGCCTGCCGGACGTCATCCTCTATCCGACCGGCGGCGGCACAGGCCTGATCGGCATGTGGAAGGCCTTCAACGAGATGGAGCGCCTCGGCTGGATTGGTTCCGAGCGTCCGCGAATGTTCAGCGTGCAGTCGAACGGCTGCGCGCCGGTCGTCCGCGCCTTCAACGAAGGACTCGAAACCGCACCGGAGTGGGAGTCGCCGCAGACCGGAGCGTGGGGACTTCGCGTTCCGCGCGCGATCGGCGATCGCCTCATGTTGCGCGCACTGCGCGACTCGCACGGCGGCGCGATTGCAGTCGATGAAGCGCAGATTGAAACTGCTGCCGCGGAGCTGCGCACCAGCGAAGGCATCGATGCCGGTCCCGAAGCGGGCGCGGCGTTGTTGGCGCTTCGGACTCTGCGTGCCGAGGGAACGATTCGAAACGATGAGGCCGTTGTGCTTTTCAGCACGGGCGGCAATAAGTATCACTGAGGACGTGAGCAGGGTCACCCGTAAGAACCCGGCCGCACGTTACCTTCGCGTCAACGCCCATTGCTCAGCGGCGTCTAACCACCACCGAGGACTGACATGAGAGTTCGAATTGCACTACTGCTGTGCGCCTTCGCGGCGTTCGGCGGACACGTGTTCGCGCAGTGTTCGACAGGCACGGCGCCTGTGCCCCAATCGCCGATCGGAACGAATGTAAACGAGAGCACGCCGATCACGTTCAGCTGGACGCCATCGACAACGAGCGGCGTGACGGGATACGACGTCTACGCCACCATCGGCACCGCGAGCTCCAATCTCATCTGCTCGGTGACCGGCGCAAACGCAAACTCGTGCACCGGACCGGCGAACGGTCTCTCCTCGGGCCTCTACACTTGGGCCGTCAAGGCCAATTTCGCGAACTGCTCGCTGGCGTCGGCCACCAAACAGTTCACCGTCAACTGCCCGACTGCCGCGCCAAGCGTCCAGTCGCCTTCCGATGGTTCGCAGAACGTCTTCCCCAGCCCGACGCTGACCTGGAGCGCCGTGAGCGGCGCCAATCAATACGACGTCTACTTCGGCGTGGCAGGCTCGGGAGCCTGCACCGGCACAAGGCAATTCACGACTTCGAATACCAGCTTCAATCCGGCCACGCTGGCCGCCAACACGAGCTATGAATGGCGTGTCGTCGCGAAGAAAACGACGGCAAGCACCTGCCCGGTCACCACGAGCGGCTGCGCAACGTTCAAGACTGCAGCCGCGGCCTGCAATCCGCCCGGCTCGTTCAACCTATTCGCGCCGTCCGACAAAAGCACGACCAGTTCGACGCCGACGCTGACCTGGTCCGCCTCCTCGGGCGCCGACAAATATCTTCTCCACATCAGCACGCAGAATCCGCCGTCACCGACTGCAAGCGACCCGGTCGTCAACAGCAGCACGACGAGCTTTACCTTCGCGCAGGCTCTACCGGCCGGAACCTACTACTGGTCCGTCGACGCTTACCCGGCGAACTGCACGACGGCGAAGACGTCCAGCAGCGTCTTCAGCTTCACTGTCGCCGCCGCGGTCTCCTGTCCCACGGCAGCAGCAACGTTGAGCAAGCCGGCGAACAACACGACCGTCGACACGCCGGTGAGTTTTGACTGGTCCGATGTCTCCGGCGCGACGTTCTACAAAGTGTTCACTTCCATCAATGGTGCGGCGGCGACTGTCCTGGCGGTCACCCGCGACTCGCATTACGAGGGCAGCCTTCCCGCCGGCGCCTCCGTCGACTGGTGGATCGAAAGCGGTGCCGATAACTGCAACCCGGTCGCCTCGGCACACTCGCACTTCAACGTCGTCAACGCGGGCGTCTGCCCGGCCAACCCGGAGTCCACGACGCAACTCGCTCCGGCCAACGGCTCGACCGGCCTGACCTCCCCCGTTCGGTTCGAATGGACGTCTGTGCCGGGTGCGACGAACTATGTGGTGTGGGGACTGACCTCGAGCTCGACCAGCAGTAACGACCGATTCGTCCTCGGCAAGTTCGGCGGAACGCACATCACCGTCCCCGTGCCGCAGGGCGGCCTGGCCTGGTATGTCGAAGCGCAGTTCGGAGACTGTCCCACATCGACGTATTCGAAAGTCTTCACACTCTCCGTGGCCACGGCGTCTGCCTGCAGCAGCAACCCGGCCACACTGCTCTCGCCGGTCAACGGCGCGACAGGTCTGACCTCGCCAGTCACCTTCCAATGGACCGCCGTAAGCGGCGCGACCGGCTACAAGCTCTACCTCGCACAAGGCGACGACTCCGGCGATCTCGCCGGCAGCACGACGTCGACCACGCTGACGACCCTCGTGCCGGGCGGCAATGTGACCTGGTGGATCGTGACCACGTTTGCCGGGTGCCCTGATGTCGTTTCCGCGAAGTCGACGTTCATCAGCGGTACACAGGCCACGTGCGGCGCGACGGCGACGCTCAACGCTCCTGCCGACGGCGCGACCGTCACTTCGCCGGTCAACCTGTCGTGGAACGCGGTGACCGGCGCGACCGGCTACCGGCTCTGGATCTCGGTCAACGGCAGCTCTCCCATTCTCGCGGCGCGCTCATTGACCGCTTCCGCAACGTCCCAGCAACTACAGCTGCCGAGCGGCGCCGCCGAGTGGTACGTCGAAACGTTGTTCTCCAACGGCTGCGATTCGACCTTCTCCGCGCATCGGCGCTTCACCGTGACGACCGCGGCAAACTGCGACACGCACAAAGCGGCCACGCTTACATCTCCGGTCAGCGGCGCGCAGGCAGCGAACCCGATCACGTTCAACTGGGCCGCCACCGATTCGTCCGCGCTTCAGTACCGAGTGTGGGTCTCGCTCAACGGAGAACCGTTCACGGACATCGGCTTCACCAAAGATACGAAACTGCAGCACGACTTCGGGACCGCAACAGGCAGCGGGCTGTGGTTCGTGGAGACGCTCTTCGAGAACTGCCCCGCCGTCGCTTCCGCAAGAGCGGCGTTTGTGATTCCTTCGGCCGGATGCGCAACGGCCGGTCCGCAGATCGTCTCCCCTCTCGACGGAACGTCGGTCAACGCGCCGGTCGCGTTTGTCTGGAGCGCGGTCGCCAACGCAACGGAGTATCGCGTTCACTGGACGCTCAACGGCAATGACATGGACGTGCTGAAAACGACCGCCACGTCCATCACGCATCTGGTTCCGCCTGGCAACGTCGAATGGCGTGTCGACGCAATCTTCGATGGCTGTCCGACCACGCGCTCCACGAAGTCGCACTTCACGGTTCTGCCCGCGCAAACCTGCGTCACGGAAGCGCCGGTGCTGTCGGCGCCTGCGGACGGAGCGGCGAACCTCGATTCGCCGGTCCATTTCGATTGGAATCCGGTCAGCAATGCTGTCGGCTATCTCCTTGTGATCCGCAGCAAGGACAGCTCGCCGACCGCGCTCGCGGAAACGACCACGCGCACAGGCGTGACCAAACCGGTGTCCGAGGGGCAGAACGAGTGGTGGGTGGTGGCGTTCTTCAATGGATGTCCGCCGGCGGAGTCGAAGCATCAATTCTTCACCGTCACCGAAACGAACTGCGACGACATCCGCCCCATCCTCTTCTCGCCCGCCGAGGGCGCATCGGGGCTCGCATCACCGGTGCACTTCGAATGGTCACACGTCAAGAACGCCACCGAGTACAAAGTGTGGGCGGCCGTCGATGATGAAGACGAAAGCGTCATCGGCACCACGACAGTCAACAAGTTGACGGTCAGCGTTCCCGGCGGAACGATCCATTGGCACGTCCAGGCATTTTTTCAGTCGTGTCCCGCGCTCGACTCCGCGACGAGCACGTTCACCGTTCGGAACGCTCCTCCGCCATGCGCGACACCCTCGCGTCCCGTCGCCACGGCCCCGGCGCAGGTCGCGTCAGGAAGCGTCTACAACGTCCGCTGGAATGCCGTTCCGAATGCGACCAGCTATGAGCTGCAGGAATCGGCGCTCACTGATTTCTCGTCGGCGACCACCCAGGTGGTGAGCGATCTCTCCGCCGCCTTCACGCACACCGCCGCAACCGCCGCCCAAAAATGGCTCTACCGCGTCCGCGCCATCAGCAGCTGCAACGACGAGCGCGGCCCGTACTCGCGCGTCGTCATCGTCACCGTCATCCCCGAGACGCCTCAGAAGCAGACCAGCGTCGAAGCGGGATCTCTGAGCGCTGTGCGCCAGAACATCTTCATCCCCGGCCGCACGCCCGCGGTTCCCTTCACTGCGCGCACGGACAAACCGTGGGCAGCGGTGACGCCGGCATCGGGCACGCTCGGTCCGGCTGGCGTCACGCTGACGATTGTTTCCGATCCGACGGCGCTCAAACTCGGCACGAACACCGCCACGCTCATCCTGTCGATCGGAGCCTCCGGCAAAGTCGGCGCCGAAGACACGACGCCGGTCACGGTCCCCGTTTCCGTCACCACCGTTACTCCGGTTGCGCCGCAAGGGAAGAACACTCCGCTGCCGAATTCGTTGATCATCCCCGCGGTCGGTCATGCAACAGGCATCGGCGACTCGCTCTTCGAATCCGACGTGCGCATCGCCAACACATCCGCGCAGGCGATGAAGTACCAGCTCTTCTTCACGCTCACGCACACGGACGCCACGCAGTCGGGCTCGTCGACGACGATCCAGGTCGATCCCGGCGCGACGATGGCGCTCGACGACATCCTGACCAGCTTCTTCGGCACCGGTTCCGATGGCTCGTCTGCGCTGGGAGTCCTCGAGATCCGTCCGTTGACGTCGACGCAGAGCAACTTCTCGGGGCCGGTCAGCGTTCAGACGGTCGCCTCCAGCCGCACCTACAACACCACGCCCACCGGAACGTTCGGCCAGTACATCCCGGCCATCCCGTTCGCGGCATTTATCGGCCAGGCGCCGGATGGAGCGGCGAAGGCTCTTCTGTCGCTGCAGCAGATCGCGCAGTCGACGGCGTACCGCACGAACTTCGGCATCGTCGAAGGCGCGGGCGAACCTGCCAGCGTCCTCGTACACATCTTCAACAATGCCGGCGTCGAAGTCGCGCCGGCGATCCCGATTTCGCTGATGCCGGGCGAACACCAGCAGCGCAACCTGCTCGCGGAGAACGGCATCACCCTGACCGACGGACGTTTCGAAGTCGAAGTCGTTTCCGCCACCGGCCGCGTCACCGCCTACGCCTCCGTCGTCGACAATCTCACCAACGATCCGCTGATGGTTTTCCCGGTGCTGAAAGGCGCCGAGTCAGCCACGCGCTACGTCATCCCCGGAGTCGCGGACATTAATAATGGCTTCGCCAGTTGGCGCAGCGACATCCGCTTCTTCAACCCGGCCACGACTTCGGTCACGGCAACGCTCACGTACTTCCCGCAGCCAGGCAGCCCCGCCGCCAGCGGCACGAAACAGATCACGATCCCGGCCGGCCAGGTGTTCCCGGTCGACAGCGCGCTCCAGCAACTCTTCGCGCTGACGAACACCGGCGGCTCGCTGCTGGTGACGACGCCGTCCAGCTCGAAACTCACCGTCACCGCACGCACTTACAACCAGACCTCCAGCGGAACGTACGGCCAGTTCATCCCCGCCGTGACGCCGGCCGGATCCGTCGGCCTCTCCGACAACCGCGTCCTGCAACTTCTCCAGCTCGAATCGTCCGACAAGATGCGCACGAACCTCGGCTTCGTCGAAACCAATGGCAGCCCGGTCACGATCGAAATCACCGCCATCCCGCCGGATTCGAAAGTCGCCGCGAAAACGCAGTTCACCCTCGCCGCCAACCAGTTCCTCCAACTCAACGACGCCCTAAAGAGCTTCGGCCTCGGCACGGTCTATAACGCCCGTGTAACGGTGAAGGTGCTCAGCGGAACCGGCCGCGTGACCTCGTACGCATCGGTCATCGACGCCGCAACACAGGACCCGACATACGTGCCCGCGCAGTAGGAAAAACTCGCGACCCCGACGCCGGATGGCGTCACGTACGGTAGCCGGTGGTCGCGCGCGAAGCGCGAGACCACCGGACACGCGGATTGCGAATGGAACCCGACTCCGGCCAGGGGTCGCGTATCAAATACCAGACGGCGCGAATTCCCTCCGCGACCGCTGCCGCGGTCGGAAAATTGGGCGTGTCCGTGGTTCCGGTGGTCTCGCGCTTCGCGCGCGACCACCGGCTACCGTACGGGACGCCATCCGGCGTCGATTCTCGGCACCCTAACGTCCGCGACCGGACGCACGCGTTCCAATTTTTCTCACCCGCTGCTGATTCGTCACCGAATACTCCAGAATCCACAGGTCACCATTCGGCGCGATTGCGCCGCCCGAGGGTGACCAGGGAAACGTCGACCGCGCCACGACGTCGACGCGGCCTGCTGGCGTGACGCGTTTAACCTCGCGCTCGGCGGAGGCGGCGACGTAGACGTTTCCGGCGCGATCGGTCCAGAGGCCTTGCACGCGATGGCGGTCGTCGCCGATGAGGGCGCGGGAGGCCAGGTTGCGGGCGATCGTGGTCACCTTGCCGTCCGGGGTGATGCGCACGAGATCGAGGAGGTCGATCAGGTAGACCGTGCCGTTCGGCGTGACCGTCATCCAGCGGATGTCTTTAAATGGGGCGCGGGCCATCGTCACGACGCGTCCGTCCGGCGACTTGCGGCGGATCTCGTTACGGTCGTGGATGGCGAAGTACTGATTGCCGGCGGCATCGCGCACGAAACTGAAATCTTTGTTGAAGCCGGGCCGAGGAGGGTGAACGAACGAGACGCGGCCGTCGGGCGTGCGCTTCCACACCGCGTTGCCCCATGTGTTCAGCGACTCGCCGTTGTACCAGACGTTTTCGCCGTAGAGCGTGTCGCCGGCATCGATCCAGAGCTCGTGTGAGTGCACGTGCGGCACAGCCACCGTTCGCGTTCCGTCCGGCGCGATGCGCAGGATCTGCGTCAGATCGCTGTAGTACACGTTGCCCTTCGAATCGATGACAACGCTCACGCTCGGGTGCGCGAACGCCGACGCGGCGGTGAAGAGCAGGACGGCGGCGAGTGTTCGCATGATGTCAGTAGAGCACGGGGAGTCGGGAGTCGGGAGTCGGAGCATGCGAGCTCCGACTCCTCACGCTTCACTCTCCGACACCCGACCCCCTACACCCCACTCCCGCAATCCATATAATGCGCGCCGCGTTAGATCACGGGAGGTTTCCTTGGCAGAACAACAGTACGACGTGGTGGTGATCGGCAGCGGGCCGGGCGGCTATGTGGCCGGCATCCGCGCCGGGCAACTCGGCATGAAGGTCGCCGTCATCGAGAAGGATCCGTTTCTCGGCGGCACGTGTCTCCACCGCGGCTGCATCCCCACAAAATCGCTCCTCGAAAACGCCGACATCTGGACCAAGATTCAGAAATCGAAAGAGTTCGGCATCACCGTCGGCGACGTGCATCTCGACTGGAACGTCGTGCAGACCCGCAAGCAGGGCGTCGTCGATGCCAACGCCAAAGGCATCGAGTTCCTCTTCAAGAAGAACAAGGTCGAACGGATTCAGGGCTTCGGCAAACTGGCCGGCAAAGGCGTCGTCGACGTCGACGGCAAGAAGATCAACACGAAGAACGTCATCCTGGCGATGGGGTCCGTGCCGAAAGATCTGCCGCACATCAAGGCCGACGGCAAGCGGATCATCAACTCCGATCACATCCTCAAAATCAGCGAAGTGCCGAAGTCGATGCTCGTCATCGGCGCCGGCGCGGTCGGATGCGAGTTCGCCTCGATCTTCGCTCGCTTCGGCACCAAGGTAACGATCGTCGAGGTCATGCCGCTGCTCCTCCCGATCGAGGACGAAGAGATCTCGAAGGAGTTCACGCGCATCTTCAAGAAGAAGGGCATCGAAGTTCTGACCGACGCGAAAGTTGAATCGGCCGAGGTTGGTGACGGCGGCGTAAAAGTTGTCGTCAGCTCGAAGGGCAAACAGCAGACGTTCGACGTCGAGATCGTCCTCTCCGCTACCGGCCGCCGCGCCGTCACCGAGAACTGCGGGCTGGAAGGAACGAAAGTCAAACTCGAGCGCGGCATGGTGCAGGTCGATCCACTCATGCGCACCGGCGAGGCGAACATTTACGCCATCGGCGACATCGTCCCTACGCCCGCGCTCGCGCACTGCGCCTCGGCCGAGGGAATCCTGGCCGTCGAGCACATGAAGGGACTCGATCCGCGCCCGATCAACTACGACCACGTTCCTAACGCCACGTACACCGATCCCGAGGTTGCCTCGGTCGGGCTCACGGAGAAGAAGGCGAAGGAGCGCGGCTACGACGTCAAGATCGGCAAGTTCCCCTTCACCGCGAATTCGAAAGCGAAGATCATCGGCGAAGCGGGCGGGCTCGTGAAGTACGTCTCGGACAAAAAGTACGACGAACTCCTCGGCGTCCATATCGTCGGCCCGAAAGCGACAGAGTTGATCGCCGAGGCCTGCGCGGCGCTGGAGCTGGAAGCGACGAGCGAGTCGATCGCCAAGACCATCCACGCGCACCCGACGCTCTCCGAGGCGATGATGGAAGCCGCGGAGGATGTGGCGGGACACTCGATCCACCAGTAGATTAGTGATTTGTGGATTAGTAGATTAGGAACTGCCGCGGGTGCCACGGTGCGCGGTTCCTAATCTACTAATCCACTAATCGACGAATCCACTCGCCGACGCGAATCATGACCTCACCGACACCGCTAGAAACCCACGGCCTCACGCGCGAGAATCTGCTCGAGATCGATTACTTTCTCCGGTTGACGCGGACGCTGGAGGAACGCCTTGTGGCGCTCTTCCGGCAATCCAAAGTCATCGGCGGTCTGTATCGCTCCCTCGGCCAGGAAGGCGAATCGGTCGCGGCGGCGTATGCGCTCGACTACGCGCTGGGTGACGTGGTCCAACCGCTGATCCGCAACATGGGCTCGATCCTCGTCGCCGGCGCGAAGCCGTCGGACATCGTCAAGCAATACATGGCCAAGGCCGATTCGCCGACGCGCGGACGGGAGCTGAACATTCACTTCGGCCATCCCGCGCGCGACGGATTCATCGGACAGATCTCGATGCTCGGCGACATGATCCCGGTCATGGCCGGCATCGCCCTCGCCGGCCGGATGCAGAAGCGCCATCTCGTCGGCATGGCCTTCATCGGCGACGGCGCGTCGTCGACCGGCGCGTTTTATGAGGGGATGAATTTCGCGACGGTGCAGCGGCTGCCGCTGGTGGTCATCCTCGAAAACAACGGCTACGCGTACTCGACGCCGACGTCGAAACAGAGCGCGGTCCGCTCGCTCGCTGACAAAGCGCACGCGTTCGGATGCGCGAGCGAAACTGTGGACGGGAACGACGTCCTGGCCACCTACGCCGCCGCGCGCCGGGCCGTCGAACGCGCCCGCGCCGGCGGAGGCGTGACGCTCATCGAGGCGAAGACGTTCCGCATGAAAGGTCACGCCGAACACGACAACCAGTCGTACGTGCCGCAATCGTTGATCGAGGAGTGGTCGGCGAAAGATCCGGTCGTCCGATTCGAAAAGACACTCGTCGACGCAGGCATCGCGACGGCGGCAGATTTCGAAATGATCCAGTCGCGCGCGAAACGCGAAGTCGACGCCGCGACGGACGAAGCGGAACGCTCGCCGATGCCGAATCCCGAGGAAGCCGCGCGCGGACTGTTCGCGGGCGATGGGTTTTGGGAGGAGCAGCGATGACTGCTCGAAGCGCTGTCATCCTGAGCCGCCGGAGCCGCGTCGCCGCAGGCAGACCGGCGCAGGACGGTCGAAGGACCCCCTCCCTGCTAACCCGGGACGGCGGCGGCAAATCACGAGGCAAGCACTTTGGGGGTCCTTCGACCGTCCTGCGGCGCTACGGCTTCGCCTCCGCATCTTCGGCGGCTCAGGATGACAGTGGGAGCTCACGATGCCACTAACCACCTACCTCGACGCCATTCGCGAGGCGATGGTTGAAGAGATGCGGCGCGATCCGCGCGTGTTTCTCATCGGCGAGGACGTCGGCTCGTATGGCGGCGCCTTCAAAACCAGCGCGGGGATGATCGAAGAGTTTGGCGCTGAGCGCGTCATCGACACGCCCATCTCCGAGGTGGCCATCGTCGGTGCGGCATCGGGCGCGGCGTTGATGGGGATGCGGCCCATCGCCGAAATGCAATTCATCGACTTCATCACCTGCGCCTACGACATGCTCGTCAACTTCACTGCCACGTCGCGGTATCGCGTCGGCAGTGGATGTCCTATCGTCGTGCGCGGACCGGCCGGCGGCGGCACGCATGGCGGACCGTTTCACTCGCTCAATCCCGAAGCCATGTTCATGAACCGGCCGGGATTGAAGATCGTCGCGCCGGGCACCGCATACGACGCCAAGGGGTTGTTGAAGTCTGCGATCCGTGACGACGACCCCGTGCTCTTCATCGAGCACAAGTTCCTGTATCGGCGAATCAAAGAGGAGTTGCCCGCCGATGACTACATCGTCCCCATCGGCAAAGCCAACGTGAGAAGAAGCGGCAAGGACCTCACCATCATCACGTGGGGCTCGATGATCTACGTCGCCGACGATGCCGCGGCGGAACTGGCCAAGGATCGCGTGTCGGTCGAAGTCATCGACCTGCGATCGATCCTCCCATTCGATGAGGAAGCGATCCTCAACTCCGTCGCCAAGACCAACCGCGTCATCATCCTGCATGAAGCACCGCTGACCGGCGGCGCGGGGGCTGAATTCGCCGCGCGTATCGCGGAGAAAGCCTTCGACTACCTCGACGCTCCCATCAAACGCATCGCTGCGCTCGACGTCCCCACGCCGTACTCGCCGCCGCTGGAAGCGTTCTACCTCCCCGACCGAGAAAAAGTTATCGCCGCCGCGCGCGAGCTGCTGCGGTATTGATTCGAGGTCTTGCCTCCCCTTCTCCGTCCCGCTATTCTTCGGGACATCCCCATCAAACGTGAAGGCCGAGGAGGATTCCATGAGCAAGTGGACTCGCAGGCGGTTTCTCGAAACGGTTGGACGCGTTGGCGGCGCGGCGGCCGTTTATGAATCGATGGTCGCGCTGGGAATGGTGCGCGTACCCGATTCCGTGTACGCCGATCCGCTGCAGATTCCGGACGGCGTTGGCAGCGGCCAGACCATCGTCATCCTCGGCGCGGGCGTCGCGGGACTCACCGCCGCGTACGAACTGAAGAAGCGCAACAGCGGATTCAACATCGTCATCCTCGAGGCCCAGCATCGAGCCGGCGGACGCAGTTACACGGTCCGCAACGGCGACAAGATCTACGAGACGCATGGCAAGGAGACGTGGGAGCAGACCTGCCACTTCGAGGGCGACGTCAAGAATCAGTATCTGAACGCGGGCCCGGGCCGCCTCCCGTATCACCACACCGTGGCACTCGGCTACTGCAAGGAACTAAAAGTGGAGATCGAGCCGTACGTGATGACCACGCGCGCGAACCTCTATCAGAACAAGGACGGCTTTCATGGCAAGCCGATGCCGCATCGCCGCGTGCTCAACGACACGCGCGGCTGGATTTCGGAGCTGCTGACGAAGGCGATCGACAAAGGCTCGCTCGACGATGAGCTCTCGCCGAAGCAGAAGGAGCAGATGCTCCACCTGCTCAACACCTTCGGGCCGCTGAAGGACAAAAAGTACGTCGGCTCACAGCGCTCCGGCTACGTCACGCAGCCGGGCGTTCTCACGCCGGGCGACATCGAGCCGCCGATTCCGCGCATCGAAATCCTCGGCTCCGAGTTCTGGCTCGACCGGATGTACCAGTCCGAGGATTACGAATGGCAGCCGACGCTTTTCCAGCCGGTCGGCGGCATGGACAAGCTCGCGCACGGATTCCTCCCGCACGTCGAGCAGTTCATCCAGTACAAGCGCGAGGTGACCTCGGTACGCAACTCCGAAAAGGACAAGGTGGTGATCCGCCATCGCGCCGCGGGAAATCCGTCAGCGCCCGAGGAGACGATCATCGCCGATTGGTGCATCAGCACGATTCCGGTGTGGATCCTTCACGGCATCGACAACAATTTCACGCCGCCGTTCCGCAAAGCGCTCGAAGCGCCGAAGAGAGGCCTGACGTGCAAGGTTGGATGGCAGGCCAATCGCCGTTTCTGGGAGCTCGACAACGAGATCTACGGCGGCATCTCCTACATCAACAACAACATCACGCAGATGTGGTACCCGTCGAACGGCTATCTTTTCGAAGAGAAGGGCGTGCTCACCGGCGCCTACAACTACACCGAGGACGCCGCATACCTCGGCAATCAGCCGTTGAAGGAGCGTCTGAAGATCGCCATGGCCGGAGGGCGCCTACTGCACGGCGCCCAATTCGACGCGGTGCCGATCGATCTCGGGCTCTCCATCGCCTGGCATCACGTGCCGTATCAACTTGGCGGTTGGGCCGATTGGGACAAGGTTCCCGGCGTTCACTACGAAACGCTGCTCGAGCCTGATGGCCGCGTCATCGTTGCCGGCGATCAGGTGTCGTACCTCCCCGGCTGGCAGGAGGGCGCGATGTTGTCCGCGCGCCATGTCCTGCAACGCATCAGCCGCGGATCGCGCCTGAAGACGTCCGCAGCGGCGGCGACGAAGCGGCGCGCGCCGGATACGCGTGCGACGACCGAGGGCATCGGACCGACACGAAAGCGCTGACGAATTCGCAAAATGGCAGGACCGCCGTGTGGCGGTCCTGCTTTCAGCGCGAAACGATAGACTCCCGTGATGCCCGAGCTTCGTCGCGACATCGGCCTGTGGCGCGGCATCGCCCTGAACATGATCGACATGGTCGGGATCGGTCCGTTCATCACGATCCCGCTGATCCTCATGGCCATGGGCGGCGGCCGCGGCATGCTGGCCTGGATCCTCGGCGGATTGCTGGCGATCAGCGACGGCCTCGTCACCGCGGAGTTGTCGGCGTCGATGCCCGGCTCCGGCGGCTCGTACGTTTTTCTTCGCCACGCATACGGCCGCGCCGGACGATTGATCTCGTTCCTCTTCCTGTTTCAGATTCTCTTTTCGGCGCCGCTGTCGATGGCCTCGGGCTGCATCGGTTTCGCCAGCTACCTGAAAGTGATCATCCCCGCTGCCGGGAATCACATCGGCCTGACCGCGACGATTGTCTGCGTCCTGACGATGCTGCTGCTGCTTCGCCGCATCGAAGCGATCGGCAAGTTTTCGATCCTGCTTTGGATCGGTGTGCTGGCGACATTGGCCATCGTCGTCATCGTCGGCCTGCCACATCTGAAGCTCGACGCGTTCGCGTTCTGGCGCGCGCCGCGGCTTGACGGCGGCATCGGCTATGCCGGTCTCGGCGTCGCGCTCATCTACGCGGTCTACGACTACCTCGGCTACTACAACATCTGCTACATCGGCGACGAGGTTCGCGAACCGCAGCGGACGATCCCGCGCGTGATCGTGATCTCCATCCTCGCCATAGGCGCGATCTACCTGGTGATGAACGCCTGCCTGATTTCGGTGCTACCGATGAAGCAGGCCATGACGTCACCCTCGATCGTGGCCGACTACCTGGCTCTGCTCTTCGGCACGCGCGCCGCGCAATGGATCTCGATCCTGATTCTCTGGACCGCATTCGCATCGATCTTCTCGCTGATGCTCGGCTACTCGCGCATCCTCTACGCCGCGGCGCGCGACGGAAACTTCTTCGGCTGGTTCGCAAAACTGCACGCCACCGAAGCGTACCCGTACGTCTCGATCCTCTTCCTCGGCTGCGTCGCCACGGCGTTCTGCTGGCTGTCGCTGAAGAACGTGCTCCAGGCGATCCTCTCGATCCGCGCCATCATCCCGTTCATGGCCCAGATCATCGGAGCAGTCCTATTGAGACATCGCGAACCCGATCGCCCACGCCCCTTCCGGATGTGGCTCTACCCACTCCCCGCCATCACCGCCCTCGGTCTCTGGAGTTTCATCGTCATCTCGCCACAAAAAGGTTTGAAGGTGGGCGGGCTATACGTGATTGCGGCAGGAACGCTCTTCTACATCGCGCGCGGATGGCTGGAGCGGAGACGGACGATCGCTTGAAAAAGATCGCGATGGCTCTCGGCGCAGCGGTGCTGGCCGCATTGGCCTGGATCGCGGCGGGCACGACTCCGAACGACACCACGGTGCCGCCAGTCCGCTCGCCATCTCGCGCGGACGTGCTTCGCTCCTCTCCAACACCTTCACTCCCTCCGTCGCTCTCAACATCGCTTTCACCATCACCGATCGTTCCCACTCCGCCCGGCGAGGGACCTCGCCCGCTGATCATGCCGGTAGCAGGCATCGAACCGAGCACGATCCACGACAACTTCGACGAAATGCGCGGCGGAGCAACGCGCCGTCACGAAGCGCTCGACATCCTCGCACCGCGCGGTACGCCCGTCGTTGCGGCGGACGACGGCGCCGTGAAAAAACTGTTCACCAGCGTCCCCGGCGGATTGACCGTCTACGAGTTCGATCCCGATCAACGCTACTGCTACTACTACGCGCACCTCGACGCCTACGCGCCCGGCCTGCACGAAGGCCAACTCCTCCACCGCGGCGAACTGGTCGGCTACGTCGGCACGACTGGCAACGCTCCGAAGGACGCGCCCCACCTGCACTTCGCCGTCATCCACCTAGATCCCGACAAACGCTGGTGGACCGGCACGCCAATCAACCCATATCCGCTACTTCACAAAGCTCCATAGGTTTTCTCCGCCCCTCCGCGTCTCCGCGTGAACCCGTCCCCTCAAGCGTGCACGCCATGCATCCGAAGCAACACCGCCCAAAGCCAATGACCGCCCCCTAACACGAGGAACGCGACGACCAGCACGAACACCAGAATCCAAATCCACCGCTTACTCATACGCAATTGCCTCCCTGATCGTGAGTCGAGCCGCGCGGCGGGCGGGATGGAAGCTGCTGATCGCGGCGAGAACCACCGCCAGCAACAGCCATCCGGCGACGGCGGCCGGTGACATGAAAAAATCGAGTGCGCTTCGGATGAACATCCGCCCGGTCGCGGCATCGAGCGCGAACGTGATCGGAACGGCGACTACAACGGCCACGCACCAGCTCAGGATCGCCATCACAATCCCTTCGATGACCACGCCGCGTGCGATCGTGCCCGGCGTCGCGCCGATGGCGCTGAGGATGCCGATCTCGCGCGTCCGCTCGATCACGTTGAGCGTGAGCGTCGTCGTTAATCCGAGTCCGCCGACGAGGACCACCAGCAGCGCTGCGAAAATCAACGCCGACTTGATGATCACCAGGTGATCGGCGAATGACTGCCGCGCATCGTCGAGCGCGCGGATGCCGCCGACGAGAATGCCGGCGCGATCGAGCGCGTGTTCGATCGCTTTCGATGCCGCGACCTGCGACGCCGCATCGTGACGACGCGTCACGATGCGCACATCGCGGGTCATATCGCGCGGCTGTCCGGTCGCGCGGAGAATCGTCTCAGGCAACGCGTAGACGTCTTTCGTTGGCCAGAGTTCTTTGACGATCCCGACAACGCGCCAGCGAACATCGCTGCCCTTGATTCGCAGGGCGAGATCGTCGCCGACGTGAAGATCGGTAACCCCCTGATTGATGACGACCGCCGCGTCGTCACCCGGCTTCAGCCATCGCCCTTCGATCAACGGAAGCGCGAGCAGTTTCGAATTCACATCCGGACCGATGAGCGAGACGCGCGTGTCTCCGAGGTCCGCGCCCGACTCGATCCAATACTCGGCGTGTTCGACGTCGGGCACCGTCGCCAGCGCCTGCGCCACTGTTGCAATCGGATACGAACGTCCGAACGACGCCTGCACATCGAAGCGCCGCGCGCGCGCGTCGGCATCGAGCGTCCGCGTCCACGCGGCCGAGACGTTCAGCGCCGCGATGAACGCCGCGCCGCCGACTGCGAGCGTGGCCACGGTCAGCAAGAGTCGTCCGCGGCGATGAAAGGCCGTGCGCAATGACAGCATCAACGGACGCGGCAGCCGTTGCCTGCGCGCCAGCCATCGATCGAACCGTCGCGTGCCGAACGCGCGCAGACCGACGCCATTGCTGAACGCTTCGTGAATGCTGATTTTCGAGACGCGCCACACCGGTCCGAGCGCCACCAGCAGCGGCACGGCAATCCCCGCCACGATTTCGCACGCGATGATCCACAGCGGCGGCATCGCGTTCGTGATCGTCGCGTTGAGCATGCTCGCGCAGAAGCTGGAGTACGCACGGCCCGCGGAGATGCCGAGCGGGATTCCGATGGCGAGCGCGATGATCGCGAGGATCGTGACCTGGCCGAGATAGAGCGAGGCGATCTGGCGCGTCGATGCGCCGATGGTTTTCATGATCGCCGCTTGCCGCAGTTGCTCGACGAGCAGCGCGTGGATCATGTTCGCGACAAGCACGGCGCTGAGCGCGAAGGTGAGCGCGCCGAACGCGCCGAGGAGGAAGAGGAACGTGTCCATCTGCGCGGCGTGCGGGTGGCGGCCCGGCGTGGGGACGTCGATGCGCGTCACGTTGCGGCCGATCGCGCTCTCGACTCTCTTCGCGACTTCGCGGATATGACGTTCGTCGAGTCGATCGCCGCTGACGACGATGCGCAGTTGCTGCGATTCGACGCCTGCGCCGGCGCGGAGGATCGAATTCCAGGTCACGAACCCGGTGGCTGCGTGCTCCATCCATCCCGGCGCCAGTCCCGCGGCGTGAACCGTTCCGGCGATGCGCAGCGCGTGCTCGCCACGATCGCTCGTGCGCACGACCACGCGGTCGCCGATGTTCGCGTGCGTGATACCGAGCGACGATTGTTCGATCAGAATCTCATCGTCGGCGATCGGAGTCGCGCCGGTGATGCGATCCATCCGCACATCGCGAAAGTCGCGGACGACGAAGAGGATCAGCGGCAGCCACTGTCGATTTCCATAGCGAAGGCGGCCGCCGATGACCGGCCTTGCCTCGGCGTCTGCAACTCCGGGCACGCGGCGCGCAGCGTCGACGAGCGCATCCGTCACGGCGCCGTCGAGGATCAGAATCGCCGACGCCGGCCGCGTGTCGGTGTACGTCGTCTTCAACTCGCGTGTCAGGACCGAATACGACGACAGGATCATGCTCACGCCGAACGCGCCGGTCGCCATTGCGGCGACGGCCAGCGAGGTACGCAATGGCGTCCCGGCAATGTCGCGGAGGACTTTCCGCCAGCGCGGAGCGATCACGCCACGCACCCGTCGACGATCGTGATCGTCCGCGACACCGACGCCGCCGCCTCGGCATCATGCGTGACGACCAGCAGTGTCTTGCCGTCTGCGGCAAGTTCCGCGAAGAGACGGAAAATCTCCGCGCTCGTCTCCGAATCGAGGTTGCCGGTCGGCTCGTCGGCAAGGATCACCGGCGGATCGTTGGACAGCGCGCGGGCGATGGCCACGCGCTGCTGCTGCCCGCCGGAAAGCGCGGACGGAAGTTTGTCCGCTTGATCGGCGACACCGACACGATCGAGCAATTGCAGGGCTCTCGCACGGCGCGCATTGCGCGGTAGCGTGCCGGCGAAATCCATCGGCAGCATGACGTTCTCCGAGACGGTCAGCGTCGGCAGCAATTGGAAAAACTGAAAAATGAATCCGATGCTGCGCCCGCGCCACGACGCCAGCTCGTTGTGCGAGAGATTTTGGATGCTTGCTCCGGCAACGCTCAGCGATCCGGCCGACGGATGGTCGATGCCGCCGACCATGTTGAGGAGCGTCGACTTGCCGCTGCCCGATTTTCCGACGATGGCGACGAACTCGCCTGAGGTGATTTCGAGATCGATGCCGCGCAGTGCATTGAATGCTCCCGCTGGCGTTTCGTAGGTCTTGGTGATTCGCTGCATCGTGATCATGCGGTGCAGGATGTTGTCGCCGCGCTGAACGATGCGTGAATGGATTGTTCAGGTTGGGTTCAGAATCGGAGACGTATTTCACGCGGAGACGCGGAGAGGCGGAGAAAAACGGAGTGCGTATTCTGATCGCTGAGGACGAGCCTCACCTATCGCGGCAGCTCGCGTCGGCGTTGACGGATGCCGGCTACGCCGTCGACTGTGCGCTCGATGGCGAGCGCGCTGATTTCCTCGGCGCCACGGAGTCGTACGACGCGGTCGTCCTCGACCTCGGGCTACCGAAGATGGACGGTCTCACGATTCTTCGCCGTTGGCGCGATGCGGGCTTGTCGATGCCGGTGCTCGTTCTCACGGCGCGCGACTCGTGGCATGAGAAGGTGCGCGGCATCGATGGCGGCGCGGACGATTACGTCGCCAAGCCCTTTCAGATGGAAGAGGTGCTCGCTCGTTTGCGCGCGCTGATCCGGCGCGCCAGTGGGCAGGTAAGTCCGGAACTTCGCGCCGGCGCGGTCGTGCTCGATCCGCGCAACGCGCGCGTCACGCGCGACGGTGTGGTAGTGAAACTAACCAGCCACGAATTTCGCGTGCTCTCGTATCTCATGCACCACCGCGGCCGTGTCGTTCCGCAGAGCGAGTTGACGGAGCACATCTACGCGCAGGATTTCGATCGCGATTCGAACACGGTGGAAGTCTTCATCGCCCGCCTGCGCCGCAAGCTCGGCGCCTCCTTCATCGAAACCGTACGCGGCCTCGGCTACCGCATCGAGGCGGATCGATGAAGTCGTTCCGCACGCGGCTGCTCATCGGATCGATCATCTTCGCCGGCGGTCTGCTCGCGGTTTTCCACGCCGCGTCGTTGGCGTTCTTCCGCCGGTATCCGTATTCGTTCGTGATGCGCATCGACCACGCACACATCCTCTTCGTGGCGGTGATCCTCATCATCATCGGCGTGGCGCAGATGCGCCGCGGCCTTTCGCCGTTCGACGAATTGCGCGCGCGACTGGCCGGCGTTCGCGACGGCCGCGAGCGGCGACTGGAAGGGCGCTATCCGTCCGAAGTCCAGCCGTTGGTGAACGATCTGAATGCGCTCCTCGATCATCGCGACGAAGCCGTCCGCCGCGCGCTCGGCAAAGCGGGCGACCTCGCGCACGGTCTCAAAACACCGGTGGCCGTGTTGATGCACGAAGCCGACCGCACCGATGCCGCCGGGCAGCACGACGTCGCCACCGAAATGCGCACGCAACTCGACCGGATGCGCCGCCAGCTCGATTACCACCTCGCACACGCCCGCGCCGCCGCCTCGGGTGCCCCGCTCGGCGCGCGCAGTTCCGTCGCAGAATCCGCCAACGCTCTCGCCCGAACGCTTCTCCGCCTCCACGCCGATCGCGGTCTCTCGATGCACGTGAACGTCGTCACCGACCACACCGTCCGCGTGCAACGCGAAGACCTCGACGAGATGCTCGGCAACCTCCTCGACAACGCCTGCAAATGGGCGAAGTCGCGCGTGCGTATCACGTCGTCGATCGACGGCGCAAACATCCTGATCACGATCGACGACGACGGTGCCGGCCTCGATCCAACCATGCGCGATGCCGTTCTCCAACGCGGCGTCCGCGCCGACGAAGCCGCGCCAGGATCCGGCTTCGGACTGGCCATCGTCCGCGATCTCGCGGATTTATATGGCGGATCGATTGCGCTCGAACAATCCGATGCGGGAGGCGTTCGCGCAGTGCTGCGACTGCCGCGCAATCGTGTATCTCAAGCGGACTCCGACCGCGGCATGTCTCTTTAGCCACCGTCATTGCACGATATGACTCGTGTCGCAAGTCACTACCTTGCAAGGCGAGAGGTCTCGCACGAGCCGAGCGGAAGAATGCGTGGCTGCCCGCTTCGACTTCATCAAGAACGGATATTACGTCGAAGCGACGCTTACCCGCAGTTCCGTCGTGGCTAATAGCGCGGCTGGAATCCAGATGATTAAAATTATGCCGCCACTATGCCTGAAGTAACTTAGCCGTTGATGTTCCGCAGTCGGCCGGCTGCGTTACTTCATTACATTTCCGGGCGGCCGATCACCTCGGCTGCCCGGTTGCCTTCGCAGAAGCCCAAATAGTTAGCACAAACATCTCAGCGTTCCATAAATACGTGGTTTTTGATGCGATGCGACCTATCTTGGCGGCTGTCCATCCTTCCACCCGGAGGCGTATAACCGCAGAACTAAGTTCTGCAGAAAGAGTGGCTCTATGTCTACTATCGACCTCGTGGTCCCCGCACAAATCTCCGCAAGTCCGCAGCCTGTATCTGGCCAGACTGGTCCCGCCTCGGGACTGTCATTGGGAACGAACTCTACGATCATCACAGGTCAGGACATCGTCGGAGGGGCGCTGCCTCTGGTTCTTTCTGCACAGGCGACAACGCAGCCCACATGGGGCCGCATTCTTCGGCTCCAGAGTCCATCGGCGGGCTTCTTCGACCTCGGAATCGATGCTGGCGGAAACCTCTTTATCAATAGCACCAGTTCGACGGCGTCGGTGCACGTTCTGAGCATCTCGCCGAGCGGTCAAGTCACGATTCCTAACCTCGTCCTTACAAATCTTCAGTCGGCACCATCAGGTTCGATAGATCTCGCCGTAGGGGCAAATGGCACCGTGTACAAACAATGACCGTCAGCGATATGGGATAGTCGCGCGCGATCCAAGCTAAATCCGAGCGCGATCCGCAGATGAACGCAGCGTTGAAGGTTTTCCCTCTGCATCATCTGCGGATAGTTCTCTTAGTACGGCCACGCCATCACCGCCGTAGAACTTACGAACTACCGGCAGCGATCTTCTTCTGCGCGACAACCCGCATCGAGTGATCGAGGATCCGTTTGCGGATGCGGATCGACTGCGGGGTCACTTCCACCAGTTCGTCGTCTTCGATCCACTCGAGGCATTGCTCGAGGGTCATGATTTTCGGCGGCGTCAGCTGGACGGCCATGTCGGATCCCGAGGCGCGCATGTTCGTGAGGTGCTTTTTGCGGCAGACCTGGACGACCATATCGGCGTCGCGGGAGTTTTCGCCGACGATCTGGCCGCCATACACCTTGAGCCCGGGCGAAATGAAGAGGACCGTACGCTCCTGAAGCGGCTCGATCGCGTATGCAGTCGTGTCGCCCCCTTCTTTCGAAATCAATGCTCCGCGATTTCGTCCGGCGATCTCGCCACGGTACGGGCCGTATTCGAGGAACGTGTGGTACAGCAGCCCGGTACCGCGCGTCTCCGTCAGGAACTCGGTGCGGATGCCGAACAGCCCGCGCGTGGGGATTTTGAACTCGATGCGCACGCGCCCGGAACCCGGATTGACCATGTCGGTCATCTCGCCGCGGCGCGTCTGCAACTTCTCCATCACGGCGCCGACATGCGCTTCATCGATGTCGACGACGAGCGCTTCGTACGGCTCGGACTTGCGGCCGTCGACTTCTTTCAGAATGACCGTCGGACGCGAGAGCGCGAACTCGTAGCCTTCGCGGCGCATGTTCTCCGCGAGGATCGACAGATGCAGTTCGCCGCGGCCGCTGACTTCGAATCGATCCGGGAGGTCGGTCTCTTTGACGCGCAGCGCGACGTCCTTGCGCAGCTCGCGATCGAGGCGCTCTTTGATATTGCGCGACGTTACGTACTTCCCCTCGGTGCCGGCGAACGGCGAGTCGTTGACCAGCCAAAACATCGACACGGTCGGCTCGTCGATCGCGATCGGCGTCAGCGCCTCGGGGTTCGCTGCCGAGGAGAAGGTCTCACCGATTTCGACATCGGCGAAGCCAGCCACCGCCACGATCTCGCCTGCCGAGGCTTCTTCAATCTCCTGGCGCTTGAGGCCTTCGAAGGCGGTGAGCTTGGTGATGCGGCCCTTCTTGTGCGTGCCGTCGCGAAGAATGAGCACGACGTCCTCGGCCTGGCGCAGCTTGCCGCGCTGGATGCGCCCAATGCCGAGGCGGCCGACATATTCGTTGTAATCGATGGAGGAGACGAGAAGCTGCAGCGGCGCGTCGGCGTAGCCGGGCGGCGGCGGAATGCGCTTCAGGATTGCGTCGAACAGCGGACGGCAATCCTCGGTCGTATCTTCGAGATTCGTGCGAACGATCCCCTGCCGGCCGATCGCGTAGAGGATCGGGAAATCGAGCTGCTCGTCCGAGGCGCCCAGCTCGATCATCAGATCGAAGACCTCGTTGACCACTTCGACCGGACGCGCATCCTGCCGGTCGATCTTGTTGATGACGACGATTGGAAGCAGGCCAAGTCCGAGTGCTTTGCGCATCACGAACCGCGTCTGGGGCATGGGACCCTCGGCGGCATCGACGAGGAGAATGACGCCGTCGACCATCGACAGGACGCGCTCCACTTCTCCGCCGAAATCGGCGTGGCCGGGCGTGTCGACGATGTTGATCTTTACTTCGCTCGGATGAATGAACGTGGCGGGCAGGTCGTGGCCGGACGCGGTGTGCGTGGCTTCGTGATGCACGAGATGGCCGAGCGCGTCGGGCTCATCGACGAGATAGCGGATCGAGGTGTTCTTGGCGAGGATGGTGATGCCGCGCTCTTTCTCGAGGTCATTCGAGTCCATGACGCGCTCGTCCATCTGCTGGTTGGCGCGCACGGCGCCGGACTGGCGGAGGAGAGCGTCGACGAGCGTGGTTTTCCCATGGTCGACGTGGGCGATGATGGCAACGTTGCGGATGTCGTATCGAAACTGCGGCATGTTTGGGGGGGTAACGTGTTAACGGAGAATGAATTCCTGATCCGCAGATCACGCAGATCGGACGCAGATGAACCGCTAAACTAATCCCATGCCCTGCGACCACATCGGACCGGCGGAATTGATCGAGATGGCGGAAGCGGATCTCCGCAAGCGCAACGTCGTCCCGTCAGACGGGATGCGGTTTCGCTGGAGCGAGAATCCGGTCGATGGGATGTGGGCGTCAATCGTGACGGAGATCGAGCGGCGCGGCGAGCAGTGGATCGTGACGCGCCTCGATCGCAATCGTGAACCACTGGCCGGCGGCGAAACGGGATTCCGCGCGCTGTGATCGGCAGCCTCTGCGTTTTCTGCGGCTCGAATTCGGGGGCCGATCCTATCTACGCGAATGTCGCGCGCGATTTCGGCGCGCTGCTGGCGAAGTCGAACATCGCGCTCGTGTACGGCGGCGGCCATGTCGGATTGATGGGAATCGTGGCCGATGCGGTGCTGGCCGGCGGCGGGAAAGCGATCGGCGTGATTCCGCGAATGTTGTGGAACCGCGAAGTCGGTCACCGCAATCTGACGGAGTTGCACATCGTCGAGACGATGCACGAACGGAAGGCGATGATGGCGTCGCTCTCCGATGCCTTCGTCGCGCTGCCCGGCGGCCTCGGCACACTCGAAGAGATTTTCGAAGTCTGGACGTGGGCGCAGCTCGGCATCCATCGCAAGCCGCTCGGCTTCCTCGACGCGAATGGGTTTTACGCGCCGCTGCTCGACTTTCTAGATCGCGCAGTCGATGCGGGCTTCATCCGCGCGCAGCATCGATCGATGGCCACCGTGGATGTCGATCCAAGGTCGCTGCTGCGGCGGATGTCGGAGTACCAACCGCCCGTTGTGGAGAAGTGGATCAGCGACAAACTGTCATCCTGAGCCGCCGGAGGCGTCGGAGCCGAAGGCAGAGCGCCGCAGGACGGTCGAAGGACCCCCAACCTGTTAACCCGGAAAGGGCGGCGGCATTTGAAAACGGCAAGCACGTAGGAGGTCCTTCGACCGTCCTGCGCGACTTCGCCTTCGGCTACATCGCTCCGGCGGCTCAGGATGACAGAGTGCACCGATCTTGCTTTTCCCCGCCGCGTGAAGCTCAAAGCCATCATCTTCGACGTTGACGGAACCCTCGTTGACTCCAACGACATCCATACCCGCTGCTGGATCGAGGCCTTCGAACATTTCGGCAAGCAGTTCGAGTGGGACGTCATCCGTCATCAGATCGGGAAGGGCGGTGATCTGCTCGTTCCCGATCTGCTCGACGCGCGCGAGATGCGCAAATTCGGTGAGACGTTAAAGGACTATCGGACCAGGCTTTACAAAGACAAATACGTGAAGGATGTGAAGCCCTTTCCGCGCGTGCGCGAGCTGTTCGAAGTGCTGCACGGGCGTGGCATCAAGCTCGCGCTCGGATCGTCCGGCGCGCAGGATGAGGTGCAGTACTATACGGCGCTTCTCGGCGTCGGCGACCTTCTGGAAGGCTCGACGTCGAAGCACGATGCGGACCTTTCCAAGCCATCGCCCGAGATTTTTCAGGCGGCGCTCGAAAAGCTCGGCACCGAGGCTGGCAACACGCTCACCGTCGGCGACACGCCCTACGACATCCTCGCTTCGCATCGCGCCTCGCTGGCGATCGCAGCAGTCTTGTCGGGCGGTTTCGAACGCGAGCTGTTGACGAAGGCGGAGTTTCTCTTCGACGATGTCGGGGAGCTGGTGAGAGAGATCGATCGAGTCGATGAGTACTTCAACAACGAATGAGCCGGCGTTGGCCGCTCCCCCATCCGTCCACACGCGCGCCATCATCGTCGATGGTCACTGCGACACGCCCTATCGCCTGATTCGCCACAATCTGCACCTCGGCGAGCACGACCCGGAGGCGCAGCTCGATCTGAAATCGCTGCGCGAGAGCGGGATCACCGCATCGTTTTTCGCTTCCTACGTGCCGCCGTTTTATGCAGGCCGAGGAGCCGCGCGATTCGCCTATCGCCTCATCGATGTCATTCACGACGAAGTTCGCCGCAATCCGGACGTGCTCACGTTCTGCAACGACTCGGCCGGGATTCGTCAGGCGAAAGCGGACGGCAAAATCGCGATCATGATCGGCGTCGAAGGCGGCCACGCCATCGAAGACTCGCTGTCGATCCTGCGCGATTTCTACAACCTCGGCGCGCGCTATCTCACGCTCACGCACGTCAACACGAACAACTGGTGCGATTCCTCGGGCGATGCTGGCCGCCACAACGGTCTCACCGATTTCGGACGCGACGTCGTGCGCACCATGAACGACCTCGGCATGATCGTCGACATCTCGCACGTCTCCGACGCGGCGTACTACGCCGTGCTTGAAACGACGCGCGTGCCGGTCGTGGCCACGCATTCGTCCTGCCGCGCGCTCTGCCGCCATCCGCGCAACATGACCGACGCGATGCTGCGCGATCTCGCGAAGAACGGCGGCGTCTGCATGATCAACTTCTTCTCCGCGTTCCTGAACGATCGCGTGGCCCAGGTCATCATCAATTCGCAGAAGCGCGTGAAGAGCGAATCGGCGGGCGGCACCGAGGAGATGCCGAACGACGCTACGGACTGGGACCTCTATCTCGAATGGTTCAACACCCTCGGCTGCCCGCAGGCAACGCTCGACGATGCCGCCGATCATGTGATTCATGCGGCCGAGGTTGCGGGCATCGATCACGTCGGGATCGGCAGCGACTTCGATGGCGTTCCAGCGTTGCCGAGCGGACTGCAGACGGCGGCTGGGCTGCCGTTGCTGACCGCGCGGCTGCTGGAGCGAGGGATGTCCGAGGGGGATGTGGAGAAGGTGCTGGGTGGAAACTTTTTGCGGGTGTTTGGGGAGATTGAGGCTGGGAGATTGTCATCCTGAGCCGCCGGAGCCGGGAGCCGCGAAGCGACGGAACGGCGGAGGACGGCGAAGGATTTCCAGATGCGCAACTCCTGCTAAAACCCGTGGGATTCAATGCTGCGTGGGAAGCTGGAGAAGCTTCGGCGTCCTGCGCCGTTCCGCTGCTTCGCAGCTCCCGGCTCCGGCAGCCTTAGGATGACAACCGCTTCAGCTTGGGGCTCGGTTAAAATCGCCCACCATGGCTAACGACGTACAACAACTTCGCGATCTGGCACGCGCGTTCTGGACGGGACAGCCGATCCCCTGTCCGAAACATCATGGCGCGACGATGACCGGCAATTTCGTGCAGACCACATTCGCCGATCACATCGTCCTGACCTGCCAGCGCGGCAGAGAGACCATCATCATTCCGCAGCGGCCGCGGCAGATGGAGTTTCACCGCCAGCAGGTCGAGGGCTTCCTCGAAAACATCGAGCGCGGCGACGCCAACCTCTGCTATCGCTGCCAATCTGAGCTGGTCATCGAGTCGTCGGCGAATCCCGACACGGGCCTGGCCGAATACTCCTTCACATGCGTGCGCTGCCTATCGTACGGAACCTGGAACGGCCAGACGGCCGAGCTCGCCGGCGTCAACACGTAGAAATTATTTTTGCGGCATGGGTAGGGATCGACGCCTTTCCGTCACTCCTAGAGTAGGAGATTGTTTGTGCAGGCGATGGCTGTGGAAACCTACGACTGGATTGATACGACGAACCTTTCTGCACTGGTAGCGAACTTCGCGCGCGTCCATATGCTCTTGTCGATGTTCGACGGAGACCCGCAGAAATGGATCGAGTTTCTGGAGTGGAACGGGACCGACGAGGAGCGCCGCCGCGACCTTCCCTTCGCCGAGGATTTGAAGCGGCGCATCGCGGAAGACCCGGAGTATCTGGACCGGCTGCGGCACCTGGTTCGCGACTTTTCGACGCTGGTGTGAGTCGGAGCGCCGTTCCGCGTCGGAACGCTGGCGTCCTCGCCGGCTGGCCCGGCGGCGTCTCGCCGCCGAACCGCCAAACCCTCAACATTTGCTGGTAACACGACGCCCGCGCAAAGCCTCCCATTCGGCGGCGAGGACGCCGCCGGTCCAGCCGGCGAGACGCCAGCGCTCCCTTCGCGGCGCTACGCTATTTCGCGATTTCGCCCACGATCGCGTCGATCGCTTTCAGCGCGTCGGACGAATCGCCGGCGTTGTGATTGACGATGATCGAGAAGTAGCGATGCCCGCCGTCCGGCATCTTCATGATGCCGCTCAGCGCGTTGACTCCGCTGATGCTGCCGGTCTTGCCGCGCATGCGATCGGCGAACGGCAGCAGGCGGCGGCGCAGCGTTCCTTCGTCGCCGGGACGGGCGAGCATCATCCACCACGTGGCCTGGCGCGATGGCTCGTTCATCCAGCGCAGGATGGTGACGATCGCGCGCGGCGTGACGAGATCGTCCGGCGAGAGGCCGCAGCCGTCGACGAATCGGAAGTCGCTGTTCGCAACGCCGGCCTCGGACGTCAGAAACCGCCGTTCGATGTCTTCCGACGCTTCGTACGACGCCGGCTGCGCACCAGCGGAAAGACCCTTGAACAACATCTCCGCGTAAAGGTTCTGACTCGGCTTGAGGACGACAGAGAGCAGTTGCCACAGCGGCGGCGACTGGACGATGGCGATCCGTTCCTGCCAGTTTCGCGGTATCGCATTCACCGCCGTCCTGCCCGTCACGCGAATCCCGGCGCGCTGCAGCGAATCGCGCAACGCCTGCGCCGCGTAGAGCGCGGGATCGGAGATACCGGCCAGCGTTTGAAAGTGCTCCGGCATGCTGCCGGTCATCGCGATCGCGTTCGAGGCATCGGACCGGACGTTCGGCTCCCCTCTTCCACACGCCACGTTCGCCATCGCGGACACGAACGACGGATCGGTGGCGACCACCGGCGCCGCGCAATGGTCGGCGACGATGCCAACGACGTTTTCGTTGTACGCAAGCGCGTCGGTCGGAACCGCGTAGTCGCTGCCGAGGTTGCCGACCTTCCAGGTGGAGGGGATGGTCACGCGGTCGAAGAGCGAGACGTCGGCGATGACATCGCGCACTTCGACGATCCCCTTTTGTTGCAGTGCGGCGACAAACGGAGCGAAGACGGCGTCGCGCTCGAAGGCCCAGCGTCCGCCGAGAGATGGATCGCCGCCGCCGCGGAGGACAAGGTCGTCGCCGTCGCGCCACAGCTCTGTCGCAATCTGGTGGTCGAGCCCTTCGCACGATGCGACGGTCGCGGCCACGAACAGTTTTCGGTTCGACGCCGGAACGAGCAGCGTCGTCTCATGGCGCGCATAGATCGTGCGGCCTGCGTCGTCGACGACATCGATGCCCCAGATCGCGCCGGCGAGTTGCGGCCGATGCCTGATGGCGTCGATGCGATGCGTTAACGATTGCGTTCGCGCCGTGGCGCACGCGGCGAAAAGGATGGCGAATAGCGGCAGCGCCTTACGCAAACGTCATCTCCTCCGACGATTTCTCCAGATTGCGATGCATCGCCGCCAGCATGCCATTGAAATCGGCGTTCGGAAATTTTGGACGAAGCCGCTTCGCGACCGCATGCGCTTTCAGACAGGCGCCGTAGTCGCGTGCGAAGGGGTATGTCTCGATTTGGGGTGTCGGGTGTCGGGTGTCGGGTGTCGGGGAGTTGATCCCGGCGAGGTGACTGGCGACGCGCGCAATCACCGCATCGTCGTTCGTCTGCAACGCCGCGTCGAAAAGAAACAGCGCGTGAGCGCTGAAGATATCGCCATCGTTGGCGATCACATTCGCTACAAGCGCGTTGCAAAGTGATTCGAGATCCGATCTCCGACCCCCGACTCCCGACTCTCCACCCCCGACGGCAACCATCTCCCATATGCCGACACGCAGCATCGCGTATCTCCCCTTCTCGCCGAGGAGATCCGCGAGGCGCATGGCGGCGGAGGCGACGATCAGCTTGTGGCCGAGGTCTTCGAAATCATCGGAAGCGACGGCGAAGTAGTCGGACGAAAAGTCCGCATTGTCGTAGCGCGAGGCCAGCCATCGTTCGGCGCGCAAACGATCCGACGCAGCGATCGCTGCGCGCAACTCCTCGACGTCTCCGCGCTGTCCCTCGTCGATCTTCGGCGGGTCGAGCATCGGCGGCTCGCTCCACGGCTGCCGGCTCGCCGCCGCGTAAATCGCGCACTGCACGATTGCCTCGTCAAACTTGATCTCCTCGCGAAGATCCCAAACCGACAGACACGCCAGCAGCGCGTGCATCGAATGCTGAGACGGCGCAAACGCCAGCACCGCGAATCGCGTCACAGCCGTCCAGGTCTCCTCGGCCGAATGCGCTGCGCGAAACTCGGCGACGACGGCGGGAATGGCAGGGAGATCGCGTTCGATGAAGGGCTCGTAGTTCATCGCGAACTACGCCTGTCGCCGAATCTCGTAAAGATCCGGCAGTCGCAAATCCGAGGCAACGACTTCCGGCAGCAACGGCATCAGCATCTGGGCGTTGATCCCGGGGCCTTGCAGCAACGGATTACGAATGATCTCGAGCAGCTCGGCGTGGTGGGGGTGACGGGGCGATGTGACGTCTGCGTTTGCGAACGCGGATTCATCGAACGCGCCGTAGTTCGTGAGGCGCTGGAACCACACTTCGTCGACTCCGAGCTGCTTGCCGAGGGCGACGAAGTCGAGCATCTCGCGGAAGTTGTCTTCCTGCACCACGAAGTTGATCTGGAAGCGGCGGAGCTTCTGCCCGCGGCGCATCTCGGCCATGACTTCGAGATTGCGCATCAGCACCGGCCACTTTCCGGGGCGGCGCAAATTCTCGTATGTATCGGGACGCGCGGCGTCGATCGAAACGGAGAGGACATCGATCATCTCCGGTAGATTCGGGTACTCGCTCCACCGTTGTGCCGAAAGCAGCAGACCGTTCGTGATGAGGTAGATGTAAAGGCCGGGATAGTCATCACGATTCAGCGCCGCGAGGATCGAGCGAAAGTGCTTGCTGGAGAACGCTTCACCGCCGCCGGATATGTAGCTCTGGCCGTTGACCTTTCTGAGCAGCGGCAGAATCACGCGCTCGGCCGCCGCCGCATACGTGTCCTGCTCTTCGGCTTTCGCGGCGATCATCTCCGTGCGGCATGAGGGGCAGGCGAGGTTGCAGGTAGGATCGTGATTGAGCTGCACCATCCGCGGAACGTCGTCGAGCACGGTCTTGCGCTGATCGATATAGCCACGAAGCGTGGGATCGGTGATGTCGTCTTTCTTTGGCAGCTTCTGCGCGGCGATGTAAGAGCAGAGCGTGCGGCTGCAGTATTTGAAATCGCCGTCCAACACCGACCGGCGGACTTCCACCGCGGCCTCGGAGTTCCAGACGGCCTCCGCCGCCGGGGCGCTCAGAACATTGCCGACCGAAAAAGGAACCCAGGCCGGACAGCAGCAGAGGAAGGACTCGCCCTGGAAGCCGGTCGAGAGGTGGGTAAACGGGAGGTGGCAGAACTTGTCGCTGAGGTCGTAGTTCATCCCATCGAGCTCGCCGCCGTCTCCACGAGTCGCGCGCCGCGCCTGCACCGCGCGGGCGAGGATCTCCTGCGAGACAGGGCAGACTGCGATCACGCGGAGGGAGCGTTGAGCGTGATCGATCGCTTCGTCAAAACGCTTTTGTTCGATGAAGATCTCCGCGCGAACGCAGAGCGCGACTCGCGAATCGGGACACTGCGCGACGAGCAGTTCCGTCAGGCTGGCGGCATCGCGGGATACCTCGGCGGCGATGTAGTCGACGAGACGGCGCAGCAAGGCCACCTGAACGGAGATGTCGCCGTACGAGCGCAATTTCCACGACGCCAGGCGCACGTGGTCGGAGTCAGCCGAAGCACAGACTTTCAGCAGGGTTGTCGCGAAGGCGCGATCATCGTTGCGCGCCAGATCGGTCAGAGTCACAACCTGACGAGCAATCTCGATGATCGTCAGTCTCCTCCGGCCGTTTGTGAATACGAAGTCTTCGAAGGCGCGATTCGCCCAGCGCATGACGCGGCGCGCATCGCCGAGGGGTGGGAGGCGTTTTCGAATTGCGGAGACGTAGTGGTCGAGCATCAGGATGGGGACTCGCCGGCGAGTTGTGCGATGAAGGTCTGGTTCACGCGCGGACTGCGCATGATGGGGTTTGCGAGGATGACTTGCAACGCGGGATGCTCGGGATGCGCGACCGCGGCGACGTCCTTGGCGGAGAAAACGTCGCTTTCCTCGTGTCCGAAGCTGTAGTACCTCTGAAAAATCACCGAGTCGGCGTTGACCTCTTCGGCGAGCTTTACGAAGGCGGGCATCTCGCGGAAGTTGGCGCTCTGCACGACGAATGCGAGCGAGAAGCTGATGGCGTCGTCGGTGCCGGGGATCGTGTTCCGGTTCGCGCGATTTCGCAGGAACGTCCCGGCGCTGCTGATCTCGCCCATCACGCGGAGATTTTCGTAAATGACTTCCCAGCGGCCGGGGCGCCGCACGTCTTCGTACGTCTCCTTCGTTGCCGCATCGACGGAGACGCGCAGTTCGACGATCTTTTCGCGCAGATGCGGCATCGTCTCCCAGACGCTCTTCGTCAAGGCCAGGCCGTTGGTGAGGATGGAGAGTTGGACGCCGTTGAAGTCCTCGTCGCGAAGCGCTTCGAGGATCGATCGATAGTGCTTGCTGGCGAACGGATCGCCCCAGGCGGTGAGGTGCAGGCCGACCTCGCGGCCGCGCAGCAGCGGGAGGATGACGGTGTCACGGGCGCGGTCGAGGCGTTCGTTCTGCGCCTTGTCCGCCATCACGATTCCAACCCGGCACGAGGGGCAGGCCAGATTGCAGGAGCTGTCGTGCCCGAGGGCGATGAGGCGGGGACCGTCGTCGAGGATGGTCTGATGTTGGTCGATGATCCGGCGCAGCCGCGGTTCCGTGACCTCATCGGTGCGCGGCAGGTTGCCGTTCGCGATCATCGGGCAGAGCGTGCGGCTGCAATACGAATAGTCGCCGTCGAGAATCGAGCGCCGGATCTCCTCCGCGCCTGACGAGTTCCAGACATCGTCGGGGGAATCGGCTTCGACGACATTGCCGGCGATGAACGGCAACCACGCCGCGCAGTCGCAGAGATAGCTGGCACCCATGATCTGCTCGGTGGTGTTGGTGGCGGCGTTCCATCCGGTCGACTGCGTGCTGACCAGCACCTCGAACGGGCGCGGACAGAAGCGGCCGCGCAGATCGGCCAGTCCAGCCTGGGCCATCGGGTCGATGACGCTGCCGGCGGTTTGTCGCGAACGAAGGGCATCGATCATCAGCCGCTGCGATTCCGGACACGCGCTGACGATGTTCAGCGCGCGGCGGGCGTACTTGATCGCTTCGTCGTAGTCGCCGGCCGCGAGCGCGCGGCGGCCGGCGATGATGAGCGGCTCGCGCCAGCTGCCGGCGGCGTCCGCGAGCGTTGCGGCAACATCGCCGATGCCGAATTCTTTGGCGATTTCGTTGGCGAGCAGATCGAAGACGGCAAGGGTCGCTGTGATGTCGCAATACGCGCGCAACGCAGAGCTTCTGGCGGTAATGTCACCCTGATAGGCGAGCCAGCTCAGCGAATATTGAAACGCAGATACGAAGTCGCGGTCGTCGAGAACGGCCGGCCCTTCGTCGAGCCAGGCCAGGGTGCGGCCGAGCCGGCGGGCCAGCTCGGCGACGATCTCGCTGAGGTGTGCATCCCCCTTCGCGCTTTTCAGGAGCGGTGTGACGTTCGCCGCAGCCCACGTCCCGGGAACGGCCCGCCACCCACGTGTTTTGCGGTTTTTGAGCGTATGAATTGTGCGTGTGATTTGGCGCGCGACACGGCGCCCCCAGGGTCCGAGCATCGAAGCCGCGATGGTACAGTAATCCGCCGATGCACGATCTGGCGTCTCTCTGGATTCATCGCCGCGTGCTGACCTCGCTGGCGCGGCAGGACTTGCGAAAAACGTATGCCGGCACGGCGGCCGGTGTGGCCTGGGCGGTCCTCACGCCGCTCATCCCGCTCCTGATTTTCAGCGCCGTCTTCTCGCTCGGGCTTCGCCTCCCGCTTGGCCGCGCGTCGTACGTCTACGGCTTCGCCGCCGCGTATGTGCCGTGGGTGCTTCTCTCCAGCGCGATCACCGGCGCGACCAGCTCGATCATCGGGCACCGGCATATCGTCAAGCGCGTGCCCTTTCCGGTCGAGATCATCCCCGCCGAGGCGATTCTGGTGAATTCATTGCCGCACGCGATTCTGGTTGCGGCGACGGCGATCGTCTGCGCCGTCGCCGGTTACGGTCACTTCCCCGAGTTTCTGCTCATCGTCTATTTCTACGCATGCGCGGTCGTGCTGGCGATCAGCGCGGGTCTTCTGCTCTCCGGACTGACCGTGATCGTGCGCGACGTCCAGCAGGTGCTCCCTTCATTCATCAACGTCTGGTTCTGGATCACGCCGATTGCGTGGGCCGGGAGTCAGCTTCCGCCGACGGGGCGGATGCTGCTGGCGTTCAATCCGGCCAGCTACATCGTGTCGGGCTATCGCTACGCGCTGATGCCGAACGTCTTCGCGCCGCCGGGCCGCACGGAAGCGACGGTGTTCTGGAGCATGGCCATCCTCATGCTGTTGACCGGGTCCGCATGTTTCCGGCGCCTGCGCGCGCACTTCTGGGATTGCCTCTGAGCGACTCGTCCTTCCCTTCGAACAGCTGGCCGCTACGCGACTACGTTTCGCCTGCTCTTCAGGTAGTGCGGCCCGACGCCTGTTTCCCGCACATGCGGCCGGGCGACTCGCTCCATCACCCGTGGAAGTACCTGCGCCGTGATGTGCCGCACCTCTGGTACGCCGACGACCGCTTCCCGCTGATGGGCTTCCTGAACCGCGATGAGGCCACGTTGCTACACAACATCGCCCTGCAGTTCGCGGGGAAGCGGGCGCTGGAGATCGGCAGCTGGCTTGGTTGGTCAACCGCACATCTGGCACTGGCTGGCGTGACGGTCGATGTCATCGACCCGGCGCACCACGACGCGTCGTTTCGGGCGATTGTCGAAGAATCGCTCGCCTGTTGCGGCGTTTCCGATCGCGTAAACCTGACGAGGGGTCGCAGCCCAGACGCCATTGCAACGCTTGGCGAGAAGTGGAGCCTCTTCTTCATCGACGGCGACCATGAATCGCCCGGTCCGGCGCGCGATGCACTCGCTTGTTTGCCGTTCGCAAATGACGACTGCGCCTTCGTCTTCCACGACCTCGCCTCGCCGGCGGTCGCAGCGGGATTGCGCGTGCTGGCTGAAAAGGGCTTCCACGTAGTCGTCTACCAGACCGCGCAGATCATGGCCATGGCCTGGCGCGGTGATGTCACGCCGGTCCCGCACGTGCCCGATCCTGATGTTGCCTGGCAGGTCCCAGCGCATCTCGCTGGACTGCCGGTCTCCGGCGTCGATTTCAAGGCGCCCGCGCGGTCCAGCTACCGGCGGCTGTCGGAGTCAGCTCCCACCCCCGACTCCCTACTCCCTACTCCCTCCGTCTGCATCGTCTCATCCGAAATCATCGGCCCGTTCAATAACGGTGGAATCGGAACGGCGATGACCGGGCTGGCGGAGCTGCTGGCCGGCGAAGGGTTGCGCGTCACCGTTCTCTACACGGGCGCCATCTGGTCGCCGGATGTCTCGCTCGGGCCGTGGCGGAAGCGCTACGCCGAGCGCGGCATCGAGCTGGTGGCGCTGACGATCGATGACATGAAATCGATCGCCGGCCCGCTCAAAGATCGCGGTTTCGGCGTCCCGTGGTTGGTTTACCGCTATCTCGCCGGACGTCCATTCGACATCATTCACTTCAACGATTGCATGGGCGAAGGGAGTCTCAGTCTCGCCGCGAAACGGCTCGGGCTGGCCTTCGCCGATTCGCTCCTCGTCGTCGCGCTTCATAGTCCGTCGCGTTGGGTGCTGGAGGCGAATCACACGCTTCCGACGAGCATCCTCTTTTCTGCCTATCACTACGCGGAGAAACTCAGCATAGCCTGCGCGGACATGCTTTGGAGCCCTAGCCGCTACCTGCTCGATTGGGTAGCCGCGCGCGATTTCGAGCTGCCGGAACAGACGTTCATTCAGCAGTACGTGATTCCGCTGCCCGTTGCTCGCGATGGCAAGCGTGCCGGTGCCATCTCGGAGATCGTCTTCTTCGGCCGGCTCGAGGAGCGCAAGGGCCTGCGGCTGTTCTGCAACGCCATTCACGTGTTGCGCGATGAGCTGGCACAGCGCGGCATCACCGTCACGTTCCTCGGCAAGCCGGAGCGTTGCGCGGGGATCCCCAGTCTCGACTACATCGAGCGCCGCGCCGCGAACTGGCAGTTTCCATTGCGCATGATGACGGAGCTAGGCCAACCAGAGGCGCTGCGCTATCTCCTCGCCGGCGGAAAGCTCGCGGTGATGGCGTCGCCGGTCGACAACTCGCCCTGCACCGTCTACGAAGCGCTCAGCCTCAGCATCCCCTTCCTGGCCGCGCGCACCGGCGGGATTCCGGAGCTGATCGACGCCGCGGATCAGGATGATGTTCTCTTCCATCACTCCACGGAGTCGCTGGCCAAGGCGCTGCGAAAGACACTCGACCAGGGAGCGCGCGTCGCCACGCCGGCGATGCCGCAGGAGGATTCGCGCCGACGCTGGATGTCGATGCACGCGAACTGGCGTCGGTTCCTGCCGGCGCCTTCGAAGCCCATCGATCGAACGTTCACCGTTGCCGCAATCATCGAACATCACGCAGGTGCGCGACTCGATCTGACACTCGATTCGCTCGGAGCGTGCACGATGGTCCACCGCTTCGTCGTCCTCAATCGCAGCGGCGAAACGCTGCCGTTGAAGAACATCGATCTGCTAACCGCGGACATCGAGATCATCGAAGACGAGCTGACGATGATCGCCGAGGACGCCGTGCTGCTGATCCACTCCGGCGTGGCGGTGCTGCCGCAGGCATTCGATGCGATGGTGCTCGCACTCGAGTCCTCGAATCTCGATGGGCTGCTTCCGGCGGGAAGGCTCGCACAGACAGGAGTGTCTGTGGCACATGTGGCGAAGACACTCGTATCTGTCCCGCCCCTCGGCGGCAGCGCCGCATTCAGTCTCTTCGAAGGAGTGACCTTCACCGGCGCGATGCTGATGCGCCGCACGTCCCTGGAAAAGGCAAGGGCGGGCCGACAACTGACGATGGAGATCCCCTTCGCCGGACTGGCCGATCTCAGTGTCACGCACGGCGAGAAAATCTGGCCGTATCCGGAGGTCGTCGTCGAACGCGCCGAGGAGAACCGATTCGAGATCAAAGGCTCGCTGCCTGCGCGAGTCGCAGCGTACGACCAGGCATCGTCCGTCGATCGCTACTACATGCTGGCCATGGGTTACGGCAGCGTGAATCACGAGCGTCCGGTCGCCTTCAAGCGCGAGCTCGCACTGGCCGCCGTCAACATGGGGCTGGCGCCGGTGGCGCGCATCGGGTCCTGGATGTGGCGCCGCTTGCGGCGATGGATGCATTGATGACTGACGCCGCCGTGCAGTTCGAGTGCGTCGAGAAACGTTTTCGCCTCTTCGCGTCGACTCTTCAGAGACTTCGCGACGTCTTCTGGCCGTTCGGCCGCTCGCGCTACGTGACCGTTCCGGTTCTGCACGAAATCAGCTTCACCATTCCGCGCGGGCAGACCGTGGCCATCATCGGAGCGAACGGCGTCGGGAAATCGACGATTCTGCACCTCGTTGCCGGACTGATCGAGCCAACTTCCGGCAATGTGCGCGTGCATGGCCGTGTCACCAGCCTGCTAGACCTCGGCGGAAGTTTTCTGCCCGACCTTACAGGACGCGAGAACGCGCGTTTCTTCCATCAGATCGTGGCGCGCAACGATGGCGACGCCGCCGCGCGCGAGCAGGCCATCGAAGACTTTGCCGACCTCGGCGAGTTCTTCGACCGCCCCGTGCACACCTATTCGTCCGGCATGTTTCTCCGCCTCGCTTTCGCCACCGCCACGTGCGAGAACCCGGACATCCTGCTGATCGATGAAGTGCTCGCCGTCGGCGACGCGCGATTCCAGCAGAAGTGCTACCGGCGTCTGCGCGAGATGCACGAGCGCGGCACCACGATCCTGCTCGTCACACATGTGGTTTTCGGACTGGCCGGCGTCTGCGATCGCGTGATGGTCCTCGAAAACGGGCGGCTGGTTTTCGACGGCGAACCCGGCCTCGGCGTCGATCGCTATTACCAGCTCTTCTTCATGTCTCCCCAACTGCCTGTGCACGACGGCGAGAGCGATGAGCTGCGCTACGGCGCCGGCGGCGCGGCCATCGTCAACGCGTTCGTCTCGCGCGATGGCGAGCACGCAGCGGGCGCCTTTACCTCGGGCGATGAAGCGCGCGTGGTGTTCGATGTGGCCTTCATGCGCGACATCGAAGCGCCGCAGTTCGGATTCGCCTGCTCGACCAAAGAAGGCACGCACATCTATGCCACGACGAGCAGCATGCTCGGCGACACTCCCCAGCCCGCGCTCGCGGGCGAGCGGCGGCGCATCCAGGTCGCGTTCCGCGTCGATGTGACCGTTTCCGATCTCTTCATCGATCTCTCCGTGTTCGAAGTGACGCATGGCTCCGTAATGGTTTGTGATGCCCGCATGGGTGTTCTTCACATCACCGTTGCGCCGCCACTTCATTGCAGCGGGATCACAGACCTCGGCGCTGCGATCCGAGTGGTGGGATAATCCCATGCGAGACTCGCCTCCGAGGTCCATGGAAAACCATCCCTCCCAAACACTGTACGTAACCACCGGCCTGCACGGCGGCGGCGCGGAGCGCTTGCTGACGAACATGTTGTTGCAGCAGAGCAGCCGCGATCGGATCACCGTGGTCAGCCTGCTGCCCGGCGGTATTTTTCGCCGCGCGATCGAAGATGCGGGCATCCGCGTGATCGACCTTGGGATGCACCGGTACCGCGATGTCGTGCGGGCCGCTTTCTCGCTGGCGAAGCTCATCCGCGCCCAGCGGCCCTCGCTGGTCTATGGATGGATGTATCACGCCAACCTGCTGGCGATGTTGTCGTTGCTCCTGGCCGGGCGTCCGCGCACACGGCTGATCTGGGCGATCTTCTGCACGGACGATCTCGATCGCGCGTTTCTCTGGAAGCGCCGCGTCATCCGCGGCGTCAGCGCGTTTCTGTCGCGATGGGTCAGCGGAATCATCTACAACGCTGAGGAAGCGCGTGACTATCATCGTGGCATCGCTTTCCGCGAGCCGCACTCAGTGGTCATTTCCAACTGTGTCGATCCGGAGGTCTTCCGGCACGATCCGCGCGAACGTGGCGCCCTCCGCGCGGAGCTCGGAATCAAGCCGGACGACGTGGTTGTCACAATCATCGCGCGCGTCAATCCGATGAAAGACTGGGAGACCGTGCGCCAGGCGGTGCGCGATCTGCCGACCGTCGTCACCGTGGCCATCGGAAAAGGGACGAACGAGTTGCCGCCGCAGCCTGGGTTCATCGGTCTGGGATGGCGCGACGACGTGGTGCGCATTCTCAGCGCGGCCGACATCTTTCTCCTCGGTTCCGCATTCGGCGAAGGCGCGTCGCTCGCCCTCGGCGAGGCGATGTTGTGCGGGCTCCCGTGCATCGTCACTGACGTCGGCGGCAACTCCGCGCTGGTCGGCGACGGCGGCATCGTGGTCGAACCACGAAATCCCGCGGCGATCCGCAAGGCCATCATGGAACTAGCCGCCGATCGCAAACGGCGCGAAGCACTGGGCCGGATGGCGCGGGCACGCGCCGTGAGCTCTGTGAGCCCCGAGTCTCCCGACTCCATCCTCCGGCGGCTGCGCTTACTCAGCCCGGCCGTCGAGGGCTCGCCGTGACGCTGGTCCGCGTCGGCCCGGTGCACTTTCAGCCCCTCGAACAGGAGCTCGAACCGGTCGTTCGCTACCTGACCGGCCACATGCTGAACGCCGGTTGCGGCACGCGCGACATCAGCCCCTTCCTGCGCGCGAAAGGCGTCGCGAAGATCACTCGATACGACATCGCATCTGACGACGCGGAGGTGGTGGAAGGCCCGATCGAGTCGATGCCGTTTGCCGATGACAGCTTCGATTCTGTGCTGTGCAACGCCGTGCTCGAACACGTGCTGAGCGCCGATCGCTCCATCCGCGAGGTGGCGCGCGTCGTTCGCAAGGGAGGTCACGTCGTCGTCGCCGTGCCGTTCATGCAGCCGTATCACCCCTGTCCCGGCGATTACCGCCGCTACACCGCTGATGGACTGGCCGAGTTGGGACGCGCCGCGGGATTGGAAGTGATCGAGATCCTGCCGGTGCATTCGTTCGCGCAGTCACTCGGATGGATTCTGTGGGAGTACGCGCAGGAGAAAGGCGGATGGCTGCGCCGCCGCCTCGCGTGGGCGATCGCGTTTCTGATCACGCGGCTGTGGAACCGTACCGACACCACGCTCCGGAAGAACGCCAACACGTTTCAAGCGGTGTTCCGCCGTCCCGATTCGAACGAGCAGGTGATCATCGGAACCGATTGGCGGACGCAGCCCGTGCCGCCCGCATGCGCGAACATACCGACGATGCTGGTGCCCGACGAGTTGCGGCTGCTGCATCACCTCGCCGAACAGTGCTATGGCGGTTTCGGCGTCATCGTAGACGGCGGTTCGTTCCTCGGCGGATCCGCCGTCGCCCTCGCGGACGGTGTGCGCCGCAATCCGCATCGCCGGAGGATCAGCGAGGACAAAGTCATCCATTCGTTCGATCGCTTCGAGGTCGAGGAGTGGACGCGTGGGATCTACTTCCCGGAGGACACGCCGACCGGTACGAGTTTTCGTGACCGCTTCGAAAGCAACATTGCGCCGTACGCGGATCTCATCGAAGTCCATGCCGGCGATGTGCTCGATCACGAGTGGAAGAACGGGCCGATCGAGATTTTCTTCATCGACATGGCCAAGAACGCGAACGTCTGCGACTGGGTAACCTGGCGGTTCTTCCCGCACTTGATCCCCGGCCGGTCGCTCGTGGTGCAGCAGGATTACCTCTACGGCCGCTGGACAGGCTGGCTGCACGTGACCATGGAGTTTTACGCCGACTACTTCGAGTACGTGTGCGACACCGAGGTGAACTCGGTGGTCTTTCTGTACAAGAAGAAGATCCCGGAGTCGGTGCTGCGCCGGAACACGGTCGAGAGCCTGACCTTCGAAGAGAAGATGGCCTTGATGGACCGCGCCGCGAATCGCTTCGACGGCGCAAAGCGGGAAATCATCCTCGCGGCAAAGGCGCATCTCGCTCAGGTTCTGGAGGGGGCTGGCGGTTCGCATCCTTAACTGAGCGGAGCGTAACCGCCTCGTAATTCATACGCGCGTGCGCTGGGTGCTTAGTGCTTCTTCTTCGGCGCCGGTTTCGGCTTCGCCGTCGTCGTCACGGCCGGCGTCTTCGCCGTCTGCGGATTCGTCAGCACGCCGCCGTCGTCTTCGGAGCGTCCGTCTTCCACGTCAACCGTCTGCGTCACTGCGTCGCCGCCGTTGACGGCGGGCTGGGCGGCGGCGGGGGCGATGGTCTGCGTCGTCTGCGCGGTTCCGGTCGCTGATGGCGGCTTACGGCCGCAGCCGGCGGCGGAAAGCGCGAGCGTCAACAGAATCAAGAGCGACAGCGTGGCTGTTTTCTTCACGGACACCTCATCGACATTCTCATCAGGGGAGTGATCAAAGCCGGATTCACGCCACCATGCAATTTCCCTGACAGGATTCGCTACAATGCGCCGCCGATGGACGCGCGGAAGCGGATCGGTATTTTCGGATGGGGCGTCGTCGCTCCCAAGTCTCCAGACATCGCCGCCTTCGAACGGAATCTCGAACACGCCGGCAGCTGGCTCACACCATTCAGAGGGTTCGGACCGTCAAATTTCCTGGTCGGCTACCCTGAATTCGACTTCGAAACCTACCACGACTGGTTCGATCAGCGCTTTCCGCCCGCGAAGTTCAAACAGCTCAACGACAAAATGGGGCCGATGGTGCTCTCGTGCATCGGCGCCTTCATCCAGTCACTGACCCAGAATCCCGGCATCGAGGAGTACCTCCATTCCCTCGGCACCAAGGCGCACGTCTACATCGGCACAGGCCTGGGCGAAATCACCGTCACCGCGGCCGAGACGATGGCGTACGACCGCGCGCTACGCAAATGGAACGAATTCTGGGCCACGCCGGAACGCTGTGCCGCGTTGCGCGCCCACGCCGGCGGCGCGCACGATCCCGAGGCGCCGCGCGATCCCGGCGAATTCACGATCGGCTGTGAAGAGTGGATCGACGCCAAACACGCGTGGGAAGAATTCTGGGCCGCGAAGAGCGACGCGCTCATTGAATACCTCGCCGAAGCGGCAGACATTCAATCCGAGCCGGTGCCGCCGTCCTCCGGATCGGCGAAGCTCAGCACGATCCGCCAGAAGTTGAATAAGGTCCGCGCGCTGAACAAAAAGTGGGGCTGCCCCGACGAGCCGTGGGCCGCCGTCTCGCCGAACCTGCTTTGGAACATCGCCAACATCCCCGCCTCGCAGGTCTCGATGATCGGCCGCATTGTCGGACCGGCCTTCGCGCCCGTGGCTGCATGCGCCTCATTCGGCGTCGCACTCAAAATGGCCGTCGACGCCATCAAGCTCGGCGACGCCAAAGCGGTCGTAGTCGGCATGACCGATCCTCCCCCGCACCCGCTGGTCATCTCGGCGTTCTACAACGCCAACGTTCTCTCCGCCGACGCCGACGTCTCCCGTCCGCTGACCGCGCTGAAGGGCACGCACATCGCCGGCGGCTCCTGCGTCTGGATCGTCGGCGACGCCGAGGAGCTGATGGCGCAGGGCTTCCGTCCGCTCGGCATGGAGATCGTCGGCGTCGGGACGTCGTCCGACGCGCATCACATCATCACGCCGTCGAAAGGCGGGCCGCAGCTGGCGATGAAGCAGGCGATGGAAGACGTGCGCGCCTCCGAGGTGACCACGTGGGACATGCACGCCACCGCCACGCCCGGCGACGCCACTGAGATCGTGAATTCGCTGGAGATGTTGCATCCCGGCGTCCTCTTCACCGCGCGCAAAGGAACGTTCGGTCACGGCATGTCCGTCGGCGGCGCCTGGGAACTGACTGCACAACATCTGGGCATGTCCAAGGGCCGCATCTATCCGATTCCGCTGACCGAGGGCGATCTGCACGCCGACGTAAAAATCCACGACGCGAAATTCGTCTCCGCCGAAGGCTGCACCCTCGACCACGGCTACAGCGGCAAGCTGAGCATGGGCGTCGGCGGCATCAACTCCTGCGTAATCAGCCGGCGATGGGACGAGGCGTACGTCGAGGAGCACCTCGCCGAACCCGCGGAAGAAGCAACACTGTCATCGTGAGCATCTGCGTGCCCATCTGCGTCATCTGCGGATAAAACCTACGCCCGCGACAATCGCTGGTCATCGCCCGCCACCGCCACGCCCACTGCGTTCTTCGTCGTCGATTTCACGCGGTACATCGCAGCATCGGCTTGGCGAATGAGATCGTCCTTGGTAATCCCGTGCGTCGGATACGTAGCGATGCCGAAGCTGGCGCTGATGGAGATGTCGATGTTGTCGGCGAGGTGGAACGGCGCGGACATCAACCCTTTCCGCACGCGGTGGGCGACGGCGACGGCCTGCTCCTGATCCGTCTGCGGCAGGATGATGCAGAACTCGTCGCCGCCGAAGCGGACCACCTTGTCGATGCCGCGCACCGCCGCGAGGATTCGCTTGGCCACTTCCTGCAGCGTGCGCGATCCGGCCAGGTGACCGTGCGCGTTGTTGACCGTTTTCAGATCGTCGAGGTCGAGAAAGATGATGCTGCACGTCGCGCTGTAGCGTTTGGCGCGCTCGATCTCTTCGTCGAGATACGACTCGAAGAAGCGCCGGTTGTAGGCCTTGGTCAAATCGTCGCGCATGGCCAGATCGCGGCTGCGCGTGAGCTGATAGATGTTGCTGAGCACCGACGCCACCGAGCGCAGATAGCGGCTGACGTTCATCGCCGCTTCGTCATCGAAATGATCGTGCGGCGCGAGCGCGACGCGAATGACGCCGACCAGATCGTGCTGCGCCTGCATCGGCATCACGATCATCCCCGCGTCGCGATCCGCGGCAAACAATTGGCCCGATGACAGCGCGCGCTGCAGAAGGTCCGCCGGAATGCCGGGCAGAAACTCTCCCGTCTCGCGCACGGCCGGATCGGAGGTGAAGCTGACAACGTAGCGCTCCACCCGCGGATCGTGCAGAAACAACGTGCCGTGCGTCAGGCCGAGGAGATCGAGGACCGTGCGGGTGATTCGCTCGGAGACGGTGCTCGCGTCCGCGATCGTCATCAGCTCATGAATCTGCGTCAGGTACGCGACCTCGGTCTCCAGGCCCGCGGCGTGGATGACGGTGTCCGCGAGATCGACCGCGACGGCGAGTGTTTCAACCGGACTGGCAACAAACGACGCGCGCGGAACGCGGATGTCGCCGGCGCGCCGTTCGCCGTCGATCGGAGTGTCGTACAGCAAGATGCGGACGAGACTCTTGCGCGGCGGATCGTTCAGGACATCGGCGGAATCGACGTCGACGACCACGATGCGGCATCGCTCGCATTCCTCGCCCTCGACGAACAGATAGCCCGGAGCGTTCTCGCGCAGCCGCGCGACGATTTCCCGACCGCCGTAGACGCCGATGGACTGCTGCGACATGGCTGCGGCGGAGTCTACACGCTGTGCCTTTGAAACACGTCTGCTATCGTCGCCGCGATGCCCGAATCGAAAACCGCGCGCGTCAGCGTCGTGCGAATGCCGGGAGGTGTGGTGGACGATGCCGTCGTCGTCGAGGAGCCGCTGGAGATTCGCGTCGGCGATAAACCGGTGTCGGTAACGCTGCGGACGCCGGGCGATGACTTCGATCTCGCCGCCGGCTTTCTGTTCACCGAATCGATCGTCGCGCGGCGCGAGGACATTGAATCGATCCGGCACTGGGCGTCGCCGAACGTCGTTCGCGTGGCGCTCGCCGGCGGCGCGCGCGTCGATCTGCAGCGACTGCAGCGGCACTTCTATTCGACGTCGTCGTGCGGCGTCTGCGGCAAGGCGTCGATCGACGCGCTGCGCGTGAATGCCGAGCCGCTCGACGACGGCGTGCGCGTCGACACCGGACTGCTGCTGTCGCTACCGGACGCGTTGCGCGCGAAACAGGCCGCGTTCGAAACGACCGGCGCAATCCACGGCGCGGCCGCATTCACCCGCGACGGCGCGCTGTTGCGCGTTCGCGAAGACGTCGGCCGCCACAACGCGGTCGACAAAGTGATCGGATCGCTGTTTCTCGACAGCACGGGCGCCGACATCCTCGTCGTCAGCGGGCGAACGTCGTTCGAGATCGTCCAGAAGTGCGTCGTGGCGCGCATCCCGATCCTCGCCGCCGTCGGCGCGCCCTCCTCACTCGCCATCGAGCTCGCGCACGAGTTCCGCCTCACGCTCCTCGGCTTCGTCCGCGACGGCCGCTGCAACATCTACGCGGGAGAGCAGCGACTCACGTCCTGAGTGGGCGCGAGCAATTGTCGCGATGCGCAGTGGTGGTGGTCTCCGCGACGGTCGCGCGCGAAGGCGCGCTCAACAAACTTAGCCCCGCGCTTGGCGCGGGGAAAACGGACGTGGCCGAGTTGTGGCCGCGGAGGCGGCCACTACAAAGTTCTCCAGCAGCGCGAGACTTTGTAGCGGCCGCCTCCGCGGCCGCGCCTCCCCGCCCCCTTCCGAACCCCGCGCCGAGCGCCGGGCTAAGATTGCCGAGCGCGCCTTCGCGCGCGATTGAAGCGTCCGCGGCGGGATTCCTCGCAGCTAGGAGGTTGGCGGAGCCGAAGGCGTCTCGGACGACAACGTGCCAAAACGTCAGCATCACACCCACCCGCGTGCTTCGCGCTTGACCCTTTCGCGTGCCTCTTTTTCGTAAACAGCGTGTGAACTCGGCCTGTAGTTTCCGTGATTGCTGTAACCGGTTACATCAATTGTCATCTAAGGAGCGTTGCAAGGAACCTTGCGAGGACCACGATCGATGAACGACCACACGTTGCGGATGAGCGAAACAGAACAGCGGGTCGGCCTTCATGAGCCGGTTCGCGAAATGCTGGAAGGACTTTCGCTCTGCAGCCCCGGGCCCGATTACTTCGCCACGCTCGTGCAGGAGCTCGCACGCACGCTCGACGCGGAGTTCGCGTTCGCCGCCGAAATCGCCGGCGAAGAGCCGCTTCGCGCGCGCAGCGTGGCGCGTTTCGTCGACAACGCGCACGTCGCGAACATCGAATACGTCCTCGAGGGCACGCCGTGCGGCGACGTCGTTCACGAACACTTCTGCTGGATTCCCACCGGCGTCGCCGCGCGCTATCCACTCGACGTCGCGCTGGCCGAACAGTCGATCGAAAGCTACGCCGCCATCGCCTTGATCGACGCCGAGGGTGCAGCGTTCGGATGGATCAGCGTGATGAGCCGCCGTCCGATGGCCGACGCAGCCTTGGTCCGCTCCACGCTCCTCATGGTCGCCGGCCGCACCTCAGCCGAGTTGCAGCGGCAGCAGGCCACGCGCGCGCTCGAGCGCGCGCACCAGGATCTCGCGGCCCACGCCGAACGCGGCGAAGAACTGCAGCGCATCAACGCCGAGCTGCAGCGCGAGATCGCCGAACGTCAGCACAGCGAACGGCAGATGACCCATGACGCCATGCACGACGGCGTGACGGGCCTCCCCAACCGCATGCTTTTCTTGAACCGGCTCGACCACGCCATCGCCATGAATGCACGCGAGCACATCTACGACTTCGCCGTCCTCTTCCTCGATCTCGATCGCTTCAAGCTCGTCAACGACTCCCTCGGGCACATCGCCGGCGATGAGTTGCTGCGCGCCGCCGCCGACCGTCTGCGCGGATGCGTGCGTCCCTCCGATCTCGTGGCGCGCATCGGCGGCGACGAGTTCACCATCCTCATCGAAAACATCGCCGACGCCAGCGAGGCCACCGGCGTCGCCGAGCGCATCACCGCCGAGCTGTCCCGCCCGTTCATCGTCTCGAACGAAGAAGTCTTCACGTCCGCCAGCATCGGCATTGCCGTCAGCGCCACTGGCTACCGTTCCGCCGACGCCGTGCTGCGCGACGCCGACACCGCCATGTACCGCGCCAAGGAGCGCGGCAAAGGGCGCTACGAGATCTTCGACCGCCGCATGCACGTGCAGGCGGTCGAACGAATGCTGATGGAGATGGACCTGCGCCGCGCCGTCGAACGCGAAGAGTTCCGCATCGTTTATCAGCCCATCGTCTCGCTCCGCTCCGGCGAGGTGGCAGGATTCGAGGCGCTGCTGCGCTGGGATCACCCGCTACGCGGCACGATCGCGCCGAACGATTTCATCTCCATCGCCGAGGAGAACGGCCTGATCGTCCCGATCGGCGTGTGGGTGCTCAAGCGCGTCTGCGCCCAGCTCCGCCGCTGGCACACCATGGCCAGCGCGCCGCTCACCGCCAGCATCAACGTCTCGCTGCGCCAGACCTTCGATCCGACATTCATCGACGAGCTGGATCGCACGCTGGCGGCCTCACATATCGACGGCGCATCGGTTCGGCTCGAGATCACCGAGAGCGCGATGGTCGAGCGTGGCGCCGCCGAATTCTTCGAGCGCGTCCAGCAGCGCGGCATCGAGTTGTGCATCGACGATTTCGGCACCGGCTACTCGTCGCTGGCCTATCTCGTCACGCTTCCGATCGACGCGCTCAAGATCGACCGTTCGTTCGTGGCCACGCTCGATTCAAGCGATGAGCACTGCGAGCTCGTCAAGACCATCATGTCGCTCGCCCACAACCTCGGCATCGAAGTCGTGGCCGAGGGCGTGGAGACCGTCAGCCAGTTGCGGCGGCTGAGGGAGCTCGGCTGCGAATACGCCCAGGGCTACCTCTTTTCCGAGCCGCTCTGCGAGGAGGCCGCGGACCGGCTGGTCGCATGCGGCCACATGTTCAATGCTCTGCTCGACGATTGAACACGCTACGCTGTCGCCGATGCTGGCCGATGACGGATACCTCGTCGAGCGCCTCCGCACCGGTGACGACACCGCGTTCGAAGAACTTGTCAATCATCATGCCGGGCCGCTGCTCGCCGTGACGCGCCGCATCCTGCGCAACGAAGAGGAAGCGCGCGACGCCGTGCAGGAAACCTTCGTGGCCGCCTTCCGAGGCATCAGCGCCTTCCAATCGGAGAGCCGCGTATCAACCTGGCTGCATCGCATCGCCGTCAATTGCGCGCTGATGAAACTGCGCATCCGCGTGCGCCGGGAGGCGGACGTCGACGCGCTCCTCCCGCATTTCCGGCCCGACGGTCATCAGGATCATTCGTCCGTGAGCTGGAGCGAGAGCGCCGAGGAGATCCTGCAGCGCGAGCAATCGTGCGCGCTGGTGCGGCAGTGCATCGATCAACTCCCCGAGCCGTACCGCGTCGTGCTCGTCCTTCGCGACATCGAGCAACTGCCAGCCGACGTCGTCGCCGAAAAGCTGCAGATCACCCGCGACAACCTGAAAGTGAAACTGCACCGCGCCCGCCAGGCGCTGCGCACGCTGCTCGATCCGCACATGCGAGGTGCGGCGTTATGAGCAGTGTCAGCTGCATCGAACTGATCGCCTTTCTCGACGCCTACGTCGACGACGAGCTCGACTCCGAGACGCGCGGCGATTTCGATCGCCATCTCCTGGTCTGCCCCTCCTGCCGCGCGTATCTGGCCACGTACAAAGAGACCATCGACCTCGCCCGCGGCGCCGCCGAACGCGAAGAAGATCTCGCCCACGACGCGCCGCCGGAGCTGATCGAGGCCGTGCTCACCTCGAAATCACGGCGTCCGAAATCATGAGCACGTTGATGACAAGGAAGAGCGCCGCAGTCACCAGCAGAGAATACTTGTCGATGGTGCGCGAAAGCGCGGCGCGGTCCTGCTCGCAGAGGTGACGCGAGATCAGCGCCGAGATCGCCGCGACGAGGATGTAGATCGAGATGCTGATGTGGATCTTGTCGACCAGCGTGAAGTCGTCCGTTCGGCCGAGCACCGCTTCCGTCGAGCGCAAATTCACCACCGTCGCGAACAGCGAACCGACCAGCAAGCCGATGCGGGCGGAAAAAAGCGTCGGCTGATCGGTCTTGATCCGATACGACAGCAGCGCCAGCAGCAACGCGACATACGCACCGATCAGCAGCTTCACGAAGATGATCGTCTGCCGCCGCTCCGCGTACACCGTCACCACGCCCTGCGCCGAGACGCTCTGCGGTTTGGTCAGCGTCGGATCGCCGTACGTCGTCGGCGACTTGCGAAGTTCCGCATCGAAACGGAAGGAGCCGATGTTCCATCGCGATCCCATTGCCGCCGGATCGATCCCCGACTGCGCGCGGTCCGGGATGTAGATGAGCGTCTCGCTGTCGTACAGCCCATCCTCGAAGCGGATCACCAGGTTGTGCTCATCGAACGGATACTCGCGCAACTCCCACGCGTAGCGCATCGTGGCCCGAAAGAACTTCTCGTCCCACACCTGCCCCGCCTTCACGATCGTCAGCGTCGGTTCGCTCTCCACCTTTTTCGCGCCGACGATATGGATCGTATCGAGCGGCCGGATGTTTCCGCCGCGATGCCGCGCCCAAAGCCAGAAGGATGCGGTGAAGGAGGCGCCCGTCGGATCGAGGTCATAGATCTGCGTGACGTAAACGCCGATGACGACGCGCTCCGGCCCCGGTGCGGCAGAAGGCGTGGGAGTCTGCGCGCGCGCCGGCAAAACGGCGGTAAACGCGAGGAGGAGAGCGGCGAGGCGCGGCATCGTCATCATCGCAATCGCGGAGCGGCGGCGCGTGCCTCGAATGACTGCAACACGCTCTGGAACGCTTCCGGCCGGACGGACACATCGCCCGAGTAGGGATCGGCGAGGGCGAAAACGATCAACACCGCCCAGGTCAGCGTACCGGCCACAAACGCGGTGACTGTCGTCTGTAACCACGCGTGCTCTGTGCCGATCAGGTACGTGAAACCGATCATTCCAATCCCGCCCAGCACAAGCAGCCCCCACATCATCGGGGGGATGTCTGCGGCCCCCGAATGCACGCGCATCCGCCGCTCGCGTCCGAGCTCGTTGAGCTGCACGAGCGACTCGCGGAAAAAGGCCGCCTGCGCGGCATCGGACGGCGCCAGGCGCACTCCGTAGTAGGTGCGCCAGAGGCTTTCGTACTCGCGCGAGGTGACCTCACTCCCCGCATTCTGCGCGGCCATGGCCGGCCAATCATCGTGGATGACGGAACGCGTGTACGCCAGGAGCTGGCGCTGGATTGCGTCACCTCCGGGCAGCGTGTCTGCGTCGCGCCACAGTTCCGAAAGTCTGGTGGCCTCGCTCGTGGCGGTGTTCTCCGCGTCCTGGAAATGTCCCCACACGATCACCACGGTGAAGGCGAGATACACGCCGTATACAAGGCCGGCAAAGCTGTAGGTAAAGCCGGTGAACTCGTTGTTTTCCCGAAGCGTCCGCGGCATCCAGCGCCGCACGACCGCCACACCCAGCGCCGCGACAACGGCAACGATGAGCACAGTCAGATCACGCCAAACCGGTGAGTCCACCCGATTCCTTCTTTCTGTAAGGGAGAGATTCGAATGTACCAGAAGGAAGGCCGGGTCGCTACGGGAAACGAAACCCCTCGGCGCGGCGGCTCAACGTCCGCGCGCGCATAACGGAACCAGAGGATCCGGCTTCGGGCCCGGCTTGCACTTCTCACGTTCCCAGGTCGTGTAGACCGGGCCGATGCCGCTGTCCTGCAACTCGGTCTTTTCAACGACGTAGGCAGTGTGTACGGCGTATGCCGGGATCTTGAAGAAGTCTCCCCCCTTCATCGTCACCGTCCGCTTCTTCTCCCCCTCGGAGAACGTGACCTCGAGGACTCCGTCGATGACCGTGACACCGATATCGATCGGATATGAGTGCGCCGGCAGCCGCAGACCTTTCTCCAGCCGCACGCGCATCACGAATGGAGAGTCCTGATCGAACGGACACCCCATGAGCACCGACAACTCCTCCCCTTTGCACCCGGTTCCCTGCCACGTAAGAACCGGCAACTTGATCGGCTCGCCTGACGACGCCGCAGGCTCCTGCGCCATGCCGTGAAGCGAGACACCGACGAGGAGAACGAACACAAACCGTCTCATATGCAACTCCTTCCGTGGGGACCGTGGATCACATAGTACGCGCTCCGCAATACGCGCCCTCACTCCTTCTCGATCAACAGATCGCCGCTATGGAAGGCCCGCCCGTGGTCCTCGCGGCCGAGTAAGAGGATGACCGTCAGGCTGATCATCACGAACAGCTCGAAGCCGGCCAGCGCCCACGAATAGCCGAAGCGGTCGCGTAATGCGTCTTCGATCGAGTTCGTCGGTGACGCGACAAGAATTCCGAACTGGTAGGCCAGGCCCGGCATCAGTCCGCGCACCGCGTCGGGGGCCAGCTCGTTGAGATGGATGGGGATGATGCCCCAGGCGCCTTGCACGCCGACCTGCATGAGGAACGCGCCGGCCGCCAGGATCACCAGCGAGCCGCCGAAGGCCCACATCGGAATCACCAGCAGCGACACCACCAGCGCCGCGATCATGCTGTAGCGCCGGCCGATCTTCTGCGAGAGCTGGCCGAAGATGATCGCCCCGATCACTGCACCGACGTTGTAGAGCATGGCCACGTACGGCACCGTCGTGGCCGGAATGCCGTGCGCGTGCTTGAGGAAATCGGGATAGAGATCCTGCGTCCCGTGCGAGAGAAACATCATGAACGTCATCAACAGCACGAGGTAGAGAAAGCCGCGGGTCTGGCCGCGCACGGCGCGCAGCATCTCGCCGAAGCTGGCCACGCGATGCTCCTGCCACGCCGCCGACTCCGGCACTTTCGTCCGGATGTAGAGCGCCAGCAGCGCCGGCAGCGCGCCGAGCCAGAACATCCAGCGCCAACTGTGACCGGGCAGCAGCGCGCGCGACGCCACCGCCGCAAGCAGGTAGCCGATCGAGTAGCCGCTCTGCAGGATGCCGGAGAGGACGCCGCGCCATTTCCGCGGCGCGTTCTCCAGCGCCAGCGACGCGCCGACGCCCCACTCCCCTCCCATCCCGATCCCGAACAGCGCCCGCAGGATCAGGAACTGGGTAAACGTCGTCGAGAAGCCGGAGAGCAGTTCGATCAGCGAGAAGTAGATGACGTTCGCCATCAGCGGGATGCGGCGGCCGTAGCGGTCGGCCAGCATCCCGAAGAGGATCGCGCCCACCGGCCGCAGCGCCAGCGTGGCCGTGAGCGTGATGATGATCTTCGACTTCGGAACGCCGAATTGCGCGGCCAGCGTGTCGAGCAGAAAGACGACCACGAAAAAATCGAACGCGTCGAGCGTCCATCCCAGAAAGCCGGCGGCGACGGCGTGGCGCGAGTTCGATTGCATGCGGCGCGCGATTGTAGCGGAGGCGCGCGCTACAATCGGCGCACTCATGACCGAGCCGTCCTTACGCGGCAGCCTTGCGTCCTTTCGTCTGCCGGACGTCCTGACCTTCGTCTCCTCGGCGAAAAAAAGCGGCACGCTCACGCTGACGAGCGGCTCGAGCGAGGCCATCGTCTACTTCGATGAGGGCGCGGTGATCTTCGCCGGTTCGAATCAGGAAACGCTCCGGCTCAGCGCCGTCCTGCTGCGCAGGAAACACATCTCCACCGAGCAGCGCGACGCCATCGATGCCCTGATGAAAGCGGAGGGCGGGCGGTTCGGGCAACTGGCCGTGCAGCAGGGATTGCTCACCGACGAACAGCTCCGCAACTTTCTCAAAGTGCAGGTCTCCGAGATCATCTACGACTGCTTCGTCTGGCCCGGCGGCGACTTCGCCTTCCTCGACGGCGCTACCGTTCCGCCGTACGCGGTGACGATCGCGGTCGATCTCGCCAACCTGATCATGGAAGGAGCGCGGCGCATCGCCGAGTGGGAAGAGTGCGAGCGCCTGCTTCCCGACGCGGGCGTGGTTTTCCGCGTCGTCTCGAATCCGGACGCCGAGAAGATCACGCTCACGCTCGATGAGTGGCGGATCCTTTTCCTCATCAACGGCAGGCGCTCGCTCGGAGATCTGGTCGACGACGCGAATGACGCGCCGCTCAACGTCTATCGCGTCGTCTACGGTCTCCTCGGCAACAAGCTGATCGAAGCGGTGAGTCGGAAAACGCTGCCCGACGACACCAACACCGCCCGCCGTCCGATCGCAGACGACAAGGGGCCGGTCCTCGACGACACCATGCGCCAGAAGCCGGCCACGTTCAGCGCCGACTCCACGATCCGCGAAGTGAGCGACGACACCAACCTGCTCGTCTCCGTCGAAGCCAACCTCTCGTACAAAGATGTGGTCAAGCCGACCATCGCCCAGCTCACAATTACCAACGGCGACGAGATGGGACTCATGTTTCCGCTCACCGAGGCTGAGTATCTGATCGGAAGGCAGCGCGACAATCAGATCGCGCTGGCGGACCTCGGTGTTTCCGGCCATCACGTGCGCATCTATCGTGGTCCTGAGGGATATGCGATCGAGGATCTGAAGAGCAGGAATGGGACGTGGCTCAACGGCGCACGCACCTTTCACACGCTGCTGAAGGCCGGCGACATGATCCGCCTCGGCGCCACCGAGCTGCGCTACGAAATCCTCTACGACGGCGCGCAATCGGCTGCCACGCCCGCGTAGACGGAAACCCGGCTTCACCACAGAGACACAAAAGACACAAAGAATCCCTCTCTGTGTCCTTTGTGTCTCTGTGGTTGAAAGCCGGCTCTTCGCTGTGGAACGGAGGTTGCTATCCCTCCCGTTCGGCTGCCCTGAGCACCCGGGCGCCGCTGCCGTTGGCGCTTCACCCTCATTGAGAGAAGAGGACCCCATGAACGGATCGGACCTTCGGTCGAACAGCACCACCACGAACAATCCCTCCCGCAGCACCAAGACAGACACTCCCCTCCCACTCGACAGACCGGCCCAGGAAGTCTCCGGGACCACTCCGCGCGAACACGCCGGCGGCAATAGCCGAGGCGAGAGAATCATCAGCGGCATCGATCTCCTCGACTATGGGGCGGGCGGACTGATGCCGCACAAGGTCTACATGGTCAAAGGCGGCAGCGGCGTCGGCAAGTCGCTCCTCGGCCTGCAGTATCTGACCCGCGGACTGGAGCTGCAGGAGCCGGGCGTGCTGATCACCGACCAGAAGCCGGAGAACGTGATGGCGCAAGCCCACTCGATCGGATTCGCCATCGATGAATCGGTTCGCCGCGGCCAGCTTTCGATTCTGAATCCGAGCCAGCATTACTTCGAGCTCGTCGAGAGTCCGGCCGACGTCATGGCCATCGTCGAAGAGCTGGGCGATTACATCAAGAAGCTCGGCGCGCGCCGGCTGGTCATCGATCCCGTCTACACGCTCATCAACACGTCGTACTCCAGCCATTTCGCGCTCTCGATCACGCAGTCGCTGATCAATGCGCTCGAAGATCTGCCGGTCACGACGCTGCTGATTGCTTCGCACGATGAAAGCGCCGAGCTGAATCCGATCACGCGCCAGCTCGAACAGAACGCGTTCGGCGTCATCGACCTTTCGCAGGACCAGGCCACCGGCGGACGGCTGATGCGCCTGTCGAAACTCAGTTACGCCAGCAACGACAATCTCTCCGCGAACTACCGCATCCTCAACGGCCGCGGTCTCATCAACTACCGCGGCGAGGGAGAGAAAGTCGCCGACGTCACAAAGCCGTGGGAGGAAACCTCCCCGGTCAGCCGCACCGTTCTGATTCTCGGCGCGCAGCCGGATACGATCCGGCGCGTAAAGGAAGCGCTGGGCAGCGACTACCTAGTGCAGGCGGAGTCGGATCTGAAAGCGGGCGTCGAGCGCGCCACGCGCGAGAAGCCGAGCCTCGTGCTCGTCTCCCCCTCCCGTTCGCTGGGCTCGGTCAGCGCCATCCTCGACTTGGCCCGCAACGCCAGTTCGTCCATCGCGTTCCTCTCGCCGTCCGCGAACCGGCAGGCGGACAAAGTCCTCTACCTTCGCGCCGGCGCCGACGACTTCATCACAGAGCCGTTTACGCCCGCCGAATTGCGCGCCCGCGTCGATGCGCTCATCCGCCGCAGCGGACGCCGCCTCAATCTGCGCGACTCGCACATGACCAGCATCACACCCGAGGAGATGTCGTCGCTGATGAATGCCGAAGCGTCGCCGTCGCGCAAGGGTCCGGTCATGCAGACGAACGGTGAGACCGTTCAGTTTGACCCGGAGTTCAACGAGCGGATGCAGCGCAACGTCGACACGGTCTCGAAGTTCGATCAGCCGTTCGCGCTCTATTGGCTCAAGGCCAATGACGACGACCCCGAACTGAATCGCTCGCTCGCGCAGCTCTGCCGGCAGGAAGACGTGGTCTGCCACAACCGCGCCGGCGAGTTCGTCGCGATCCTCAGCGGCACCGATCAGAACGGGATCAAAGGATTCGAGAACCGCCTGAACGAAAAACTCGGCAAGCGCCTCGATCCGAATCGCGTCCGCCGAGGCTACTCGCTCTACAAACCGGGCGACTCGACCGAAGGGTTCACGCAGAAGGCAACGTAAACCCGGGACCGCGGGCATCCTGCCCGCTGTCCCTTTTCCATTCGCGCGGCAGCAGCGGGCAAGATGCCCGCGTTCCCAGCTTAGAATCAGCGGCATGCGTACCGCCTGCATGCTCGCGCTCTCGTTCGTCCTCGCCGCCACGGCATTCGCACAGCACGAGATGCCGCCGGCCGCCGCAAAGCCGGTCGTCCTCGAATCCGGCCTCGGCAACGTCCACTGGCCGGTCTCGACGAAGAGCGCGCAAGCCCAGCGTTTCTTCGATCAGGGGATGAAGTATCTCTACGGCTTCAATCACGAATCCGCCGTGGCGTCCTTCCAGCAAGCCACGCACCTCGATCCGAATCTGGCGATGGGCTACTGGGGCGCCGCCCTCGCCCTCGGACCCAACATCAACATGGACGTCGATCCCGACCGCGAGAAGCAGGCCTACGAAAACGTCCACGCTGCGATGCTGCACGATGCCTCCGCGAAAGAGCGCGCGCTCATCGCAGCGCTCGCGAAGCGATACAGCAACGATCCGAAAGCCGATTTGAAAGCGCTCGGCCGCGACTACAGCGTGGCCATGAAGTCGCTCACGAAGAAATATCCCGACGATCTCGACATCGCCACGCTCTACGCCGAGAGCCTCATGGATCTCCATCCCTGGAAGTTCTGGTCGCACGACGGCAAGGC
>Ga0213876_10000146_pt1 | contig 76106 bp, 59 predicted proteins | sample BarmaccomBMRX_R9_FD_160113 | JGI IMG/M metagenome (GOLD analysis project Ga0213876, IMG submission 160113) | Root-associated microbial communities from Barbacenia macrantha in rupestrian grasslands, the National Park of Serra do Cipo, Brazil - RX_R9 | ecosystem: Host-associated > Plants > Roots... | reverse complement strand
TGATCGCCGCGAACTCGGCCATGTGCCAATAGGGCTGGTCGGAGCGCCAGCCGATGGCGTCGCCGTCGAGCACCGTCATCAGCCGCTTGCCCTTGGGCAGCCGCCGCGCCACGTCGCGGAACTCGGCATATTGCGCGTCGGTGTCGCGCCAGTCATGCGCCAGGGCGAGCACGTTGCAGAGCAGTGCCAGCACCGCAGCGCCGGCCAGCGCCAGTCGCGCGCGCGCTTCGAGCTCGAACGCGCTCGACGCGAAGAGCAGCGCGCCGAACACCGCGGGCAAGCGCATATGCACCGCCCAGCCGCCCATCGCCCATTCCGGCGCGAGCACGGTCGCGATCCCGACGAGCAGCAACGGCACGCGCATGCGCTCATGCACCTTGATCCAGCCCTGCCAGAGGCCGGAGGCGAACAGCACCGCCAGCAGGCCGAGCAGCACGAAGGACGGGTTGTCGTAAGTGAGCTGGATCGCGGCCCCGGCTTTGTCGAGCGCGGTGTCGAGGAAATCGAATGCCAGCCCGCCCGTGCCGTCGCCCACGGGCTTCAGCAGCGCGAAGGCGAGCGCGGCCGGCGCGAAGGTCACGGCGATCGCGCCCAGCCTTTGCGGGTACGGCCTGCGCGAGCGCAGCTCCCAGCCCGCGATCGTCAGGACCAGCACGGCGAGCGCGAAGAGGTGGCAGAAATAGATCGCGGTCGCGGCCAGCGCGAAGCAGGCGAGATGCCAGGCCCGCTTGTCGCTCGCGATCCAGGCGGCGAAGAAGACGAACCCCGCCCCCATGGCGAAGTAGTAGTTCAGGAAACCCCAGGTGAAATTGGCGTTGTAGGCGAAGAGCGCGGCGAACGCTGCCGCGACGCCGACGCGGCCGTGGAGCGCGCGCTGGATCAGCGCGGGCCCGACGACCCAGAGCACGACGCCCAGGCTGATAAAAAACCTGGCGGCTGCATCGACGCCGAAAAGCTTCGACAGCGGCGGCACGACAATCTCGCCCGCGAGGTTGGGAATGAACGCCCAATGGACGTGATAGAACGGCGAGGCGCCGCCCGCGATCAGCCAATAGCTTGCCAGATGCGCGGGATAGTCGGGCATCGCGGGCTGCCCCACCAGCCAGAGCGGGAGCGCGAGCACCAGCGCGACGGCGACGGTCCACTTCATCAGGCGCGCGCGGCCGGGCGCGCCACCGGCCCGTCGTCGGTCAGCGCGATGTGGGTCAAGGTCTGCTCGTCGTGGTTCATGCGCCAGGAGAGCAGCTTCTGCGCATGCTCCAGCACCAGCGGCAGGTAGTCGGGGTCGCGCGAACGGTCGACGAACTCGTTCGGGTCGCGCTCGAGATCGAAGAACAGCGGCGGAAGCTTGGTGAAATGAACGTATTTATAGCGCGGCCCGCGGATCACGTTCATCGAGCATTGATGCAGCGTCAGGCCCAATTGCCGCTCCGCCGCGTCGTTCGCCGGGTTGCGGAAATCGAATTCCCAATGCGCCTCGGTCCGCCAGTTCCGGGGCGCGCCGCGTCCGTCCAGGAACGGCGTCAGAGCCATGCCGTCGCACTGCACCGGCACGTGGAGGCCGAGAGCCTCCAGCAGCGTCGGCATGACGTCGACGTTCTCCGTGAAATGCTCCACGACCTGCCCGCCCGCCTGCCGAGGATCGCGCACGATCAGCGGGATGCGATAGGATGCATCGAAATAGCCGCATTTGCCGAGCAGCCAGTGATCGCCCATCTGCTCGCCGTGGTCCGAGGTGAAGACGACGAGCGTGTCGTCCCAATGCCCGGTCTCTTTCAGACAGGCGATCACCCGGCCGATGGCGGCGTCGACCTCGCTCATCAGCCCGTAATAGACGGCCTTCAGCCGGCGCAGCTTCTTCTCGTTCGCGGGCGCGCGGAACAATTTGCGCGACAGCTGATGCGCGAGCCAGGGGTGCTGCGCGCCTTCCTCTTCCGGCGTGGCAGCGCGCACGAAGCCGGGCACGTCCTCGGGATCGTACATCGCGTTGTAGGGCTCGGGCGCGATGAAGGGCGGATGCGGCCGCAGGATCGACAGATGCGCCATGAAGGGACCTTGGACGCTGCGGATATAGTCCATGCAGCGCTCGACCAGGAACGTCGTGTCGTCTGCCTCCACCGGATAGAGCGACGGCTTGGGCACGGCCGCGCCGTCCTCGTAGTCGGGACCGGGGCCACGCATCGAATAGGCGTAGCGAATGTCGCCTGGCGTCTCGAAGCCGCGGGCGTCGAGCCAGTCCACCCAGCTTTGCGGCCGCTCGCCCATCATCACCACGGGGCGGATGCCGGGCAGCGGCCCCTCATAGGTGCGCAACCACGGATCGTCTTCATCCACGCCGCGCGGGTCGATGCTGGTGTCGGTATAGCCGAACAGCACCGGATCGTAGCCGGCCTTGGCCACCTCTTTCGCCCAGTTGGTATGGCGCGAATCGAGCGGCGTGCCGTTGGTGCCCGAACGGTGGTTCTGCAGGTACATGCCGGTATGCAGCGAGGCGCGCGACGGCCCGCACGGCGCGGCGTTGGCGAAATGGTTCTTGAACAGCACGCCCTCGCCCGCCAGCGCGTCGAGGTGGGGCGTCTTCACCATGGGATGGCCGAGCGCCGATAGGCATTCGCCGCGCCACTGGTCGGCGGTGATGAAGAGCACGTTCAGGGGACCGGTGCGGGGCATGGGAGGGGCACGAAGCGGTGGATCGGGCGTTACCTGAACGATATCGTGGGCGCACGGAGGACGCGATGCAACTGGGCATGGTCGGCTTGGGCCGCATGGGTGCAGGACTGGTGCGCCGGGCGATGGGCGGCGGACACGCCTGCGTCGTCTACGACAAGGCGCCCGACGCCATCACGGCGCTGACCGGCGCAACCGGGGCGCGCGACCTGGCCGACCTCGTCGCCAAGCTCGAGCGCCCGCGCGCGGTGTGGGTGATGCTGCCGGCGGGCGAGATCACCGAGACCACCATCGCCGAGCTGGGCAAATTGCTCGAGAAGGACGACATCGTCATCGACGGCGGCAACACCTTCTACAAGGACGACATCCGCCGCGCCGCCGAGCTGAAACAGCGCGGCATCCGCTATGTCGACGTCGGCACCAGCGGCGGGGTATGGGGGCTGGAGCGCGGCTTCTGCATGATGATCGGTGCCGACGACGCGGCCTTCGCCCATCTCGATCCGCTGTTCGCGACCCTGGCGCCGGGCAACGGCACGATCCCTGCGACGCCCGGCCGCGACCAGAAGGACAGCGCCGCGCGCGGCTATATCCATTGCGGAGCGTCGGGAAGCGGCCATTTCGTCAAGATGATCCACAATGGCATCGAATACGGGATGATGCAGGCCTATGCCGAAGGCTTCGACATCCTCAAGCATTCGCAGTTCGCGCTGAACATGCCTGACATCGCGGAAGTGTGGCGGCGCGGCAGCGTGATCCAGTCCTGGCTGCTCGACCTGACCGCGGCGGCTCTGACCGGCGACGCCGAGCTCAAGGAATATTCCGGCATCGTCGCCGATTCCGGCGAAGGCCGCTGGACGGTGGCGGCGGCGATCGAAGAGGCGGTGCCGGCCGAGGTGCTCACCGCCGCGCTCTATGCCCGCTTCCGCTCGCGCGTGAAGGAGAGCTTCGCCGACAAGCTGCTGTCGGCGATGCGCCACGGCTTCGGCGGCCATGTCGAGCTGAAGGACAGATCATGAAGCTTGAAGTCCTGGCAGATGCCGAGCGGCTGGCCGACTTTGCCGCGAGGCGGATAGCGTCCATTCTGCGCGCAACCGACGGCGAAGCGGCTGTCGCTCTCGCAGGCGGCTCGACGCCGCGCAAAACCTATGAGCGCCTGGCGACGATGGACATTCCATGGCAGCGCATCGCTCTGTTCCTGGGCGACGAACGCTTCGTTCCGCTTACCGATCCGGCGAGCAATTTCCGCATGGTCGTGGAGAGCCTGGGTGCCGGAGACCGCGACCGTATCCAGCTCCACGCCGTGCAGACCGATCTGACGCCGGAGGCGGCCGCGGCCGGCTATGAGGCTATGCTCGCCGACTTCGCCGGCCGGTCAAAGCTGTTCGACCTGGTCATCCTGGGCCTTGGCGCAGACGGACATACTGCTTCGCTTTTCCCGGGCTCGGCGGTGCTGGACGAGACTGCGCGCCTTGTACGGCCGACCGAGAACGGCCGCATCACACTCACTTACGCGGCGCTGAATTCCAGCCGGCATACGATATTCCTGGTCAGCGGCACCGAGAAGCGCGCAGCGCTCAGGCGCCTGCTCACGCAGGACACGTCCATCCCCGCCGGCCGCATCCAAGGCGACATCACGATCTTTGCAGACGCCGCGGCGGCGTGATTAGTTGGCTCTCATGGGGCAGAAGACACTCGTCACGGTGGTCGGCACGCGGCCGCAATTCGTCAAGGCGTTCCCGCTGTCGCGCGCGCTTCAGGCCGCGCCCGATTTCCGCGAGGCGATGATCCATACCGGCCAGCATTTCGACGACAACATGTCGGCGGTATTCTTCTCCGAGCTCGGCATCCGGCCGCCCGATCACCATTTCTCCGTCGCGGGCACGACGCACGGCGCGATGACCGGCGACATGCTGGCGCGCATCGAGCAGGTGCTGCTGTCCGCCCGACCCGACGCCGTCCTGGTCTATGGCGACACCAACTCGACCCTGGCCGGCGCGCTCGCCGCGGCCAAGCTCGGCATCCCGCTCGTGCATGTCGAGGCGGGCTTGCGTTCGTTCAACCGCGCGATGCCGGAAGAGATCAACCGCATCGTCGCCGATCATCTGGCGCAGGTCCTGATCTGTCCGACGCGCGCCGCGATCGGGAACTTGAAGGACGAAGGCATCGTGACGGGCGTTCACCTGGCGGGCGACCTGATGTACGACGCGATGCGGCTCGCCACCCCCATCGCCGAGCGCGCCTCCAAGGTGCTGGAGCGGCTCGGCATGTCGCCGAAATCCTACGGCGTCGCCACCGTGCACCGCGCGGCCAACACCGACGAGCCGGACGCGCTCGCCCCCGTGCTGGATTACATCGCGAATGAAGCGCGCCGGCAGCCCATCGTCTTCCCCATCCATCCGCGAACGGTGGCCGCGATGAAGCGCGCGGGTCTCGATCCCAGCCGGCCGGGCATCGTGGTGACCGAGCCTGTCGGCTATCTCGACATGTGCAGGCTCCTGCATCACGCGACCGTGGTGCTGACCGATTCCGGCGGCGTGCAGAAAGAGGCCTATTTCCACCGCGTGCCCTGCGTCACCCTGCGCGACGAGACCGAGTGGACCGAGACGGTCGATTGCGGCTGGAACCGGCTGTGGCGGGGCCCGGACTACGCGCCGCGCCGCGACATCGCCGACTACGGCGACGGCGACGCGGCGGCAGAGATCGTGGCGCTGATGCGGGACAGCCTTTAGGCTGGTTGAGCGCGCAACTTGCGGCCGCCGCGAATTGCGACGTCGGTTGCATTTATGCCTTACGATGATCGCGCACGTTGCTCCACATCAGGAAGCCCACCGCATAGATCAGTCCCGTCAGGAACGTGATCGTCACGATGTTGAACAGCCGCTGCGGCTCGGTCGTCTCGGTCGGCATCGATGCCACCGAGATCGGCACGATGAACACCGACTGCTGATTGGCCGCGCCGTCGGCGGCGGCGAGCGCCTGCTGCGCCGCGGAGAGCCGCATCTCGGCGACCGCCTGTTCCTGCGGATTCTTGGACGCCTGCACCGCCTTGACCGCGTTCTCGAGCTCGTTGCGCGCGAGCTTCATGGTCTGCGCCTGCATGGTCGCGTTGATGCTGTTGATGAACTTCTCGGACTCCGCGATGATGTCCTGCGCGATGGCGTGGGCACGGGTGCGGTCGTAGTCCAGCACGTCGATGGTCATGATGCCGACGTCCGACTGCGAGTCCAGCTCCACCATCTGCTGGTAGAACCACAGGAAATCCTCGTCGGTGTTGGGGAACCACAGCCGCCAGAACGGGTTGCGCCCGCTGTCGGAATAGAGCTGGCGCAGGTGGTACTTCTTGTCGAGGATCTTCAGCATGTCCATCGACTGGATGTATTCGTAGATCTGCTGCGACTGGGACGACGAGCCGCTGGAGCCGATGGCGCTGGAAAGCAGCGAGCTGACGCCGGCGCCGGACGAGCCCTTGTTCTGGATGGAGATGATGACCTGGGAGTCGTAGAGCGACTCGGCGAACACGAAATAATAGACCGAGGACAGGATGGCCACGAGCGCGATCACCGACCAGAACGAGATGCGCTGCGCGAGCTTTGCGCCCGTGTCCTTGAGCGAGCCCCAGATCGAGCCGGTCAAGCCGACGACCCCGGCAAAGCCCGACTTGGGGGCCTCCAGGGGCTTGGGGGACTGAAAACCGGAAGTGTTCGTCATGATGCCCGCTTTCTTAGACGACCCTGTCTCAGAAATCCATGTTTACCAGGTCTTCGAGTTCAGGATCGGCGCCCATGAAATCGTCCTCGTCCACCTCGCGGGCTTCGATCGAGGAGAAGTGCTCGATGGCCGCTTCCATGTCGTCGTAATAGGTAGCCGTTCCCTCGTTGAAGACATAGGCCCGGTCGCAGAGCACTTCCGCGTTCTTGGCGTCCTGGCCGACCAGCACGATGCCGGCGCGCTGGGCCAGCTCGCCCACGAGCTCGGCGATCCGGCCGCGGTCTTCCTTGGGCCCGGCGTTCAACCCGGTGAAGATGTAATGGTCGAACGGCAGCAGCGCCCCGATCAGGAAGCAGAACAGCGAGCGCATCTCGGTCGGACACTCGTCCATGCGCGCGTTGATCAGGTCGCCGAAGCGGCCGGTCTCGGCGACGCGGGCAAGGAAGGCCTCCTCGTTCGTCTCGTAGAGCCGCGCGATGAAGCGCGCATTGGCGGCGAGCGTGAGGTGCTTGGAGAGGAAGCCCGCGCCGGGGATCGGCCAGGAGATCGACTGCGTGCGTGTGATGGTTCCCTTGTCCGGCGCGTCCGCGGCGCAGATCAGGTTCACGATCGCGTCCAGCCCGGCTTCCTTGCGGCCGAGCAGCGCCACGCGCGCGCCGTCGGGGATGGCGAGGTCGAGTCCGGTATAGGTGAGCTTGATGTGGCCCATCCGGACCTTCTTGGTCACGTTGCGCAGCTCGATGCTCATACGTAGGGCACCCGCCGCTGGAAGCGCTCGAGCGAGAGGCCGAGCAGCCACAGCCCCAGGATCCATTCCATCACGTAAGCGGGGCTCGCCACCGGCGAGGTATAGGTCACGAACCAGCCGTCGCGCAGCATCTCCATGCAATGCAGCACCGGGTTCCAGGTGAAATAGGGCCAGAAGCTCGACGGGAACATGGTGATGACGAACAGCATGCCGCCCATCATGCGGTTGGCGAGGTTGTAGTAGGACACGAACTGCTTGAGCGGCGGGAAGACGCGCGCGGCAGTGCCGACGACGAAGCCCAGTCCCATGCCCAGCATCCACAGCGCGATGAAGGCCGCGACCACCGCGAGCGGGTTCTGCGGAGGCCACGCGCCCTCGTAGATCGAGAAGAACACGATGAAGAGGATGAACAGCGCGAAATAGATGCAGAAGTCGCACAGCGCCGAGGCGATGGCGAGATCGACCGGCGTCACGCGCGGGAACTTGAGCAGGTTGTCCGAGCTGGAGATCGACTTGTACACCGCGCCGACCGCCTGGATGTACATGTAGAACGGCACGATGCCCAGGATCAGGAAGGTCGAAGGCTGCATGTTGGGCGGGGTCAGCCCTTTGAAGGCCGAGCGCGCCACGCGCATGATGCCGATGAACATCAACGGCTCGAGCAAGGCCCAGGCGAAGCCGTAATTGTAGCCCTTCATCAGGTTCTGCAGCTCGCGGATGGTCAGCGCCGCGATGACGTTGATCTGGGTCCTGATGTCGGCGAACACGGGTCTCGGGTCCTTGGTTCAAAGGAGCATCTAGCACGCCCGGGCCTCAGGCAACAGCGACCGCTTCGCGCTCGCGCGGGACGGCATAAAGCACGGGACAGCGCACGCCGAAGCCGTCCTCGATCAGCTTCTGGGTGTAGCGCGAATTGGCATAGACCGCGGTGGCGCGCGCCAGGATGACCAAAAATTCACGCCGGAACAGCGCCTCCCCCGACACCTCGTCGAAATAGCCCGGATACTGCGGATCGCCCAGGAGCTCGTTCCAGAAATGCACGCCGTAGACGAAGGGGATGTTGGTGAAGGCCAGCGCCTCGGCCACCATGAAGCCCATGCCCGAGATCGCGTGCACCAGCGCCGCCCCGCTCTCCAGAAGGAAGCGGCGCATGTCGGAAGGCTGGTCGCCGATGAAGGCCGAGCGCCGGCCATCGACCGTGCGCTCCTCGCCCTCGAGCTCGGGCCGGGTCCCTAAGATCACCGGTTCGTATCCCTGGGCGGCGTGAAGCTCGGCCGCCTCGAGCAGGAAGTGCTCGCCGCCGCCATAGAGTTCGGCCCCGTTGTGCGAGACCAGAACCGCCGTGCCGCGCCGCATGAGCCCGGGCTTCGGCGCTTCGTAGAACGGCTGGAAGCGCTTGAGCGCCGCGCGGTCGTCCAGCGAGGCGATGAGCCCGCTTTCAGCGAGCCCCTTGAGCGCGTCACGATGCCATATCTCGACGATCTTGCCGTCGCCGCGGGGCACCTCGGCATAGCCAATGCGGCGTTGTGTGGGCTCGACCAGGCGCGCCGCGACCGCCTCGAGGTCGTCGAGGCCGAGATCGCCGGTCGCGATCCAGCTCTGCGGCACCTTGGCGAGCGCCTCGGCGAGCGGCGCGCCGTCGAGGCTCAGGCGGCGGCGATGGATGACGGCGATCTTGCCGCTGTCGCGCGTCTCGTCCTCGATCAGGGCAGCGAGGATGCGCAGGCTCATTCGTGCGCCGCGATGGTTGGGCTCGAAATCGAGCACGCGCTCGTAGAGGACGCAGGCCTCGCCCACCTGGTTGCGCGCCACCAGGGCCCGTGCCTTGGCCATCAGCGCGCGGGTGTCGTTGGGCGCGGTCTCGAGCACCAGATCGGCCGCCTCGATCGCCTCGTCGTAGCGGCCTGCCGCATAGAGCGCGGCCGCATAGGGCACGCGGTACTTGACGCGGGTGCCGAGCTCGCCCGACATCGCCAGCGCGCGCAGCACGCCCAGATGCTCCTCGCGGATCGCCGCGCGCTTCTCGACGGGCAGGTCGAGGCGAAGCTGGCGGGTGAGCGCAAGCACCATCTCGCGCTTGGCGCGCACGCCGTTCTCCTCGAGCCGGTCGGCGGCGCGCAGAAACGCGAGCGCCTCGTCATAGCCGCCGGCTTGCGCCTTCGCGGCGCCCGCCAGGAATTGCGCGTCGAAGGACGCCGGGAACAGCGCCGCCGCGGCGCCGGTGACGCGTCCGGCAAGGGTGTGGTTGTGCGCCTTGATCGCGCCGCGGCCGAGCGCGTTCAGCATCTGCTCCAGCTGCGGACCCGCGAGCACGCGGCGGAACTGCACCAGCTTGTCCCAGTCGCCGGCCTTGTCGTGGCGCGCGACGCGCTCGGAAAGGATGTCGCGGTCGATGACGAAAAGCAGCGCCGCGAGATCCGAATCGGAGAGCGCGCCGATCTGGCGCAGCAGCACCTTGTTGGGGTTCGCCGGCGGCGTATTCGCCTCGGCCTCGTCGTCGTCGGCCTGCGCGCGCTCGGCGGCGCCGATGGTGACCTGGCCGCCCGTGACGTGATCCTCGAAATGCTGATGCGGCTTGGGCCCGAGCCGGACCGACATCGAGAAATCGAGCATCGGATCCTCGGGGTCGACCAGACGGATGGTCTGCAGCTTGCCGCTGATCCAGGGCTTTCGGATCGGGACCGAGAAGCCGTGCGTGTCCTCGCCCGCGCCGGTCTTGGGGGCAAAGAAGCGGCGCCTCGCATTGGCGACGAAGCTGCCGCGGTTCTGTCCGTCGACGACGAGGTCGAAGCGCACGCGCCGCGCCGGGCGGGCGACGTCGATCAGCCAGCCCTTGAGATTGGGACCGGCGACCTTCAACACGCCTTTGTAGCTGCCCTTCAAACCGCGCCCTTAGCCGAATAATCAGCCAACGATATCAAGAGATTGGCTGGGCTTCCAGCTGGCAAGACAGATCGCTTCCCGCAAGCGAGAGGCGCGCGGTGAAGCCCTTGCCTTCGCAGACGATCGCCCAGTTGCCGGGCTCGGCCCGCTCGACGGCGACGGTCGGCGGCGCCGGACCGTCCGTCCACTGAAAGACGCTGGCCGCGACGCCGGGCGCGGGCCGGCGATGGACGGTCGCGCCGGTCTCGGCCCGGTCGATCGCGGTCGGCGCTTCGGGCGCAAACGCCATAACGAGCGCATGATCGCCCGCGGCAAAGCGCAAGGGCGCGTCCGCGGTCTCCGGCACGGCGAGGTCCGGACCCGGATTCCAGAACTGCTCGAACTCGGCGCCCGCGCTCAACTCGTCGACGACGATCAGCGCATGCAGGGTCTTGAGATGGATCGCCACGCGCGCGACCGACGCGCCGGCATAGGTGTCCTCGATGCTCTTGGCCGCCGCCCAGCCTTCGCCGCGCCACGACTTGACGATGCGCGCGGCCTTGCTGCCGCCGGGCTCGGGGGCCAGGTTGCCCGCGCCGTTCACGCGATAGCCGTTGCGCAGCTGCGGGTCGTAGAGCGGGGTGCGGTCCGCCTTGCCGCGGATCTTCTCCGCGAGCTTCGCGCGCACCAGAAGGTCGCGCTCGCCGTGCGCGAAAACGAGCACGATGCCGCCCGGATCGTGGCGCGCGACCGAGGGCGGATCGGCGTGCAGCACGACGAGCGAAGAATCCGCCTCGACCTTCTGCGACGAATGGCTGATGAAATATTGCGCGTCGCGGAAGATGTAGGTGTCGATGATGCGCCGGACCAGCGGCACCTTGGCCGCCTTGGTGCCGGTGGTGGCCTTGGCGATGGTGCGGCGCTGGCCGGAGAGCTTCTCGGCATAGGACTTCTGGCGGCTGTCGTCGATCGCAGGCGGCACGCCGTTGCTCTTGAGCATGGCCTCGGCGAAAGCCGTCATCTTCTTGGCGATGGCGGCGAAGGGCGCCGCCTGCGCCGATTCCGCGACGGGGAAATCGCCGAGCACCATGCTGAGCTGCGACAGCACCGCGCAATGCATCGAATAGGAATCGGTGAACCACACGCCGTCGGCGGTCAGCCCCAGATCGAGCTGCATGGTCTTGAAGCGCTCCAGGCTCTGGGCGAGAAGCGCGTTGCCGTAAGCCGTGCCGCGCAGGCCGAGCGCGAGCCCGATGGTCAGGCAGTCCTGCTGCACGCCGTCGACCGTGCAGGGAACGTAGAAGTCGTCCGCGCGCAGCATCTCGACCATGTCGAGCAGATGCATCGTGGCGGCCGAGCACGCACTCTCGCTGAACTTGATCTTGCGCTTCAGCGCCGCCTTGCAGCACAGCAGGAACAGCATCATCACGCGCGCGCGCTCGCGCACCACGGCCTCGCTCCAGGCTTCGGCCTCGCCGTCCAGCGGGTGCTTGGCGATGAAATCCGAGACGATCTGGGTCGCGCGCATCAGGATCGCGTTCGGCGAGCTGCCGCGCTGCTTCAGCGCCGCGTCGATCTGGGTGATGCGCTCGGCCGTGACGCCGCTGGCGCGCGCGTACCAATAGGCGAGCGGACCGGTGAGGAAATCGAGGCTCAGAAGCGTCCTTTCGGCGCGGTGGTCCTCGAGGTCCATGTCCCAGTCGATGGGCAGGCGGAACGGCAGCGCGAGCTCGTCGGTGAGCAGCAGCTTCGAATCGGCGAGCGCCTCGGTCTGCTCCGGCGACAACGAGGCCCCGATCGATTTCGGCGGCGCGCCGCTCCATTTGATCTGGCTCAGCAAGGACGCGGGCTCGGAGGCGAGCGCGCGCGCCTCGACGAGATCGGGTGCCGCGGCCCGGGGCTTGCGCTTGAATTCGCGCCGCGGCAGCCGGCCGGCCGCGGCGGCGACGATGCCGTCGGCGATCAGCTCGAGCCCTTCCTCGTTCGCACGGCCGCCTTCCAGCAGATGCCCGGCGCCCATGCGGCGGAAGATCTCGTTCAGCCGCAGCACCGACCCGTCGCTGGCGCCGGCGAGTCGGGCGATGGCGCGATTGCTTTCCTCGAGCTCGTCGCCCGCGGCACGTTCGAGGAAGATGCGCAGCCGTGCCTTGACGTCCTTCAAGGTGGCGGCGCGCGCCGCGATCTCCTGCGGACCCAAAGGCGGATCGTCGAAGGCATAGACGACCAGGTCGGCCTTGGATTCCTTTTTCGGGCCCTCGACCTCGACGCCTGCTTCGGCGAACGCGGCCTCGACCACCGGGCGCAGCCTTTCGTCGCCAAGCATCAGCCGCAGCGGCTTGGTCTCGTCGATGATCTCGCCGTCGGGACCGATCTGCGGCTCGGACCGCGCAGCCCGCTTCGCCGCACGCTTGGCCGCCTTCTCTTCGGGGGTCAGCGCGGCCTTTTCGTTTTTGCGCTTCTCGACCTTGGCAGCCTTCTTGGCGGCCTTCTTCTCGGCGCGGGCCGCCTCGTCCTCGGGCGAGGCTTCGCCCTTCTCGCCCTTGCTGCTCTTGCGCTCTTCCTTCGCGGCGCGCTTGGCGGCCTTCTTCTCGGCGCGGGCGGCTTCGTCCTTGGGGGCCTTCGCGGGCTTCTCGCCCTTGTGGCTCTTGCGCTCTTCCTTCGCGGCGCGCTTGGCAGCTTTCTTCTCGGCGCGGGCGGCTTCGTCCTTGGGGGCCTTCTTGGACTTCTCGCCCTTGTGGCTCTTGCGCTCTTCCTTCGCGGCGCGCTTGGCAGCTTTCTTCTCGGCGCGCGCGGCTTCGTCCTTGGGGGCCTTCGCTGACTTCTCGCCCTTGTGGCTCTTGCGCTCTTCCTTCGCGGCGCGCTTGGCAGCTTTCTTCTCGGCGCGCGCGGCATCCGGGCCGGCCGGAACGAGCGCCGCGGCGCCCTTGCCTGCCTTCTTCCCGGAGCTGGACGCGCCGCCCTTGGCCGGCTTGGCACTCTTGCGCTCTTCCTTGGCGGCGCGCTTGGCCGACTTCTTCTCTGCCCGCTTGGCCGCGGCCTCGGCGGCGCTCTTTTCCTTCGCAGCGCGCTTGGCGGCTTTCTTGTCGGCGCGCGAGACGTCGGCGGCGGCAGGCGCGGCGGCCGGCATGGCGACGTGAACGAGAGGAGCCGCGCTTGCGTCCTTCGACCCCGCCTTGGCCCCGCGCTTGGCGGCCTTTTTCTCGGCGCGCGCGGTCTTGTCCTTCGACGGCTTCTTGCTCTTGCGCTCCTGCTTGGCCGTGCGCTTGGCCGATTTCTTCTCGGCACGCGCAGCCTTGTCTTTCTTCGCTTTCCTGGCCTTGCGCTCCTGCTTGGCCGAGGAGGCTTTGCGCTCCTCCTTCGCCCCGCGCTTGGCGGACTTCTTCTCGACGCGCCTGGTTTCGGTCGTCTTCTTGCCGGCCTTCTTCTCTTTCTTCTCTTTCTTCTCCTGCCTGCGCTCGACCTTGGCTTCGCGCTTCCCGGTCTTGCGCTCGGCCTTGTCGTCCTCGCTGCGGAAGCTGCGGGCGATGGCTTTGGCCTGCTTCTGCAGCGTGTCCTCGACGGAATAGGAGATCGCGCTGTCTTCGGCGGAAAGAACGCCGGCGCCCGTCAGCCTTCCGAGCTCGTTCATCGCGGGCGTCGTGCGCTCGCGCATCTTGGCGTCGCCCGCGGGCTCGAGCAGGAACTTGACCGGCGCGCGGTCGCGCGTCACTTCGGCCGCCAGGCCGCGCAGATCGGCCAGGTCGGCGGGGCCGAGCGCATAGACCACGATGTCGGCCTGCTCGCGCGGCGCGCGCAGGAACTGGGCCTCGCCCTTCTTGGCGCTGGCGCGCTCGATGGTCTGCCACAGCGCCTCGCCGATCTCGGAGTCGCGCGCGCGAATGGCGATGCGCTTGGGGGCGGCAGCGGCTTCGGGCGCCGCGTCGCTCACGCTCGCATCCGGGCCGGACGTCGTCTTGTCTTCAGGCATGCAAGCGCAATCTTTTTAAGTGTTACCGGCATCCAGCCGTCTCAAACCCTCGAGCGCGCGCTGATCGCCCGGCGCGAGCTTGAGCATCGCGTTCCAATGCTTGCGCGCATCCGTCCAATCCTGGGCCTTCTCGGCGGCGCGCGCCAGCGACAGGTGGCACCATTCGCTGCCTTGCCGGGCCTCGCGCGACTCCGGATCGAGCCCCTTGAGCAGGTTCCAGGCCTCGAGCGCGTCGCGCATCTTCTGCGGCGTGTCCGCGCTCTGGGCGGCATAACGCGCGCAATCCGCCAGATTGCGCACCGCCTTGTGCGCCTTGGCCGTGACCTGGCCGAACGCGCTCCACATGCGGGCGGCCTCGAGCCAGCGGCCTTGGGATTGTGCGGCACGGGCGGCGCGCAATGCCGCGCTCTCCAGCCCGCGCGCGACCGAGGCGTCGCCCGGGTTCAGCGCGCGCAGCACGCCGTATTCCTTGACCGCTTCGGCAAGGCGGCCGGCCTTGAAGGCGAGCTTGGCGCTGCGCAGCTTGTGCTTGAAGGCGGAAGCCCGCGAGCTCTGCGTGCCGTTCAGCGTCGACCAGGCGGCGAGCGCCTCGTCGAAACGGCCCTCTTCCTCCATGCGGTAGGAGGCCATGATGGCGCCGTGGCGAGGCGACAGTTTTGCGACGACGGGGGACAGCCAGAAGCGGCCGCTGCGGATGGCGCGCAGGGGCTTGCCGGCAATGCTGACGAGCTCGTCTCGGATCATGGGGCCGCATTAATCCCGGAAAATGGACGCGCGCGCAACACTCAAAGCGAGGGGGCAAAACAGGCCGTTAACGAAGACTAAAGCAGGCGCGGCCGGCGCTCGATGAAGGCGTAATCCTCGGCATAGCGGGATTTGACGAGGTCGATCTGCGCCTGCGTCAGATCGCGCCTTGTGAGCACCTCGGGGCTCGGATTCTTGCGGCCCAGCTCGATCCAGCCGAGCCCCAGCCGCGTGCAGATCTGCTGGAACTCGTCGGCCAGGTCGGTGAGCAGGATCAAGTGGCTCATCTTCAGCCGCTTGTGCTCGTCGGTGAAGCGCAGGTGTTGGGGCTTGGCCTGCCACGAACGGCCGCACCATACGTCGAGGAAGTCGTCGAAGGAGCTGCCTTTGGTCGAGTGAATCTTGCCTTCGAACTCGTCCTTCTGGTGCGAATTGTAGAGGCTCAGGAGGTAGTCGACGGGGTCGCGCACCACGCCGAAGATATAGAGCTCCTCGTAAGGCACGTATTTCTTCACCCAGGCGTATTTGTGGCTGATCTGGGTGAGGCTGTCGTGCTTGCCGAACTTGGTCTGCGAGAAGCGCACGTCGGCCTTGGGGCCGAGCGCCGCCTCGATCGTCGACGACGCGGTCTTCAGGTTGGCGACGAAGATGAACTTGCGGTTCAGGCTGAGCAGCATGGGGCGTTGACTTATACCGGTTTCAGCGCGGCGACAATCCGGCGGCGATGGCGGCCACGCGCGCGGCCAGGATCGCCCGGAACCGCTCCATGCCATAAGCGGTCCTGATGTTGTCGCGGGCACGAGCGGCGCGGGCGAGCGCCGAATCGTAGTCGTCGTGCACGGCGCGCATCTGGGCGGCCGCCGCGTCGACGTCCGCATCGGCCCACTGCGCCCCCGGCGTCGTCCAGCGCGCGGCGCGCTCGGGCACGGGTATCAGGCGATAGGCGACGGGGAACGAGGTCTCTGCGTTGCAGAAATCCGCGTTGCCGGAATAGTCGGTGGCGATCACGGGCACGCCCAAGGCCATCGCGTCCGACATCAGATAGCCGAAGCCCTCGGAGCGGTGCAGCGAGACGATGCAGTCGGCGCCCTGCACCAGCGCGGTCATCTCCTCGCCCGTGAAGCGCTCGGTGATGAGGCGGATACGTTTGTCGGGCGCCGCGGCGGCGACCAGCTTCTCCCATTGCCGCCAAGCATTGCTCCAATGCTGCGGATTGACGTTCGAAGTCTTGACGACCAGTTCGACCTTCTCGCTGCCCGCAAACGCCTGCTGGAAGGCGCGCACCGCCGCGAGCGGGTTCTTGCGCTCGATCGAAGAGTCGAAGTCGAACACGGTGACGAAGGTGAAGCGCGGGTTTGCGCCGTTCGTCTTCGGCATCGAGAGGAACGGCTCGCGGCCGTTGAACAGCCCCTTGCCAACGACATGCGTCGGCTTGTGCGGGGCATAGATGTCGGCGACATAGCGCGTCGGCGCCCAAACCTCGTCGACCAGCGCGATGCCCAGCCGCTGCACGTCGGGCACGGTCGAGACTTCCCAGAGATAGAAGCCCGCGACATGGCAATCGTCGAGGATGCCGTCGCGATCCTTGATGAAGATGTCGGGTACGTCGTGCGCGTTGACCGCCAGCACCGCGATGGGGCGCGTCGCGAGGTTGTCGTGCCAGCGCCTGAGCTCGGCATTGAAGGCGTCGGCAGGCGCCTCGAAATCCAGGCCGGTCACCTTGTGGCCCTCGGAGCGCAGACCCTCGGCGAGCATGCCGAAATTGCGCCCGAGGCCCGTCTCCTTCGAAGCGTGACCGACGATGAGGATTTCCTGGGGCCCGCTCCCCGCACGCGCCGCCGGCCGCGGCGGCAGGGGGCCGCGGAGCGCGTCGAGCAGCGCCGCGCCGCCCAGCGCCTTCAGCACGCGCTGCGTCACCGCGCTTTCGAGCAGCGGCTCGACGAAGGGGAGGAACTGCGTGCCGCGCGTCGCGAGCTGGGTCACCAGCAGCATGGCCAGCAGGTTGCGGTCGATCAGATTGGCGACGTCGAAGCGCTCGGCCCGCGCGACCAGCTTCAGATAGCGCGTGACCTGAAAGCCGGTGAGCGGATCGCGCGCCAGCACTTCGTTGAAAAATGCGAGAAAGCCCGGGTTCAGGAGCTGCGGACCCAGCCGGCGCTCGCCGAAGAAGCCGTTCAGGTACCAGTTGTAGAACAGCCCGTAATCGCCGGGCGGCGCCAGCGTGAAGCGCGGCCGGCCCTGCATGAAGCCCCAGTTGGTGAGCAGGTCGAGCGTGCGCCCGCCTTCGATCGCCATCGCGGGCCGCGCCATGCGCTCGCGCATCACCTCGCCCACCGGCACGCTGACGGCATGGCGCGACTGCGTGGTGAAATGGAAATAGTCGAAGACGCATTCGGTGAACTGGATGTCGTTCGAGAGCGCGCCGGGCTCGAGCCCGGTGCGGCGCTCGAGGAAGAACGGGAAATAGCGGTCGCGCAGCAGCGCGTCGCGGCTGCCGTCCGGCCCCTCGGACAGGCGGCGCGCGGCCAGGATCGCGTCGACGACCTCGGTGAAATCGGGACCCGAGAAGAACTCCGCGACCGGCGGCTCCACGACATGCAGGATCAGCGCGATCAGTGCCTCGATCGCATCGGCGCGGCCGTCGAGCGTGTGGACGACATGCGCCGCGAGCCGCGACAGGCGCGACTTCTCGCGTGTGTAGAACGCGCCCGCCTCGTTCTTTCCGACCAGCTTGGGAACCAGCGTCAGCATCCGAAGGCCGGTCTCCGCATCGCCGGTCTTGGCGAAGCGCTGCGCGAGCGCGACGTATTCCTTCGCCGCGATCTCGGGCGTCAGATACAGCATGCGCTGTTCGATGGGCAGCGCATCGAGCACGCGCGCGATGCGCTGCCTCACCGTATCGGAGCGGCCGTCATACTGCTCCTGGATGCTGAGCAGCTGGTCGATGCGGCGGCGCGCGGCGAGATAGTCGACCAGCGCGATCAGCACGTCCGCGTCCCAATGGCCGAAGGCGGCCATGTCGCGCTCCACCACCAGCAGCACGCTGTCTATCATGTCCGCCGCGATCAGATGCGGCATCAAAGCCGCGCCGATGGCGTCGTCGGAGCCGGGCAGCGAGGCCAGCGTGAAGGCGAGATCGGGATCGAGTCTGCCGGCGTCCAGGTGCTCGAGCAGGAAGGCGAAATCCTTGGCCAGCGCCGCGCGGTAGGAGCCGGTGCGCAGGATGCGCGCCATCGCTTCCGCCGCCGGCTCGTAGCGCTGCTGCGCCAGCCGCGCCGAAAACAGCCGCTCCGCCGCCTGCTGCGTCGGCTTGGCGACGAAGGCCTGCTCGAGATAGGGCTCGGCCTTGGCATGGCGGCGCGCTTCGGTGAGCACGCGGCCGGCGGCGAGCTGGAAGTTGTAGTCGAACGCCCGCACCGGCGCGGCGCGCGCGAGCAGCGCCTCCGCCTCGTCGAGGCGATCGCTTTTTGCCAGAGCGCGCGCGATCTCGGTCACGACCTGCTCGTGCGTCTTGGCATCGAGCGTCACGGTGGCGCCCAGCGCCGCCACGACGTCGAAGCGCTCGGTCCGGTTGAGCTGCTGCAGGAGCTTGCCCGCGAGTCCCTTGTTTGCCGGCGCCTTTCGCGCCAGGATTTCCTTGAACTGGACCAAGGCGCCAGCGCGATCGGAATCGAAGCGCCGCACGATCTGGCGCGCCAAGGCCTCGATCTCGCCGGCCAAAATCTCGTCGCTCACAGGAACCAACCTTTGAAGAAGCCCCTGTCCGCCCCTCCGCCCCGCGTCGTGCTCTGCGTGGGGCTGAAGAGCAGCGGCTCCACCTGGCTGTATAACGTCGCCATCTCGGTCCTGAAAGAGGCTTTCAAGGGCGCCAAGATCGGCGCCTTCTATGCCGACAATTTCCGCATGTTCCCGCCGGGTTCGTGGCAGTCGCGCATGCTTGTTCTGAAGAGCCACGAGCCGTCCGAGGCGGTGCTGTTCCTGAACCGCTTCACCCGCGGCGAGATGCTGGTCAGCGTGCGCGAGCCGCGCGACTCCGTCGCCTCGCTGATGCAGCGCTTCGGCCATTCCTTCGAATCGGCGCTGCGCGACGTCACCGTCGAGAGCGAGCGGCTGGTGGCGCTCAAGCGCTCGTCGCGCAAGACGCTGACCCTGCGCTACGAGGACGGGTTCACCGACGACGAGAAGACCGTCGCGCGCGTGGCGCGGCACCTGGGTGTCACCATCGGTGCCGCGGCCGCCAGGCGCATCTTCCGCGCCCACGGCAAGGAAGCGGTGAAGCAGACGATCAAGAAGCTCCACGGCCGCAAGCGCGATCCCGATGCCTTCGACCTCACCACCCAGTGGCATCCCGGCCACGTCGGCGACGGGCGCATCGGCAAGTACAAGACCGTGCTCACCGCGGCCCAGCAGAAGCAGATCCAGGCGGCGACGAAGACCTACGCCAAGGAATTCGGCTACCTGCCGCGGAAGAAATAGCCCCAGGCCGCGAGCCACGCAGCCCCGCCCATCGCGACCGCGATGGCGATCGTATAGAGCACGTCGGCGTCGCCCGTGTAACGGAAGACGACGTAATAGGCGACGATGGCGATGACGACCGCGACGACGTGGGGCAGCGCCCAATGCGGCTTCTTCTTTTCAGGCACGGGATTGCTCATATCAGCTCCGGAACATGTTTGCGGAACGCGCCGGCACGCACATGGTTCGAGATCGCCGCGATGTCGGGCGCGAAATAGCGGTCGCGGTCGTAAGGCCCGACCAGCGCGCGGATGCCGCGCGCGGCATCCTCGAGCGGCTCGGAGCTCTTCAGCGGGTGACGGAAGTCGAGGCCCTGGGTCGCGGCGAGCAGCTCGATGGCTACGACCGTGGCGGCATTCTGCGCCATGTCGGCAAGACGCCGCGCGCCATGGGTCGCCATCGAGACGTGATCTTCCTGGTTCGCGCTGGTCGGCACGGTGTCGACGGAGGCGGGGTGGGAAAGCATGCGGTTCTCGGCCACCAGCGCGGCCGCCGTCACCTGCGCGATCATGAAGCCGGAATTGAGACCCGACTCCTTCACCAGGAAAGCCGGCAGCCCGCTCATCTTGGGATCGACCAGGATCGCGGTGCGCCGTTCGGAGATATTGCCGATCTCGCAGGTGGCCATCGCCAGTTGGTCGGCCGCGAAGGCCACCGGCTCGGCATGGAAGTTGCCGCCCGAGACCACCGAGCCGTCGTCCAGCACCAGCGGGTTGTCGGTGACGCCCGACGCTTCGATCTCGAGCGTGCGGGCCGCGGCGCGGATGACGTCGAGCGCAGCCCCCATCACCTGCGGCTGGCAGCGGAACGAGTACGGGTCCTGCACGCGGTCGTCGCTGCCCGGCGCGCGATGGGATTCGCGGATCGCGCTGCCCGCCATCAGCCCGCGCAGCCTTGCCGCGACGTCGATCTGCCCGGGCTGGCCGCGCAGAGCATGAATGCGCGCGTCGAACGGCGTGTCGGAGCCCTTGAGCGCATCCGTCGACATTGCGCCCGCGACCAGCGCAGCGGCGAAGACCTTCTCGATCTCGAACAAGCCGGCAAGGCCCAGCGCGGTCGATACCTGCGTGCCGTTGAGCAGCGCCAGGCCTTCTTTCGGACCCAGCGCGAGCGGCTTCAAGCCGGCGCGCTCGAGCGCCGCCGCCGCCGGAACGATCTCGCCGCGCACCCGCGCCTCCCCGACGCCGATCAGGACCGCGGCCATATGGGCGAGCGGCGCCAGGTCGCCAGACGCGCCGACAGAGCCTTTCGACGGGATGCAGGGATAGACCTGCGCCTCGACCAGCCGCTGCAGCGCCAGCACCGTCTCGCGCTTCACGCCCGACGCGCCGCGCGACAGCGACGCGGCCTTCAAGACCAGGATCAGCCGCACCACGTCGTCGTCGAGCAAGGGCCCGACGCCGCAGGCATGGCTGAGCACGAGGTTGCGCTGCAGCGCGTCGAGATCGCCTTTGTCGATGGACTTGTTGGCGAGCAGCCCGAAGCCGGTGTTGACGCCATAGACGGTCTCGCCCCGCGAGACGATGTCGGCGATGGCCTTGGCACCGACGTCGACATGGCCAAGCGCTGCATCCGAGATGGCGAAGGGCATCGCGGCGCCGTAAACCGCGCGCAGGGAGCCGAGTGACAGCGTCTCGTTCACGTGAGGATCCCCGGCAGGTTCAGATGATGCTCGCGCGCCGCATCCAGCGCGATGTCGTAGCCGGCATCGGCGTGGCGCATCACCCCGGTCGCCGGGTCGTTCCACAACACGCGGCCGAGCTTCTCGCGCGCCTCGGTGGTGCCGTCGGCGACGATCACCACGCCGGCATGCTGCGAATAGCCCATGCCGACGCCGCCGCCGTGATGCAGCGACACCCAGGTCGCGCCCGAGGCGGTGTTGAGCAGCGCGTTCAGCATCGGCCAGTCGGAGACAGCGTCCGAGCCGTCGCGCATGGATTCGGTCTCGCGGTTGGGGCTGGCGACCGACCCCGAGTCGAGATGATCGCGGCCGATGACGATCGGCGCCGAGACTTCGCCGCTCGCCACCATGTCGTTGAACATCTGCCCCGCGCGGTCGCGGTCGCCGAGCCCGATCCAGCAGATGCGCGCCGGCAGGCCCTGGAACGCGATGCGCTCCCTGGCCATGTCGAGCCAGCGGTGAAGGTGCTTGTTGTCGGGGAACAGGCGCTTCATCGCCGCGTCGGTCTTGTAGATGTCTTCCGGATCGCCCGAGAGCGCCGCCCAGCGGAACGGGCCGATGCCGCGGCAGAACAGCGGCCGGATATAGGCCGGCACGAAGCCCGGGAAGTCGAACGCGTTCTCCACGCCCTCGTCCTTGGCGACCTGGCGGATGTTGTTGCCGTAGTCGACGACCGGAATGCCCATCCTGGCGAAGTCGAGCATCGCGCGGACATGTTTGGCGATGGATTTGCGCGCGGCCGCGGCGACCGCGGCCGGATCGCCGACGCGCTTCTCTTCCCACTGCGCAAGCGTCCAGCCCTCTGGCAGATAGCCGTTGGCGGGATCGTGCGCGCTGGTCTGGTCGGTCACCGCGTCGGGACGGATGCCGCGGCGCACGAGCTCGGGCAGGATCTCCGCCGCGTTGCCGACGAGGCCGACCGAGACCGGCGCCTTGGCGTTCATCACCAGCGACAGCGCCTCGTCGAGATCGCTGACCCCCTTGTCGAGGTAGCGCGTCTCCAGCCGCTTCTCGATGCGCGAGGGCTGGCATTCGATGGCGAGCATCGAAGCGCCGGCCATGGTCGCGGCCAGCGGCTGCGCGCCGCCCATGCCGCCGAGCCCCGCGGTCAAGATCCATTTGCCCGAAAGGTCGCCGCCGAAATGCTGGCGCCCCATCTCGGCGAAGGTCTCGTAGGTGCCCTGAACGATGCCCTGGCTGCCGATATAGATCCACGAGCCGGCCGTCATCTGGCCGTACATCATCAAGCCCTTCTTATCGAGCTCGTTGAAATGCGCCCAATCGGCCCATTTCGGCACCAGGTTGGAATTGGCGATGAGCACGCGGGGCGCGCCCTCATGGGTGCGGAACACGCCGACGGGCTTGCCGGATTGCACCAGCAGGGTCTGATCGGCGTCGAGCTTGCGCAAGCTCTCGACGATCCGGTCGAAGGCGCTCCAGTTGCGCGCGGCCCGGCCGATGCCGCCATAGACGACGAGGTCCTGAGGCCTCTCGGCGACCTCGGGATCGAGGTTGTTCATCAGCATGCGCATCGCCGCTTCCGCACCCCAGTTGCGGCAGGTCATGTCCGGCCCGCGGGGACTGCGGACGATGCGGTCGTTCTTCATGGCGGTCATAGGGAGCGTCCCTGGAAAATGCGTGACTTGAGCAAATCTGCGCCGATCCAATAGGCGAGTTCGGCGATTTCGGAAATATCCCAGATCGCCAGATCGGCGGATTTCCCGACTTCCAGCGTGCCGGTCTCGTCCTCCAGCCCCAAGGCATAAGCTGCATGGGCCGTCATGCCCAGCAGAGCCTCCTCCGGCGTCAGGTCGAACAAGGTGCAGGCCATGTTCAGCGCCATCAGCGGCGAGGCCGCGGGCGACGTGCCCGGGTTGCAGTCGGTGGCGATGGCGACAGGTATGCCCGCCGCGCGCAAGGCCGCGACCGGCGGCTTCCTGGTCTCGCGCAGGAAATAGAACGCGATGGGCAAAAGCACGGCAACGGTGCCCGCTTTCGCCATTGCCGCGATGCCGTCTTCGCTCAGATGCTCCAAGTGATCGGCCGAAAGCGCGAGAAAGCGCGCCGCGAGCGCCGCGCCGCCCTGGTCCGTCAACTGCTCGGCATGCAGCTTGACCCGCAAGCCGTGCGCGCGCGCCGCGGCGAAGACGCGCTCGGTCTCTTCCGGCGTGAAGGCGATGGACTCGCAGAACGCGTCGACTGCGTCGGCGAGCGGCGCGAGCTTGGGGATCATCGCGTTGCAGACGAGGTCGACATAGCCTTCACGATCGTCCTTGAACTCGGGTGGCAGCGCATGCGCGCCCAGGAACGTCCGCGACACGCGTACGCCCCCAGGCACGCATTCGAGCCGCCCGGCCGCGCGCAGCATCTTCTCTTCGGTCGCGAGATCGAGGCCGTAGCCGGATTTCACCTCGACCGTCGTCACGCCCTGGCGCGCCATCGCGGCGACGCGACGCATCGCGCTTGCGACGAGCTCGTCCTCGCTGGCGGCGCGGGTCGCGCGCACGGTGGAGAGGATGCCGCCGCCGGCACGCGCGATGTCCTCGTAGGATTTCCCCTGGCGGCGCATCTCCCATTCGCCGGCGCGCTGGCCGCCGAACACCAGGTGCGTGTGGCAATCGATGAGCCCCGGCGTCACCCAGGCGCCATGCAAATGCCGGGTCTCGCGCGCGGGCTCGAGACCGTCGCGCGCGCCCACAAAGGCGATGCGTCCGTCCGCGATGCCGATGACGGCGTCGCGCAGGATGCCGTAGCCGCCCACCATGGTCGCGGCATTGCAGTCGACAAGCGCCAGATCCCACATGCATCCGAGCTTAACCTTGGACCCTGCGAAATGCGCGGGAATTTTTGTCATTTCATGCGTTGTTCTTGGGTCTAGAATGCATACGTCTGTATCAGCAAATACGTCTGTATCAGCAAAGAGGTACCGACTGATGGAATCCCCCCTGCAATTGGAAATTCACGGCATCAAGTCCACCGAGCACGTCCGCGACGTGGTGGAGAAGAACCTTTCGAAGATCGAGAAGCGTTTCGGACGCGCGACCGCCGCACGCGTCGTCGTGCGCGCGCCGAACGGCCATCACCAGAGCGGCGATCCGTTCGACGTCAGCGTGCGTATCGCGCTTCCCGCCGGACGCGAGATCAACGTCGGCCACACCCCCGACGACGAGCGCCTGACCGACCTCGACGCCGCCATCAACGACGCCTTCAAGCGCGCGCTGCGCCAGCTCGGCGACGAGAAGGACCAGATGCGCGGCCAGACCAAGCGCCACGCAGAGAAGGCTTTGGACGGCGAGGGTTTCGGCGAGCCCTGAAATGTCGATCCCGTAATGGCACCACCGCTGCGCTCCTGCGTTTGACAAATGCGGGAGCGCGGATCGGTCGCCATGCATTTGTTATCGTCGTTGCTGAAGAAGATCGTCCGCAAGGGCCACCTGATCCTGATCGACCGCAAGGGCCGCAGCCATTCGATCGGCGAGGCCGAGCGGCCGCCGGTCACCATCCGCCTTCGCGACGCCAGGACCGAGCGCGCGCTGCTGCTCAACCCGCAGCTGGCGCTGGGCGAGGCTTATATGAACGGCACGCTGACGGTCGAGGGCGGCGACATCGCCCAGGTGCTCGATCTTCTCACCGGCAATCTCGGCATGGGATTCGGCGGGGGCCATTGGCATTGGATCAACAAGGCGCGGTTGCTCATACGCAGGCTGATGCAGCGCAACACGCAGAAGCGCGCGCGCAGGAACGTCGCCCATCACTACGATCTCGAAGGCGGGCTCTACGACCTGTTCCTCGATTCCGACAAGCAGTATTCCTGCGCCTTCTTCGAGACGCCTGGCGACAGCCTGGACACCGCCCAGCTCAACAAGCGCCGCCGCATCACCGCCAAGCTCGACCTGAAGCCGAACCAGCGCGTGCTCGACATCGGCTGCGGCTGGGGCGGGCTCGGCCTGCACATCGCCAAGACCGAGAACGTCGACGTGACCGGCGTGACCTTGAGCCAGGAGCAATTGAAGATCGCGCAGGACCGCGCGCGCCGCCAGGGCCTTTCCGACCGCGTGCGCTTCCGCCTCGAGGACTACCGCAACACGCAAGGCCCGTTCGAGCGCATCGTCTCGGTCGGCATGCTCGAGCATGTGGGCGTCGCCCATTACGACGAATATTTCCGTCACGTGTCGCGCATGCTGAGCGACGACGGCGCGGCGCTGATCCACGCCATCGGGCGCAGCGACGGGCCGGGCGTGACCAATCCCTGGATCGCCAAATACATCTTCCCCGGCGGCTACACGCCGGCCTTGAGCGAGGTCATGCCGGCGATCGAGAGGAACGGCCTTATCGTCACCGACGTCGAGATCCTGCGCCTGCACTATGCGCATACGCTGGCCGAATGGCGCCGGCGCTTCATGGCCAATTGGGAGCGCGCCGAGCGGTTGCACGATGCGCGCTTCTGCCGGATGTGGGAGTTCTATCTGGCCGGTGCCGAGATGGGCTTCCGCAACCAGGGCCTGATGGTGTTCCAGATCCAGCTGGCCAAGCGCGTGGACACGCTGCCGCTGACCCGCGACTACATGATCCCTCAAGCCGAACCCGTGGCGGCGCGGCGCCAGAGCGTGATGCCCTAGCCGCCGGCGCGCGCTTCCGCCTCGCCGCTGCCCCTCTGCGCCGGCGCCCGTTTGAAATTTTATTTTTCGACCTATCTTTGAGTCTCGCGACATCTCTGTGAGAGTGACTCAAATGATCGAAATCAGGCCGTTTTCCGGGCTCGGAGGCGCCGACCATGGTTGGCTGAAGGCGCGTCACCATTTCTCCTTCGCCGAATATTACGACCCTAAGAAGATGGGCTGGGGCGCCATCAGGGTCTGGAACGACGACGAGATCGCTCCCAATACGGGCTTCCCGCCGCATCCCCATGCCGACATGGAGATCGTGACCTATGTGCGCAAAGGCGCGATCACCCATCAGGACAGCTTGGGGAACAAGGGCCGTACCGAGGCGGGCGACGTCCAGGTGATGAGCGCGGGCGCGGGCATTCGCCACGCGGAATACAACCTCGAGCCCGAGACCACGACGCTGTTCCAGATCTGGATCATGCCGACCCGGAGCGGCGGCGAGCCGTCCTGGGGCGCCAAGCCCTTCCCCAAGGCGGACCGGTCCGGCCAGTTCGTCACCCTGGCGAGCGGCTTTCCGGGCGACGACGGCGCGCTTCCCATCCGCACCGACGCGCGCGTCGTGGGCGCGACCTTGAAGGCGGGCGAGAGCGCCAGCTATCCGGCCGGCGCGACGCGACACCTCTACCTGGTGCCGGCGACGGGCGCGATCGAGGTCAACGGCGTCAAGCTGGACGCCCGCGACGGCGCGGCCATCACCGGCGAGACGGCGCTCACGATCAAGGCGCTCGAAGACAGCGAGCTGGTGCTGGTCGACGCGGCCTAGATGCCGGCGCGGTGTCATTCCCGGCGAAGAGCGCTTGCACCGCGAGCGATCTGAGGGAACGACACCTTGCCGGTTGCGTCAGAACGCAACTTGTGCCGTCGCCTATTGCGGCGTCGGGCCCTGGGTCACGCGCACGAAATCGTTCGGCCGCATCCATTTCTTGAACGCCGCCTGCACGTCGGCGGGCTTGAGATCGATGATGCGGCGCGCCGCGCGCCACGGCTCGTCGAGCGGCAGGTCGAGCTCGGCGCGGTTGATCATGCCGCGCGCGATATCGGGGATGCTGGCCTCGCTCAGCGGTATCTGGCGAAGGATCAGCATCTTCGACAACGCCAGCTCGTCGTCGGGCACCGGCGTCGTCTGCATCGCCTTGATGTCGCGCACGACGATGGCCTGGGCGCGGCCGACGTTCTGCGGGTCGGAGGCATATTGCACGTAATAGTTCCCGCGCGTGCGGCCGACCTGCAGCTGCGACCCGACCGAATAGACGAGGCCCGCATCCTTGCGCAGATCGATGCTGAGCCTGGCCGAATAGAACCCGCCGCCCAGCACCGAATTGCCGAGCTGGAGCGCGTAGAAGTCCGGATGCGCGCGGTTGAGCCAGAAGTTCTGCGCCAGCACGACGCTGTCCTGCACGCGGCTCTGGTCCGGCACGGCGATGGAGTTGGGCAGGTTGAGCGCCGCCAGGGGCAGGTCGACCTCCGGCTTGGGGCCCGTGGCCTTCCAGTCCCCGAAATATTTCTCGATCGTGCCGCGCGCCTCGGCAGGCGAGATCTTGCCGATCACCACGATGATGGTGAGGTCGGGACGGAAGACTTTCCGGTAATAGTCGAGCAGGTCCGTGCGGCCGAGGCTTCCGATCGTGTCCGGCATCGCATCGCGCAGCGACGGATCGTTCGCCGGATAGAGTCCGGTGCGGATCGAGCGCGACGCGAGATAGGACGGGCTGATGTTGCGCGAAGCGATGAGGCGCACGAGCTGGCTCTGGATCGTGCGCATCGCCTTTTCCGGCAGCGCCGGATGCAGCTGGTTGTCGGCGAGCAGCTGCACGCCGCGATCGAAATCCGGCGCCAGGACGTGCACGGCGAACTCGGTGCCCGCGCTCTCGCTCGCGCCGATGTCGTCGAGCGCCTTCTGGAAGGCGAGACGGTCGAGACTTTCGCTGCCGTAGGAGAACAGCTGGTCGAGCACCAGCGACACGCCCTCCTTGCCGGGCGGCGCCTCGGTCTCGGGGCGGTTGCGGATATGGCCGTAGACGCTGACCGTCTGGCTGACGTCCTCGGGCTGCACGATCAGGGTAATGCCGTTGGGAAGCGTGCTCACCACCGGGCTGAGGGTCGAGGGCGGCACCTCGAGACGGCCCAGCGCCGCCTGCGCCCAATCCGGCAGCTCGGTCGGCTTGCTCTCGCCGGTGCCGAACTTCTCCTGGCCGCCGAAGGTTGCCTTGGAGGCGACCGGGCTGCCGGAACCTTGCGGGATCATCACCGCCGAGACGGCATGGTCGAGGTCGAGATATTTCCGCGCCACGCGGTTGACCTCCTCGACCGTCACCTTGGAGATGCGCGCATAGTCGTCGTTGGGCGAATGCAAGCCATAGAGCGCGACCGCGTCCGACCACACCGCGGCGATGTCCTCGATGCCGTTCTTCTGGAACTCGGTGGCGCGCTGCTCCTGCAGCTTGGCCGCCTCGACGAGCTCGGCCGGCACGCCGTCCCTGGCGACACGCGCCAGGATGGCGCGCGTCTCGGCCTCGATCGCCTTGGGATCGCCGCCGGCGGGGAACGACACGGTGGCGTAGGCCAGCGAAGCCTTGGGAAGCGGATCGAGCGAGAAGTCGGCGTCCAGCGCCTTGCCCTGCGGCACCAACCCGTAGAGATCGAAGCGATGGCTGCCCAGCACGTCGGCCAGCACCTCGAGCGCCGGGAAGTCGGGGTTCTCGAGCCCCGGCCAACGCATCGCCAGCACCGACGTCGCGCCGGAGCGGTCGGTGTCGAGCGTGAAGGACGAGGCCTGCGGGCCTGCGAACTTGAAGGTCCGGCGCGCGGGAAGCTTCTTCGGCTTGATCGGCCCGAACAACGCCCTGACCTTGTCCATCGTCGCCTGTAGATCGAGATTGCCGGCGATGACCAGGATGGCGTTGTTGGGCGCGTACCACGCGTCGTAAAAGGCCTTGAGCTGGTCGGCGGTGGTGGCGTCGAAGCTCGGCCGCGTGCCGAGCGCCACGTGCTCGTACGGCGTGCCCTTGAACAGGCGGGAGCGCAGCTCCTGATAGAGGCGATAGGAGGGGCTGGAAAGGTCCTGCGCCACTTCCTGCTCGATGGCGCCGCGCTCCTTCTCCCAGTCCTCCTTGGTGTTGAGCACGCCCTGCATGCGGACCGCCTCGATGTGCAAAGCGATGTCGAGGTCCTCGGCCGGCACGGTGAAGAGATACTGGGTCAGGCTTTCGCGCGTATTGGCGTTGAAGTTGCCGCCCATGACGCTGCCGATATTGGCGAGCTGATCGGCGGTGAGTCCCGGGCTGCCGCGGAACATCATGTGCTCCTGCGCATGCGCGGTGCCGGGAAAGCCGTCCGGCGTGTCGTCGCCGCCGGCCAGATAGTTCACCGCCGTGGAGACGACCGGCGCCAGGGTGTTGCGCACCAGGATGACGCGCAAGCCGTTGGGCAGGGTCGCGCGCAGCACGCCGGGCTCGTCCGACGGTGCCGGCGGTGCCGGCGGCTTGTGCCTGGCCGCAGCCGCATGCCCATGGGCATGATGGACGGGCGCCTTGTGCGCGTCGCCGCCGGCGAACGCCAAAAGCATCGCGACGGCGAGGCAGGCGAGGCGCGATCGGCGGGCGATGTCCATCTTGCCTTCGCGAGACCCTACTGGCCCCTCAGCTCCGCGGCCAGAGCACGCTCTCCATAGACCTTGTCCAGCGCCTCTCCGATGGCGGCGGTCGAGACCACGACGGAGCGGTTCTGGGTGTCGTCGAAGCCGAAGGCACCGCCCAGGCTGTGGATGTTGCCGTCGAAGACCGCGCCGATCACCTGTGCCTTGGCGTCGATCGCCGGCGAGCCGGAATTGCCCCCGATGATGTCGTTGTCGGTGGTGAAGTCGAACACCGTGCCCGGATCGACCTTGGCCTGCGCGTTCACCCAGCGCGGCGCGAGCGCGAAGGGATCCTGCCCCGTCGCACGCTCCCACAGCCCCCTGTAATAGGTGAAGGGCGGCACGGGCGTGCCGTTCTCGCTCCAGCCCTCGACCTTGCCGTAGGTCAGGCGCAGCGAGAACGTCGCGTCGGGATAGGTGCCGGTGCCGTAGACGGCGAAGCGCGCCTTGGCGATCTTCTCCGCGGCGCGGTCGCTGGGTCCGGTGACGCGCGTCTCGTACTCCTTGCGCACGCCGCGCGAGGCGGCGTCGGTGGCGAGCACGAACTTGATCATCGGATCGTCGCTCGCCTGCACCGCCGCGAGCCCGCCGTCCCACAGCTTCTTGCGATAGTCGACGTCGGCGAGCTTGGACTTGGACAGCCGCGTGGCCAGCGTTTCCGGCGAATCCTTGCCAAGGAATATCTTGGTGCCGGCGCCGTCGGCCGTCAGATGCTCGCGCAGCTTGGTCAGCCAGAATTCGAGCACCGCGGCTTCGAGCTCGGGATAGACCGGCTCGGCATCGGTGACGCGCTTCTCGAGCAGCGCCAGCCGGCTGTCGGTGTCTTCGGGCAGGCGCTCGCCGTTGGGCTTGGCGCGCTCTTCCGCCGCGCGCACGATGGCGCGGCCGTAGCCGAACAGGCTGGAGAACAGGCCGGCGCGCGATTCCATGTAGGTATAGGGCTGATAGAGCGCGCGGCGGTCGGCCTGGACCTTCGCGGTGTCGGTCCACGGATCGCCGATCTCGGCCGAGAGCTTCTTGTCCTTCATCACCTTGGCGCGCAGGTCGGTGTCGAACCTGCGCTTGGTGGCGATCAAGGTCGGGTCGACCAGCGCCTCTTCCTGGCCGTGGAACGCCTTGTAGCTGTTCTCGACGCCGAACAGGTCCTCGTTGGCGATGCGCGCGTGCTCCGGACTCTCCTCGCCGAAGCGGATGAGGCGGCCGCGCAGCTCGGCCAGCAGCAGCAGCGTGTCGGGAAGCGCCACGTCGCGGATGGTCTCGAGCTGCTCGGCGGTCAGCAGACGCTGGGTCGAGCCCGGATTGCCGGCGATGAATACCGGCTCGCCGTCCTTCGGCGCGTCGCTGCGCCATTTCAGATAGGACGGCGTCGCGGCGGGCTTGCCGTTCTCGTAGAGCCGCACGAAGGAGCAATCGAGGTCGTAGCGCGGGAAGTTGAAGTTGTCCGGATCGCCGCCGAAGAACGCCATCTGCTGCTCGGGCGCGAAGACCAGCCGCACGTCGGAATATTTGCGGTAGGTGTAAAGCTTGTACTGGCCGCCCTGATAGAGAGTGATCACCTGGCAGCGGTTGACCGCTTCGTGGCCGGCGCAGCCTTCCTTCTCGACCGCTGCGATCTCGGCGTCGCGCGCCTTGACGAAGTCCTGGCCGGTCTTGCCTTTGGCGGCGTTGGAGACGCGATCGGTGACGTCGGAGATCGAGCTCAGGATCTCGGCCTGCATGCCGGGGCAGAGCTTCTCGTCCTCGCGCCTGGCCGCCGCGAAGCCGTCCTTCACATAGTCGACCTGGGCGGTGGAGAGGTTCTGGGCGCAGTCGCGCACGCAATGATGGTTGGTCAGCACCAGCGCGTCCTTGGTGACGATCGAGGCCGAGCAGCCCGAGGACAGCCGGACCGCGGCGCCGCGCACCGTGTCGAGCCAGGCCTGGTCGATGTCGACGCCGTACTTGGCCTTGACCTTGGCGGAGGGGAAATTGTCGAAGGTCCACATGCCTTCGTCCGCCGACGCGCCGGTGGTCCATGCCGCAGTCGACACGCAGAACGTAGCGGCGGCAAAGGCCGCGATCAGATAGCTCTTCACGAAGTCCCCTTTGAGCGTTCCCGGCGTCCGGCGGCGGCCGGCCCGGAGTTATTGTTGGGGGGCATTTAAGACCCTAAGCCCGCCGATTCCAACGGCTGTCAGTGGAAATCACGCGATTTTGGGACCACGCGGACGTTGCGGGGATGGTGGTGGCGCGCGGCCCCCTGGGAGCGGAAAGACGGCGCGTCGCCCCTCGTTTGGTCTTCGCTATCCTCGGACAGACGCTCCAATTCCGCCGTCCGGTCGACGATCCGCTCTGCGACGAGATGCACCACCCCTTCCGGGCTCTTCTGCACCTTGCCTTCGACCAGGAGCAGCCGCCCGCCCATGATCTCGCGCCGGAACGGTTCGACCAGGCGGGGCCAGACCACGACGTTGCAGATCGCGGTCTCGTCGCTCAGCGTGATGAAGACGACGCCGGCGTCGCCGGGCATCTGGCGCGTCAGCACGATGCCGGCGCAGGCGGCCGTGTCGCCGTCGCTGCAGGTGGCGCCCTCGCCGTCGCGGTCGCCGCCGATCTCCAGACAGCTCTTCACGCCCTCGGCGCGGAACATCTCGCGCAGGAAGGCCATCAGATGCGCGCGCAGCGACAGGCGCAGCATGCGGTAATCGGCGAGCACGTGCTCGCTCAAGGGCATGACGGGGAGCGGGGCGATGTCCTCTTCCGGCTGCTCCTCGACGAAATGATGGGCGAAGAGCGGCAGCGCGTCGTCGTCGGCGAGGCGGCGGATGTCCCACAGCGTCTCGCGGCGGTCGGTGCTCTGCGACTGGAAGCAGTCGGCCTCGGCCAGGATGATCAGCGCGCGCTTGGGCAGCCGCGCGCGCCGCGCCACGTCGCCGACGCTGCCGTAGCGGTTGCCCCGCGCCTTCACCAGCACCTCCGCCCACTTCTCTTGAAATCCGTCGACCTGGCGCAGGCCCAGGCGCAGCGCGAGCCCGCCCGCGCCGTCGCTCTCCAGCGTGTTGTCCCAGTCGCTGAAGTTCACGTCGACATGGCGCACCTCGACGCCGTGCTCGCGCGCGTCGCGCACGATCTCGGCCGGCGCATAGAAGCCCATCGGCTGCGAGTTGAGCAGCGCGCAGGCGAACGCCGCCGGATGGAAACATTTGATATAGGCCGAGACATAGACGAGCAGCGCGAAGCTCGCCGCGTGGCTTTCGGGAAAGCCATAGGAGCCGAAGCCTTCGATCTGCTTGAAGCAGCGTTCGGCGAAGTCGCGCTCATAGCCGCGCTCGACCATGCGGCCGACGAACTTTTCCTTGAAGGTGTCGATGGTGCCGAGATTGCGGAACGTCGCCATGGCGCGTCTGAGGCCGTTGGCCTCTGGCGGGGTGAACCTGGCCGCGACCATGGCGAGCTTCATCGCCTGCTCCTGGAACAGCGGCACGCCCAAGGTCTTTCCCAGCACCGACACGAGCTCGTCCGGCTTGCCGTGCTCCGGCGCGGGCGAGGGATACACCACGTCTTCGAGCCCCGCGCGGCGGCGCAGATAAGGGTGCACCATGCCGCCCTGGATCGGGCCGGGGCGCACGATCGCGACCTCGATGACCAGATGATAGAATTCCCGCGGCTTGAGGCGCGGCAGCATGCTCATCTGCGCGCGGCTCTCGACCTGGAACACGCCGACGGCGTCGGCCTTGCACAGCATGTCGTAGACCCGTTCGTCCTCCTGCGGCACGTTCGCGAGGTCGAAGGCGCGGCCCTCGTGCTTCTTGATCAGGTCGAAGGCCTTGCGCACGCAGGTGAGCATCCCCAAGCCCAGCACGTCGACCTTCATCATCCTGACCGCGTCGATGTCGTCCTTGTCCCATTCGATGAAGTGGCGGTCCTCCATCGTCGCCGGGCTGATGGGCACGCATTCGTCGAGCCGGTCGTTGGTCAGCACGAAGCCGCCGACGTGCTGCGACAGATGCCGCGGGAAGCCGATCAGCTCGTTGGCGATCAGGACCGTGCGGGCGACGAGGCTGTTGAACGGGTCCTTGCCGCCCTGGCGCACCTGGGCCTCGCTCAAGCGGCTCCCCCAGCTTCCCCACACGCCGCTGGCCAGATCGGCGCCGACGTCCTCGCTGAGGCCGAAGACCTTGGCGACCTCGCGGATGGCGCTGCGCGGGCGGTAATGGATCACGGTCGCGGCCAGCGCCGCGCGGTGATGGCCGTAGCGGCGATAGATGTACTGGATCACCTCCTCGCGCCGCTCGTGCTCGAAATCGACGTCGATGTCGGGCGGCTCCTTGCGCTCCTCGCTGACGAAGCGCTCGAACAGCAGGTCCATCTGCACCGGATCGATGGAGGTGATGCCCAGCATGTAGCACACCGCCGAGTTCGCGGCCGAGCCGCGCCCCTGGCAGAGGATCGGCGGCTTGTCGTCCTGTCCCTGCCGCGCAAAATGCACGATGTCGTGCACGGTCAGGAAATACTGCGCGATCTCCATCTTCTCGATCAGCGCGAGCTCTTTCTTCAGGATCGCATCGACGTTCTCGGGGATGATGCCGTTGTAGCGCGCCGCCGCGCCCGCCCAGGCGAGGTCCTCCAGATGGCGCTGCGGCGTCTTGCCCGGCGGCACGGGCTCGTCGGGGTAGTTGTACTTGAGCTGCGACAGCGAGAACGAGATGCGTTCGGCAAGGCGCACGGTTTCAGCGATCGCCTCCGGCGCGGCTTCGAACAGCGCGGCCATGTCGGACGCGTGCTTCAGGTACCGCTCGCCATTGGCTTCGAGCCGCCGGCCCGCCTCGTTCAAGGTGACGCCCTCGCGGATGCAGGTGACGACGTCCTGCAGCGCGCGCCGCCCGGGTTCGTGATAGAGCACGTCGTTGGTGGCGATGAGCGGCACGCCGGCGCGCGCGGCCACCGCGCGCCAGACTTGCAGCCGCCGCGCGTCGTCGCCCATCAAGGGCTGCACCGCGCCCAGCCAGGTGCGCTCGCGCGGCAACTGCGCGATCAGCGCGACGACGTCGTCGGGCGCGGCGCGAACCTGCGCCTCGTATTTCTCTTTAGGAATGGGATCGGGCGAGAGCGGATCGTTCCACACCTTCTCCTGCAGCCCGATGCTCGTCGCCATGCGGCGCGGATGCGGCGGCAGCACGACCAGAAGCAGGCCCTCCTGCCACCTGAGAAGATCGCTCAAGGTGAGCAGGCATTCGCCCTTGGGCGCGCGCAGCTTGCCATCGCTGAGCAAGCGGCACAGCCGGCCGTAAGCGTCGCGGTCTACCGGATAGGCCAGGATGTCCGGCGTCCCGTCGACGAAGGCCAGCCGGCAGCCGATCAGCAGTTTCGGCAGCGCGCCCGCCGCCACCTGCTCCTTCAGCTCCTCATGCGCGCTATAGGCGCGCACGACGCCGGCCAGCGTGTTGCGGTCGGCGATGCCGATGGCGGCATAGCCGAGTCCGGCCGCCTGCGCGACCATCTCGCGCGGATGCGATGCGCCGCGCAGGAACGAGAAGTTGGTGGTGACGGCGAGTTCGGCGAAGGCGGTCATGGACAAGACGCCGAGCAGCGCGATGCGCTTTCGCGCATGGCCGACGATCTTGATGTCGATGAAGACATTCGCCGCTTGGAAACTTTCGACCGAGACCGGCTCGGCGTTCCCCTGGACGACGTGATGGCATGGGTGCGCAGTTGGGGAACGGCGAACGAGCTGCCGCCGCCGGTTCCACGCAAAATTTGAATTTCCGGTGCCGTGCGCGAAAGCGTCACCTGGATGGCCCGCATCCGCGGACCATGACAACAGGGGCTCACGCGAACGCTCCGTGTACGCACCATTGCGCGGTCAGCGTGTCGCGGAACAGCCAGAGCCTGCGCCCCGTCTCGTCCTCGACGCGGAAATAGTCGCGGGCGGGGACGGCGTCCTGGTGACGCCACCATTCCATGGCGATGCGCTCGGGGCCTTCGGCGCGGGTCAGCACGCGCTGGGCGCCGCGCCAGCGCATGTGGAAGGCATGGCTTCCCGGCACCGCGCGCAACAGGCTGGCGGGTTCCGGCCTCGCGAACAGGCGCACGGGGCGGCGCGGCGGCTCGCCCGTCCCGCGCACGCGCTCCCACGCAGACTTGAAATCGCCCGCGCGCTGCGCGGGAAGCGCGGTCCAGGCGGCTTCGGGGACATGGGTGTCGCACGGCACGAAAGCGAGCACGCGTTCGGCCCCGAAGCGCGCGGCGAGGCGGTCGACGAGGAAGCGGACCTCGCGCCTGGCATGGGCATCGCTGTCGAAGTCGCACGCCTGCGCTTCCGCGCGCTCGGCACGGTCGGCGCTCAGGCGGATCAGATCGAAGCCGAAGCCCGGATCGAGCGGATCGACGAGCGCGTCGAGCTTCTCGCGGAACAGCCGCTCGACGACTTGTGCGTCGCGCACCGGCGTGCCGGTCTCGACCGCGATGCGGCGCAAGGTTCCGTCGGCGCGGAAGAAGCTCGCCTCCAGGCGCCGCGCGCCTTCGCCCCGGCTTTCGAGCACCTCGCCGAGCGAGCCCGCGAGCCCGACCAGGGTCGCGCGGATCGTCTCTTCGGTCGCGACCGGCTCGGCGAAGGCGCGCTCGACGCGATAGTCGGGCAGCGGCTGGCGCGGCGAGATCGGGCTTTCCGCGCGGGCGAAGGCCGTGTCGATGAGATAGACGAGGCGCGCGCCGAACCGCGCGGTCAGCTCGCGCCGGTCGCGCGACGCGGCCTGGCCGATGGTCTTGAGGCCCGCGCGGCGGAAGGCATGGGTGGTGACGGGATCGAGGTTGAGCGCGTCGATGGGAAGCTTCGCGATCGCCTCGCCGTCGGCGCCGGGGGCCGCGACCGTGCCGCTTCGCATCCGCGCCAGCGCCATCGCGGCCAAAGGCGTCGCCGCCAGCGCGCCCCGCACCGCGAATCCCTGCGCGCCGAGATCGCTCAAGATTCGTTTCAGCATCGCCTGCTCGGAGCCGAAAAGATGCACGGCCCCCGTCACGTCGAGCAGAAGGCCGCGCGGCGGCTCGAGCGCGACGAACGGCGTGTAGCGGTCGCACCAGTCGGCGATGCGGCCCAAGAGCTTCAGGTCGGCATCCGGGTTGGCGCCCACCACCTTGAGCGCGGGCAGCATGGCGCGCGCATTGGCGAGCGGCTGGCCGACCTTGATCCCCTGCGCCGAGGCCTTGCGGTCCAGCGCGGCGACGACCAGCGCGCCCTTCTCCTTGGCGGCGACGACGAGGGGAAGAGGGGCGAGCGGCGGCGCGTCAGGCGGCGGTTCGGCGATTTTGCGCCAGCGCCGCTGCAGCCGGTCGGTCGCAAGGCGCGGGAACCACAGCGCCACGATCCGTTTCCGCTGCGCGGCCTGGTGCTTCGCGGAAGATTCCATCGTCACAACTCCACTCCATGACCCAACGTCCCGTGCCGCCCTGGCGGTTGCGCACGAGCTCAGCTTCGAAAACCGGTTGGCCCCAGTTCTCTTCGTTTTCGGGAGAGGCCTGCGCCTTCACGACCCAGCGCGTCTCGGCGCTGCTGGCATCGGGCTCGGCGCCGAAGCGCAGCAGGAGCGCGGTCACGCCGTTCTCCGCGCACGCCAGAGTGAGACGCCGGCTGGCGGTGAGGTCGAGGACCTTGGCCGTGCCCGCGAGCTCGACCACCACCGCGCCCAGCGCGGCACAGGAGAGCGCATCCGACGCCGCGCGCAACGCGTCCTCGGGCTTGGCCACGCGCAGCAGCAGCACGCGCGACGGATCGATGCCGAGGTCGAGCAATCCGCTCGCGGCGATCTCGCCGAACTCGAGCGCGGAATAATCCTGGCGGATCCAGAGCACGGTCTTGGCCGAAGCGGCGCGCCAGGCGAGCGCGGCCGCGAAACCCGTCGCCGCGGTCTCGTGCCCGCGGCGGGCGAAGACCTCGTGCAAGGCGCCGCGCTTGAGCCCGCCGCCCAAGGCGCCGTCGGCGACGCCGAGCGTTACGCGGGCGCACTTATCGCCAAGCGGTTTGGCGAGCTTGGCACGGAGCCTGGCGAGGGTTTCGCTCTGCATGGCTCATGCGGCGCGCGCCGCCTCCACGCGTTGCAGGCAGAGCCCCGAAAGCACGCAGCGCCGGCAATCGGCATGCGGCTGGGTGCAGACGCGCTGGCCGAGCCGCTTCAAGTGCCAGTGGAGCTCGTAGAAGTCGTCGGCATCGAAACCCTCTGCCGCCGCCATCACCGCGTCATAGGCCTGTTCCGTCGTGGCGCCCATGCGCACGAAGCCGAAGCGCTCGAGCACGCGCAGGATGTGCGTCTCGACCACGAAAGCGGGCTTCCTCAAGGTGCTGAAGTTCAAGGTCGCCGCGGCGATCTTGCGTCCCACCCCGTGCAGGGTCTCGAGCCAGCGCAAGGCATGCTGTACGGAAAGACCTTCGAGGAAATTCAAATTCAATTCGCCCGCCCGCGCCCGGATGGTGCGCAGGGCCTCCTTCAGCTCCGGCGCCTTCTTTTCGGGATGGGTGACGCCGACGAGCAGCGCCTCGATCTCGGCCACCGGGGCATCGGCCAGGGCGTCCCAGGTCTCGAACCGCCGGGTGAGCCGCCAGAAAGCCTCCCACGAATCGCGGTCGTGGGTGCGGCTGGCGATGAAGCTGCGGACGAACTGGCTGACCGGGTCCAGCCGCCGCGCGTCGCGGATGCGCCCGCCCATCGCCTGGAGACGGTCCTGCAGTGCCTTGAGGTCGCCCGTGGGGCCGGAGAAAAGGTTCGCTTGCATGGCCACAGTTGAGAACAAAAGCGGAACATCTGTCAAGAGCAAAGACAAGAGGGGGCCGAAAAAGGCTAGGATCGGGCGAATTCCGGGACCGGACACGATGCGCGACCTGACCAAGTTCCATATCGGCGGCGCCTGGGTGGCCCCGCTCTCGCCCAGGCCGTTCGAGGTCGTCGACCCGGCGACCGAGGACCCCTTCGCGCGCATCTCGCTGGGCGCGGAAGGCGACGTCGACCGCGCGGTGGCCGCCGCCCGCAAGGCCTTCGAGACCTGGGGCACCGCCTCGCGCGACGAGCGCCTGGCGCTGATGAACCGGATCAGGGACGAATACGCCCGGCGCTATGACGACCTCGTCGACGCGGTGACGTCGGAGATGGGCGCGCCGACGGCGCTGTCGCGCGAGGCCCAGGTCGCGGCGGGCGCGCAGCACCTGGACGAGACCATCCGTGTGCTGAGCGAATTCGCATTCGAGGAGCAGAACGGACGCATCACCCTGGTCCATGAGCCGATCGGCGTGTGCGGGCTGATCACGCCGTGGAACTGGCCGCTGAACCAGATCGCGCTGAAGGTGTTCCCGGCGATCGCGGCGGGCTGCACGGTGGTGCTGAAGCCGAGCGAGCTTGCGCCGGTGAGCGGCATGATCGTCGCAGAGATCATCGATGCCGCGAAGGCGCCGGCGGGCGTGTTCAATCTGGTGAACGGCGACGGCCCGACCGTCGGCCAGGCGCTGGCCAAGCATCCCGACATCGACATGGTCTCGTTCACCGGCTCGACGCGCGGCGGCGTCGCGGTGACCAAGGCCGCCGCCGACACGGTGAAGCGCGTGACGCTGGAGCTGGGCGGCAAGTCGGCGAACGTCATCCTGGACGATGCCGATCTTGCCGCGGCGGTCGAGCGCGGCGTGCTGAACTGCTTCGGCAACACGGGACAGTCCTGCAACGCGCCGACGCGCATGCTGGTGCCGCGCAGGAAGCACGACGAGGCGATCGCCGCGGCACGTGCCGCCGCCGAGAGCGTCGTAGTAGGCCCTCCGCGCGCCGACGACACGACGATGGGTCCCCTTGCCCATCGCGCGCAGTTCGACAAGGTGCGCCGCATGATCCGCCAAGGCATCGAGGACGGCGCCACGCTGGTCGCGGGCGGCGCGGAGCCGGCGCGCGACAAAGGCTATTTCGTGCAGCCCACGGTCTTTGCCGGCGTCACCAACGACATGACCATCGCGCGCGAGGAGATCTTCGGGCCCGTGCTGTGCATCCTTCCTTACGACGGCGAGGACGACGCGGTGCGCATCGCCAACGACACGCCTTATGGCTTGGCGGCATACGTCGAATCCGGCGACGAGGCGCATGCGAAGAAGGTCGCGAGCCGGCTGCGCGCGGGCAACGTGCATATCAACGGCGCCTCGGAAGACCCGGCCGCGCCCTTCGGCGGCTATAAGCGCTCCGGCAACGGCCGCGAGGCCGGCGCGTTCGGTTTCAAAGAGTACCTGGAAGTGAAAGCCATCCTGACATGAAGCTCAAAGACGAATCCCTCCTGCGCCAGCTCTGCTATGTCGACGGCCAGTGGAAAGCCGCCGACAGCGGCGCCACCATCGACGTCACCAACCCCGCGACGGACGAAAAGCTCGGCACGGTGCCGAACGTCAAAGGCGCCGAGACGCGCGCGGCCATCGCCGCCGCCAAGCGCGCCTTCCCCGCCTGGGCCGCGAAGACGGCGGGCGAGCGCGCGAGCATCCTGCGCCGCTGGAACGATCTGATGCTGGCCAACGCCGACGACCTGGCGCTGATCATGACGCTCGAGCAGGGTAAGCCGCTGGCCGAGTCCAAGGGCGAGGTCGCCTATAGCGCCTCGTTCATCGAATGGTTCGCCGAGGAAGGAAAGCGCATCTATGGCGACGTGATCCCGAGCCACGCCGCGGACAAGCGCATCGTCGTTCTGAAGCAGCCCGTGGGCGTGGTCTGCGCCATCACGCCGTGGAATTTCCCGAGCGCGATGATCGGGCGCAAGGCCGGGCCGGCGCTGGCCGCCGGCTGCACCTTCGTCTGCAAGCCCGCGACGCAGACGCCGTTCTCGGCGCTGGCGCTCGGCGAGCTCGCTCAGCGCGCCGGCATCCCGCCCGGCGTGTTCAACGTGCTGACCGGCTCGGCGCGCGAGATCGGCCAAGAGATGACCTCGAGCCCCGACGTCGCCAAGCTCACCTTCACCGGCTCGACCGAGATCGGCCGCATGCTGCTCGCGCAATGCTCAGCCACGATCAAGAAGGTATCGATGGAACTGGGCGGCAACGCGCCGTTCATCGTCTTCGACGACGCCGACCTGGACGCCGCGGTCGAGGGCGCCATCGCGTCCAAATACCGCAACACCGGGCAGACCTGCGTCTGCGCCAACCGGCTCTATGTGCAGGCCGGCGTCCATGACGCGTTCCTGGAGAAGCTGAAGGCGGCGGTCGCCAAGCTGAAGGTCGGCCCCGGCATCGAGCCCGGCGTGACGCAAGGCCCGCTGATCGACCGGCACGCGGTCGCCAAGATGGAAGAGCACATCGCCGATGCTTTGGCCAAAGGCGCGCGTCTGGTCGCGGGCGGCCGTCCGCATGCGCTCGGCCACACCTTCTTCCAGCCCACCATCATCGCCGATGCGACCCAGGACATGCTGATCGCCAAGGAAGAGACCTTCGGTCCGCTGGCGCCGGTCATCAGGTTCGAGACCGACGACGACGCCATCCGCATGGGCAACGACACCGAGTTCGGACTCGCGGCCTATTTCTATTCGCAGAACTTGAAACGCGTGTGGCGCGTGGCCGAGGCGATCGAGGCCGGCATCGTCGGCATCAACACCGGATTGATCTCGACCGCGGTCGCGCCCTTCGGCGGCGTCAAGCAGTCGGGGCTCGGCCGCGAAGGCTCGAAATACGGCATCGACGATTATCTGGAGATCAAATACCTCTGCATGGGTGGGCTATGAGCAAACGGGGGGACAAGGGTCTCGGCATGGACCGGCCGATCGCGCGCCGGGATTTCCTGCAAGGCGCCGCGGTGAGCCTGACCGCGCTCGGCACCACGACGGGTGCGAGCGCCATTGAGGCGAACGCCACGGCGGCCGAGCCGCAAAACGCGCCCGGCTATTATCCGCCCACCCGGATGGGTATGCGCGGCAGCCATCCCGGCGCCTTCGAGGCGGCACATGAGGTGCGCGACGGCGCGTTCTGGGACAAGGCCCATGCGCTGGAAGACACGCACGAGACTTACGACCTCGTGATCGTGGGCGGCGGCATCAGCGGGCTTTCGGCGGCGCACTTCTATCGCGCGGCCAAGCCGAAGGCGCGCATCCTGATCCTGGAGAACCATGACGACTTCGGCGGCCACGCCAAGCGCAACGAGTTCCATGTGAACGGCCGCCTGGAGCTGATCAACGGCGGCACCTTGGAGATCGACAGCCCGACGCCCTATTCCAAAGTCGCGGGCGGGCTGCTCGCGACGCTGGGCATCGACCCCGTCAAGCTGTCGAAGGAATGCGACCATCCCGAAACCTATGAAAAGCACGGGTTGTCGCTCGGCGTGTTCTTCGACAAGGAAACCTTCGGCAAGGACCAGCTGGTCGCAACGGGCGCGAAGGGCCGGCGCTTCGAGGCGGCGCAGATGAAAACCTTCCTGCCCCGGACTCCGCTATCGCCGAAGGTGCGCGCCGACATCCTGCGCATCGAGGCGGGGACCGAGGACTACTATCCCGGCCTCACTTCTGCGCAGAAGAAGGACAAGCTCTCCCTCATCACCTATCAGGACTATCTGCTCAATGTGGTGAAGGCCGATCCGGGCGTGCTGTGGTTCTACCGCCATCACACCGATGAGGAATGGGCCTGCGGCATCGACGCGGTGTCGGCGCTGGATTGCTGGGGCTTCGGCCTGCCGGGGTTCGACGGGCTGAAGCTCGCGCCCGGCGGCACCGACCGCATGGGCGCGACGCCGAAGGGCTATTCGACGACTGGCGGCTCGGACACGTTCCACTTCCCGGACGGCAATGCGTCGATCGCGCGGCTCTTGGTGCGCAACCTGGTGCCCGAGGCGCTGCCCGGCCGCGACGCGCACGATATCGTGCTCGCCCAGTGCGACTACGCCAGGCTCGACAGGCCGGGCAACCCGGTGCGCATCCGGCTGAACAGCCTGGTCGTGCGCGCGCGCAACGTGAAGGACGGCGTCGAGATCGCCTATACGCGCGCCTCGGGCGGGGGCGCGGTCAAGCGCGTGCGCGCGAAGCATTGCGTGCTGGCGAGCTGGAACATGATGATCCCCTATCTGTGCCCGGAGATGCCGGAAGCGCAGAAGGAGGCGCTGCACGAGATCGTCAAGGCGCCGCTGATCTATTGCAACGTCGCGATCCGCAACTGGCGGAGCTTCGTGAAGCTGAAAGTGGACCGCGTCTATTGTCCCGGCATGTATTGGGTGGATTTCGGGCTCAACGCGCCGGTCGACATCGGCGGCTACAAGTCCCCGCGCTCGCCCGACGAGCCGATGCTGCTCAGGCTGGTGCGCACGCCGTCGAAAGCCGGCCTCGACGAATACGGCCAGAACCGCGCCGGCCGCGCCGAGCTTCTCAGCACCTCCTTTGAAACTTTCGAGCGCAACATCCGCGACCAGCTCGGGCGTTGCCTGGCCGGCGGCGGCTTCGATCCGGCGCGCGACATCGAGGGCATCGCGGTCAACCGCTGGCCGCACGGCTATGCGCCCGAATACAGCTATCTGTTCGACCGCGACAAGCCGCTCGACCGGCAGCCCTATCTGATCGGCCGCAAGAGGTTCGGCAACATCGCGATCGCCAACTCGGACTCCGGCTTCGCCGCCTATACCGACTGCGCCATCGACCAGGCGCATAGGGCGGTGGGCGAGCTGATCGGGTAAGCGCGCCGCTGTCATGGCCCGCGAATGCGGTCCACCCAGGTGAAGCGGCGCCACGCCGGCTAACCTGGATGGCCCGGTCAAGCCGGGCCATGACAGTTTGCCTCAATACCTGTACGTCGCCGTCAGCCCGAACGTCCTGGGTCTCAGCGTCGAGGCCTCGAACAGCAGCGTGTCGCTGTCCTGGTGGTTCAGGTCGAGCTGCGGGTTGGCGTTCAGCACGTTGTCCATGAACAGCGCGAACTGGATGTCGTGCACGGTGACGCCGCCGCGCAGCGAGAGCGTGCTGATCTGGGGCTCGGGCTCGAGATACTTGTCGAACAAGGTCGTGCCGTCGTTGGCGCTGCTCGGTCCGTGGCGCTCGGGCGTGAGCCCGGTCTCGCGGCTTTCGAACTCGTAGTCGACGCGGAAGAACGCGTCGTGGCCCCAGATCTTGTCGGCATACTGGCCGCCGAGCGAGAAGGTCCAGGGCGAGCCGGGCAGCTTGTCGCCCGGGAAGGCGAGGACCAGGCCGGCCGACGAGCTGGTGCTGGTGTAATGCGCGTCGGTATAGCCGAGGCTGAAATCGACATCGAGATTGTCGAGCACCAGCCACTCGCCTTCCAGGTCGAAGCCCTTGCTCTCGGCGGCGCCCTGGTTGGTGGTGTAGCGGAAGCCGCAGGACGGAAGCGCGACCACCTGCTGGATGTTGTTCCATTTGAGATAATAGACGCTGCCCGAGGCCTGCAGCCGCCCGCCGAAGAACTTGTTCTTGGCGCCGGCTTCGTAGCTCGTCACCGTGTCGGAATCGTAGGAGGTCGGCTCCTCGGTGATCTCCGAGCAGGCCTCGACCGGGAACAGCGGATTGGCGCCGCCGATGCGGTAGCCCTTGGCCGCGGTCGCATAGACCATCGCGTCGTCGTCGATCTGCCAGGAGATGCTGGCCATCGGCGTGAACGGCTTCTCGTCCTTCGAGCCCGGCTCGCCGGTCAGGAAGCCGAAATTCTGCGGCCCGTCGGAGAAGTTGTTGAAGTCGAAATGGGTCTGCGCCCAGCGCGCGCCGACCTGGAGCTTGACCGAGGGGATGATCGCATAGGTCGCATTGGCGAAGACCGCGGTCTGATGCTCGTGGCCGCGGGTGTGGTTGATGTAGTCGTCGCCGTTGGGCAGGAGCTCCTCGGTCCAGGCCTTGAGCATGTCCTCGCCCCAGAGATATTGCGTGAGCGCGGGCAGCTGCGGGTCGTTGATCTCTTCGATGCTCAGCTGGCTCTGGTTGGAATAGAACACGCCGACGATCCAGGTCAGCCGCGCGTCGGGATCGATCGACTGGAAGCGCACTTCCTGGGTGAAGTTGTCCTGGGTGTTGGTGACGTAGTTGTTCGACTCGTAATGCCCGAAGCCCGGCAGGTTGAACCCGGTCGGCGTCAGAAGCGGATAGAGCTCGGACTTGAACTTGCAGATCGGCTCGGCGGCGACGCAGCCGCGGCCGAAGGGATCGCGCGGGCCGCCCGGCTGGTCGGGATTCAATATCCCCTGGAAATAGGAAAGATTGTAGAGCGTGCCCGAATAGTCGTGCACCAGCTCGCTGCGGCTGAAGTAGGAGGTGTTCGAGATCATCTCGACATTGCCCAAGACCCAGTCGCCCTTGAGCGCCGCGAGCGTGAAGTGGTCGCGGTCGCCCATGTTCTCGGGCGTCGCGGTCCTGTAGTCGCCCTTGTCGGGATTGGAGATGCCGACCCAGTAGTCGTCGATGTTGTTCTGGTCGCGGTTCTGGTAGAACACGCTCGGCGTCAGCGACAGCGTCGGCATCGGCTTCCACGTCACCGCGGCGCGCACCACATAGGTGTCGACGTCGTTGGTGTTGGACTGCAGCACGTGGCTCGGGTCCATGTAGTCGACCTTGTCGATCCAGCCGCCGTCATGCCGTCCCCAGCCGCTGATGCGGAAGCCCAGCTTGTCGTCGATGATGCCGCCGCCGACCGCCGCGCCCAGCTCGTAGCTCGGCGCGCCGTCCTCAGTGCTCGCGACTTCCGATTTCACATAGGCGCTGTAGTCCGAGAGGCTGGGCTGCGGCGTGATGTAGCGCACCGTGCCGCCTTCCGAGCCCGCGCCGAACAGCGTTCCTTGCGGCCCGCGCAGCACCTCGACGCGCTCGAGGTCGAACACCGCCGGCAAGGTGTTGTCCGAGCCGAAGCCCAGGGTGCGCAGCTGGATGGGCGTGTCGTCGATATAGATGCCGGTGGTGGCGTCGCCCGCGGCCGAGTTCACGCCGCGGATCGAGATGCTCTTGCTGGTCTCGTCGAAATTCACGCCCGGCGTGAAAGCGACGAGGTCGGCGATGGATTTGGCGTCGAGCTGGTCCATGCGCTCGTTGGTGAAGGCGCTGACGCTTTCCGGCACCTTGGTGATGGCCTCGGCGCGGCGCGTCGCGGTGATGACGACGGTCTCGATGGCGCCGCCGCTGCTGCCGGTGCCGCCCTGGTCGCTCGCGGGCTGTTCCTGCGCTGCGGCAGGCAGGGCGAGCGCCAACGCGATCGCGGACATCGCCAGAGTGCGGGCCATCGTCAAATCCCCCGAAAGAATGGCCCGAATCTAGCAACCTTGGGCGGTTTCGAACAGGGCCGCGCACGTGCCGTCATGCCGCCGCGGCAGGACAGTCGCGACAGATCGCCAACAATTTCCGTTTTCCAACCGAGCGGGGCGCCGCTACCATCCCGCGCTTTCCGTACCGGGGGATGAGTCCATGAACCGCCTGCTCGCCTTGATCGCCGCGTCTCTGGTCGCCGCCGGCACGGGTGCCGCCTTGTCCGCCGGCGCGGACGGCATGGACCCGTCGCTCGAACAGCGCTTCGACGCCGGCATCAGCTCGAGCGAGATGTCGGACTGGATGAAGATCATGGCGTCGGAGCCCAACCATGTGAGCTCGCCGCACGACAAGGCGAACGCCGAGTGGGAGCTCAAGAAGTTCAAGGAGTTCGGCTGGGACGCGCATATCGAGGAGTTCCAGGTCCTCTACCCCACGCCCCTGGCCGAGACCGTCGAGCTGTTGGGCGGCAAGAAACCGTTCAAGGCGACGCTGCAGGAGAAGCCCATCAAAGGCGACACCAGCGCCACCGCGAAGGACAAGCCGCTTCCCGCCTATCTCGAATATCAAGGCGATGGCGACGTCACCGCGCCGCTGGTCTACGTCAATTACGGCATGCAGGACGACTACAAGGCGCTGCAGCGCATGGGCGTCGACGTCAAGGGCAAGATCGTCATCGCGCGCTACGGCGCGGGCTGGCGCGGATTGAAGCCGCGCCTCGCCGCCGACCACGGCGCGGTCGGCTGCATCATCTATTCCGATCCGGCCGACGACGGCTACGGCCACGACGCGACCTATCCGCAAGGCCCGGAGCGCCCGCCCCAGGGCTTCCAGCGCGGCTCGGTCGTCGACATGACGCTCTATGCCGGCGATCCGTTGACGCCGGGCGTCGGCGCCACCAAGGACGCCAAGCGCCTGACGCGCGAAGAGTCGCCCGTGGTGCTGAAGATCCCCGCGCTGCCCATCGGCTATGGCGACGCCAAGGTGCTGCTCGCGGCGCTGGGCGGCCAGGTCGTGCCGGAAAGCTGGCGTGGACAATTGCCGATCACCTATCGCGTCGGCCCGTCGGCGCCGAAGGTCCACCTGATGGTCAAGTCGGAATGGAGCCTGAAGACGATCTATGACGTCGTCGCGGTGATGAAGGGCTCGGAGCTGCCCGACGAATGGGTGCTGCGCGGCAACCATCACGATGGCTGGGTCGAGGGCGCGGCCGATCCACTGTCGGGCCAGGTGGCGCTTCTGGAGGAAGCCAAGATGCTGGGCGAGCTCGCCAAGCAGGGCTGGAAACCGAAACGCACCATCGTCTATCTGTCGTGGGACGCGGAGGAGCCCGGCCTGCTCGGCTCGACCGAATGGGCCGAGGCCCATGGCGACGAGCTGAAGCAGAAGGCGGTGCTCTACATCAACACCGACGGCAACGAGCGCGGCTTCCTCGACGTCGCGGGCAGCCACGATCTCGAGCATTTCGTGAACGCCGTGGCCCGGGACGTGAACGATCCCGAAAGCCGCGTCACCGTCGGCGACCGGCGCCGCGCCAAGATCCGCATGGAGGCCCTGTCGCCGTCGTCGCACGACCCTTCGGTCGTCGCGCGGCTGAAGGATCAGGCCAAGACCGCGGCCGATCCGTCGAAGGATTTCCCCATCGATGCGCTGGGCTCGGGCTCGGACTATTCGGCCTTCATCGAGCATCTGGGCGTGCCGGCGCTGAACGTGGCCTATGGCGACGAAGGCGAGAACGGCGGCATCTACCATTCGCGCTACGATACCTGGGAGCACTACTCGCGCTTCGAGGATCCGGGCTTCGTCTACGAGGCGGTGCTGGCCAAGACGGTCGGGCGGATGGTGCTGCGCGCCTCGGGCAGCGACCTGCCGATCCAGCAGGCCTGGAACTTCGCCGCCACGATGTGCACCTATGTGTCGGAGCTGAAGAAGCTCGCCGACAACAAGCGCGAAGCGGCGCAGACGCAAGGCAAGATGCTCACCGACCGCGTGTTCGAGATCTCGGCCGACCCGACCAAGAGCCACGGCGATCCGACCGCGCTGAAACCCGTGCCGGCCATCGACTTCAAGGCGCTGGACGCGGCGACCGACCGGCTGAAAGCGAGCGCGAAGGCCTATGACGACGCCTTCGCGGCGAACGCGGCCAGCCTTTCCGCCGACCGTAAAGCGCGCCTGCGCGAGCTGATGCGCTCCATCGACCAGACGCTGACGCCCGAGGTCGGCCTTCCCGTGCGCCCGTGGTTCAAGAACCTGATCTACGCGCCGGGGCGCTTCACCGGCTACGGCGCCAAGACCATGCCGGGCGTGCGCGAGGCCATCGAGGAAGAACGCTTCGACGACGCCAATCGCTATGCGGGCCTCACCGCCGGCGCGCTCAACGCGTACTCGGACCGGCTGGACCAGGCGGCGGCGGTGCTGGCGGGGAAGTAGCGCTGCAGCGGCAGCTCCTGCCGGCCACGCCGCTCAGAAGTTGTCCTTCCGCCGCCGCGTCTCGCCCAGCACGTCGACGTCGGACGCCGCCTCCATGCCCAGCGTCCGGCGCAACTCGGCCGAGCCCGGCCGGCAGAACGGGTTGGTCTTCTTCTCGAGCCCGATGGTCGACGGGATCGTGGGCAGGCCCTTGGCGCGCGCCATGTCGACGTCGCGCATGCGCTCCACGAGGTCGGTGTTGTTCGGCTCCATGGTCAGCGCGAAGCGGCCATTGCTCTGGGTGTATTCGTGGCCGCAATAGACGCGCGTGTCGTCGCGCAAGGTCATCAGCTTGGACAGGCTCGCCCACATCATCGCGGGCGTGCCCTCGAACAACCGCCCGCAACCCATCGCGAACATCGTGTCGCCGGTGAACACTGCGTCGTCCATCACGAAGGCGATGTGCGAGCTGGTATGTGCCGGGATCTCCAGCACGCGCACCGCCCGTCCGCCGAAGCTCCAACCCGTGCTCTCGTCGACGCCGGTGTCGAGGCCCTCGAAGCGCGCGCGGTCCTGGCCCGGGCCGACGATCTCGCAGCCGAACTCTTCCTTCAGCGGCAGGTTGCCGCCGGTATGGTCGAAATGGTGATGGGTGTTGAGGATATGGGTGAGCGTCCAGCCGCGCCTGGCCAGCGCCAGCTTGACCGGCGGCGCTTCCGACGGGTCGACCACGGCGCAGAGCCCGGCATCGGCATCGCGCACCAGATAGGCATAATTGTCGCTGAGGCAGGGGACGAGTTCGATCTCGAGCGGGCTCACATGTCTCTCCTTGCTGAAGGCCGGAGCCTAGCAGGGGACTGCTTGCCGTAGAACGGTCTTGGGGCTACGCCTTCGTCATGCAGCTCGACGCAGGTGAACTCCTCGCGTTCTACGAGTCCCCCGTGGGCCAGGTGGCGCGGCGCATCATCCTGCGCCGCATGCGGCAGCTGTGGCCGGCCGTCGACCGCGCGCGGGTCCTGGGCTACGGTTTCGCCACACCCTATCTGCGCGCCTTCCAGATCGAGGCCGAGCGTGCCGTATCCGTCATGCCGGCGCAGCAGGGCGTGGTGGGCTGGCCGACCGAACGGCCCCTGACGGCGCTCGCCGACGAGGACGCCCTGCCCTTTCCCGACGCGATGTTCGACCGCATCCTGGTGGTGCACGGGCTGGAAGGCGCCGACGCGGTGCGCCCCCTGATGCGCCAGCTCTGGCGCGTGCTGGCGCCCGAGGGCCGCATGCTGATCGTGGCGCCCAACCGCGCCAGCCTGTGGGCGCTGATCGAGCGCTCGCCTTTCGCGCAGGGACGCCCGTTCCATCGCGGCGAGCTCGACCGCCTCTTGCGCGGCGCGATGTTCGAACCGCTGCGCTGGGACTGCGCGCTCTATGGGCCGCCGGTCGGCGGACGCAAGCTGCTGCGCAACGGGGCTGGCTGGGAGAAGCTGGGACGCAGGTTCTGGCCCAGGCTGGGCGGCGTCCACGTCGTCGAAGCGTCGAAGTCGATCTACGCGCCAGCCTCCGTTCAGGCGCCGACCCAGGCCAAGAAGCGCACGGAGCCCGCGCTGGCGCGTGCCTGATGCATTCGCCACGCGCATATGACGCATGCGCGGCTGCACCTTTGTGCACTAGCGCGCACTTCCTGCGGCCGCGACTTCCTTGCAGGAAATTCATCGCACGCATCCCTTTTATCGCCGCATTCGCTTCCTAAGTGCGGCGTGGCTCGGGGGCCGCAAAAAGGAGGATGTCATGCGTTTCACGAAACTGTCGGCTTTGACCGTTGCTCTGTGCGTCGGCGCCGCGACGAGCGCCTTGGCGCGCGAAGAGAGCGCGGCCAGCTGCGCCAGCGCCGAAAGCCAGGTCGCGACCGCGATCTCGGCCTCGCAGAATGCCGACGCGACGAAGGAGCGGAGCCTCGGCCAGCGCTTCTGTCACGCCGGCTACTATCGCCAGGGCGTCGACCACTATGCCAAGGCGATGCAGCTGCTGGGCAACAAGCTCGCGCAGAACTAAAGAGGCTGGCGCGGCTTCAGCAGGAAGATCGCGCCTTCCGCGAAGCTGTTCGGGCCCCACGCATCCGAGCGCATCGGATGCGTGCGCCCGTCCGCTCGCAGGGCCAGCGCGCGCTCGATATCCGCACCCGCCTCCGCCGCCAGCGCGGTGAAGTCCGCGATGGTGCAGAGGTGGATATTGGGCGTGTCGTACCAGGGATAATCGAGCGCCCTGGTGCGCGGCATGCGGCCGTTGAGGGCCAGGCTCAAGCGCACCCGCCAATGCCCGAAGTTGGGCAGCGACACCGCCGTGCGCCGTCCGATGCGCAACAGGTGATCCAGCACCGCGCGCGGATTGCGCGTCGCCTGGATGGTCTGGCTCAGGATCACCACGTCGAAGACCTGCGAGGGATATTCGTGAAGGTCGGCGTCGGCATCGCCCTGGATGACGGCGAGCCCGCGCGCGACGCAGGCATTGACGTTCTGCTGCGACAGCTCGAGCCCGTGGCCGTCGACCTGCCTGGTGGTCTTGAGATGCTCGAGCAATTGCCCATCGCCGCAGCCGACGTCGAGCACGCGCGCGCCTTCGGGGATCATCTCGGCGATGGCCGCGAGATCGGGACGCAAGCTGCGCGCCATCACGCCCCCACCGACTGCGCGACCGAGTTCAGGAAGCCGCGCGCCGCCGCGAAGAGCTCGGGCTCGTCGAGCAGGAAGGCGTCGTGGCCGCGGTCGCTCTCGATCTCGACGAAGCTGACGGTCGCGGCGGCCGCGTTCAGCGCATGCGCGATGCGCTTGTTCTCGGGCGTCGGGAACAGCCAGTCGCTGGTGAAGGAGACGATGCAGAAGCGCGTGCGCGCGCCGCGGAATGCTTCGGCCAGAGTCCCGCCATAGTCCGCGGCGAGATCGAAATAGTCCATCGCCCGCGTGATATAGAGATAGGAATTCGCGTCGAAGCGGTCGACGAAGCTCGAGCCCTGATAGTGCAGATAGGATTCGACCTGGAAGTCGGGCGCGAAGCGGAACGAAATCTCGGCGCGGTCCTGAAGCTCGCGGCCGAACTTGCGCTGCAAGGCGGCTTCCGAAAGATAGGTGATATGCGCGGCCATGCGCGCGACCGCGAGTCCCTTGGACGGCTGCGTGCCCTCCGCCGCATAGCGTCCGCCGCGCCAGTCGGGATCAGCCATGATCGCCTGGCGCCCGACCTCGTGGAAGGCGATGTTCTGCGCCGAGTGCCGCGCGGCGGTCGCGATCGGCATGGCGCTGACCACGCGGTCGGGATAGGACGCCGCCCATTGCAGGACCTGCATGCCGCCCATCGAGCCGCCGGTCACGCAGAGCAGCTTCTCGATGCCGAGCGCGTCGAGCAGGGCCGCTTGCGCGCGCACCATGTCGCGCACGGTGACCAGCGGGAAGTCGAGGCCGTAGGGTTGGCCCGTCCTGGGATCGGTCTCGGCGGGGCCGCTCGAGCCCATGCAGCCCCCGACGACGTTGGCGCAGATGACGAAGAAGCGCTCGGTGTCGATCGGCTTGCCGGGGCCGACCATCGACGTCCACCAGCCGGGCTTGCCCGTCACCGGATGGCGGCCGATGACGAATTGGTCGCCGGTGAGCGCATGGCAGACCAGCACCGCGTTCGAGCGCGCCGCGTTCAAGCTGCCATATGTCATATAGGCGCAAGTCCAGGGCGCGATGCTGCGGCCGGCATCGAGGCCCAAGGGCGCGTCGAAGGTGATGGCGTGGCCGAGCTCGGCGCCGGGCGCGGCCAGCGGGCGCAAAAATCTGGGAGTCGCGGGTTCCGCCATGGCCGTTTGCTAAGGCCTTAGACCTTACGTATCAATACCGCCGCCATGAAACTAAGTCCCAAGCCCGGAATCCTGGACATCGCGCCCTATGTCGGCGGCCGCGCCGAAGTACCCGGCGCGGAGGTGCCGATCAAGCTGTCCTCGAACGAGAGCGCGCTGGGCCCCAGCCTCAAGGCCGTGGCCGCGTTCGGCGAGGCGGCGGTGGCTCTCGAATACTATCCGGAAGGAAGCGCCCAGGTCCTGCGCGAAGCGATCGCCGAGGCCTATGGCCTGGATGCGGCGCGCATCGTCTGCGGCAACGGCTCGGACGAGCTCTTGACCCTGCTGGCGCATGCCTATCTGCGGCCCGGCGACGAGGCGCTTTTCACCGAGCACGCTTTCCTGGTCTACAAGATCGCGACCCTCGCCAACAGCGCCGTGCCGGTTCTGGTGCCGGAGAAGGATCTGCACGCCGACGTCGATGCGATGCTGGCGGCGGTGACGCCGAAGACCCGCCTCGTCTATCTCGCCAATCCCAACAATCCGACCGGCGCGTATCTTCCGCATGGCGAGGTGCGCCGCCTGCATGCGGGCCTGCGCAGCGACATCCTACTGGTGATCGACGCGGCCTATGCCGAATACGTCCGGCGCAACGACTACGAGGCCGGCATCGAGCTGGTCGCCAACAATTCCAACGTCGTGATGACGCGCACCTTCTCCAAGGTCTACGGGCTGGCGGGGCTGCGCGTGGGCTGGGCCTATTGCCCCGCCGAGGTCGTCGACGTGCTGACCCGCATCCGCGGGCCGTTCAACGTTTCGACGCCGGCTCAGCAGGCGGCGGCGGCGGCGCTGAAGGACCGCGCCCATATCGAAACCGCGGTCGCGCACAACGAGACCTGGCGCGGCTGGCTGATCCAGAACATCCGCGCGCTGGGCCTGCGCTGCGACGACAGCGTCGGCAACTTCGTGCTGATCCATTTCGCCGATGCGAAGCAGCGCGCGGCCGCCGACGCGTTCCTCTGCGCGCGCGGACTGATCCTGCGCGGCGTCGCGGCCTATGGCTTGCCGAGCTGCCTGCGCCTCACCGTCGGCACGGAAGAGGCCAACCGCAGGGTCGTGGCCGCGCTGGCCGAGTTCATGAAATGACATACGAAAAAGTCGCCGTTCTGGGCCTGGGCCTGATCGGCTCGTCCTTGGCGCACGCGATGCGGCGCGCCGGCGGCATGGGCCATATCGCGGGTTATGAGCCGACCGCCGCCGTTCTCGAACGCGCGCGGGCGGCGGGCTTCGCGGATTCGCTGCATGACGACCTGGCCGCCTGCGTCGAGGGCGCCGATCTGGTCGTGCTGGCGACGCCGGTCGGTGCGTTCGGCGGGCTTGCGCGCGCGATGGCGCCGCACCTTGCGCCCGGCGCCACGGTCAGCGACGTCGGCTCGGTCAAGACCGCGGTGCTGCGCGACGTGGGCCCGCATATCCCGGCCGGCGTGCATTTCGTGCCGGCCCATCCCATCGCCGGCACCGAGCAGTCGGGCCCCGAGGCCGGCTTCGCGGAACTGTTCGACGGGCGCTGGTGCATCCTGACCCCGCCGGACGGCGCCGATCCGGACGCGGTGGCGAAGCTGGGCGCCTTCTGGGAGCGGCTGGGCAGCAAGGTCGACGTGATGGACGCGGGCCATCACGACCTGGTGCTTGCCATCACCAGCCACGTGCCGCATCTCATCGCCTACAACATCGTGGGCACCGCGGACGACCTCTCGGCCGTCACCAAGAGCGAGGTGATCAAGTATTCGGCCGGTGGCTTCCGCGACTTCACGCGCATCGCGGCCAGCGATCCCACCATGTGGCGCGACGTCTTCCTGAACAACAAGGACGCCGTGCTCGAGGTGCTGGGCCGCTTCAGCGAGGACCTGAGCGCCTTGCAGCGCGCCATCCGCTGGGGCGACGGCGACGCGCTGTTCACGCTTTTCACCCGCACCCGCGCGATCCGCCGCGGCATCATCGACGCCGGCCAGGACTCCGCGGCGCCGAACTTCGGGCGCAACAAGAAGGATCAGTAGAGCGGCGCAAGCGTGCCGACGGGCGCATCGCCGAGATACGCGATGCCGTCGCGGCTGCCCAGCACCACGCCCATCTTGCCTGCCTCGTTGCCGCCTGCCGCGCCGGCGCGCGCCTTGAGCGCATCGGCAAGCGCGCCGCGGTGCTCGCGCTGCAGCCACTGCGCCATGCCGGCGATCTTGAAATCGACGAGACCGGAGAGGCGATGCGCGTCGTCGAGGCGCAGGCCGCCCTGCCCCATGGCATCGAGCGGATCGGCTACGACGTGGAACGCGTCGACATGCGCGGCGCCGTTCGCCTGGCGCCAGGCCTCGAGCGCGCTCTGCCAGGTCACGCGGCCGGCGCGCAGCCCGTCGAATGCGCGCGGAGCCGAAGCGCTTGCCTGCACCATCGCCGTCTTGATCTGTTCGCCGCGCGGCATGCGCAGCTCGTCGGCGCTCGCGAAGACGTCGAGCGAGCCGTCGCGGCGCCGCAGATGAAGCTGCATATGGCCGGACGTGAACGCGCGCGAGCCGAAAGCCACCAGATCGAGATCGAACTGCTTCACGCCGCCAGCGTCGCGCAAGGCGCTGGCATGCAGGCTGCCGGCTTCGAAATCCAGCGCCCGGCCGCGGCCCCATTGCAGCGACTGACGCCCCGCCGCCTCGAAGATGGTGTCGTCCTTGCCATAGGCCAGGCGATGCAGGGCGAAATGCTCGGCGCGCCATGCGATCGGGCCGTCCTTCGTCGCGATCTCGACGCGGAAGCCGTCGAACACCGCGTCGACGCGGAACGGGAAGCCGCCGATCGACATGCTCTTGAAGCCCAGCCTGACGCCGGGCATCGCCTCCGCGCCGCCGTTCATCGCAACGAGGCTGCGGGACAAGGGCCGCGTGACGGCGTACCAGTTCGCGCCCGCCGCTGCGCCCAGGAGCAGCAGCAGCGCGAAGGGCGCATAGAGGAAGAACCGGCTGGAATAGTTCATGCGGCCCAGCATACCCACACTTCTAGCCGCATTTCGAATAGCCGCACGACACGCAAGAGTCGCAGCCTTCGATCCGAACGAAGGTCGGGCTGCCGCAGCGCGGGCAGGAGCGCGCGGGCGCGCCCTCCGCCGCCATGGCGACGGCGCGGCGCTCCTCCTTGGGCAGGATGGCGTCGCGCGGAGACATGAACCCGATGGAGATCAGGTGCTGCTCGATGGTCTCGCCGATGGCGGCGAGCAGCGACGGCACATAGCGCCCGCCCATCCATTGCCCGCCGCGCGGATCGAACACCGCCTTGAGCTCGTCGACCACGAACGAGACGTCGCCGCCGCGCCGGAACACCGCGCTGATCATGCGGGTGAGCGCGAGCGTCCAGGCATAGGCCTCCATATTCTTGGAGTTGATGAAGACCTCGAACGGGCGGCGGCGCCCCGCCGTCTCGATGTCGTTGACGGTGATGTAGAAGGCGTGGTCGCTGTCCAGCCATTTGATCTTGTAGGTCTGGCCGAGCAGCACGTCGGGCCGGTCGAAGGGCTTGCTCATATAGACGATCTCGCCGGTCGCGAAGGGCAGCAGCGGCTCCTCGTCGCGCGGCGGCGCGCCGGTTGCAGCGGCAGGGGCGGGCGCCTCGGCCTGGAGCACCGCGCCCGTCACCGGATTGGGACGATAGGTCGTGCAGCCTTTGCAACCCGTCTCATAGGCGCGCAGATAGACGCCCTTGAAGGCGTCGAAGGCGATGTCGACCGGCACGTTGATGGTCTTGGAGATCGAGCTGTCGATGTGCTTCTGCGCCGCGGCCTGTACCGCCAGGTGATCCTCGGGCGCGAGCGTCTGGGCGTTGACGAAATAGTCGGGCAGCGCCGCGTCCGCGCCGAAGCGCGCGCGGAAGGCGCGATAGGCGTAATCCTCCACCGTCTCTTCGCTGTGCGCGCCGTCCGGCTGCAGCACCCGGCGCGTGTAGGAATAGGCGAAGACCGGCTCGATGCCGCTCGACACGTTGCCGGCGAAGAGCGAGATCGTGCCCGTCGGCGCGATCGAGGTGAGCAGCCCGTTGCGGATGCCGTGCGCGGCGATCCGATCGCGGATCGCCTGCGGCAGCGCGCGGATATGCGGGCGGTCGAGATATTCGCGCGCGTCGAAGAGCGGAAACGCGCCCTTCTCTTTCGCGATATCGGCGGACGCCGCATAGGCCGCGTGGCTGAGGGTCGACAGCCAGCTTTCGATCAGTGCGATGCTCTCGGCCGAGCCGTAGCGCGCGCGGCAGAAGACGAGCGCGTCGGCGAGCCCCGTCACGCCCAGCCCGATGCGCCGCTTGGCCTTGGCTTCGTTCGCCTGCTCGGGCAGCGGGAAGCGCGAGATGTCGATGGCGTTGTCCAACAGGCGCACGGCGGTGCGGGTCAGCGCGGCCAGCTCGTCGAGATCGACATGCGCAGCCTCGCCGAACGGCTCGCGCACCAGCCTTGCCAGGTTGATCGAGCCGAGCAGGCAGGCGCCGTAGGGTGGTAGGGGCTGTTCGCCGCAATTGTGCGCCCAGAAGCCGTTGGCGTCGAAAGCGTTCAGACCGGGAATCGCGGCGTCGAACACTTCCGCCTCACCGGCGGGAACGATCTGCGACACCGTGGCCACGAAGGCCTCGCGATTCAATCCGCGCCGATAGCCACCGAGAAGGGCCGTCAGCCGTGCCGCCTTGTCCGTGTCGCTGAAACCTACTCGCTGGGCGAAGACGTCCAGATTCTCGCCGGAGACCACAAGCTCGTGCTGCGCGCGGATCGCATAGGTCTTCGATCCGCCGCGGCCATCGGGGAGCGCACGCTGTCCGGCAGGCCGGCGCTCGCGATAGATCGTGCTCGCGATACCCAGGCGCAGCAACATGCGTTGTGCCGCTTCCAGCAGACCCGGATCGCTCTGCGACAGACGCACGCTGACGCCCTTCTGCTGATTGCCTTGCACGCTGCCCTCGGTGTCGAAGAGCCCGCGGAGCAGCGCTGCCTGAAACGCGCTCGAACGGCGCTCGATCTTCGCTGTTATCGTCTTTCGCCCGGGCTCGAGCCCGTGCTCTTGCGCGAGGTTTCCCACGGCCACGGACTTGAGCCGCCATTCGCCGCGGCCGGCAACGGCCGTCCAGCCCTTGAAGTCCGCGCGATGACGAAAATGCATCAGAGCTTCGCTTGCGGCGCGCATCGTGCCGTGAACGCCCGCACGTTCATCGGTGCCGTTGGCTACGCGCTGCCCGGGCCAAACCGAAAGCACGGCGGTGTCGGCCTTGAGAACGCCATCGCCGATTAGAATTCCGAGCAGATAGCCCCCGGCGGAGTCGCGCCCCGCTAGCCGCGGCTCGCCCCAGGCGGAAATGCCGCGATGATCGTGAATGAGAAGCTCGTCGCCGGAGGCGCACGATCCCACCTCGACCCATTCCCATTCGCACGACCATCGTGTGCGGCGCGTAACCTTGCGCAGACGGTGATCGGCGGTGAGCCGCAGGCGATAACCCTCGCTCGTCTGCAAATCGACGACCGGCTTGTTGCCCCGGCTGAAGAAGCCCCGCGCATCGCTCGGCCATGACTTGCCGTCGGCGATGGCCGCGAAGGGACGCCCCACCAATTCGGCGATCTGCCGCGGACCTTCACCGGTCATGATCCAGCTGTCGCCCACGAGGCATGGATTGGTCGCCCGGATCGTCTCGCAATAGGCGAGATTGTTCTGCGTGTTGATCCGGTCGATGAAGATCACGCCGGGCTCGGCATAGTCGTAGGTCGCGCGCATGATGCGGTCCCACAGCTCGCGCGCGCGGATGGTCTTGTATACGCGGGTTTCGAAGACGAGGTCCCAAAGCGCGTCGCGCCCGACCGCTTCCATGAACGCGTCGCTGACGAGCACCGAGAGATTGAAGTTCGACAGCTTGCCCGGCGTCTGCTTGGCGGAAACGAAATCCTCGATGTCGGGATGGTCGCAAGCCAGCGTCGCCATCATCGCGCCGCGGCGGCTGCCGGCGCTCATGATGGTGCGGCACATCGCATCCCAGACGTCCATGAACGAGACCGGGCCGGAAGCGTCCGCGCCCATGCCCTTCACGGGTGCGCCTTTGGGCCGGAGCGTCGAGAAATCGTAGCCGATGCCGCCGCCCTGCTGCAGCGTCAGCGCCGCCTCGCGCAGGTGGCAGAAGATGCCGTCCATGGAATCGGGGATGGCGCCCATCACGAAGCAGTTGAACAGCGTCACGCTGCGCTCGGTGCCGGCGCCGGCGAGGATGCGGCCCGCGGGCAGGAAGCGGTGGCCGGCCAGCGCGGCGCCGAATTCCAGGGCCCATTCGCGCTTCCGCTCGGGCGCTTCGGCCTGGGCGGCCGCCAGCGCCACGCGCGCCCAGCTGTCCGCCACCTCGGCATCGATGGGCGTGCCGTCCGGCGCCTTCAGGCGGTACTTCATGTCCCAGATCTGGCGGGAAATGTCGGTCATGGCGCCTTTCGTCCGCCCTGGCCCGAGCGGTCCGAAGACGTATACGCGCGAACGGTTAAAGTCAAGGAATGTTCCCTGTCCGTTCCGGATGGAGGCCTTTAGTCCCGGCTCCGCAGGAAGCCGTGGTTGACGCCGTTCGCGTCGGTGAAATAGCCCATGACGACGCCGGCATCGCTGACGGCCTCGACGATGGTGCCCTTGTTGGCGTCGGTTCCCGCGCCCTCGATATCGATCGGCACGATCTCGCCCGACGCCTTCCTGAGGAAACCGTGATAGGCGAAATTGTCGTCGATGGCGAAGCCGCCGATCAGCCCGGACTTGTTGACGGCATAGCCGGTCGTGCCGGCGCCGGCGAGCGTGCCGCCGCTCGGCGCATCGAACGAAGCGAAGCCGCCGCCGGTGGTGCCCACCAAGCCGTGCCACACCTCGTCGGCATTGGTGTAGTAGCCGGTGATGACGCCGCCGTCGTTCATCGCCTGCGGCGAGGTCGCGGTAGCACCCGGATAGGCGAACTGCACCTGCCTGCGGCCGCTGGCGCTGCGGGTGAAGCCGAACTGTCCTGCCTGCGTGTCGAAGCTGTAGCCCACCAGGTGATCCTTGGCCGTCATGTTGGTGACGAAGGTGCCCTCGCCCGGATCGCGGCCCGCGCCCGGCGCGTCGTAGACGGCATAGGTGCCGTCGGGCGCGCGCAGGAAACCGTGCAGCACGCCCGCCACATCCTCGTAATAGCCGCCGATATTGCCGGCATCGTCGATGACCAGCGGCTCGGTGCCGTAGGAGCTGCCGCCGGAACCGGGCGGATCGAGCAGCGTGACGGCGCCGTCCGGAGTGCGCAGGAAGCCGCGCGGCACGCCACGCTCGGTCCTGACCACGCCCGTCACCGCGCGCGCGTCGTTGATCGCGAGCGGGAAGGTATGCGCGCGATGGCGCACGACGAAGGTGAGGTACTGGCCGTCGGCGGTGCGGATGAAGCCGTGGCGCACGCTCTTGGTGGTGTAATAGCCCGTGACGTCGCCGTTCTGGTTCATGCCGATCGGCGCGGTGCCGCCCTGGAAGACCTGCGTGGCGTGCGGCACGTCGAAGATCGTGATGACGGGCTTGGCCTCGGTCGAGGTCGCGACGGCCAGGACGCCGACGCACAACAGCGAAAGCCGCATGGAAACCTCCCGTAGATGAGCGGTTCCATCATCCCACGATCAAAGGCGAACCACAACGCACGGCAATCAAAGATTGAGATGCGCGCGTGCCTCTGCGACCAGCGCGTTGCTTGCCGTCTCGATGCGCGCTTCCAACAGCGTCATGAAATCGCGTGAGCGCAACCCCGGCGGGATCGGCTCGAGGAATTCCAGTACGATGGTACCAGGCCTCTTGATGAAGCCGGCCCAGAACACGCCCGAATTCAGCGCCGCGGGAACGCAGGCGACGCCGAGCTGTCCATAGAGGCCTGCGACACCGGGCTTGTAGTCGGGCGCCGCGGCCGGCTGCTTGCGCGTGCCTTCGGGGAAGATGAGGATCGAGCGGCCCTGCGCGATGACTTTCTTCGCCGCCGCCGCCATCGCGCGCAGCGACTGCGCGCCGCCCTTGCGGTCGATGGCGATGGAGCCCGCCTTGCTGACATACCAGCCGTAGAACGGGATGAGCGTCAGCCCACGCTTCAAGACCACCGCCGGATCGTCGAGCATGAGATAGAGCGCCAGCGTGTCCCACATGCTCATATGCTTGGACGCGACCAGCACGCCGTCCGGCGGACGCGGTCCGCGCACCTCGAAGCCCGTGCCGGCAAAGGCGCGCAAGCCCCAGAACACCAGCGCGCTCCATTGGCGCGACATCCACACCGTCGCTTTGCGCGGCATCGCGAGCACAGGCAGGAACAGGATCGCCATCGTCGCCGAGACGAGCGCGAACCAGGCGAAGAAGATCGCGGAGCGAAGGAAGGTCACGCGCGAGATTTGCCGCCCGGCTTTTTCGGGTCAAGGGGGCCGGGAGGCGCGGGGCGGATGACGGCGTTGCGCACGGTCGAGGCGACGTATTTGGCGTATTCGCCCTGCAGCACGCGCAGCGCCCGGAAGTCGTGCCACCAGCCCGCGAGATCGATGTCGACCGGCTGCACCGGATAGGGCTCGAGCTTGACGCCGGGCATCGCGGCCTGGAACTCGGTCAGGCTGCGCGGCATGTGATAGCTGGCCGTCACCACGATCAGGCTGTTGAAGCGGTGCGCGCGCGCCCAGTCGGCCGCCTCCTGCGCGTTGCCGCGCGTGTTCTCGGCCGCATAGCCGAGATCGGCGCAGCAGTCGAAGCGCGGACCGCCATGCGAGAGCAGCTTCAATTCCTGCTTTGTGGTCTTGGGGTGCACGCCGCTGATCAGCAGGCGCTGGCCGTGATTGGTCTCGAGCAGGTTGACCGCGGCCGAGAGCCGTTCGTCGCCGCCGGTCAGCGCGACGATGCCCTGCGCGGGCGCGGCCGAAGCTTTGGGCGCAGGCAGCATCGTGACGAAGATCACGAAGCCCGCGAGATAGAGGACGACGAGGACGGCGATCACCTTCCACATGCGTCCGAGTGTAGCCCGGAAAATGGTAAATTTCTGTCAGTAAATCTTGCGCAGCGCCGCCAGGACCGACAGCCGGGCGGTGGCCAGCGCGATGATTCCCGAGACCGCGGGCACCGCAAGAAGCCAGGGAACCTCGCTGAATTTCAGCGCCAGGGGCGGCAGGAACGGCACCGCCTCGACGCCCGCGAACTCGAGCGCGCCCGCGCCCAGATAGAACGCGGCCGCGAGCACCGCGCCGACCGACGCGGCCACCAGCGCCGACACGAAATAGTGCCGCTCGAAGGCGCGCGCGATGAAGCCCGACTGCGCGCCCATCTGGTGCAGCAGCTCGACCATCTCGTGATGCGCCTGAAGGCCGGCGCGCGTCGCGAAGGATACCGCGGCCGCGGTCGCGATCGCGATGAGCAGCAGGATGCCATAGGCCGACCAGGTGATCGCGTCGGCGAGACCCTTCAGCCGCGCGATCCAGCGCGCGTGATCGTCGAGCAGCGAGTCCGGCGCCACCTGTTTCAGCGTCCGCGACAGCGCGGCGAGATCGACCTCGGCGCCGGGCGTGATCGTCGCGTCGATCAGGCGCGGCAGCGGCAGATCGGCGACGAGCGCATCCTTGCCGATCCAGGGCTGCACCAGGTTGAGCGTCTGGTCCTGGGTGAGCGGCGCCGCATGGGCGATGCCGGGCGTGGCGCGCAGCACGCCGAGCGCCACGTCGACCTCTTCGTCCAGGCCCATCTTGTGCGTCGGCGGCACGATCTGCACCGTCAGCCGGTCCGACAGGCCCGCGCGCCAGCCGAGCGCGGTGCGGTCGGCGATCAGCGAGGCGCCGAGCGCCAACGCCGCCAGGAACGCCATCACCCCGATCACCAGGTCGAGCGGCGCCGCGCCCTTGTCGCGCGGCAGGATGGCGTTTGCCGCGATCATGCCGCGCGTCCCGTGCGCAGCTCGACCAGCCGGCCGTCGACGAGCCGCATCTCGCGCGCGCGCATGCCTTCGATCAGCGCGCGGTCGTGGGTGGCGATGAGCACGGTGGTGCCCAGCCGGTTGAGCTCGGCGAAGAGCCGCATCAGCCGCTGGCCGATCTCGGGATCGACGTTGCCGGTGGGCTCGTCGGCGATGAGCAGGTCGGGGCGCGCCACCACCGCGCGCGCGATGGCGATCCGCTGCTGCTCGCCGCCCGACAGCGTCGCCGGCCTCGCCTGCATGCGGTCGCCGAGCCCCACCCAGGACAAGAGCTCCTCCACGTCCTGGACGTATTCGTTCTCCTTGCGGCCGGCGAGGCGCAAGGGCAGCGCGACGTTGTCGAAAGCCGACAGGTGCGACAGCAGGCGGAAGTCCTGGAACACCACGCCGATACGCCGGCGCAGCGCCGGGAAGTCCGCGCGCTTGGTGATCGACAGGTCCTGGCCGAACAGGGTGACGAGGCCGCGCGACGGCGGCTCGGTCATGTTGATCAGCTTCAGGAGCGTGGTCTTGCCAGCGCCCGAAAGCCCGGTCAGGAAGGTGAACGAGCCCGCCTCCAGCACGAACGTCACGTCGCGCAGCACCTCGGGCCCGGCGCCGTAGCGCATGCCGACATTTTCGAAGCGAACCATTGCGGAGAGAACATAACGGTGCATGGACAAGAGCGCGAGCCTTGCCTGCGCGGAAGGCTTGCGCCATTTTCGTCGGCATGATCCTGACCTGCCCGAATTGCGCGACGCGCTATCAGGCCGACGCGGCGAAGTTCCAGCCGGCGGGCCGCAACGTGCGCTGCGCCAAGTGCAGCCATGTCTGGCACCAGGACGCGCCGTCGGACGAGGCGGTCGTTGTCCCCGAAGCCGCGTCCGGGTCCGCGGCCCAGCCGGAACCCGCCGCATCCTCGGCGGCGCCCGAACCTGCGCCTGCCGCGCCCATCCCGCCTCCACCCGAAGCGCTTGCGCCGGCGCCGCGGGTACAGGCCTTCGCGCCCAGCCCGATCATCGCGCGCGAGCCGGTCGTCGCGCCATCCGTCGCCGTTGCCCGGCCGCCACGCGAGCGCGGCCCGTCGCTTTGGCCGCGCCGGATCGCGCTGGCCTTCGGCTGGCTCGGCCTCGTCGCGATCGTGCTGTTGATCGGCTGGTCGGCGATGGCGTTCCGCGAGCAGATCGCGGTGGTGTGGCCGCAATCGGCGTCGGTCTATGCGGCGCTGGGCATGAAGACCAACACCAGCGGCATCGACATCCGCGATGCGCAGATCAAGCGCGGCAACGAGAACGGCCAGCCGGTGCTGGCGGTGTCGGGCGAGCTCGCCAACACGTCCAGCCACGAGCTGCCGGTGCCGCAGATCCGCGTCGCGCTGATCGACGACGAGAAGCGCGAGCTCTATCACTGGATGATCGTGCCCGGCACGATGACCCTGCATCCCGGCCAGACCACCAGCTTCAGCGGACGGCTCACCAATCCGCCGCAGGGCTTCAGCCATTTCGAGCTGCGCTTCGCGCGCGAGGGCGAGTGAGCGCGGAAGTCCTGTTCGGCGCGGATGAGATCGCCGAACGCCTCGAAGAACTGGCCGACGAAATCGTGGCGGCTGCGCCCAAGCCCGACATCGCGGCGCCGGTCTTGATCGGCGGCTTCGTCTTCGCCGCCGATCTGATGCGCGCGCTGGCGCGGCGAGGTCTTTCTCTTCCCGGCGAATTCCTCTGGCTGCGCTGCTACGACAAGCGCGAAGCGGGCGAGCAGGTGCAGGTGCTCGCCGGTCCGGGCGAGGCCGTGCGCGGCAAGACGGTGCTGCTGATCGACGGCGTCCTCGACCGCGGCACGACCGTCGAAACGGCCCGCGCGCTCCTCAAGGCGGCCGGCGCCGCCAAGGTGATCACCGTGGTCGCCGTCGACAAGCTGCGCGGCGACGCCGTCGCCCATGCCGACTTCGCCCTGTTCCACGGCGTCGCCGACTTTATCGCCGGCTATGGCATGGACGACGACGGCGGGAGCCGCGGATGTCCGGATATCGTCAGGGTTGGTTAGACGGCGCGCATCGCCAAAGGCGATGCGAGGGCGAAGCCCTCGCGCGAACTCAAGTTCGCGCGCGCCTGACGCTCAAAACTGCTTCAGCAGCCGGTCGATGTAATCGAGCTCCTGCTGCGGCCTTCCGCGCTCCGCGGCGCGCTTGCGCAGCTCCTTCAATATCTCGCGCGCACGTGCCAGGTCGGAGACACCGGGCACCTTGACGTCGCCGCCCATGCCGTTCTTGGTCGGGCCCGTCGTGCGGCCGAGCGGATCGGTGTCGCCCTGCTGTCCCTGCTGGCCGGACTTGCTCAGCAGCTTCTTGGCGAGGTCGCCCGCGCTCTTGCGCATCGCCTCGAGCGCGTTCTTCTGATCGATGGCGGCGTTGGGCAGGTCCTTGTTGCCGAGCTCGCCCTGGGCCTGGCCCATGGCGCGGCCGGCGTCGTCGAGGTCCTTGGGTTTTTGGTCGCCGAGGCCTTTGAGGATCTTGTCGAGCTGGTCGCGCAGCTGCTGTTGCTGCTGGGCGAGACCCTTGGGTCCGCCGTCCTTGGGATCGCCCTTGCCCTGTTGCTCGCGGAAGGTCTTGTCGACGAGGCCGCGCTGCTTGCCCATCAGGTCGCCCAGGCCCTGGATCGCGTCGGACAGCGCCTTGTTCTCGGGCGACATCTGCCCGCTGCCCGAACCGCCCGCGCCCTGGGTCATGTGCAGGTTCTCGAGCAGGCTTTGCAGCAGCGCCAGCATCTGCGCGGCGCCCGCGCGGTCGCCGCTCTGCGCGAGCTGCTGGATCGCCTTGAGCAGCGCCTGGAGATCGGCCTCGCTCATCACCTTGGCGTCGGGCGACGGCGCCTGCGCGGTGTCGTCCGGCGGATTGGCCGCGAGCGCCTGAAGGTAGCGCTGCAACGCCTCCTGATAGCGCTCCAGCAGCGAGTCGATCACCTCCTGCGGCGCGCCCTGCGCGAAGGCCTGCGCGAGCATCTGCTGCAGCTTGCGCAATTCCTCAGCCGCGCTGAGCAACCCGCCGCGCTCGAGCCCGACCGCCGTCTGCCACAACAGGTCGCTGACATGGACGATGTCCTCGTCGTGCCCGGCGTGGCGCATGGTCCAATAGGCCTCGCGGATCGCGAGATACGGTCCGAGCTGGTCCTGATAGAACTTGTCCGGCGCGATGGTGAGCGCTTCGAGCGTCGCGGCCACGCGCGGGCGCAGGCGCACGTCGCCGGTGGCCAGCACCTGGCGCTGCTCGATCAGCGCGCGGGCCAGCGCGTTGGTGAAGATGCGCTGCGGCAGGGTGAAACGCTTCGACGCGCTGGTGCTTGTCTGGCCCGCGCCGTCGACCGCCTCGAGCCGGATGTCGACGTCGAGGCCGGCGTAAGGGTTCGCGGTGAGATCGCGAAAGCTCGTCTGCGTCAGTGTCTTGGCGGAGGGCTGGTCGAGCGGCAGATCGACGACGAGCGGCTTCCCGTAACGTCCGTGCGGCGTGATGATCGCGCGCGCCGCGGTCACGCCATAGTCGTCGCCCGCGGTGAAGGAGAGCTTCAACGCCTCGTGCTCGGTGCGCGCGGGATTGGCCGACCAGGCGATCATCGGCTTGTCGTCGGGCAACGCGCTCAGGCGCCAGTCGCCGACGGTGCGGCCGCCCGCGCGCACGCGCACGGTGGTATTCCCGGTGACGCGGGCGCTGGCCGCATATTCGCCCGAGCCGCCGGTGAACTCGGCGCCGTCGACCGAGACGTAAGGGGCGTGGCTCGCGCCGTGGACGCGCAGGTTCAAGACCGAGCCGGTCGGCACGGCGATGCGCCGCGTCTCGCTCTGCGAAAGATAGACCGGCGCCTCGCCCGTATACGCGGGCGGATCGATCCAGGCGTCGATGGAGACGTTCGCGGCCTCGCCCGCGCCGGGACCGAAGGCGGCGGCAAGGCGCGCCCGCCAGTCGCCGTTCGCCACCACCGCGCCTGCCGCGATCAGCAGCAGCACGACATAGCGCAGCGCCCGCGGATCGCGCTTGGCGAGATAAGAGCGCGGCCACGACACGCGCAAGTTCGGGATCGCCTTCAGCCGGCTTTCGGTATGGGCGCGCCACAGCGCCTCGCCGAGCGCGTCGCCGGCGCCGGCCGCGAGCACGTCCTCGCTTTCGGAAATGGGACGGTGCGCCAGGATCGAGTCGCGCTCGACGCGGCGCGCGCCGTCGCGCCAGGTGGGCGCGCGCACGCCCTCGAAGGCGAAAGCGAGCGACAGGCCCATCGCCGAGATCGTCACCGCCAGCAGCAGCGCATGCAGCGGCCAAGGCAGCAGCGTGGGCAGGCTGAGCAGCGCCGCCGCGACGAACACGCCGGCTATGCCGGTCGCGGGCCAGAGCGCCGGCCAGACGCGCTCCCAGCCGAGGGCTGCGCGCGCGGCCAGCACGAAGCGCTCGGTCTTACGGTCCGAGCCAGTGCGGAATTCTGTCGGCGGCGATAAGCGCGTCATCGGTCAGTCGCGGTCGAACCACACTCCATTCGCGCCCCTGGACCATGACCTCGGCCGCGGGCGGGCGGGCATTGTAAGCCGAGGCCATCACCGCACCATAGGCCCCGGCGTTCAGGAACGCGACCAAATCGCCCGCCTCCAGGGCCGGCATCTCATAGTCGCGGGCGAAAACGTCGGCGGATTCGCAGACCGGGCCCACGAGATCGTAAACGCCACGGCCTTCGCCGGTTCCCGTCACGCGCACGACATCGTGATGGGCGTCGTAGAGCGCCGGGCGGATGAGGTCGTTCATCCCGGCATCGAGGATCGCGAAGGTGCGCCCCTCGCCCGGCTTGACGTAGATCACCCGGGCGACCAGCACGCCGGCTTCGGCAACCAGCGCCCGTCCCGGCTCGAAGATGAGCTGGACGTCCAGCCCGGCCACCGCGCGCGCCGCGACCTTGCCATAGGATTTGGGGTCGGACGGCACGCCCAAGCCGCCGCCGAGGTCGAGACGCTCGATGGCGTGGCCGTCGGCGCGCAGCTGCTTGGTGAGGTCCACGATGCGCGCGAAAGCAGCCTCGAAGGGGCCGAGCGCGGTCACCTGGCTGCCGATATGGACGTCGACGCCGACGACACGGATGCCGGGCAGCGTCGCGGCCGTCGCATAGATGCCGCGGGCGCGGGCGATGGGCACGCCGAACTTGTTCTCGGACGTGCCGGTGGTGATCTTGGCATGAGTCTTGGCATCGACGTCGGGGTTGATGCGCAGCGCGACGGGCGCGCTTTTTCCCGTCGCGGCCGCGACGTCGTTCAATGCAAGAAGTTCCTGCTCGCTCTCGACGTTGAACTGATGGATGCCCGCGTCGAGGGCGAGCGTCATCTCCGCCTTGGTCTTGCCGACGCCGGAGAAGACGATGCGCGCGGCCGGAATGCCGGCGGCGAGCGCCTTCTTGAGCTCGCCGCCGGAGACCACGTCGGCGCCCGCGCCCATTTCCGCCAGCAACGTCAAGACCGCGAGATTGCCGTTGGCCTTGACCGAATAGGCGATCAGCGACCCGGCCGGCACCGCCAGCCCGAACATGGTATAGGCCCGGATCAGCGCCGCGACCGAATAGCAGTAGAACGGCGTGCCGACCGCCTCGGCCACCTCGGCCAGATCGACATTCTCGATGTGCCTCATTCGCCGATCGGCACCGTGGGCTTGGACGGATCGTGCTGGTTCTTGGCCGTCGGCTTGCCGTCGGGCAGCACGAGGTCGTTCTTCACGCCGCAGGAGGCGAGGAACAGGACGGCCGCGAGAAGGCTCAATATCCGGATCATTGAAGTGTCTCCCGCCAGAAGGCGATCTGCTCGCGCACACGCGCCGGTGCCGTGCCGCCCGGACTTTGGCGCGAATTGAGCGAAGCTTCCAGCGTCAGCACCGCGAAAACGTCGTTGGTGATGCGCGGCTCGACCGATTGCATGTCGGAGAGCGGCACCTTGTCCAGGCCCACGCCCAGCGTCTCGGCCTGGCGCACGATGCTGCCGGCGACGTGATGCGCGTCGCGGAACGGCATCTTCAGGACCCGAACCAGCCAGTCGGCGAGGTCGGTCGCGGTCGGGTAGCCCGCTTCCGCGGCGCGGCGCATCGCCTCGGCATTGACGGTCAGGTCCGCGATCATGCCCGCCATCGCGGCGAGCGACAGCTCCAGCGTATCGGCGGCGTCGAAGACGCGTTCCTTGTCTTCCTGCAGGTCGCTGCCGTAAGCGAGCGCCAGGCCCTTCACCACGACCGCGAGCGCCACGAAGTCGCCGAGCACGCGGCCCGTCTTGCCGCGCACCAGCTCGGCCGCGTCGGGGTTGCGCTTCTGCGGCATGATCGAGGAGCCGGTGGTGAAGGCGTCCGACAGCCGCACGAACCCGAAGCCGGGGCTCGTCCACTGCACCAGCTCGCCGGCGAGGCGCGACAGATGCGTCATCGAGATCGACGCGGCGCCCAGGAACTCCAAGGCGAAGTCGCGCGCCGACACCGCGTCGAGCGAATTGCGCATGGGCCGCGCGAAGCCGAGCGCCTTCGCGGTCGCCTCGCGGTCGATCGGGAACGAGGTGCCAGCCAGGGCCGCGGCGCCGAGCGGCGACTCGTTCAGCCGCATCCGCGCATCCGCGAAGCGTCCGCGGTCGCGCGACAGCATCTCGACATAGGCCAGGCAATGATGCGCGAAGGTGATCGGCTGGGCGGGCTGCATATGGGTGAAGCCCGGCATGATGGTCTCCACATGCGCTTCGGCCTGGCCGAGCAGCGCGCGCTGCAGCGCGTCCAGGCGATCGTCCATGCGCGAGCAGGCCCCGCGCAGCCAGAGCCGGAAGTCCGTCGCCACCTGGTCGTTGCGCGAGCGCGCGGTATGCAGCCGCCCCGCCGCATCGCCGATCAGCTCGGCCAGACGCGACTCGATGTTCAGATGGATATCCTCGAGCGCGCGCTTGAAGACGAAGCTGCCGCCGTCGATCTCCTTGCCGATCGCATCGAGGCCGCCCAGGATCGCGTCGCGGTCGGCCTCGGACACGATCCCCTGGGCCGCCAGCATGCGCACATGCGCCCGCGAGCCTTCCAGGTCCTCGCCCGCAAGGCGTTTGTCGAAATCGATGGAGGGCGTTATGTCCTCCATGACGGAGGCGGGGCCCTTCTCGAAGCGCCCGCCCCACATCTTGTTGGTGGTGCTCATGACCCGGACTTCAAGCGTTCTCGTGCTGGTGGCCGTCATAGCGGCGGCCGCGCTGGCCTACTTTCTATATGGGAACACGTCCGGGCCTGTCCACGCGCCTGCCACGCCGCCGCAGTCCCTGGCACGGCTGGTGCCGGGCAAGACGCCCGTCGCCGTCGCGCCGGCCGCCTTCACCGGCGCCGACGGCAAGCGCCACGCGCTCTCGGACTTCAAGGGACGTTACGTGCTGCTCAATCTCTGGGCGGTGTGGTGCGTGCCCTGCGTGAAGGAGCTTCCCGCGCTGGCCAAGCTCCAGGCCGGCGCGCCGGGGCTGACCGTGGTGCCGGTGGACGTGGCGCGCGGCACGCCGGCCGACGCGGCCGCCTTCCTGAAGGAGCATGGCGCGGCGAGCCTGCCCGCCTATATCGACACCGACTTGGCCTTGATGCGCACCTTCGGGGCTTACGGATTGCCGCTCACCATCCTGATCGACGACAAGGGCCGCGAGGTCGCGCGCGCCGTCGGTCCCGCCGAATGGGACGCGCCCGACGCCATCGACTATTTCAAGGCGCTGACCGCCAAGTCGTAATCCGCCCAGATCGGCGCACAATCGACGACCGCGCCTTCGCGCATCGCGCGGTCGACGGCCATGACCGTGAGGCCCGCCTCCAACGACTCCAGCGGCGTCACGGGGAACGCCGCGCGGCCCTCCAACGCATCGAGCAGGTCGCGCGCCATCGCCTGGTCGGCGCCGTTATGGGCGTCGGCGGTGCGCCCGCCATAGTCGATGCGTTCCGGCTTGCCGCGGTCGTGGGCGGTGCGAACCATCAGCCGGTTGCGCACAAGATCGGCGATCAAGGTGCCTTTGGTGCCGGCGACGTACCAGCGCCGCTCTGTCAGGCTGGTATGCGAGTTGGAATGGAACGACAACCGCATGCCGTTCGCATATTCGACCAGCACGACCTGGTGGTCGCTCACGTCCATGTCGGAGTGGAAGGCATCGTTGGCGCCGGCCCAGCCGGCATCCACCGCGTTGTAGGCCTCGTGCTCTGACGCGTGTTCGCTCGCGAATATCGTCTTGCCCCCGAAGCTCGCGACGCGCGCCGCGCGGCTCTTGGCGATGCGCCCGAAGATATCGAAATCGTGGCACACCTTGTCGAGCAGGAACGAACCGCCCCATTCCTCCTTGCGGCGCCAGTTGCGCGCCAGATAGGCGCCGTGCTCGGGCGGCAGATGCTCGGTCGCGTCCATCGAGACGATGGTGCCCAACTCGCCGCCGTCGACGCGCGCGATCACCTCGCGCACGATGGGCATCGAACGCATGACGAGCCCGATATAGAGCGGCGGCGCAGAACTCAGATGCCGCGCCAGCGCGAAAGTCTCGGCCTCGGTGCGCACGATGGGCTTCTCGGCGAAGACGGGATATCCCGCTTCGAACGCCGCCAGCAGATGCTCGTAATGCAGGTGATTGGGCGATCCGATCATCACCAGGTCGAACGGGCCGTCGGCCAGCAGCGCCGCGACGCTTGGGAAGACCGGCGCGCCGTTCGTGGGCGCGGGATCGGCCTGGCCCGCGATCTCGAAGTCCCAGCCCGCCTCGCGCATCGCCGCCAGCACCGCCGTGAGACGCTGGCCGAAGCCGATGACGGCGATGCGTTTGGTCACGCGCGGTCTCCGCTGTCGTAAAGACGGCCCAGGCTCACGCAGGCCGCGACCGCGGCGAAGCCCGAGGAAATGAGCAACGCCACCACGGGTGCCTGGCCCGGCAGACGCGCGAACAGCAGTGCCGCGAGCGCCGCGCCGGTCGTCTGGCCGAGGAGTCGCGCGGTGCCGAGCATGCCGCTGGCGCCGCCGCTGCGTTCCCTGGGTGCCGCGCTCAGCATCGCGCGGTTGTTGGGCGTCTGGAAGATGCCGAAGCCGAAGCCCGACATCGCCATGCGCCAGACGAGGTCGAAATGGCTGGGATGATCGGGGAGGAAGGCGAAGGACAGCAAACCGAGCGCGAACAGGAACAGCCCGATGCCCCCGAGCAAGCCGGCCGAATAGCGGTCGGACAGCCGGCCCGCCAAGGGCGCCGCGATGCAGATCGCCAGCGGCCAGGGCGTGATCATCAGCCCCGTCTCCACCGCGCTGAAATGCAGCGCGTTCTGGAACAGGAACGGCAGCGACACCAGCGCCAGCATCTGCGCCGCGAAGGACGAGATCGAGGTCGATACCGACAGCGTGAAGATCGGGATCTTGAGGAGATCGACCGGCAACAGCGGCGCGGGCAGCGACAGCTGCCGGCGCACCAGCACATATCCGATGCCGATCGTCGCGGCCATCTCGACGACGAACAGCGGGAAGCCTTCGCCATGGCCGAGCGCGTCGATGCTTCCGATCAACAGGCCGAAGGTTGCGGCGCTCAAGAGCGCGCTGGCGACGTCGAAGCCGTGCGGCGACGGCGCGGCGCGCGGCAGCGAGCGCCAGCCGACCAGCACCGCCGCGATTCCGATAGGCACGTTGACCGCGAAGAGCCACGGCCAGTTGGCGACCGCCAGGATCGCACCCGCCACCGTCGGTCCCACGGCCGAGGATACCGCGACGACCAGCGTGTTGATGCCGATGCCGCGGCCGAGCTGGGCATGCGGATAGATGAAGCGCAAGAGCGCGGTATTGACGCTCATGATGCCCGCCGCGCCGAAGCCCTGGACGACGCGCGCCGCAGCCAGCATCGGAAGGCTGGTGGCAAAGGCGCAAGCCAGCGACGCCACGGTGAAGAGCGCCAGCCCGGCCAGGTAGACGCGCCGGTAGCCCAGGATATCGCCCAGCGACGACAGCGGCAGCAGCGAGATGGTGATCGCGAGCTGGTAGCCGTTGACGATCCAGATCGACAGCGCCGGATCGGTGTGCAGGTCGGCCGCGATGGTCGGCAGCGCGACATTGGCGATCGCCGAATCGATCACGGCCAGGGTGACGCCGAGCCCGATGGCGACGATCGCCCAATAGCGCTGCGGGATTGGAAGGCCGTCTGCCGGAGCCGTCATGGGTTCCCGATACTGCGCCGCAGGCCCAGGCGCAACGGCCTCAGCGCAGCGCCTTGCGCACCGCAGCCACATAGGCGTCGTGAACGGCATAGCGCGGCACCGCGTCGGCTTCCGGCCAGGCGGAGTTGGTGACGATCACCAGCTTCTCTTTCGGCGCGATGAAGATCGACTGGCCGAAGATGCCCAGCGCCTCGTAGGTGCCGTCGTCGTGGATCCACCAGAAATAGCCGTAGCCGAGCCCGGCGAAGTCGCTCGGCGTCTGCTTGGACGAGGCCTGCGCCACCCAGTCCTTCGGCAGCACGCCGTGGCCGCCTTCCATGAAGAACAGCCCGAAGCGCGCAGTGTCGCGCAGGGTCATCGAGATGCAGCAGCCGCCGAGCTCGTCGCCGCCGCGATCGATCATCCAGGCGGCATCCTGCTCGGCGCCGATCTTGGACCAGATGCGCTCGGAGAGGTAATCCGCCAGGTGCTTGTGCACCGCGCGCGCGACCAGCACGCCGGCGAGGTTGGTCTCGCCGGTGTCGTAGTTGAAATGCGTGCCTGGCGGGTGCGCTCGCGGGAGCTTCTTCATGTAGTCGACGATCGGCTTGCCGTAGAAGCTGTTCACGTCGGACTTGGGATCGGCATAGTCCTCGTTCCACTTGACGCCCGAGCGCATGGTGATGAGGTCGCGCACGGTCACGCCGTCATAGGCGCTGCCTTTCAGCTCCGGCAGGAAGGTGGTGACCTGCGCGTCGAGGCTCTTGATATGGCCGTCGGCGATGGCGGCGCCGACCAGGGTCGAGGTCACCGACTTGCCGACCGAGAACGAGGTCCAGCGGTCGCCGGCCTTGCGTCCCAAGCCGTAGCGCTCAAGCACGATCCTGCCGTCCTTGACCACGAGCAGGCCCGAGACGCGGTTCTCCTTCATGAAGGCGTCGGTGTTCCAATGCTTGTTTTGATAGTCGTAAGCGACGTCGAAGCCGCCGCCGGCGCGCGGCAGCTCGCGCTTCGCCCCAGGGACTCCAGAGACGCCGCGGGAGACGGTGCGCACGGGAAAGATCTTCTCGATGTTGCGATAGCCGACCGCCTGCTCGGCCGGCGTCCAGAACAGGAACTTGTCCGGCGCAGGAAGCTTGTCGGCCGCCCAGGCCGCCGTTGCCGAGACCAATGCCAATACGATGATGTGAGCGCGCTTCATCGTTCTCCCGCTTCTTTCGCCTGTTTGAAACGTTACCGTATCGCACAGGGAGAGTCTCATGCGCCGCATTCTTGCCGCTACGACAGTGGCCGCTACGACATTGGCCGCTACGACATTGGCCGCTACGACATTGATTGCCCTCGGCGCGCTGCCGGCCATGGCGGCGCCCGCGGGCGGAAGCGATTCCGACAGCGCGACGATGATCCAGCCTTCGACCGACAACGCGAAGTATCAGCCCAAGAAAAAGCAGGACCAGAAGAAACAGCAGGACGAGCAGGACGCCAAGCCCGCCCCCGACAACAGCCAGCCGACCGCGGAAGAGCCCAACGTCACGCCGCAGGACCAGGACAAGTCGCAGACCCAGCCGATGCCGGGTCAGGAACCCTCACCGCGTCCTCATTGAGTTCTATCGGGTCGGAACCGGCTGCTCGCCGCGATAGTCGTAGAAGCCGCGGCCGGTCTTCTGCCCCAGCCAGCCTGCCTCGACATACTTCACCAGCAGCGGGCACGGGCGGTACTTTGAATCCGCGAGGCCTTCGTAGAGCACCTGCATCACGCTCAGGCAGGTGTCCAACCCGATGAAATCCGCAAGCTGAAGCGGGCCCATCGGATGGTTGGCGCCGAGCTTCATCGCGGTGTCGATCGCCTCGACGTTGCCCACGCCCTCGTACAGCGTATAGACCGCCTCGTTGATCATCGGCAGCAGGATGCGGTTGACGATGAAGGCCGGGAAATCTTCGGCATAGGCCGCCGTCTTGCCGGCGCGGCGCACGATCTCGAGCGCGGCCTGGAAGGTGGTGTCGTCGGTGGCGATGCCGCGGATGACCTCCACCAGCTGCATCATCGGCACCGGGTTCATGAAATGGATGCCGATGAAGTGCTCCGGCCGGTCGGTCGAGGCGGCGAGCCGCGTCACCGAGATCGACGAGGTGTTGGTCGCGATCAGCGTGTTCTTGCCGATGCGCGGACACAGGTCCTGGAAGATCTTGCGCTTGACGGCTTCGTCCTCGGTCGCGGCCTCGATGACGAGGTCGCGATCCTGCATGGCGTCGAGGTTCTGCGCGGTGTGGATGCGCTTCAGCGCCTGCTCGACCTGCTCGCTCTTGATCAGCCCGCGCGCCGCCTGGCGGTTCATGTTCTTGGTGATGCGCTCGATCGCCTTGCCGAGCTGCTCGGTGTTGACGTCCTCGAGCATCACGTCGAAACCCGCGAGCGACAGGACGTGGGCGATGCCGTTGCCCATCTGGCCCGCGCCGATTACGCCGATGCGTTCAATACTCATGACACGTCCTTTGCGATATCAATAGCCGAGCTTGGCGAGCTCTTCGTCCATCTCCGGCACAGCCTTGAAGAGGTCGGCGACCAGCCCATAGTCGGCGACCTGGAAGATGGGAGCTTCTTCGTCCTTGTTGATGGCGGCGATGACCTTGGAGTCCTTCATGCCCGCCAGATGCTGGATCGCGCCCGAGATTCCGACAGCGATGTAGAGTTCCGGCGCCACGACCTTGCCGGTCTGGCCGACCTGGTAGTCGTTAGGGACAAAGCCCGCATCGACGGCCGCACGAGACGCGCCGACGGCGGCGTGCAGGCGGTCGGCGATCTTCTCGAGCATGTGGAAGTTGTCGCCCGACTGCATGCCGCGGCCGCCGGAGATGACGATCTTGGCCGAGGTCAGCTCGGGACGCTCGGACTTCGACAGCTCCTCGCCGACGAACTTCGACAGGCCTGGATCGGACGCCGCGCCGATCTTCTCGATCGCCGCCGAGCCGCCCTCACCCGCTGCCTTGAAGGTCGTGGTGCGGACGGTGATGACCTTCTTGCCTGCCGACGCCTGCACCGTCGCAAGCGCGTTGCCCGCATAGATCGGACGCACGAAGGTGTCGGGCGAGACGACGCTCAGGATCTCGGAGACCTGCGGCACGTCGAGCTTGGCCGCGACGCGCGGCATATAGTTCTTACCGTTGGTGGTCGCTGCGCTAAGGATCGCGTCGTACTTGTCGGCGAGGGAGAGGATCAGCGTCTCCATCGTCTCGGCGACCATCTTGGCATAGAGCGCGTCGTCGGCGATGAGCACCTTCTCCACGCCGGCGAGCTTCGACGCGGCGTCCGCGACCGCATCGCAGCCCTGGCCCGCGATGAGGACGTGCACCGGGCCGCCCACCTGCGTGGCCGCGGTGACGACCTTCGCGGTCGCGTCCTTCAGCACCTTGTTGTCGTGTTCGGCGATAACGAGCGTGGCCATCGTCAGATCACTCCCGCTTCGTTCTTGAGCTTGTCGATCAGCTCGGCGACGGTCTTCACCTTGACGCCCGCTTTACGCTTCTCGGGCTCGGTGACCTTCAAAGTCTTGAGGCGCGGCGCGACGTCGACGCCGTAATCGGCAGGCGACTTCTCGTCGATCGGCTTCTTCTTCGCCTTCATGATGTTGGGGAGCGAGGCATAGCGCGGCTCGTTGAGGCGCAGATCGGTCGTCATCACGGCCGGAAGCTTGACCTCGACGGTCTGAAGGCCGCCGTCGATTTCGCGTTCGACGTCGGCCTTCCCATCACCGAGCTCCAGCTTGTGCGCGAAGGTGGCCTGGGGCCATCCAAGAAGCGCGGCGAGCATCTGGCCGGTCTGGTTGCTGTCGTCGTCGATGGCCTGCTTGCCGGTGATGACGAGCTGCGGCTGCTCCGCCTCGCAGATCGCCTTCAGGATCTTCGCCACCGCCAGCGGCTCGACCTCGCCGTCGGTCTTCACCAGGATGCCGCGGTCGGCGCCCATGGCGAGCGCGGTGCGGATGGTCTCGGACGCCTGCGCCGGGCCGATGGAGACCGCGATCACCTCGGTCGCCTCGCCCTTCTCCTTCAGGCGGACGGCTTCCTCGACGCTGATCTCGTCGAACGGGTTCATGGACATCTTGACGTTGGCCAAGTCCACGCCGGTCTGGTCCGCTTTGACCCGGACCTTGACGTTGTAGTCGATCACCCGCTTGACGGGCACGAGAACCTTCATGGCTGCTGAGATCCCCTGATGGGTGTTTCCCTGTGGGCGTTCCGGATAGGCATTCCCTGATGGGCGGCTTTTTCGCGTCCGGGATTACCGGTCCGCAACCTCGTTGAGCCCCCGCCCTCTTTTGTGCGGCGCAAAAACTAGGACCGGGACTGACTGCCTGTCAACGAACTGTCGCGGCGGAATGGCTGGGTTGC
>Ga0213876_10000145_pt1 | contig 76883 bp, 76 predicted proteins | sample BarmaccomBMRX_R9_FD_160113 | JGI IMG/M metagenome (GOLD analysis project Ga0213876, IMG submission 160113) | Root-associated microbial communities from Barbacenia macrantha in rupestrian grasslands, the National Park of Serra do Cipo, Brazil - RX_R9 | ecosystem: Host-associated > Plants > Roots... | reverse complement strand
CCGAGCGAACGGTCGAGGCAACCTGGCGTCGCATCGGCTCCCTCCTCGACCGCTTCACACCAGACGAATGCGCCAACTACATCGCCAACGCCGGATATGCATCCATCTAAATGCAGAATGCTCTAGGCGGCCAGCCCCTCGAACTGCAGCCGGGCGAGGCGGGCGTAAAGGCCGCCCTGCGCGGAGAGGCTGTCGTGGGTGCCCTCCTCGGCGATGCGGCCTTCGTTCATGACGACGATCCGGTCGGCGGCGCGGACGGTCGCGAGGCGGTGGGCGATGACGATCGTGGTGCGGTTCGCCATCAGCCGCTCGAGCGAGGCCTGGACGAGGCGCTCCGATTCGGCGTCGAGGGCGGAGGTCGCCTCGTCGAGGAGGAGGAGCGGGGCGTCGCGCAGGATGGCGCGGGCGATCGCCACGCGCTGGCGCTGGCCGCCGGAGAGGCGGGCGCCGCCTTCGCCCATATAGGTGTCGAGACCTTCCGGCAGGCGCCGGAGGAACTCGGCGGCGTTGGCGGCCTCGGCGGCGGACCACAATTCCTCGTCCGAGGCGTTCCAGCGGCCGTAGCGCAGATTGTCGCGGGCCGAGGCGGCGAAGATCACCGTCTCCTGCGGCACGACGGCCATTCGCGCGCGGATGTCGGCGGGGTCCGCCTCCGGCAGCGGGACGCCGTCGAGCAGCACTGCGCCCGCCTCCGGATCGTAGAAGCGCAGGGCGAGCTGGAAGAGGGTCGACTTGCCCGCGCCGGAAGGGCCGACGACCGCCAGCGTCTCCCCCGGCGCCACGCTCAGCGAGAAATCGTCCAGCGCCGAGACCTCCTTCCGGGTGGGATAGCGGAAGGTGACGCCCTGGAATTCGAGCGCGCCCCGCGCCGGTTCGGGGAGGGTGCGCGGACTCGCCGGGGCGCGGATCTCGGGCTGCTCCGAAAGGAGCTCGTTGAGGCGCCCGGCCGCGCCGGCGCCGCGGAGCAGGTCGCCATAGACCTCGGTCAGGGCGCCGAAGGCGCCGGCGACGATGCCGCCGGTCAGCACGAAGGCGGCGATGGTGCCGCCGGTGAGGCGGCCGTGCTGGACGTCGATCGCCCCCTGCCAGAGGGCGAGGGTGATGGCGCCGAAGACGAGGCCGATGATCGCCGCGGTCATCGCCGCGCGGACCGCGATCCGCTTCTTGGCGGTCGCGAACACGTGCTCGACCGCGGTTTCGAAGCGGCTCACCTCGCGGTCCTGCTGCCCGAACGCCTGGACGATCTTCATCGCGCCGAGCACCTCGTCGACCATCGCGCCGACGTCGGCGATCCGATCCTGGCTCTGGCGCGAGATGTCGCGCACCCGGCGGCCGAGCAGGGTCACCGGGGCGACGATCAGCGGCACGCCGAGGATCAGCATGCCGGCGAGCTTGGGCGAGAGCAGGAACAGGTAGATGACGCCGCCGAAGCCGAGGACGACGTTCCGGAGGGCGACCGAGATGCTCGTGCCGACGACCTGCTCGATGATCGTCGTGTCGGCGGTGAGGCGCGAGGCGATCTCGGAGGGTCGGTTCTCCTCGAAATAGGAGGGCGCGAGGCGGACGAGGTTGCGCTGCACCGCCTCGCGCACGTCGGCGACGACCCGCTCGCCGAGCCAGGAGACGAAATAGAAGCGGAAGGCGGTCGCCACCGCCATCACCAGGACGGCAGCGAGGAGGTGCTCGAACCAGGGGTTGATGTCGCCGCGGCTCGCGGCAAAGCCCTTGTCGATGATCAGCCGGAACGAGTTGGGGATGTAGAGCATGCCGCCGGCGGCGACGACGAGCGCGAGCAAAGCGGCGGCGACATGGCCCTTGTATCGGCCGACGAAACGCCAGATGATGACGAGATTGCCAAGCCTGCCGGGAGGCGGTGTATCGGCGCCGGTTCGAGCCATGAAGGGGGCCTAGCAGCGCATGGACCGACGCTCAATGCCGCCACCGCCGCCGGAGCCTTCGTCCGGGTCGGCGGTTCTCACGCTAAGTCTTTCGTACCGTTGACCCTTCCGGCGCGGTATCCCATCTGGAGAGCCGATGCTCTACGACGCCTATGAGATGCAGCGCTCGCTGCTCGCCGGGGCCAGCACGCTGGCCGATATCGGCGCGAGCTGGATGCAGAATCCCGCCAACCCCTTCGCCTACAGCTCGATGGGGCCGATCGTCGCCTCGGCGCTGGACGTCTTCGCCCACGCGTCGGCGCCGCGCGGCAAGCCGGAATTCGGGCTCGATCGGACCATCGTCGACGGCCGCGAGGTGCGGGTGCGCGAGGAGATCGTGCTCAGGAAGGCGTTCGGGCAGCTCAAGCGCTTCCGTCGCGAGGGCGTGGAAGGCGGGCCGCGGCTGCTCATCGTGGCGCCGATGTCGGGTCATTATGCGACCCTGCTGCGCGGGACGGTCGAGCGGATGCTGCCGCGTCACGACGTCTACATCACCGACTGGCGCGACGCGAAGCTGGTGCCCACCGACGCCGGCCGCTTCGACCTCGACGACTATGTCGACTATCTGATCGCGTTCCTCGAGCATATCGGGCCGGGGGCGCACATGCTCGCCGTCTGCCAGCCGTCCGTGCCCTGCTACGCGGCCGCGGCGGTGATGAGCGCGGACAGGCATCCCTGCCGACCGCGGACGCTGACGATGATGGGCGGCCCGATCGACACGCGCAAGGCGCCGACCGCGGTCAATACGCTGGCCACCCAGCGGCCCTTCGCCTGGTTCGAGCGCAACGTCATCGCCACCGTGCCCTACACCTACCCCGGCGCCGGCCGCGCCGTGTACCCGGGCTTCCTGCAGCTCGCCGGCTTCATGGCGATGAATCTGGGCGACCATCTCACCAGTCATTGGGAGATGTTCAAGCACCTCGTCGACGGCGACGGCGAGAGCGCGGAGGCGACCAAGCGCTTCTACGAGGAATATCGCTCGGTCTGCGACATGACGGCGGAATTCTACCTGCAGACGGTCGACGCCGTCTTCCAGCGCCACCTGCTGCCGAAAGGCGCGATGAAGCACCGCGGACGGCGCGTCGATCCGGCGGCGATCGCCGACGTGGGACTGCTCGCGATCGAGGGCGAGCGCGACGACATTTCCGGCATCGGCCAGACCAGGGCCGCCCTCGCCATCGCGACGCGGCTGCCGGCGCGGGAGAAGAAATACCATCTCGCCCGCGGGGTCGGCCATTACGGCATCTTCAACGGATCGAAGTGGCGGGAGCGGATCGCGCCCGTGGTCGAGGACTGGATCGCCGCCCACGACGGCTGAGCTCAGTCGCCGCTGAGCAGCAGTAGGGCACTGAGCGACGCCGCGGCGCAGATGGCCGCGGCCGCCAGCGCGACATGGTGGAAGCCGGCGACCAGGGCCGGACCGCGCGCACCGAGCACGGACCCGAGCAAGGCGGTGGCGATGAGGCCGCCGCTGCGCGACACCGCGCTGTTGAGGCCCGAGGCGGTGCCGGTGTGGCGCTCGTCGACCGACCCCAGCACGGCGGTGGTGAGCGGCGCGGCGGCAAAGGCCATGCCGATCGCCATGAGCAGCACCGCCGGCAGGACCTCGGCCAGGTAAGCCGCATCGGCGCCGATCCGCAGCGTCAGCAGGAACGCTCCCCCGACGATCGACGGCGCGATGGTGAGCGGCAGCCGCGGGCCCGTGCGCGCGGCGAGGCGGCCGGTGAGCGGGGAGAGCCCCGCGATGACGGCGGGGAGGGGCAGCAGCGCCGTGCCGGCCGCCAGGGCCGAATAGCCGCTCGCGCCGATCAGCACGTAGGGGAGGAGGACGAGCATCCCCCCGAACGCTCCGTAGAGCAGGAAGGCGAGGAGGGTCAGTCCCGCGAAGCGGCGGGAGGCGAACAGCGACAGCGGCATCATCGCGCCGTCGCCGCGGCGGCGCTCTTGCAGCAGGAAGAGGAGGAGCAGCGCGGTGCCGGCGACGACCCACCAGGCGCGGCCCGCGGCCCCGCCGCGCCCGCCGGACCAGAGGGTGAGGCCGAAGGCGAGCGCGCCGAGCCCCGCCGTCGCCGCCGCGGCGCCGGCCCAGTCGGGTGGCGCCCGCGCCGGCTCGGCGCTCTCTCCGACATAGCGGAAGGCGAGCGGCAGCGCCGCCGCCACCACCGGCAGGTTGACGTAGAAGACCGACGGCCAGCCGGCGCGGTCGACCAGCCAGCCGCCGAGCGGCGGCGCCGCCGCGCCCGCGACGGCGCCAAGCGCGGCCCACAGGCCGACGGCGCGGCCGCGCCGCTCGCCTTCGAAGGCCGCGCCGAGAATGGCGAGGCTGTTCGGGAGCACCATGGCGGCGCCGATGCCCTGGAACGCGCGGCCGGCGAGGAAGAGCGTGAGCGACGGCGCCAGCGCGCAGAGGATCGAGGAGAAGGCGAACATCGCCATGCCCAGCGCGAGGCAGAGGCGACGACCGTACCGGTCGCCCGCGGCTCCGCCGAGCAGGAGCAAGGCGCTCAGCGGCAGGGTGAAGGCGTTGATCACCCACTGCACCGCCGCGGGGCTGGCGCGGAAGCTGGGGCCGATCGCCGGCAACGCGACGTTGAGGACGCCGCCCTCGATGAACGCGAGGCTCGAGGCGAGGATGCAGGTGGCGAGGACGAAATTCGGATGCGCCGGGCCGCGGGCGGAAGCGCGCGCGCGTCCGGCCATCGCGGCATCACACGGGCTGAGGATGTTCCTGGTCAGCGCCTCTCCCCCCGCTTCAGCTTAGGTGGCTGGGCTCGGGCAGGCAAACGCCGCTAAGTGAATGGCGCCCTTACATTTTTGACGCCGAACCCCATATTTGGTCCACTGTTCAACAACGGAAAAGGAGGTGGTCTGATGTCTCATTGTCAAATGCCGCACGCGGCGCGTCGGATGAGCGCAGCCCCCGAGGGAGCCTCGCGCTAACCGATATCAGCCGCCTTGGCTGGACAATGCGGAAGGGCCGTCCCGGGATGCCGGGGCGGCCCTTCTTCCATCAGGCGTTCTCCGCCTCCAGCGCGGCCAACACCATCCGCTCCCAGACCGCCGCGTCGCCGGCGTCGGCCATGGCCTCGTCGGGCTCGCGCAGCGTGCGCAGGATCGAGCGGGCGTCCTCCGCATAATCGGGCCACGTGGCGTCGACGCGGTCGCCGGCCGATTTCTCGTCGCCCTCGGCGTTGATGCTGACAACGCGGCCGGCGATGACGCGCGCGATGCGCTCGACGATCGGGGTGTTCGACACCGGCATGCGCAACCTCCTTCGTTTCGAGACGACAACCAAGCAGGCGCCGGAGGGTTTCGCGCGCGTCGCAAAGAGAAAGGGCCGCCTCCTCTCGGAAGCGGCCCCGGCCTTTTAGCCTCTCCTGAACAGGATCAGTCGGCGCTCTCCGGGCCGCCGACGGCGACGCGGGTGGCGGCGGCGGCGCGGCGCTGCACCGACTGCAGATACTCGCCCGACTGAAGGAAGGGGATCGGGTTCACGGCGCGGCCGTCGAGCCGCACCTCGTAATGGAGGTGGCTGCCGGTCGAGCGGCCGGTCGAACCCATGTAGGCGATGAGCTGGCCCCGCTTCACGCGCTCGCCGGCATGGACGATCGAGCGCGACAAATGGCCGTAGCGGGTCTGGATGCCGTGGCCGTGGTCGATCTCGACGAGGTTGCCGTAGCCGCCGCTGTTCCACTCGGCGCGTCCGACGATGCCGTCGGCGGTGGCATAGATCGGCGTGCCGTAGGGGCCGGCGAGGTCGATGCCCGGGTGCATCGCGGCGCGGCTCTTGAACGGATCGGAGCGGACACCGAAGCCCGAGGTGAAATTGGTGCCGTGGACCGGCTCGGTCGACGGGATGGCGACGGTGCCCTGCTCGAGCTGCTCGAGCTTCTTCCAGCTGGTGAACAGCGCCTTGAAATTGGGGTCGGCGGCGTGGGCGGTCTCGACCGGCTCGTAAGGGCCGCCGACGCCTTGCGCCTTGATCCGCTCCGGCTGGAGACCGAGGCGGCGGATTTCGGCTTCGGTCATGGCGAGGCGGCGCTGGGCAGCGGCCTTGATCGCCGCCACGTCGGCCTGCATCGCCGCGACCTCGCGCTGCATCCGCGCGATCTCGGCGGGATTGGCAGCCGGCGCCGTCGCCGCGACGGCAAGCTGGGCGGTGGCGAGGACGGACCAGAGCAGCAAGGTGAAGGCGGCGATGACGGCGAACAGCTGGACCCCCGGCGTCACCCGGAAGCGCCGCAGCGAACGACCGTCGTGCAGGAAAATATCCCGGGACTTGAACATCTTGCGGAACGTTCCCGTGAAGCCGGCGTTCGTCGTCTTGGTCAGCACAGAGCATCCTCAGCTGGCGCGCCGGGCGCAGGCGAAGCCGCGCGCGGATCGTGCCGCAAAATCGTCATCCGAAGGGCCTCGAAAGCCCTTATCCGTCAGGAGATTGCCCCCTCCGCGACTGGATGGCCGGGAGACTGTTAAACATATCCTTCCGCGGCAAGGCCGCCGTAGTAATCGCGGGACAGACCGGCTTCGTCGCGCGCCGAATCGTTGAACGGTGGCTTAATCGCACCCCGAAAATGCGCCGCCACCAGTCGTTGCCACTCCGAAACAGGCCCGATTCTCCGCCATTCGCAGGCCGTTTCGAACCATTTCGTGCCCGCGCGAACGTGGCGGATCTCGTCGCGGTAGATGCGCGCCAGGATGGCCGCCGAGGCGGCGTCGCCGGCGCCTGAAAAGCGGGCGATCGTGGCGGGGGTGACGTCGAGGCCGCGCGCTTCGAGCACCATCGGGACGACCGCCAGCCGCGCCAGCGCATCGTGCGCAGTGGCCTCGGCCGCCTCCCAGAGGCCGGCATGGGCGGGAAGGGCGCCGTAGCAGCTGCCGAGCGCCCGCAGCCGCCGGTCGAGCAGGGCGAAGTGCATCGCCTCGTCGGCGCCGACGGCGATCCAGTCGTCGACGAACGCCCGGGGGAAGTCCTGGCCGAAGCGCCCGACCAGATCGAAGGCGAGGTCGATCGCGACGAATTCGATATGCGCGAGCGCGTGCAGCATGGCGATGCGCCCCTTGTCGGAGCCGCCCCGCCCGCGCTTCGGCATGGCATTGGGCGGGAGCAGGTCCGGCTTGTCGGGGCGGGCGGGCCGGTCGGGCATGGGGACGTCGAACGCGTGCACCAGCTCGCCCCTGCGCCATGCGCGGGCGACCGCGCGAGCCGTTTTCACCTTCGCGGGCGGTGCCTCCGCGAGGAGCACGGCACGGCAGGCCCTCGCGACGCTCGGCAGGTCCGCCACCGGCGCGGTCACGCTTTCACGGGCTGCGGGTGGTGGGGGACGAGGATCAGGGTCTTCCCCTCGACCCGCCAGGAGGCGAGCTTCGAGAGGAAGTTCATGCCGATCACGTCCATGTCGCCAAATGCGGGGGAGACGACGACCTTGAGGTTGCGCGCGACGATGGCGCCGAGACGCAGCTCCGGCACAGTCGAAGTCTTCGCCGCCACCGTGCCGTTCGCGGTCTGCAGCACCACAGGGACCGGATCCAGGTCGGGCTTGAGCCCCGCTTCGGCCGCCGTCTCGGTCGAGATGGCGGTGACCGTCGCGCCGCTGTCGACGAGCATGCGGCGCCTGACGCCGTTCATGGTGACGGTGGCGAAGAAATGGCCGTTCGGCGCCATGCGGATCCGCACTTCCTTGCCGGCCACCTCCTGCTCGTCGAGGTGCAGCGTGTCGGCGACGCTGCCGAGGAAGGGGCTGAGCGGCGCCCGTTCCGTCACCATCAGCACGACGAGCGCCACGAGCGCCAGCGATATCGCCACCCGGATCGCCGCGCCGAGAAAGGGTACGCGCGTCAGCAGGGCGAGGAGCAGGACCGCGCCGGCGGCGACGACGATCGGCACGAGGGGCAGCGACGCGGGCATGACGGCTGAGATGTAGTGCGGGCGTGACTGCGGCGCGAGGGCTCGCCCGTCATCCCGGCAAAAGCCGGGATCGCCTCGACATCGGGGATCATGAAGATCCAGTGCACGTCCCCGCGGAGATCCCGGCTTCCGCCGGGATGACGGGAAGGACAGGGCACCGCGAGCCTAGCGGCCCTCCTATTGCGGCGGCTGAGGCTGCGGCTGCACCGCCGCCGGCTGCGGGCCGCCGGGCCCGTAGGTTACCGTCGTCGTGGTGGTCGGCACCGTCCTGACCCCCGCCGCGCCCGCCTGGCGCGTGTCGACGCGGTGGACGATGTGCGGGGTGACGACGATGTAGAGCTCGGTCTTCGACTGCGATTGCCGGTCGGTGCGGAACGCCTGGCCGAGCAGGGGGATGTCGCCGAGCAGCGGCACCTTGGTCTTGGTCTTGATGACGTTTTCCTGGCTGAGGCCGCCGATGATGAACGATTCGCCGTCGCCGACGGTGGCCGACGTCTCCGCCTGGCGCTGGCTGATCGTCGGATAGCCCTGGCTGAAGCCGGTGACGCTCGAGACGACGCAGAAGATGTGGCTGGAGACGTAGCCGTCGATGCTGACGCGCGGCGCGATCTGCAGCGTCACGCCGACATTGACGTACTGGACCTGCTGGCTGACGCCGTTCACGCCGGACAGGGTGATGGCGGTGAGGATCGGCAGCGCGTCGCCGGTGATGATCTTTGCGGTCGAGCCGCTCTGCGCCGCGATGCGCGGCTTGGAGACGATGCGGCCGTTGCCCTTCTGGATCTGCGCGTAGATCGCCGCCTGGACGCTGGCGCTGAACAGCCGGCCGCCCTCGCGGATGCCGGGCGGGATGAATTGGCCGGTCTGGCCGGTGATGACGGCGATCTGGCCGTTCGAATTGGCGAAGTCGATGCCGATCGCCCGCGCGCCGCTCTCCGTCAGCTCGACGAACTGCGTCTCGAGGACGACGCTGTCGAGCGGCACGTCGATCGCCGCGATCATCTGCTTCATGCGGGCGATGTAATCGGGCGCGCCGCGCAGCCAGACGGCGTTGAGCCGCCGGTCGATCGCCATGCCGGCGTCGATAGACTGGCCGAGCGGGGTGTCGTCGCTGCCCGGCGCCTTGACGGCGGGTCCCGGATTGTAGGCGTTGCCGGTGAGGCTGTTCGAGCCGAAGGCCGGCTCGCGCGGCACGAAGAAGTCGTTCGACTTGACGCTGGCGCCGGCACTCAGCAGGCCGACGATCTCGCTCACGTCGGCATATTTCAGCTGCACCAGCTCGAACGTCTCGCCGGGCGAGAAGCCGCGCGGCTGCGGCACGTCGCTGGCGACGACGCCGGGCCCTTCCGCCTTCACCTGCACGGCCGGCCCGCTGGTCGAGACGGTGACGTCGATCGTGCGGTCGCCGCTCGCGCTGGCGGTGACGCTGGCGGCGGAGGTGACGGAGAAGCGCAGGATGAGGATCGTCTCGACCTGCTCGAAGCTGATCTGGCGGACCAGCCCCTTGAGGTTCGGCGGGGTGACGGCGCTCGAGCCGCGGTTGGTGAGGGCCAGCCCGAGGGCGGGGCGGTTCACGTCGTTGCCGACCGGCGCAAAGCCGTGGGCGCGGGGCGAGAGGTCGAGCTGGAAGCGAGTCTCGGTCGGCGTGTCGGCCAGGACGGTAACTTTGGTGAGGGTCGACGGACCGCCCTGGGCGAGGGCCGCCGAACTGCCCATCACGAGAAACAGCAGCGCGATCAAACGCTTGAGGAGCGCGCGCGCGGGCGAACGGGTCGCGGCGGGAATCGGCTGGTTTTCCAAGATGTTGCTGAGCTTAAGGAAAGGAGCGGGCCACGGCAAGCCGGGCCCGCTCCTCCTCATGCCGCGACCTTAGAAGGGCGCGACGCCGTTCGGCGTGCCGTTGCCGGTCGGGCCGTCATACCCCGCACCCGCGGTGCAGAAGTAGGTGCCGCCGCAGCTGCCGTTGGTGCCGCTGGTCACGTCGTTGAGCGACGCCTTGTTGGCGTAGATGCTCGCCGCCCCGGTCGGGGTGTGGCCGGTGACGCCGTAGATGCCGCCGATCAGCGGCGCCGAGACGCTGGTGCCGCCGAAGACCATCCAGCCGGCCTGGTTGCCGCTGGTCGGGCCGTAGACGGCGACGCCGGTGTTCGGGTCACCGACCGCCGAGACGTCGGCTTCCATACGCATCGTGCAGAGCGCGTCGGTCTGGAAGCTGGGCTTCGCATAGACGGTGCTGCAGCCCGAGCCGCCGGAGCTCCACGCCGTCTCGCTCCAGCCGCGGCTGTTGGAGGCGCGGACCAGGTTGGTGCCGCCCACCGCGATGACGTGCGGCGAGGACGCCGGGAACTGGACGCCGTAGCCCGAGTCGCCGGTCGAGACGGTGACCGCCTTGCCCGGCTGGTTGTACGACGCTTCATAGCTGGTCGTGCCGGCTTCCGAACCGCCGTAGCTGTTCGAGATCACGGTGACGCCGGCGATCCCCGCGGCGGTGCGGACCGCCTGGGCGAGGTTGGCGTAGCTCGCCGTCGTCGCCTGGACGAGGACGATCTTGCAGCCGGGGCACATCGCGCTCGCCATGTCGAGATCGAGCGCCTGCTCCTGGTCCCAGCCGGTGTTCGTCGCGGGATAGCTGCCCTGGACGCCGTTCTGGTTGACCTTCTTGAAGCAGCCGTTCGCCGTCGTGCAGGCGGGCAGGCCATATTGCGAACGATAGACGCCGAGATGCGCTTCCGCATTCGGATAGCCATAGGCGTCGACGATCGCGATCGTGGTCGTGCCGTTGGTGGTGATGTTGTAGGCTGACCGCAGGTCGCTCGGGCCGTAACCCGACGGCGTGACGTTCGGGCTGACGTTGGCGGTCAGCTCGTTGCCGGCCGCATCGGTCACGACATGGGCATGGCACCGCGCGGTGCCCGGCGCATTGCCGCGGTCGCAAGCGACCTTGTGGTAGTGATTGCCGCTCCGCTCGACCGGCTGATTTGCATAGGCCACGGTACCCGTCGTCGCGCAAAACGTCAGCGCGAGGGCGGAAAGCCCCCATTTCCTGAGATTCATGATTTTCACTCTCCCAATTGCGACCAGGACGGCCGCGAGGGGGATGCTGACAGCGAAAAATCCAAATGCAAGCAGGGACTTAGTGCTTCCACAAAATTAGCGGCTTTTGTGCCCAAATTGGCGACGAGTCGTGCAGCATCCCGGACGACCGGTATTTAGACAAACCTCTCGAATTTCGGTTTACGATGATAAACACGGAAGATATTGGCGAATAACGTTGAGACGTTTTTGGCGGACCGTGCTGCGCACCGACGAACTTTAGGAAGACCGAGTCCCACGGACGATTGCCTGGACAAGACAAGCGGACGGTAGCACGCAGCGTCTCTGCTAAGTGGGACTATGATTACCGCGACGGTAACTTCTTCACGCCGAACGAGTGGCTGCCTCCGCAGAGATCGGTGCTGATCGCTGCGGGCGTTCGTCTAAGGCACATCTTCCGACTGATCTCGCAATCGGAAGACGGGCGATGCTCGTGTCTGTTCCAGCCCTAGAAACGCCAGGACCGGGCAGGCATGATGCGCGGACGATTTCGGCTTGGCAACGGGAATTCGACCGCTTCGGTTAAATTTCGTTCATGTCCGCAGGCGCTGGCCCCCGGGAAGCGCGACTTGCCGCCGACGTGTTCGAGCCGCGGGCGGTTGGAAGCCGGCTCGATTGTGATGCCGCCGGTCGGGCGGACGGTGACATCGCCGAAGGGCGCGGACAGTGCCCTCCAGGGCCGCCATGCCTTCGCTGACGACGAGGATGTCGTCGGTCGCTCACCAGTTCCACATCGTCCCGTCCTCCAGCCGCGCGACGGGGAGATAAGCGGGCTTGTAGGGATATTTCGCGGCCAGCCTTTCGTCGATGTCGACTCCGTGGCCCGGCGTCTCGCCGCAATGGAGGTGGCCGTCCTCGAAGCGATAGTCGTGCGGGAAGACGGCGTCGGTTTCTTCCGTATGACGCATATATTCCTGGATGCCGAAATTCGGCACCCAGCTGTCGAAATGGAGCGCGGTGCCCATCGTCACCGGCGACAGGTCGGTGGCGCCGTGGCAGCCGGTCCGCACCTGGTACAGGCTCGCGAAATCGGCCACGCGCCGCAGGTGGGTGAGGCCTCCGGAGCCGACGATCGTCATGCGGATATAGTCGATCAGCTGGTTCTGGATGAGGTCCTTCGCGTCCCAGATCGTGTTGAAGATCTCGCCCACGGCGAGCGGCGTCACACTGTGCTGGCGGACCAGCTTGAATGCGTCCTGGTTCTCGGCCGGGGTCACGTCCTCCAGCCAGAAGAGTTGGTAGGGCTCGAGCATCTTGCCGAGGTTCGCCGCTTCCTGCGGCGTGTAGCGGTGGTGGCCGTCATGGAGCAGATGGTGCTCGAACCCGTAGGTCGCCCGCAGCTTCTCGAACAGCTTGGGCACATAGTTCAGCGCCTTGCGCGTATCCCACCCGGTCTCGTTCGGCAGGGCGGCGTCGGCGGGTTCGTAGTGGAGCTTGCCGCGCCCGACCCCATACGCGTCCTTGATACCCGGCACGCCCGTCTGGGCCCGGATCGCCTTGTAGCCGAGCTCGATATAGTGGCCCACCGCCTCGACGGTCTCGTCGATGTCGGCGCCGTTGGCATGACCATAGACCATGACGCGGTCGCGGCTCTTGCCGCCAAGCAGCTGGTAAAGCGGCATGCCGGCCACCTTCGCCTTGATGTCCCACAAGGCGACGTCGACGGCGGCGACCGCCCGCATCGTGACCGGACCGCGGCGCCAGTAAGCCCCCCGATAGAGATATTGCCAGATGTCCTCGATCCTTCGCGGATCCTTGCCGATCAGCGTCGGGACCACATGGTCTTCAAGGTAGGACACGACCGCCAGTTCGCGGCCGTTCAGCGTCCCGTCGCCGATCCCGTAAACGCCTTGGTCGGTCTCGATCTTCAGCGTCACGAAATTGCGGCCGGGGCAGGTGACAAGGACGCGCGCGGCGGTGATCTTCATGGAGGATCCCATAGGTTCGGGTGAAGGAGGAAGCTTACTACGTGCCTTGCCAATTTCAACAGAATTGGTAAGGCCAGTGCAGGAGGCTGGCATGGCGACGGCGAGGGCGACGCAACTGGGCGGAAATGGAGGATCCCGCGGTCCGGAGCGCGGGACCGACAGGCTGTACCAGCGGATCGCGCGGCTTGTGTTCGACGAGCTCGCGCGCGGAAAATATGCGGTGGGAGACCGCCTCCCCGCCGAGCGGGACCTCGCCGAGGAGCACAACGTCAGCCGCCCCGTGGTGCGGGAGGCGATGATCGCGCTCGAGGTCCAGGGCCTCGTCGAAGTGCGGCTCGGCGCCGGCGCGTATGTCCGCCGGCTTCCGCAGAGCGGCGACAGCCCGGCCTTCAACGTCACCGGCTTCGAGCTTACCGAGGCGCGCCTCCTGTTCGAAGGCGAGGCGGCCGCGCTGGCGGCGACGCAGATCACCGACGAGGAGCTCGACCGGCTCGATGCGCTCGTCGACCGGATCGCTGCGGAGAATGCGCAGCCGAGCTTCAGCGACGCCGCCGACCGCGACTTCCATCTCCTCATCGCAGCGGCCACGCGCAACGCGCTGATCGCGCGGACGATCGAATATTATTGGGACCTGCGTTCCAGCTCGCCGGAATGCGCGCTCCTCCATCGCCACGCCCGTGACGCGGACATGCGTCCCGTTGTTGACCACCATCGGACGATCGCGGCTGCGCTTCGGGCCCACGACCCGGCCGCCGCACGCGCGGCGATGCGCTCGCACCTCAGCCACGTTCTCGACGATTTCCTCGTTGCCAGCGAGGAGGAGGCGGTGGCGCGGGCGCGGGAGGGCGTCGCGACGAACCGCGAGCGCGCCCGGCGCTCGGGCGGACTCTAGGAGAAACCATGCCGACGCCCCTGAAGCTCGATCCGGACCGGCTGTTTCCCGCCGATGCCACGACCCGCGCGGTCGCGCGCAGTCTCTACGCCGAGGTGCGGGGGCTGCCGATCGTCAGTCCGCACGGCCATACCGACCCCGCCTGGTTCGCGACCGACGCGCCCTGGTCCAACGCCACCGAGCTGCTGCTGGCGCCCGACCATTATCTCTACCGCATGCTCTATTCGCAGGGCGTGCCGCTGGAGCGGCTCGGCGTGCCCAGCCGCGCCGGCCCGTCGTCTGCCGACCCGCGCGAGGCCTGGCGGCTGTTCGCCGCCCACTATTATCTCTTCCGCGGCACGCCTTCGCGCCTGTGGCTCGACCATGTCTTCGCCGAGGTGTTCGGCTTCGACGTGGCGCTCGAGCCGTCGACGGCCGACTTCTATTTCGACCGGATCGGCGAGGCGCTGGCGAACCCGGCATTCCGTCCGCGCGCCTTGTTCGACCGCTTCGACATCGCGCTCCTCGCCACCACCGAGGGGCCGCAGGAGGAGCTGGTCCACCACGCCGCCATCCGCGCTTCGGGCTGGCAAGGACGCGTGGTCACCACCTACCGGCCCGACCCGGTGATCGACGCCGAGCACGAGCAGTTCCGGGGCGCGCTGGAGCGGTTCGGGGCGCTAAGCGGCGAGGACGTGCTGAGCTGGCGCGGCTATCTCGCCGCCCATCGCAAGCGGCGCGCGGACTTTCGTGCGATGGGCGCCACCGCCACCGACCACGGACACCCGACCGCGCGGACCGCAGACCTCTCCCCGAGCGAGGCCGAGACGCTGTTCGCCCGCATCATCGGCGGCGACCATTCGCCGGAGGATGCCGAGCTGTTCCGCGCCCACATGCTGACGGAAATGGCGGCGATGAGCCTCGAGGACGGGATGGTGATGCAGATCCACCCCGGCTCCTTCCGCAACCACAACCGCGCCCTGTTCGCGAGCCACGGCCGCGACAAGGGCGCCGACATCCCGACACGCACCGATTACGTCCAGGCGCTGAAGCCGCTGCTCGACCGCTTCGGCAACGAGGCCGACGTTTCGATCATCCTCTTCACCCTCGACGAGAGCGCCTATGCGCGCGAGCTCGCGCCGCTTGCCGGCCATTATCCGTGTTTGAAGCTGGGCCCTGCCTGGTGGTTCCACGACAGCCCGGAAGGCATGCGCCGCTTCCGCGAGATGACGACCGAGACGGCGGGCTTCTACAACAGTGTCGGCTTCAACGACGACACCCGCGCCTTCCTCTCGATCCCGGCCCGCCACGACGTCGCCCGCCGGGTCGACTGCGCCTTCCTCGCGCGCTTGGTCGCCGAGGGGCGCCTGCTCGACTGGGAAGCCGCCGAGCTGGCGAACGAGCTTACCTCGGGGTTGGTGCGGCGGGCTTACCGGCTGTGAGACTGTCCGCCGCCACTGCGGAGCGGCTCCCGGGCGGTGTGTCCCGGCCCGCTTATGATCGCGACGCGCAGACGATCGGTATCGTCCACTTCGGCATCGGCGCGTTCCACCGGGCGCATCAGGCGGTTTACACGGACGGAGCGATGGGCGCGGGCGATCGCGACTGGGCCATCGCAGGCCTGTCGCTGCGCTCTCCCGCCGTTCGCGATGCGATGGCGCCGCAGGACGGTCTCTATACCGTTACCGAGCGCGGAGCTGACGGGGAGAGGGGGCGGCTGATCGGCGCGGTGCGGGACCTGCTCGTCGCGCCTCACGACCCCGAGGCGGTAATCCGCCTCATCGCCGCCCCCGCCACGTCGATCGTCAGCTTCACGATCACCGAGAAGGGCTACGTCCCGGATGCGCCCGCTGCGCTAGCCGATCGCGGCGGAGAGGGATCGCCTTCGTCGATCTATGGGTTCCTGCGCCACGGGCTTGCGCGCCGGCGGGCCGCCGGCTTGCCGGGCCTCACTCTGCTCAGCTGTGACAACCTGAGCGGCAACGGCGCAAAGCTGAGGGGCTGGCTCGGAGGCTTTCTTGCCGAAGCCGATCCGGCGCTCCTTGCCTGGTTCGAAGCCGAGTGCGCTACTCCCTCGATGATGGTCGACCGGATCGTGCCGGCCACGACAGCCGAGGATCTCGCCGCCATCGAGGCCAGGCTCGGCCTTCGCGACGAGGCGGCGGTGGTGACCGAGCCCTTCTCGCAGTGGGTGATCGAGGATCGCTTCGCCGGCCGGCGTCCGCGCTGGGAGGCGGTCGGCGCGACGTTCGTCGAGGATGTATCCGTCTATGAGGTCGCGAAGCTCAGGATGCTGAACGGCGCCCACTCCGCGCTCGCTTACCTTGGCCTCCGCTCCGGTCATGAATTCGTGCACCAGGCCATCGCCGACCCGGCAATCCGGCCGCTCGTCACGCGGTTGATGGTGGAGGAAGCCGGCGCGACACTGCCGAAGGGCTTCGCGGTCGCGGACTACGCGCAGCGCCTCCTCGACCGCTTCGCGAACGCCGCGCTCGCGCATCGGCTGCGCCAGATCGCCATGGACGGCTCGCAGAAGATCCCCCAGCGCTGGCTCGCGACGCTGGAGGAGAGCCGGCAGGCCGGCCGCCGTTGCCCGGCAATCCTTGCCGCTTTGGCCGCCTGGATGCTGTTCGTGCGCGGCGCGTGCGGCTTAGTGGACGATCCGATGGCGGAGCGGCTCGCGGGACTATGGGCGCAGGCTGGCACGGCTGGGATAACGCGGGCGCTGTTCGGCCGCGATGGCCTCTTCGCTCAGTATTGGTGGGCCGACGAGGAGGATCTGAACTCCCTCGAGCGCCTGGTGCAGGGCGGTCAGCCGGCCGCCGGAACGACGCGCTGATCGATCGCGCCGAAGAGGGGCAGATCAGTCCCCTCGACGAACGCCTCCATCCGCCCCCGGGTCGCCGAAGCGCAGGAAGGGCGTCTGCGGCGCACCGCTTTCGATCATCTCTATGGCCCGCCGCTGGCGGCGACACGAGCGAGGCTGCAGGCGGGCTTGGCCTGCACCCAGCTGAACCCCGTCTTCATCTCGATCGGGGCGATGGTGCGGAGCGACCAGTCGTTGATCTGGACGACGAGCAGGACATGGTCGAGCGCGCTCGCGGCCGGCTCGCTGATCCCGCCGTGCAGGAGAGCCCCTGTATCCACCTAAGTCATTGAAATAGCTGGCGCGCCCGGCAGGATTCGAACCTGCGACCCCAAGCTTAGAAGGCTCGTGCTCTGTCCAACTGAGCTACGGGCGCGCGCCGCCCGCCGCAATAGCGCGCTTCGCCCCGGTGCGGAACATCTCCCGTCGATCCCGCGCATCTGCCACATTGGGCGCATGCACGAGCAAATCGTCGGCCTCTACGAAGGCAATGCCGCGGCCTGGGACCGCCAGCGCGGCCGCGAGCTGTTCGAACGGCCGTGGCTCAAACGCTTCCTCGCGCTGCTGCCGCCGCGCCCGCGCGTCCTCGATATCGGCTGCGGGATGGGCGAGCCGATCGCCCGATACCTGGTCGCGCGAGACGCGCGGGTGACGGGCGTCGATGCTTCGCCCTCGCTCGTCGCGATGGCCGCGGCGCGGTTCCCCGAGCACGAGTGGATCGCCGCCGACATGCGCGCGCTCGATCTCGGTCGCCGCTTCGACGGCCTGCTCGCCTGGCACAGCTTCTTCCACCTGCCGGCGCAGGACCAGGAGGCGATGTTCGCGCGCTTCGCCGCCCATGCGGCGCCGGGAGGCGCCTTGATGTTCACCAGCGGCTGGGAGCGCGGCGAGGCGATCGGCCGGTGGCAGGGCGAGCCCCTCTACCATGCCAGCCTCGACAGCGACGATTATGCCGCCCTGCTGGAGGCGAACGGCTTCGCCGTCGTCGACCACCGGGTGCGGGACCCGGCGTGCGGCGATGCGACGATATGGCTCGCTCAGATGAGGCCGGCGAGCGGGCTCGACGGGTCGGCGTAGCGCCGCTTGCCCATCCGGCCGGCGCGGTAGGCGAGCCGGCCGCCCTCGACCGCAAGCTTCATCGCGCGGGCCATCAGCACCGGATCCTTCGCTTCGGCGATGGCCGTGTTCATGAGGACGCCGGTGCAGCCCAGCTCCATCGCCACCGCCGCGTCCGAGGCGGTGCCGACGCCGGCGTCGACCAGCACCGGCACCTTCGCCTGCTCGACGATGATGCGGATCATCACCTCGTTCTGGAGGCCGAGGCCCGAACCGATCGGCGCGCCGAGCGGCATGATCGCCACGGCCCCGGCGTCCTCGAGCTTCTTCGCGGCGATCGGGTCGTCGGCGCAATAGACCATCGGCTCGAAACCCTCTTTCGCGAGGATCTCGGTGGCGCGCAGCGTCTCGGCCATGTCGGGATAAAGGGTCTTCGCCTCGCCCAGCACCTCCAGCTTGACCAAGGTCCAGCCGCCCGCCTCGCGGGCGAGGCGCAGCGTGCGGATCGCCTCCTCGGCGGTGAAGCAGCCGGCCGTGTTGGGGAGGTAGGTGACCTGCTTGGGGTCGATGAAGTCCACCAGCATCGGCTGCTGCGGATCCGACACGTTCACCCGCCGCACCGCGACGGTGACGATCTCGGCCCCCGACGCTTCGACCGCGCGCGCATTCTCGGAAAACGACTTGTACTTCCCCGTGCCGACGATGAGCCGCGAGGTGAAGGTGCGGCCTGCGACGGTCCAAGGATCGTGAACGGCAAGGGCCACGTCGAGCGTGCGCTGCTTGACCGCCGCTTCGTCCATCAGCTTCGTCACGCTCAGCCCCCGCCCACGAAGGTGACGATCTCGAAATCGTCGCCGTCCTCGATCGTCACCTCGGCGAGGGTGGAGCGGGGAACGATCTCCAGATTGCGTTCAACGGCGACGCGCGTCGGCTCGAGGCCGAGATCGAGCGCGAGCTCGGCGACGGTGATCCCCTTGGGGACGCGGCGGTGTTCGCCGTTCACCCGGATCGAGTTCGTTTCAATGGGATCCACACCAACCTCGTTCGTCCCGGGCGAAGCCGAGGGCCGCCCCTCGACCTCGGAGCCGCGCGCCTCGACTTCGCTCGGCACGAACGAACTTGGGGACACGGGCGGAAGCCCCTATAGCGTCCCGCCATGGCGACGCTACCCACCGTCTACGTGCTGAACGGGCCCAACCTCAATCTCCTCGGATCGCGGGAGCCGGAGGTTTACGGGTCCGACACTCTGGACGACATCGCGGGGCGGCTCGAAGACCGGGCGCGGGCGCTCGGCCTCGCCGTCGAGATCCGCCAGTCGAACCATGAGGGACACCTCATCGACTGGCTGCACGAGGCGCAGGCGGAAGGCGCGAAGGCCGTGATCCTCAATCCCGGCGGATTGACCCACACGTCGGTGGCGTTGCACGACGCGGTGAAGGCGATCGCGACCCCGGTGATCGAGGTCCACCTGTCCAACCCGCAGGCGCGCGAGAGCTTCCGCCGACGCAGCTTCGTCGCGCCGGTCGCCGCGGGCTCGATCGCGGGGTTCGGCGCATCGGGGTACCTGCTCGCGCTGGACGCGGCGGCGTCGTTTTGACTAAAGCGCGCCCTTCAAAGGGGAATGGAATGACCGACGAACGCGACTCGCCCGAGGCGGGCGGCATGCGCATCGAAGCCGATCTCGTGCGCCAGCTCGCCGAGCTTCTCAACCAGAATGAGCTGACGGAGATCGAAGTCGTCGACGGCGAGCGGCGCATCGTGGTGAAGCGGGAAGTGGCGTTCGCCCATGCGCCACCGGCCGCCGCTGCGCCTCTCGTCGCCGCGCCGCCTCCCGTGCCGCCGGCCGCGGCCGCGCCCGCCGCCGACGTCGCCCCCGCCCAGCATCCGGGCGCGGTCAAGTCACCGATGGTCGGCACCGCCTATCTCTCCGCCGAGCCGGGATCGAAGCCGTTCGTGTCGGTCGGCGACAGCGTTCGCGAGGGCGAGACCCTGCTCATCGTGGAGGCGATGAAGGTGATGAACCCCATCGTCGCGCCGCGCGCCGGGACGGTGCGCCAGGTGCTCGTCGTCGACGCGCAACCGGTGGAGTTCGACCAGCCGCTCGTCATCGTCGAGTGACGCGGGCATGATCCAGAAGGTCCTCATCGCCAATCGCGGCGAGATCGCGCTCCGCATCCACCGCGCCTGCCACGAAATGGGCATCAAGACGGTGGCGGTCCATTCGACCGCCGATGCCGATGCCATGCACGTCCGCCTCGCCGACGAAGCCGTGTGCATCGGTCCGCCGCCGGCCGCGGACTCCTATCTCAACATCCCCAACATCATCTCGGCCGCCGAGATCGCGCACGCCGACGCCATCCATCCGGGCTACGGCTTCCTCTCCGAGAATGCCCGTTTCGCCGAGATCGTGGAATCGCACGGCATCGTCTGGATCGGCCCGAAGCCGGAGCATATCCGCGTGATGGGCGACAAGGTCGAGGCCAAGCGCACGGCGGCCAAGCTCGGCCTCCCGCTGGTGCCGGGCTCCGACGGCCCCGTCGAAGGGCTGGACGAAGCACGGGCGGTGGCGCGCGAGACCGGCTATCCGGTGCTCATCAAGGCGGCGTCCGGAGGCGGCGGGCGGGGTATGAAGGTCGTCCGTTCCGAGGACGAGCTCGAGACGCAGATCAGCCAGGCGCGCTCGGAGGCGAAGAACGCGTTCGGCGACGACACCGTCTATATGGAAAAATATCTCGGCGATCCGCGCCACATCGAGTTCCAGGTGTTCGGCGACGGCGAGGGCAAGGCGGTCCACCTGGGCGAGCGCGACTGCTCGCTGCAGCGCCGCCACCAGAAGGTGCTCGAGGAAGCCGGCTCTCCCGTCATATCGCCCGAGGAGCGGGACCGGATGGGCGGCATCGTCGCGAAGGCGATGGCCGACATGGCCTATCGCGGCGCCGGGACGATCGAGTTCCTCTACGAGAATGGCGAATTCTACTTCATCGAGATGAATACGCGGCTCCAGGTCGAGCATCCGGTGACCGAGTACATCACCGGCATGGATCTGGTGCGCGAGCAGATCCGCATCGCCGCCGGCGAGGGCCTGTCGTGCAGCCAGGACCAGATCAGCTTCCGCGGCCACGCCATCGAGTGCCGGATCAACGCCGAGGACCCGCAGACCTTCGCGCCCTCGCCGGGCCTGGTGAAGAACTACGTCGCGCCGGGCGGCATGCACGTGCGCGTCGATTCGGGCCTCTACGCCGGCTACCGGGTGCCGCCTTATTACGACAGCATGATCGCCAAGCTGATCGTCTACGGCTCGAACCGCGAACGCTGCATCATGCGCCTGCGCCGTGCGCTCGAGGAATTCGTCGTCGACGGCCTCAAGACCACCATCCCGCTCCACCAGAAGCTCGTCCAGGACCCCGAGTTCCTGGCTGGAAATTACACGATCAAATGGCTCGAGGAATGGCTGGGCCGCGACAGCGGCTAGGGGCGTCCGGGGGACGGCCCTAAGGCCTTCCCTCGAGCCATCTCGAGGAATGGCTGGGCCGCGACAGCGGCTAGGGGCGTCCGGGGGACGGCCCTAAGGCCTTCCCTCGAGCCATCTCGAGGAATGGCTGGCCTGCAGGGGGGGAGGACGGCGCCGGTGAGGGAGAAAAAGTGATGGCCGACAGCATCTTCAAGGTTCCGCTCGCGCCGGAGAAGCTTTGGCAGGCGATCAACCCGTGGACCTTCTACAATCAGGGTGCGCAACTCGGCCTGGTCAACATCAACCTCGGCCAGACCCCGCACCCGGAAATCGAGCAGAAGGTGCTCGACGAGGTCGGCAGCTACGGCCGTCAGCTCGGCCGCATCGGCGACGCGCTGGAGGTGCTGATCGAGCGGCTCCCCCTGGCCGATCTTACCGCTGCCGAGAAGGACGCGATCGCGATTCTGCGCGGCCAGCTCGCCGAGGTGCGCAAGGTGAAGCAGCGCGAGCGGGGCAGCGGCCCCGGCTAATTTACCGCCTTGTAAGTCGGCGCAAAGCGCGGCACGGTCTCGCCACAGGCGCCGCCGGGGGGCGGCTGTTGGGGAGGGGATTTTCATGCGTTTTTCGACGAAGCTCCTGTGTGGGGGAGCGGCTCTTGCGGCGTTGGCGACTGCGGCGCCGGCTTCGGCGCAGCGGGTCGGGCGGATCGTGGCATTCGGCGATTCCTATGCCGACACCGGCAACCTGTTCCGGCTGCTCGGCGTCGCGCCGCCGGCCGTCTATTCGAACGGCCGCTTCTCGAACGGCACCAACTTCGTCGACACGATGTCGCAGATCCTCGGCGTGCGCGACGACAATTTCGCGATCGGCGGCGCCTTCACCAACAACGGCAACATCAACGGCCCGGGCATCCCGGGCTTCGTCACCGAATATCAGTCCTTCCTCGCCGGCGGCGGGCCAGCCACCTTCCCGCGGGTGAGCGGCACCTTCGCGCCGACCGACCTCCTCGTGATCTCGATCGGCGGCAACGACGCGCGCGCCTATGAGAAGAGCCTCGGCAACACGCCGACCGCCGCGCAGATCTCCACCCTCCTCGCCGGCGTCCCGGCGCAGGCGACCCAGAAGGTCGGGGAGGCGAAGGCCGGGCTCGATGCGCTGGTCGCCGCCGGCGCCCGCAACATCACCTTCCTGGCCGGAGACACGGGGCGGCTCCCGGAAGTGGTAGGCCAGCCGATCGCGCAGGTGGGAAGCGCTTATTCGAGCGCCTTCAACTCGGGCATGCAGCCGGTCCTCGCCGGCTATGCCTCCAAGGGCGTCATCGTCAACTATCTCGATCTCAACAAGATCGGCGACCAGGTCGCGGCCAACCTCAGCGCCTTCGGGCTGCAGAGCGCCGGCGCCTGTCCCGTCGCTTGCGTCACCACCAACCCCGAGCTGCTCGACAAATATCTGTTCTACGTCGACAACCTCCACCTCACCTCGGCCGGCTTTGCGATCGTCGGCAAATATGCGGTGCGCCAGCTCGAGGCGCCGCTCCAGTTCCAGGCGCAAACCGACGCCGGCCTCCAGGCTGCGGCAAGCTTCGGCAAGGTCATGACCGGTCGCCTCGACCTCTCGAACGCCCGCGCCGGCGCGGAGGGCGACGGCATCCACTTCTTCGTCAGCGGCAGCACCGAGCACCAGCGCCAGCGCGCGACGCTCACCAGCCTCGACTACACGCTCGACACCTACGGCGTGAGCGGCGGCGCCGAATATGAGGCCGGCTCGGCCGTCGTCGGCGGCGCGATCAGCTACAGCCGCCCCAAGGCCGACATGAACACCGGCACCGGCAGCGCTCGCGCCGAGGCCTGGCACCTCGGCGCCTATGCCGGCTTCGCCTCGGGCGGCGTCTTCGCGCAGGGTTATGCGGGCTATGGCTGGCTCGACTACAAGATCCGCCGCACCGCCGTGATCGACGAGATCCATGCCAGCCCCAAGGGCCACAATGTGCTGGCCGGAGCGAAGGCGGGTTATCTGATGGAAACGGGCGGCCTTCGGATCGGCCCGGTTGCGGCGGTCAATTATGCCCGTGCCACGATCGGCGGCTATACCGAGGCCGGCGACCCGGTGCTGACGCTCAACGTCCAGCGGCAGCGGGTCAAGGCGCTGACCGGCAGCGCCGGCCTCGAGCTGCGCGGCAATGCGGAGGTCGGCGGCCTCGCCGTCCGCCCCTATGCCGAGATCCTGGCGGAGAAGGATTTCGAGGGAGACGGCCGCATCGTCCGCTATTCCGAGACGGCGGCGCCGACCATCGTCAACAGCTTCGCGCTGGGCAGCCGCACCAAGCGCACCTACGGCCGCGTCACCGCGGGCGCCGATCTCTCGCTCGGAGGCGCGGTGTCGCTCCAGGTCCAGGGCAGCGGCTCGTTCGAGCGCCGCGGCGGCAACGACCTCGGCGGCTTCGCGGCGCTGAAGGTGGGGTTCTAGGGGGGCGACGCTTCAGTTGGCTCGTCACCCCGGACTTGATCCGGGGTCTACCTGCTTCATCTCATGGGAGAAGGGGACAAGGTGGATGCCGGATCAAGTCCGGCATGACGAAGATCCGGATAGCCAGTTTAGCGCCTTGCGGGCGCGACGCCGGCATAGAGGGCGGAGACGGCCGCGATGTCGCCGTCGCTGAGGGCGTCGCGCTGGCCCATCGTGACGCCGGACGGGATGGCCTTCAGCGCCGTCATCACCGCGAGCTGGTCGTCGACGGCGAAGTCGTAGGCACCGTAATGCATGATCGAGCCGTAATCATAGGCACCGATATCGTCGGTCGCCGCCGCCGTCCCATCGATGAAGTCGATCTTGAAATTGTCCTCGCAGCCGTCCTCGATGTAGTTCCAGACGATCGACACCCAGGCGTCGCGGTCGTGTCGGCAATGCTCGTGCCACAGTCCGACGGTATGGCCCAGCTCGTGGGCGAGCTGCCCGGCGGTGCAGCTGTCGCCGATGCAGATACGCTGCTCCCCGCCACGCCGGCCGACATCGGAGATGGCGCAGCCGGCTTCCGGCATGATCAGCAGATAATCGTTCTCGCCGGATCGAGGCTCGAAGCGAATCACCGTGCGGCCGTTCCACTCCGCGACGGCGTCGACCACGCGCTGCGGGTCCGGGAATGCCGGATCGACTTCGTAGGGAACCCGCGCATTCGGCCAGAGATACTGCGCGCCGCTGATCGCAACTCCCATGGTTCGCCTCCCCGCGCCCGTCCGGTCGCCGAATTGTGCCTTGGTCGTCTCGCCGCGCGCAACCGGAAATCTTCTTCGTTTCGGCGCTGAAATCCATTGACTTGGGGAGCGAAATCGGCGGGACTGCGAGGCAGGCCTGGCGGAGGCGGATCCGCGCATCGCGCGGGCGGCCGGCCGGGCATGGCGCGCGATGCGCGCAAGGGGGGGCGGCATGACCGGATCGGCGAAGCTTGGCAGAATTTCCCTCCTGGCGGGCGCGTCGCTCCTGCTGGGCGTCGTCGCCTGCAAGGACATGGGCGCGGGCGGCAAGCCCGGCCCGGCCACCGACGCGAATCCCTGGCTGACGCAGGGCTGGGACGGCAATCAGCGGGGCGCCTGGTACCAGCCCACCCAGGGGTCGCGGCTGCTGCCCTGGGCCTGGGCCAAGGCCCTCGAGCGGGCCGAGGACCAGCAGGCCTTCTTCGAGAACGGCAACCTCGCGCGCTTCCGCTTCATCACCGTCCCGAATCTGAAGAATCCGCAGCTGCCGGTCGGCTTCGCGATCGATCAGCAGCCGGACGATCAGTTGAGCTACACCAAGCTGCGCTGGTTCCCCGGCCAGAAGAACCAGGAGCCGTGGCTCGGCCTGAATTGCGCCGCCTGCCACACCGCGAACCTGGAGTTCGACGGGAAGAGCCTGGTCGTCGACGGCGGACCGAGCCTGGTCGATTTCCAGGGGTTCATCGAAGGCGTCGACGCGGCGCTCAACGCCACCTACGGCAATGCCGACAAGTTCGACCGCTTCGCGAAGAAGGTGCTCGGCGGGCAGGACAGCGACGCCAATCGCGCGACGCTCACGGGCGAGCTCCAGAAGCGGATGGGCTGGGAGCCCGAGAATGCGCGGCTGAACAAGACCGACCTGCGCTACGGCTACGGTCGGCTGGACGCGTTCGGCCACATCTTCAACAAGGTGTCCCAGCTCGCGGTCTACGGCCTCCCGGCGGGCTCGCGCCCCGCCACTGCCAACCCTTCCGATGCGCCGGTCAGCTATCCGTTCCTGTGGAACATCTACCGCGAGAGCCAACTGCAGTGGAACGGCATCGTCGAGGTCCGTCCGAAGGGAGGCAAGCCGAAGCGGATCACCTTCCCGAACGGCAAGATCCTCGATTACAGCGCGCTGGGCCGCAATGCCGGCGAGGTGGTGGGCGTGTTCGGCGATGTGGTCATCAAGCCGAATCCCGAAATGGGCGGCTTCGACTCCAGCATCCGCGCCGATCAGCTCGACGAGCTCGAGGGCTTGCTGCGCCAGCTCAAGCCGCCGCCCTGGCCCGGCGCGATCAACCGCGCCAGGGCCGATCAGGGCAAGCCGCTCTACGAGCAGCATTGCGCGGGCTGCCACAGCGAGAAGAACCTCAACGGCGGCATTTACGACGTGACGATGGTGCCGCTCGCGGCCGGCGATCCCGGCGGAAACAACACCGATCCCTGGATGGCGTGCAATGCGGTTTCCTATGAGAGCGCGAGCGGCCGTCTCAACGGCAGGCCGCGCAACTATTTCAGCGGGCCGCCCACGCAGGAGACGGAGGCGCTCGCCAACATGCTGACGACGACGGTCGTCGGCAGCCTGGTCGCGAAGTGGCAGCAGGTCGCCGAGCAGGCCCTCGATCTCGCGCTCGGCATCGAGAAGCTGCCGAAGACGACGAAGGCCGCGACCGCCGTCTCGCCGGCGGAGCGGAAGAAGGGGCGGCTCGATTCCTGCTTCAAGTCGAACTCGCCCTATTTCAAGTACAAGGCCCGCACGCTCGAGGGCATCTGGGCGACCGCGCCCTACCTCCACGACGGATCGGTCCCGACCCTCTACGACCTGCTGCTGCCGCCCGAGAAGCGGCCGACCTGCTTCTACGTCGGCACGCGCCGCTACAATGTGTCCAAAGTCGGCTACCAGACCGGCGCAGAAAGCGGCGCGGGCTGCCCGACGCCGGCCGGCGGCAAGCCCGATCCGGCCGCGCCTGGCAATGCGTTCCGGTTCGACGTGGCGCTCGACGGCAACCGCAACGTGGGCCACAATTACAAAGTCGGTCAGCTGAGCGAGGATCAGCGGCTCGCCTTGCTCGAATATCTGAAGACGCTCTGAGGGGGCGGGCGATGGGACAATATCTCGATCGGATCGACGCCGCCGCGCCGGCGCAGAAATGGCCGCTCGTCCGCCAACTGATGCTGAACGAGCGCCAGCCCTTCTTCGCCGAGCTGCGCGCCGAGCGGCCGGTCATGGAGCTACCCGACGACCTCGTCTTCGTCACCCGCCACGCCGACTGCACGCTCGTCCTCCAGCGCTGGCACGATTTCGGCGTCGACCTCTACAAGCCCAAGCAGGGCGCCTATTTCATGGCGCAGGACGACACCGCCGACCATTGGCGCGACAAGTCGATCATGAAGTCGATCCTCGATTTCGAGGAGATACCGGCGATCCGCCAGTTCGTGGGCGAGGAGGCGGCGCGGATCCTGCGCGACGCGAACGGCGCCATCGACGCGCCGCAGCAGCTCACCCGCATGGTGCCGGCGCGCCTCGTCCAGGAGTTTTTCGGCTTTTCCGGATCGGACGCGAAGAAGCTTATCGAATGGTCCTACTGGAACCAGATGGACGCGTTCCACAACCAGCCGTTCGACCGCGACGTGGTTGCCGACCCCGAGCATATCGTCGCGCAGCGCAAGCGGTCCTTGTTCATGCTCGCCCTCTATCTCGGGCGGGTGATGCTGGTGCGCGGCGCGCAGATGGCGCTGCTTCGCCACAAGCACGATCCGGTGACGCGCCTGCTGCGCCTCTCCTTCTCGCGGGGGCTCGACTTCCCCTTGAAGAAAGTCGTGCTGAACGCCGGCGGCCTGCTGATCGGGACGATCGAGACGACTTCCGGCACCGTCAACAACGCGCTTGCCGAATTGCTGTCGCGGCCGAACGAGCTCGTCGCCGCGCGCGCGGCCGCCGCGCAGCCGGATCCGGCCGCCTTCGACGGCTATGTGTTCGAGGCGCTGCGCTACAATCCCGTCTTCCCCTATTTCTTCCGCGTCTGCCACACGCCGACCCTGCTCGCCGGCGGGACCCCCGGCGCAACGACGGTGACGCCCGGCAAGACCGTGATCGCCTGCACCCACAGCGCGATGTTCGACGAGGCGGCCTTCGCCGATCCGCTCGCCTTCCATCCGGAGCGCTCGATCTGGCAGACGTTCACGCTGGGGTACGGCCACCACGAATGCCTCGGCCGGGCGATCGGCGCCGCGATGATTCCCGAGATCGTCCGCCAGGTGCTGCTGCTGCCCAACATCCGCGCCGACGGGCCGGTCGTGTTCAAGGAAGGCGTGCCGGAGCACCAGCCGCTGCGCTGGGACGTGTGACGCGGCGGGCTTGATCGGCACGGCGGGCGGCGCCACATGCCGGGGATGCTGATCCAGACCGAGACCACGCCGAACCCCTCGACCCTCAAGTTCCTCCCCGGCGAGCGGGTGATGGAGGCGGGGACGCGCGACTTCGCCAGCGAAGAGGAGGCCGAGGCCTCCCCGCTGGCGTCCGCCATCTTTTCGACCGGTGGGGTCGACGGCGTCTTCTTCGGCCGCGACTTCATCTCCGTGACCGCCGCGCCCGGCGCCGAGTGGCGGCAGCTGAAGCCGCAGGTGCTCGGCATCCTCCTCGACCATTTCGCGAGCGGCGCGCCGCTGGTCCACCCCGCCAGCGCCGGCGGCATCGCCGTCGCTGGCGACGACGCCGAGTTCGGCGACGATCCGGCCGACGCCGACATTGTCGCCCAGATCCGCGAGCTGATCGAGACCCGCGTCCGGCCCGCCGTCGCGGGCGACGGCGGCGATATCGTCTATCGCGGCTTCCGCGACGGCACCGTCTATCTGGCGCTGCAGGGCGCCTGCTCGGGCTGCCCGTCCTCGACGATGACGCTCAAGCACGGCATTGAGAACCTGCTGAAGCATTACGTGCCCGAAGTCGACGCCGTCGAAGCCGTTTGACATCCGCGGCCGCCGCGCGAAAGCGGCACCGATGAGCCCCGTCACCCTCGTCATCGACAGCGCGACGCCTGCCTGCTCGGTGGCGCTCCTCCAGGACGGCCGGGTTCTCGCGGAGGCGCACGAAGTGGTGGGCCGCGGCCATGCCGAGCGGCTGGTTCCGATGATCGCCGCTGTGCTCGGCGGCCGTCGCCCCGCGGCGATCCTCGTCGACTGCGGGCCCGGCAGCTTCACCGGCGTCCGGGTCGGCCTCGCCGCCGCGCACGGCCTCGCGATCGGCTGGGGGGTGCCGCTCGCCGGCTATTCGTCGATGAGCCTGGTCGCTGCCGGCGCCGTCCATGAACCATCGCGCGCGGTCGGGGTCGCGCTGCAAGGAGGACATGGACAGATTTTCGTGCAAAGCTTCGGCGATGATCCGCTTCGCCCGCTCGACGGTCTCCTCTCGCTCCCGCCCGACGAGGCCGCGGGGGCCGTGACGGCGCCGCGCGTGATCGGCTCCGCCGCCGCCGCTCTCGTCGCCGCGCGCGGTTGGGGCGAGGCGCGCGATGCGCTCCCCCGTGCTGCCGACGCGCGGCTGCTGCCGCGGGCGCTCCGCAGCCTCGCCGCCAGCCCCATCTATGGCCGCGCACCCGACGCGAAACGGCCGGCATGAGCGCCACGTCCGTCCTCAGCCTCGCCGAGGGGAGCGTGCGCGACCTCGACTCGGTCATGCAGGTGATGCACGACAGCTTCGACCCGGCCTATGGCGAGGCCTGGACCGGGCCGCAATGCGCGGGGCTGCTGCCGATGCCGGGCGTGTGGCTGTCGCTGGCCCGTCTCGGACCCTCGGTGGCGGGATTCGCGCTGGCACGCATCGTCGCGGGTGAAGCGGAGCTGCTGCTTCTCGCCGTAGCGGGCGGCGCGCAGCGCCGCGGGGTCGGCACGTCGCTGCTCAAACACTTCATAGACCTGGCAAAGGGCCGCGGCGCGTCGCGCCTTCATCTTGAGGTGCGAGACGGAAACCCAGCGCTTTCTCTGTACAGGAGTGCCGGATTCGAGGAAGTTGGCCGCCGGCGCAATTACTATCATGGTGAGGGGGGTCGCCTTTACGACGCGCTGACCCTCGCTCGCCGCGCGTAGACTGGAAAGTTTCGGAAAGCGCAATTTTCCCTTGTAAGAAACACCGAAATGGACCATTCGGGCCTCCGGGGGGCAATTTGCTCAACCTCCGTGGTAGGAAGTGTGCAGGCTATAGGCATGGCTGAAACCAACGAAATGAACGAGACGCTGATCACTCTCACCGCGGATATCGTCTCCGCCCACGTCAGCAACAACAGCGTGGCGGTCAACGATCTTCCCAATCTGATCGCCAACGTGCACAACGCGCTGAGCGGACTTGGCGCCCAGCAGGAGCCGGAGCCGGCGAAGCCCGAGCCGAAAGTCTCGATCCGCTCCTCCGTGAAGCCGGACTTCATCGTCTGCCTCGAGGACGGCAAGAAGCTGAAGATGCTGAAGCGGCACCTGATGACCCACTATCAGATGACGCCGGACGAATATCGCCAGAAGTGGGGCCTGAACGCCGACTACCCGATGGTCGCGCCGAACTATGCGGAGCAGCGCCGCAGCCTGGCCAAGAAGATCGGCCTCGGCACGAAGCGCCGCCGCACCGCGCGCGCGAAGTAAGTTGCAGGGCTGGCCGGGCCCGGGGGGCGCCCGGCCGCCTTTACCCTCTCCCAGATTCGTCTAAATCGATGGTCGGATGACGCGACCGATCGATATCGAAGCCCTGTGCGCCGAAAAGGGTTTGCGCATTACGGAGCAGCGCCGGGTGATCGCGCGGGTTCTCTCCGAGGCCGAGGATCATCCCGACGTCGAGGCGCTGCACGCGCGCGCGGCGGCGATCGATCCGGGAATCTCGATCGCCACCGTCTACCGCACGGTGCGGCTGTTCGAAGAGGCGGGGATCCTCGAGCGCCACGATTTCGGCGACGGACGCGCCCGCTACGAAGCGGCCGATGCCACCCACCACGATCATCTGATCGACGTCGAGACGGGCCGCGTGATCGAGTTCGTCGACGATGAGTTGGAGGCGCTCCAGCGTCGCATTGCCGAGAAGCTGGGCTTTCGCCTCGTCGACCATCGGATGGAGCTGTACGGCGTCGCGCTCGATCGCAAGAAATGAAGCCTTGAGGCGGCGCGCCGCATGAGCAAAGCCCGCTTTCTCTGGCGCGCCGGCCTCATCGTGCTCGGGTTGTTCGTCTGCGTACCGCTCCATTATGGAAGCCGCCTTCTCGGCGGATCGCGCTGGCCCCGCCGCTTCCTGCGCTGGGCGGCCTATGCGTCGGGGATGCGGGTGCGCAGCGAGGGCGAGCCGCTGCATCGCCACGTCCTCTTCCTCGCCAACCACCTGAGCTGGCTCGACATCCTTGTCCTGGCCGGGGCGAGCGGCACCGCCTTCGTGTCGAAGGACGATGTCGCGCGCTGGCCGGTCGTCGGTTGGCTGGCGCGGCTCAACAACACGGTCTTCATCGCCCGCTCCTCGCGGGCGGCGGTCAGGCATCAGGCGGACGCGCTGCGGGAGGCGCTGGCGCGGGGCCAGCCGGTGGCTCTGTTTCCGGAAGGCACGACCGAAGGCGGCATGGACATCCTGCCGTTCCGCGGGAGCCTCCTGGCGGCGCTGTTCCCGCCGCTGCCCGGGGTCCAGGTGCAGGCGGTCGCGCTCGATTATGGCGACGCCGGCCACGACATCGCCTGGATCGGCGAGGAGAGCGCCCCCGACAACGCGCGGCGGATCCTCTCCCGCAAGGGCAGCGTCCCCGTCACGGTCCGCTTTCTCGCCCGCATCGATCCGGGCGCGGCCGGGGACCGCAAGGTGCTGGCGGAGCGGGCGCGCGTCGAGATCGTCGAGGCGCTGGGCGGCGCACCTTCCGGGGCGGCGGCGGATCGCCTATAGGCAGCCGATGCCCAACCCCCGGACTTTCCAGATCAAATCCTTTGGCTGCCAGATGAACGTCTATGACGGCGAGCGGATGGCCGAGCTCCTCGAAGCGGAGGGTCTCGCCGCCGCCGCGCCCGGGGAGGCGGATCTCGTCGTCCTCAACACCTGCCATATCCGCGAGAAAGCGGCCGAAAAGGTCTATTCCGAGATCGGCCGGCTGAAGCGGGAGGATGGCAGCCGTCCGATGATCGCCGTCGCGGGCTGCGTCGCCCAGGCCGAGGGCGCCGAGATCCCGCGCCGGGCGCCGAGCGTCGACATCGTCGTCGGCCCGCAGGCCTATCATCGCCTGCCGGCGCTGGTCGGCGAGGCGGCCGCCGGACGGCGGGCGGTCGACACGGACATGCCGCTGGCGTCCAAGTTCGGCGCGCTGCCGAAGCGGCGCAGGCAGGGGCCGAGCGCCTTCCTCACCGTCCAGGAAGGCTGCGACAAATTCTGCACCTATTGCGTCGTCCCCTACACGCGCGGCGCCGAGGTCTCGCGGCCCTGGGCCGCGGTGATCGACGAGGCGCGCGCCCTGGTCGACGCCGGGGCGAAGGAAATCACGTTGCTCGGCCAGAACGTCAACGCCTGGGAGGGCGAGGACGAGGGAGGCCGGACGCAGGGACTCGACGGCCTCATCCGCGCGCTCGACCGGATCCCCGGCCTGGCGCGCATCCGTTACACGACCAGCCACCCCAACGACATGCGCGAAGGCCTGATCCGCGCCCATGGCGAGGTCGAGACGCTGATGCCCTATCTGCACCTCCCGGTGCAGTCGGGAAGCGATCGCGTCCTCAGGGCGATGAACCGCAGCCACAGCGCCGACCGCTATCTTCGCGTCCTGGAGCGGGTGCGCGCGGCGCGGCCGGACATCGCGCTGTCGGGCGACTTCATCGTCGGCTTTCCCGGCGAGACGGAGGCGGAGTTCGAGGCGACGCTCGAAATCGTCCGGGCGGTGAACTACGCCCAGGCTTACTCGTTCAAATATTCGCCGCGTCCGGGCACGCCGGCCGCGACGATGGAAGGGCAGGTGCCGGCAGAGGTGCAGGACGAGAGATTGCAGCGGCTCCAGGCTCTGCTCAACGCCCAGCAGCTGGCGTTCAACCGCGCCACCGTCGGCAAGCGCACGACCATCCTCGTCGAGCGCGACGGCAAGCGCCCGGGCCAGCGCGTCGGCAAGTCGCCGTGGCTGCAGTCGGTACACGTGAAGACCGATGCGCCGCTCGGCAGCCTCGTGGGGGTGGACGTCGTCGAGGCCGGCCCGAACAGTCTGCGGGGAACCGCCATCCCGGCGGAAGGCGGGGTCTCCTTCCGGAATGTCCCGGCGCGTCCCGAAGAGATCCCGGCATTCGCCGGGATGACGGCATAATGGCCAAGAGACCCGCCGCCGAGAGCGCCGCCCCGCGCGCGCGGCTCGAGATCGAGTTCGAGCAGCCGCACCTCCTGGGGCCGCTGTTCGGCGAGTTCGACCGCAACCTCGTCGCCATCGAGGACCGGCTCGGCGTCTACATCGCCGCGCGCGGCGCGAAGGTACAGATCGAGGGCGAGCCGGAGGACGCCGCCCGCGCCCGCGAAGTGCTGGTCGGCCTCTACAACCGCCTCGACGAGGGCCATGACATCGACGCCGAGACGGTGAACGCGATCATCTCGATGTCGGGCCAGCCGACGCTGGAAGGCATCATCGCGCCCGAGGTGGCGGAGCCGCCCAAGGTGATGATCCGCACCCGCAAGAAGACGATCGTCCCGCGCTCCAAGATGCAAGCCTCCTACATGGAGGCGCTGGCGCGCGACGACATGATCTTCGCGCTCGGCCCCGCCGGGACGGGCAAGACCTATCTGGCCGTCGCGCAGGCGGTCCAGCAGCTGATCGGCGGTTCCGTCGACCGTCTCATCCTCTCCCGGCCCGCGGTGGAGGCAGGCGAGCGGCTCGGCTTCCTCCCTGGAGACATGAAGGAGAAGGTCGACCCCTATCTGCGACCCCTCTACGATGCGCTCTACGACATGCTGCCGGCGGAGCAGGTCGAGCGGCGGATCGCGAGCGGCGAGATCGAGATCGCGCCGATCGCGTTCATGCGCGGCCGCACGCTGAACGACGCCTTCATCATCCTCGACGAGGCGCAGAACACGACGCCGGCGCAGATGAAGATGTTCCTGACCCGCTTCGGCATGCGCAGCCGCATGGTCGTCTGCGGCGACCCGTTGCAGGTCGACCTACCCAATCCCGGTGCTTCGGGCCTCGCCGACGCGGTCGGCAAGCTCGAAGGCATTCCCAAGATCGCGATGATCCGCTTCGGCGCCGGCGACGTCGTCCGGCACCCGCTCGTCGGCCGCATCGTCGAGGCGTATGAGGGGAAGCAGGGGTGATCCTCGTCGAGGCCGACGTCTCCGAAGAATGGGACAGTAGTACCGATTGGGATGCGCTCGCCGCGAATGCCGTGCGCGCCGCGCTCGCCGCGAGCGACCACGCGTCGCTTGCCGAGACGGCGCTTGGCATCGAAGTCTCGGTGAAGTTCGCCGGCGACGGCGAAGTGCGGGCGCTGAACGCTACGTGGCGCGGCAAGGACAAGCCGACGAACGTCCTCTCCTTTCCGTTGGTCGAGGCGGAGCTCCTCCCCTCGCTCGCTGCGGCGGGGCACGTGGAAGCGTTGCTCGGCGACATCGTCCTGGCGCGCGGCGTCTGCGCGCGCGAGGCCACGGCGAAGGGGCTGACGGTCGCCGACCACGCGACGCACCTGGTGGTCCACGGCATGCTCCATCTGCTAGGCTATGACCATGAGCAGGGGGACGACGCCGCGGAGGCGATGGAAGCGATCGAGCGTCGGGCGCTTGCCGGCCTCGGTATCGCCGATCCCTATCGGGTGGAAGGCTGATGGCTGACCCGTCCGCCGAGGTGCCCGAGCGCCAGCCCAGCTTCTGGCGCGGGCTGCGCACGTTCCTGTTCGGGGACGACAGCGAAGCGACCTTGCGCGACCAGATCGAGGAAGCGATCGAGAGCCACGAGGGCGAGCCCCCCGCGGTGGGGGATCTGTCGCCGATCGAGCGGCAGATGCTGCGCAACCTTCTCCACTTCGGCGAGAGCAACGTCGCCGACATCGCCGTGCCCCGCGCCGACATCGTCGCGGTGCCGAGCAGCATCGCCTTCGCGGACCTCGTCCGCGCCTTTGCCGAGGCCGGCCACAGTCGCCTCCCCGTCTACGAGGACAGCCTCGACAGCGTCGTCGGGATGGTCCACGTCAAGGATGTCTTCGCGGTCCAGGTCGCCGCCGAGGTGCCGCCGGCGGACATTTCTGCGTTGCTGCGCAAGCCGCTCTATGTCCCGGAATCGATGGGCGTGCTCGACCTCCTCGCCCGCATGCGCGCCGAGCGAGTCCACCTCGCCATCGTCGTCGACGAATTCGGCGGCACCGAAGGCCTGGTCACGATCGAGGACGTCGTCGAGGAGATCGTCGGGGAGATCGAGGACGAGCATGACGAGGAGACGCCGGGCGCCCTGATCGCCGTGGAGGACGGCATCTGGGACGCCGACGCCCGCGCCGAGCTCGATGAAGTGGCCGAGACGATCGATGCCCGGCTCGGCGCCGTCGAGGAGGATGTCGACACGCTCGGAGGCCTCGCCACCGTGCTCGCCGGGCGCGTCCCTCGGCAGGGCGAGATACTGGAGCACCCCTCCGGCTGGCGGCTGGAAGTCACCGACAGCGACGCCCGCCGCGTCACCCGCCTCCGGCTCCACGCGCCGGAGGAGGGCGCGGCGACGGGATAACCGCATCCGGCGGACGCGATCAGAAGTGGACGATATCGCCCAGCAGCGCCGTGATGACGGGTGCGAAGATGGTTGCGATCGTCTTGAGGGCATCGAGAGGATGGAGATCGCCTGCCGCGGCCGCCGGGCCCACCAGCCCGCCCGACAGTTTGGCGCTGAGGGGAATGTAGTAAGCGGCGATCATGGCCGAGTAGGTGACCGCCCAATAGAGAAGATATGACGACACATGGGCATTGTAGATTCTTGCGGAGCCCTCGCTGAGCGCCCCGGCTGGCCAATGCAGCAGCGCGCTCAGGAACAGGAGGCCAGCCGCGACCAGGGCCGCAGAGAGATAGGTGAACGTCTTGAGGCGCAGAACCTGCTCGTCTCGGCGGTCGGGAGGGCCGGCCGCACAGGAGACGGCTCCGAAGAGCATGGCTGGGAGGAAGAGGAGCAGGAGTGCCAATTGTCGCGAATTCAGCTCCGCCAGCCGCGCAAAATAGGGGTCTTCGGACGTGCAGCGTCGGTACGCCTCCAGTTGTCCCTGCTGGTCACGAAAGACGGCTTTGGTCTTGGGCGGCGGCTGGAGCATGTTGCAGATTGTGTGCTCGCCCAGGACCCGCTCCGCGCGCCCCTGGAAATTGCCCGAGGATACGGAAAGCGTGAGCGTCGCGGCGGTGATGATCCACGCTCCAGCGAGCATCCGTGCGCTTCGCCGGTCGAACCGCATCAGCTCCTTGGCCCAGAGTCCGAGGCAACCGACGCCGACAATGGCGAGCACCAGCCACATTGCGATCGCGCGCAATCGCCCCGCACTCTCGAGCCGGCCGTCCGGATGCGTCTCGAGCATGTAATGGGGTGCGGTCTGGCCATAAGTCGAAAAGAGCCAGGAACTCACGATGAGCACGAGGATCGGGCCGACCGCATAGACCAGGGCGGAAGGCGCTAGGGTCAGCGGACCGACCGCTGCTGGTTTCGTCGCGACGTCGGGGGTAAGCGGCTGTAGCGTTCGTAGCCGCGCTGCAAACGATGGCGCCTCTCGCCACCGATCCCCGATCTTGGTCATCGCAACTAGTGCGTCTGCCCTGAAACGGCGGGCGCCGGCTCGTTGAGGAGCGGGAGGATGAGGTCGGCGAATTCCTTGCCGTCGAACGAGCCGGCCTTGGCGTAGCGCACGACACCTTTGCGATCGATCACGTAGGAGGTCGGGACCGCATTGAGGATCGGGTAGGCGCTGCTCGAGAAGCGGTGAACGAGCGGGTAGGAGAGCACGCTTGCCAGCTTCTTTAGCATGTACTCGGGGACCGAATCCTCCGTCGTCACGCCGAATATCTCGAAGCCGCGGTCCTGGAACTTGCGGTGGAAGCCGCTCATCATCGGCATCTCCGCCTTGCACGGGCCGCACCACGTCGCCCAGTGGTTGATCACCACCACCTTGCCTTTGAGCTCGGCGAGCGAAACCTTTCGCTTGTCCCACGTGACCAGGCTGAATCCCGGCGCCGGCTCCCCGACCTTCGCCTTGGCCGCCATGGCGCCGGTCGCCATGCCGAATGCCGCCGCCGCGGCGATGACCCTGACCACGATATTCATTTATGCCCCTGCCTTCCTGCCGCGAAGTTGCTGGCGCGCGGTCTCTGTGTCAATCGGGTCGCGGCGGTACAAACGGGGGCGGCGATGGAATACGAGCATGTCCGGCTGGAGATTGGCCCCAATGCGGTCGCAGCACTGACGATCGCGCGCCCGGAGCGGCTCAATGCGCTCGCCGCGCAGACGGTCGACGAGCTGCGCGCCGCCGTGGAAGAGGCAGATCGGTCCGGGGCGCGCTGCCTGCTGCTGGCCGGCGAAGGCCGCGGCTTCTCTTCGGGCGCCGATCTGGGCGGCAACGGCCTGCCCGAGGATGCCGGCGCCGCCCTGGAGAAGCATTTCAACCCGCTGATCGAGGCGCTGTTCGCGCTCGACATTCCCGTGGTCGCCGCCGTTCAGGGACCCTGCGCCGGCGCCGGCTGCTCGCTCGCGCTCGCCGCCGATATCGTCGTCGCGGCCCGCTCGGCCTATTTCCTGCAGGCCTTCGTCAACATCGGCCTGATCCCGGACGCCGGCGCGACCTGGCTCCTCCCGCGCCTCGCCGGACGCGCGCGGGCGCTTGAGATGATGATGCTCGGCGAGCGCATCCCCGCCGCGCGGGCGCTCGAATGGGGGATGATCTCGCGCGTCGTCGACGACGAGCATCTCGCCTCCGAGGCGGTCGCGCTCGCGACGCGGCTGGCGCAGGGGCCGACGCGCGCGCTCGGCCTCATCCGCAAGCTCGCGAGGGAGGCCCAGGACACGCCGCTGAGTGGAGCCCTCGCCGCCGAGCGCGCGGCGCAGCGGGAGGCCGGCAGGACCGACGATTTCCGCGCTGGCGTCCTCGCCTTCCTGGAAAAGCGCCAGCCGCGGTTCGACGGGCGCTGATTGCCTCCCCAGCGCCGCCGCCGTAAAGCGCGGCCATGGCCACCACGATCGAAGAATTGGAAGCCCGCCGCGCGGCCGCGAAGCTGGGCGGCGGCGCGAAGCGCATCGAGGCGCAGCATGCCAAGGGCCGGCTGACCGCCCGCGAGCGGCTGTCGGTGCTGCTCGATGAGGGTTCGTTCGAAGAATATGACATGTTCGTCGAGCACAATTGCGCCGACTTCGGCATGGAGGGGCAGAAATTCCCCGGCGACGGCGTCGTCACCGGCTCGGGCACGATCAACGGCCGCCTCGTCTATGTGTTCGCGCAGGACTTCACCGTATTCGGCGGCTCGCTCTCCGAGCCGCACGCGCAGAAGATCTGCAAGGTGATGGACATGGCCATGAAGGTCGGCGCCCCGGTGATCGGCCTCAACGACAGCGGCGGCGCCCGCATCCAGGAAGGCGTCGCCAGCCTCGCCGGCTATGCGGAGGTGTTCCAGAGGAACGTGCTGGCTTCCGGCGTCGTGCCCCAGCTCAGCCTCATCATGGGGCCGTGCGCGGGCGGCGCGGTCTACTCGCCGGCCATGACCGACTTCATCTTCATGGTGAAGGATTCGAGCTACATGTTCGTCACCGGTCCGGACGTGGTGAAGACGGTGACGAACGAGGTGGTGACCCAGGAGGAGCTGGGCGGCGCCGTCACCCACACCACCAAGAGCGGCGTCGCCGATGTGGCCTTTGAGAACGACATCGACGCCCTCCTCGCCACGCGCGACTTCTTCGATTTCCTGCCGCTCTCCAACCGTCACGACCTCCCCGAGCGACCGTGCCACGACCCCTGGGACCGAACCGAGGACAGCCTCGACACCCTCATCCCGGCCAGCGCCGCCACGCCCTACGACATGCACGAGCTGATCCGGAAGGTCGTCGACGAGGGCGACTTCTTCGAGCTGCAGCCGGCGCATGCGGCCAACATCATCGTCGGCTTCGGCCGCATCGAGGGGCGCACCGTCGGCATCGTCGCCAACCAGCCGATGGTGCTCGCCGGCGTGCTCGACATCAACTCGTCGAAGAAAGCCGGCCGCTTCGTCCGCTTCTGCGACGCCTTCGATATCCCGATCGTCACCTTCGTCGACGTGCCCGGCTTCCTCCCCGGCGTCGCGCAGGAGCATAACGGCATCATCAAGAACGGCGCCAAACTGCTCTTCGCCTATGCGGAGGCGACGGTGCCGAAGATCACCGTGATCACCCGCAAGGCCTATGGCGGCGCTTACGACGTGATGGCCTCGAAGCATTTGCGCGGCGACCTCAATTACGCCTGGCCTTCGGCCGAGATCGCGGTGATGGGCGCCAAGGGCGCGGTCGAGATCATCTTCCGCAGGGACATCGGCGACCCGGACAAGATCGCCGCCCGCACCGCCGAATATGAAGCCCGCTTCGCCAATCCGTTCGTCGCGGCGTCGAAGGGCTTCATCGACGAAGTGATCATGCCCCATTCGACCCGCCGACGCATCGCGCTGGGCCTCAGGAAGCTGCGCGACAAGCAGCTCGAAAATCCGTGGAAGAAGCACGACAACATCCCGCTCTGAGGGGGAGCCATGAGCCAGCGGTACGACGAGCTTGAGAGGCTGCAGCGGCTGCGCGAGAGCGGGGCGCTCACCGACGAGGAGTTCCAGGCTGAGAAGAGGCGGCTGCTCGGCTACGACATGCCGCCGGTGCAGGAGCGGGTGACGGAGGTCGACGCCGCCGAGCCGCGGCGATCGCGAACGCCGCTCTACGTCGGACTCGGCGCGGGCGGGGTGGCGATCGCGGTGGCGATCGGCCTGCTGATCGGCCGCACCGCCGGCGGCGGGCATGACGATGGGATCGTCAACCTCTCGCTCCCTGCCCCGGCCGACGCGCCGGCCGATACGAACCTCCTCAATGCCGCCCCGCCCCCCGCGCAGGACGTGCGCTCGCTCGCCAAGGCGGAGCAGCTCGGCCGCGCCTTCGCGGCGGCTTTCGGCGGCGCGACCGGCGAAGCGCGCGCACAGGTCAACGGCCAGACGGTGGTCTACAAGCCGAAGGACCTGTTCTGGATCGGCGATCGCGCGGTGCTGGTCAGCGCCGGCCCGTCGACCGACGACTGCCACGCCTGCGCGGGCGCGCTCGCCGTCCACTATCTCAAGGCCAATGCCGACAAGTTCGAGGTCACCGGCTCCTGGCCGAACCTGGTCGGCGGCGCCGGCTGGGGCAAGGCGCCGCAGTGGAAGCTCACCAACGCCTTCACCAGCTTCCCGGCCATCTTCGAGGAGGGGAGCGGCATGGGTCAAGGCTATGTCTGTGCGAGTGCTACCCTCACCGAGCTGGCGCCTTCCGGGCCGGTCAGCTCGGGCCCGATCCCGCTCCACTACGACAATGAGGGCGCGGTCAGCGACGACGCCGCGAAGGTGACGATCGACGGCAAGATCGTCAACGTGAAGAAGGACGTCTCCTTCGACGTCGCCTATGCGGCCGCCGAGCCGTTCACCGAAACCTGGGTCAGGCGCGGCGGCAAGTTCGTGCTGCAAGGCGGCCAGACCCGGGTGACGCAATGCTGACGGGAGCGAGGACATGAAGCTGGGCCGCCTCAATCATGTCGGCGTCGCGACGCCGTCGATCGAGAAGTCGATCGCCTTCTACCGCGAGGTAATGGGCGCCGAGGTAATCCGCGCGCCGTTCGACCTGCCGGCGCAGGGCGTGAAAGTCTGCTTCGTCGACACGCCCAATAGCCAGATCGAGCTCATCGAGCCGCTCGGCGAAAGCTCGCCCATTCACGGCTTCCTCGCGAAGAATCCGGCCGGCGGCCAGCACCACCTCTGCTACGAGGTGCCCGACATCCAGGAGGCGAAGGCCTGGTTCGAGGCCAAAGGCGCCAAAGTGCTCGGCGAGCCCCGCATCGGCGCCCACGGCACGCCGATCTTCTTCGTGCACCCGAAGGACATGGGCGGGGTGCTGACCGAGATCATGGAGACGCCGAGGTAGCGTCCAGAAGCAATCGGTGATACGCGCGGCTGCATGGAAGACTCTCCGCAAATCGGCGTCGCGACTGTCGATGTGGCCGAGCTGCAGCCCTGGCTCGACGGCGAGCGGCCCCTATTGGAACTGCGCGAGCGCCTGCCCTTCCTGCGCTCCGATGAAGCGGCAACGCGCTATGTCGAAGAGTTGCGCCAACGCCTCGGCAATGCGGGACGGCTCTACACGACCGAGGAAATGCTGGCGGAGTTGCGAAAACGCCGGCGCGCCCGGCGCGACGCAGCTTGAGGGAGCTACGCTGGGCCGCCGAAGCCCTGGACGACCTCGACCGGATCGCTGTTTTCAACGAGCAGCGCAGCTTCGAATGGGCCCTGCGGGTACAGCATGCGATCACGCGTCAAGCAGAGCGTCTGGTCGAAGCGCCGCTCCGCGCGCCACGTCAGCCGGGAAGCCAAGACCGGACTGTTTTGATCTCCGACTTTCAGTATGTGCTGACCTATGCCGTCGATAGTGCGTTCGTCGTCGTGAAATCGATTCGTCACACTTGGGAAGATCGATGAGCAACGACAAACCCACCCGCTCCGACTGGGACGCCGCCGCCTCCAAGGAGGTAAAGGGCAAGGACCTCATTTGGCACACGCCGGAAGGGATCGCCGTCCAGCCACTCTACACCGCTGAAGACTCAGCCGGCATCGACCCCGGCCTCCCCGGCTTCGCGCCGTTCACGCGCGGGCCCTACGCCTCGATGTACACCGGCCGGCCGTGGACGATCCGCCAATATGCGGGCTTCTCCACCGCCGAGGATTCGAACGCCTTCTACCGGCGCAACCTCGCCGCCGGCCAAAAGGGCCTCTCCGTCGCCTTCGACCTCGCCACCCACCGCGGCTACGACAGCGACCATCCGCGCGTCACCGGCGACGTCGGCAAGGCGGGCGTCGCCATCGACACGCTCGAGGACATGAAGATCCTGTTCGACGGCATCCCGCTCGACACGATGAGCGTGTCGATGACGATGAACGGCGCCGTCCTCCCGGTCATGGCCTTCTACATCGTCGCCGCCGAGGAGCAGGGGGTGCGGCAGGACCAGCTCTCCGGCACGATCCAGAACGACATCCTCAAGGAGTTCGCGGTCCGCAACACCTACATCTATCCGCCCGAGCCCTCGATGCGGATCGTCGCCGACATCATCGCCTATACGAGCGCGCACATGCCGCGCTTCAACTCGATCTCGATCTCGGGCTACCACATGCTCGAGGCGGGCGCGACGGCGGTGCAGGAGCTCGCCTTCACCCTTGCGGACGGGATGGAATATGTCCGCGCGGCGCAGGCGAAGGGACTCGAAGTCGACGCCTTCGCGCCGCGCCTCAGCTTTTTTTTCGGCATCGGCATGAACTTCTTCATGGAGATCGCGAAGCTGCGCGCCGCGCGCACCCTGTGGCACCGCATCATGGCGGGTTTCGGCGCGCAGAACCCCAAGTCGCTGATGCTCCGCACCCACTGCCAGACGTCCGGCGTGTCGCTCACCGAGCAGGACCCGTGGAACAACATCGTGCGCACCACCGTCGAGGCGATGGCGGCGGTGCTCGGCGGCACCCAGTCGCTCCACACCAACAGCTTCGACGAGGCGATCGCTCTCCCTACGGATTTCTCCGCCCGCATCGCGCGCAACACCCAGCTCATCCTCGCCGAGGAGAGCGGTATCACCAACGTCGCCGATCCGCTCGGCGGCAGCTATTTCGTCGAGAGCCTGACGAAGGACCTTGCCGACAAGGCCTGGGCGCTGATCGAGGAGGTCGAGGCGCTGGGCGGCATGACCGCTGCGGTGCGCGCGGGCATGCCGAAGCGCCGCATCGAGGAAGCCTCGGCCGAGCGCGCAGCGAAGGTGGACCGCGGCGAGACGGTGATCGTCGGCGTCAACCGCTACCGCCTCGCGGACGAGCAGCCGCTCGATATCCTCGAAGTCGACAACGACAAGGTCCGCACGGGCCAGATCGCGCGGATCGAGAAGGTGCGGGCTGAACGCGACGAGGGCAAGTGCCGCGACGCGCTTCAGGCGCTCACGGACGCGGCGCGCCTAGCTCTTCCCCGGAACCGGGAGGGGGACCATGCGCAGCATGGTGGAGGGGGCCCAGCCTCCAATGGGGTGGAGAGCGGGGGCCCCTCCATCGCTGCGCGGTTCCCCTCCCAGTTCCAGGGAGGAGCGGAAACGAACCTTCTCGCGCTTGCCGTGGAATGCGCCCGTGCGCGGGCCACGCTAGGCGAAATCAGCTACGCCCTGGAGGAAGCGTGGGGCCGCTACGATACCGTGCCCGAGCCGGTCCGCGGCATCTACGGCGCGGCTTATGAAGGCGATGCGCGTTGGAGCCGGGCCGAGGCCGGCGTCGGCGCCGTCGAACGCCGTCTCGGCCGCAAGCCGCGACTGCTCGTCGCCAAGATGGGCCAGGACGGGCACGACCGCGGCGCCAACCTTGTCGCTTCCGCTTTCGCCGACCTCGGCTTCGAAGTCGTCTCCGGGCCGCTCTTCCAGACGCCGGAGGAAAGCGCCCGCCTCGCCGTCGAGAAGGAGGTCGACGTCGTCGGCGCCTCCAGCCTCGCCGCCGGCCATAAGACCCTCGTCCCCGAGCTGATCGGCCATCTGCGCGACCTCGGCCGCCCCGACGTCAAGGTCGTCGTCGGCGGCGTCATCCCGGCCCAGGACTACGACATGCTCCGCGAGGCGGGGGTTCAGGCCATCTTCGGCCCGGGCACCAATCTCGTCGAAGCCGCCGCCGAGGTGCTGAAGCTGCTCGGTCATAACATGCCTCCGGTCGAGGAAGCCGCCGAATGATGGGCAAGCGCTTCCCGAAGCTTCAGGCACTCACCTCGCTCCTGCTGCTGGGAGCGAGCGTCGTTCCGCAGCAGGCTGGCGCCGAGCCTCATCGGCCGAGCGACGCCGAGGCGTCCAAGGGCGAGCGCGTCGCGGATGTCCTCCTGCTTGAGGCAGGCGGAGATCGGGACCCGGGTCTCATCCGCTCGCCCGCGCCGCTTGAGGGGGTACGTCAGTGGGTGAGCGCCGCCGATTACCCCGAAGCGGCTCGCCGCGAGGCCCGCGAGGCCCAGATTTTCCTGGAGATCGCCGTCGACGCAGCGGGTCGGGCGACAGGCTGCAGGGTCGCTTTCGTGCAAGGGGCCGCCGGCGCCGATTTCGAGAAGCAGGCCTGCGCCGTCGTGATGAGCCGCGGCCGCTTCCGACACGGGCTCGACGCGGAAGGCAATGCACGGCCCGGCACCGTTCGCATGGTTATGACGTTTTCGCTGCGCGACCCGAGTCGGCCGCCCTACTGGCCGCCACCCCCGCCTGGACCGATACCCGGCAATGTCCCGCCGCGGTTGATCGATCCGGGCGGCCGCAGTTTGACAGGGGCCCCGGATCTTTTCCCGAACCGCCACCCCGCCGCATTCCTGGACGTTGACGGGAACGGACGGGTCACGCGCTGTCAGATTAGCCAGAGCGCCGGCACCGACGCCGGAGACGCTGCCGTCTGTCGGCACGTCAGCGCCCTGCGCTTCGAGCCAGCGCGTGAGCTTGGCCGCAATCGCATTGCATACCAAAACTACTTCGTCCGCCTTGACGTCGAGTGACAGGGCATGATCGCGCTCCGCCGTTTCCGAACGATCATCGCCGCCTCGCAGGAACCGATCGAATGACTCGTAGCGACTGGAAGCGCGACGACGTCCGCGCGCTGTTCGACATGCCCTTCCTCGACCTGGTTTTCGAGGCGCAGAGGATTCACCGGCACCGCCACCGCGCGAACGAGGTGCAGCTCTCCACCCTGCTCTCCATCAAGACCGGCGGGTGCCCAGAGGATTGCGGCTATTGCAGTCAGTCAGCGCACGCGAAGACCGGGCTCAAGGCCGAGAAGCTGATGGACGTGGACGCCGTCCTCGAGGCCGCGGCCGAGGCGAAGGCGAACGGCTCCGGGCGCTTCTGCATGGGCGCGGCGTGGCGCGAGCCCAAGGAGCGCGACATGGACGCGCTGTGCACCATGGTGGCGGGCGTCAAGGCGATGGGGATCGAGACCTGCATGACGCTCGGCATGCTGACGCCGGACCAGGCCGAGCGGCTCGCCGCCGGCGGCCTCGATTATTACAACCACAATCTCGACACCTCGCCCGAACATTATGGCGCGGTGATCACGACCCGCACCTATCAGGAGCGGCTCGACACGCTCGAGCACGTCCGCGCCGCCGGGATGGCGGTATGCTGCGGCGGCATCATCGGCATGGGCGAGAGCCGGGAGGATCGCGTCGGCTTCCTCCACGCCCTCGCCACGCTCCCCGCCCACCCGGAGAGCGTGCCGATCAACGCGCTCGTGCCGGTCAAGGGCACAGTCCTCGGCGACATGCTCGCGGACACGCCGCTCGCGAAGATCGACGACATCGAGTTCGTCCGCACCGTCGCCGTCGCCCGCATCCTGATGCCCCATTCGATGGTCCGCCTCTCCGCCGGCCGCGAGAGCATGAGCGAGGCGACCCAAGCCCTCTGCTTCCTCGCCGGGGCGAACTCGATCTTCACCGGCGACAAGCTGCTGACGACGGGCAATGCCGGCGCCGGCGCCGATGCCGCGCTGTTCGACAAGCTCGGGCTTCGCGCTATGGAGGCCGCCGAGCCGGCGCGGGTTGCAGCGGAGTGACGATGTTCAAGAAGATCCTGATCGCCAACCGGGGCGAAATCGCGTGCCGGGTCATCCGCACCGCCAGGAAGATGGGGATCAGGACGGTCGCCGTTTACTCCGACGCCGACGCGCGGGCGCCGCACGTCCGTATGGCGGACGAAAGCGTGCGGCTCGGGCCTCCGCCGGCGAGCGAGAGCTACCTCAACGCCGAGCTGATCATCACCGCCTGCAAGGAGACCGGCGCGGAGGCCGTCCACCCCGGCTACGGCTTCCTCTCCGAGCGGGAGAGCTTCGCCCGGGCGCTGGCCGAGGCCGGGATCGCGTTCATCGGTCCGCCGCCCAACGCCATCGCCGCGATGGGCGACAAGATCGAATCGAAGAAGCTCGCCAAGGAGGCGGGCGTCAACGTCGTCCCCGGCTATCTCGGCGACATCGCGACGACCGAGGACGCCGTGAAGATCGCCGGCGAGATCGGCTATCCGGTGATGATGAAGGCCTCGGCCGGCGGCGGCGGCAAGGGCATGCGCCTCGCCTGGTCCGAAACGGACGTGCGCGAAGGCTTCGAGGCGACGAAGCGCGAGGGCCTCGCGAGCTTCGGCGACGACCGCGTGTTCATCGAAAAGTTCATCGAGAGCCCGCGCCACATCGAAATCCAGGTGATGGGCGATCAGCACGGCAACATCGTCTATCTGGGCGAGCGCGAATGTTCGGTGCAGCGCCGCCACCAGAAAGTGGTGGAGGAGGCGCCCTCGCCGTTCGTCACGCCCGAGATGCGCCGCGCGATGGGCGAGCAGGCCGTCGCCCTCGCCCGCGCCGTCGGCTATTACAGCGCCGGCACCGTCGAGCTGATCGTCTCCGGAGCCGACCCCACCGGCAAGAGCTTCTACTTCCTCGAGATGAACACCCGGCTCCAGGTCGAGCACCCGGTGACCGAGGAAGTGACCGGGCTCGACCTCGTCGAACTGATGATCCGCGTCGCGGCGGGCGAGAAGCTGCCGTTCACGCAGGACGAGGTGAAGCTGAACGGCTGGGCGATCGAGAACCGCGTCTATGCGGAGGACCCGTATCGCGGCTTCCTTCCGTCGACCGGTCGGCTCGTGCGCTACGGGCCGCCGCGCGGGCGCCGGAGCGGCGACGACGTCGTCCGTGTCGACGACGGCGTGTTCGAGGGCGGCGAGGTCTCGATGTTCTACGACCCGATGATTGCCAAGCTGGTCACTTGGGCGCCCACCCGCGAGGCGGCGATCGACGCGCAGGTCGACGCGCTCGACGCCTTCCAGATCGAGGGCATCGGCCACAATGTCGACTTCCTCTCCGCGCTGATGCAGCACCCGCGCTTCCGCGAGGGCCGCCTCACCACCGGCTTCATCGCCGAGGAATATCCCGAGGGTTTCCACGGCGCGCCGGCCGACCGCCAGCTGATCGAGGACCTTGCCGTCCTCGCCGCCTTCGCCGCGATCGAGGCCGACAGCCGGGCCGGTGAGATCAGCCAACAGCTCGGCGCGCACACGCCGCCGCCGCCGATCCGCGTCGTTCGCATCGGCGGCGACAGCCTGCACGTCCAGTTCGACGGCTTCGAGGGCGGCCTCATCGCCCATGTCGACGAGGGCGAGGGGCGGGAGCTGATCGGCCAATGGCGGCCCGGCCAGCGGCTGTTGAAGGCGAGCATCGACGGGCGCAGGCGCACGGTGCAAATCGCCCGCGCCGGCCGCCAGTGGCGCCTCACCGCCCACGGCGCCTCGCACCGGGTCGACGTCCTCCCGCCGCACGTCGCGGCGCTCACCGGGCACATGATCGAAAAGGTCCCACCGGACCTGTCGAAATTCCTGATCTGCCCGATGCCGGGCCTCCTCACCGCCCTCCACGTCGGCGAAGGCGACAAGGTCGAAGCCGGCCAGCCCCTCGCCGTCGTCGAAGCGATGAAGATGGAGAATATCCTGCGCGCCGAGAAGGCGGGCACGGTCAAGCAGGTGGATGCAAAGCCCGGCGACAGCCTCGCCGTCGACGCGGTGATCCTGGAGTTCGAGTAAGTCTTGCCTCCGCATCCGCGAGGATGAGGAGGGGGACTAAGCTGTGCTTCGTGGAGGGGTATTCTACGGCTCCAGCGCCAGTTACCCCTCCACCACCTTCGGTGGTCCCCCTTCCCATCCGGCGATCGGGAGGCAGATTTCGAACAGCGCCCCCTTCTCCATCCTGACGCTCCGGATCGTCCCCCCGCATGCGTCGAGCAGCGATCGCGCGATCGCCAGGCCCAGGCCCGAGCCCCCTTCGGCGCGGCGGCTGGTGTGGAACGGCTCGAAGATCCTTTCAAGGTCGGCCGACGGCACGCCCGGCCCGTCGTCGGCGACGCTGAGCCGCACCCGCGTCGCATCCGATGTAGCGGATATGCACGCGGCATCTGCCCCGGCCTGCCGGCTGTTCTCGACCAGCGTCTCGACGACAGTCTCGATCAGTTCGGCCGGCGCCCCCACCCTCGGCAGCGCCGGCAGGTCCACGTTCACCGCGAAGCCGGCGCCGCGATGCGCGTCGGCGACCTTCAGCACCGCCTCCGTCAGGTCGCTCGCCGCATCCTCGGGCGCCGCCGCCATATCCGCCCGGGCGAGGTCGAGCAGGCGGCGGAGCAGGTGCGAGAGCCGGTCGGCATCGGCGCGGGCGTTTGCCAGGAAGCGCGCGCGCTCCTCCGGCCGCATCCCGGGATGCTCCTCGATGAGTTCGAGCGCGCCGCGGATGCCGGCGATCGGCGTCTTCAGTTCGTGGCTGACCGCCGCGGCGAAGTCCCGGAGGTAACGCGACCGCCGCTCGATCCGCTCGGCCATCGCCGCGAAGTTGACGTAGAGGCTGCGAATCTCGACCGCCGCGGTCGGCGGCGGTTCCGGCACGGTGAGCCGGCCGCGCGCGACATTGTCGGTGGCCTCGGCGAGGGCGTCGATCGGGCGGGCGATGCCGCGCGAGATGAGGCCGGCGAGGGCGACCAGGGTGAGGAAGATGAGGGCGACGCCGACGGCGATCTTGCCGCGGTCCTGATAGATGCCCACGAACAGTCCGCGTGGGCTGCGCGACAGCATCACGACGCCAATCACCCGTCCGCCGGCGAGAACGGGGCGCGTATAATGGACGCGGATGCTGGAAGCGCGGCTCAGCCATTCGAGCGCGTAGCGGGGCTCGTAGTCGGCGCGGCGGCGCAGCACGGTCGTGGTCCGGCCGGCGAGTGCGGCGCGCACTTCCGGAAGGCGCGCGTAGGAGCGGCGGAAATCCTCGGCCCCGAGCACGACGATCCCCTGCGCGTCGAGAATGCGGGTGGCCGCCAGCGTCGTCCGCGACGCCTCGCGCGCCACCGGGGCCAGCTTGACGGCCGCGGCCCGCGCCTCGGCCGCCGCCACCCCGGTCGTCGCCTCTGTGTCCGGCTGCGCCGGGAGGACGGGCATCGCATTGAGGTCGATCGTTGGCGGCTGCGGCTCGAGCGTGTCCGGCGGAGGCGGCAGCGGCGCCGGCCAGTCCGCCCGCCACGCGCCGGCCAGCACCGCTCCTTGCGCGATCAGCTCCGCCTCGGTCTGCTGGACCAGCGTATTCTCGTAGACACGCAGGAAGACCGCGCCGACGCCGGGAAGCGCGGCGACGAACAGCAGGCTGAGGAAGAGGATGGTGCGCAGCCGCAGCGCCGGCCAGTGGCGCTTGGCGATTCCCTTCAGCGCGCCGATCAAGCGGCGGCCTCTCCGAGGCACCGGCCGATCCGGTAGCCGACACCCGGCCGCGTCTCGATGAGGTCGCTCGCGCCGACGGCGGCGAACTTGTGGCGCAGGTTGCGAATATGGCTGTCGATGGTCCGGTCGGTGATCGCGAAGCCCGGTCCGTGCAGGCGGTCGATGATCGCGTCGCGGGTGAACACCTTGGAGCGCAGGCTCGCGAGCAGCAGGAGAAGCTGGAACTCGGTCACCGTCACCGGCACCTCCGCCCCGTCCCACCGCACCTCCCACGCCTCCGGGTCGAGCCGCAGCCGGTTGTGGACGACGGGTTCCTTCGCCCCCGCCTCGGCGAGCGCACGCCCGCCCCGCTTCAGGATCGCCGCGACGCGGGCGACGACCTCCCGCGGACTGAACGGCTTTACCACGTAATCGTCGGCGCCGAGCTCGAGCCCGACCACCCGGTCGATCTCGTCGTCGCGGGAGGAGAGGAAGAGAATCGGCAGGTCTCCCTCGGCCCGCAGCCGGCGGCACACTTCGAGGCCGTCCATGCGCGGCATGTTGATGTCGAGGACCACGAGGTCCGGCTTGGTCCGCCCAACCGCCGCCAGCGCCGCCTCGCCGTCGCCGGCCTCGTGGGTCGCCATCCCGGCCTTGCCGAGGGCGAAGCTCAGCACCTCGCGGATGTGCGGGTCGTCGTCGACGATCAGGATCTTGTGGCCCATCGCGTACATGTCGGTCAGTCCCCCCCGGCTGTCAAAGCGGGATCGCACGCCTGCCGCGCGGCCGTCCGCCGCGGCAGCCGCGCCTCCGCCAGTCCGGCCCGTGCCTCGGACAGCCGCAGCGCGTTGCGGGCCGTCCACAGCCGCCAGTTGGCCTGGGCCGGCTCGAGCCGGTCGAGGATCAGGTTGCGGACCCATTCCACCCGTGCCCGCGAACTCGGCGCGAGCGGCTGTCGCTCCAGTTCGACCAGCGGCAGCAGCGCCGACGGCCCCAGCGCCTCCATGTAGCAGATGTCGAGCGCGGCGCCGTGCCCGCCGGCCTCCCCGGCGTGCCGGACGTTCCACTCCGCCGCGACCGCGCCGAGGTCGACGACGGTGCAAGCGGTGAGGGCGAGCGAGGCGGCGGCGCAATTGGCGTTGATCAGCCAGGCGCCGCTGCGCCCCTTCCAGATCCGCCAGCAGATGAGGACGAGCCCGACCGCGACGAGGCCCATCCAGATCAGGGCGGCGATGCGCAGCCGGGTCAGCGAGTAGGCGTCGACATAATCGAGGGTCCGCAGCACGGTCGACGCCACGAGGAGGACGTTCTGGCCGATCCACAAATAGACCAGGCGGCGGATCGCCGCGCTTTCGGCAAGTGGCGAGCGGGGGCGCAGGGTCACCAGCACGAAGAGTCCCGCGAGGAGGGCGGTTGCCATCAAAGGGTAGGCGCCGCGATGGGCGTAGCCGGCGAGGGTCATCCCGTCCGGCAGCCGGGCGCCGCTCCACAGGAAGGCGATGTCCATGCCGTTCTGGAGCGCGAAGACGAGGTTGAAGGCGAGCAGCGACAGGGTGACCGAGGCGGCGCTGGGCAGCGGCAGGTCCGCGTCCGCGGTGGCGGGACCGCGCTCGAAGCGCAGCACCTTCGGACGGAACAGCGCCCAAAGCGGCAGCGCTACCAGCAGCCAGAAGGCGATGCGCGACAGCGTGAGCGAAGCGAAGATCAGCGCGACGTCGAGGCGGGCGAAGGCGTCGCCGAGCACGGGGTTGGCGGTGGCGAACAGCGCCAGGAAGACGGCAGTCCCCGCCAGCGGCAGGGCCAGCGTCTTGATATGGCCGCCGAGGCCGCTTGGGTGCCGCGCGCGGGCATGGTCGACGCGGCGGCCGTCGGCGGCGGGGGCGATGAAGGCCCTCAGCGCCTGCCAGAGGAGGCGCAGCGCCCAGTGCCAGCCATTGTCGAACCGCGCCTTGGGAAGGAGCATGGCAAGGCTCGCCGCGGCCCAGAACAGCGCCAGCGCCAGTATCGAAGGATCCCAGGTGAGGGCGAGGGCAAAGAGTGCGGCCGCCGCGACGGCGGCGCGGCTCGTCCCGCGCCGCGCCGGCGGGACGGTCGCGAGCAGCAGCGCCAGCAAAGCGAGCGTCCAGGCGCCCCAGGTCGATCCGCCGCCTTGGTCGAAGAACAACCAATCGGCCCCCCCGACGAGGAGGAGCAGCGCGCCGATCTTGGCGCGATGGCTGTAGCGGGCGGGCGCGGCGCCGGCGCCGGCGGCGGCAGGCAGGGGGGCGGCAATCTCCATCGGCTCCTCGTCGTTCGGGAGGTCCGGCTAGACGGCAGCGATGGAGCGGCCGCGCAGCCGCCCGAGGAACGGCCTTGCGCTTGCCGTGCAGAAAAGGTGCAGGGGTCTCAGCCGCCGAGGCGGAGACGGATCAGCTCGTCGGCCGAGAGGCGGGCGCCGGCGCGGCGGGCGAAGTCGGCGGTCACGCCATGGTCGTGCAGCCGGACCAACTCGTCCGGGCCGAAGCTGTAGCCCGCGCTGCGCAGGCCCGAGACGAAGTCGGCGGAGACGCCGTGGTCGCGCAGCCGCACGATATCCTCGAGCGAGAGACCCGCGAGGCCGTTCGCGGAGAGGGCTGCGACGTAATCGGCGCCGACGCCGTGGTCGCGTAGCGCGATCAGCCGGTCGACGCCGAGCCCGCCATAGCCCAGCCGCCGCAACGCGCCGACATAAGCGGGGGAGACGCCGTGGTCGCGCATCCTGACCAAGGTGTCCGGTGGCAGGTCGGTAAGTCCGGACGCGACGATGCCGCGGACATAGTCCGGCCCCACGCCGTGGTCGTGCATCCGCACCAGCGCCGGGAGCGCACCGACGCGGTAGCTGAGCCCGCCCATCTCCCGAAGATAGGCGAGGTGAATGCCGTGGTTACCCGCCTGGACCAGCTCGGCGAGCGCGGGCGGCGCATAACCCAGCCGCGCCAGCTCCTCGAGATAGAGGCGGCCGATGTCCGCCATCGCGAGCTGGAAGAGCTGGAATTCGTCGGGCGTCCCGTAGCCGCGCCGACCGAGCTCGGCGGCGAAGGCGGCGCTGGCGATGAAGCGGCACTCGCCGGTGCCGTTGCCGCGCCACGCCGCGCCTTCGCAGTGGAACGTCCCCGCATCGCGGACGATGCGGAAGCGCACCGGCGCATTGCCGGTGCCGTCCAGCGCCGCGCGATCGAGCCCCTGCAGGTCCGCGAGGTCGATCGCGCGACCCCACATGCTGGTCGAATGGGCGGTGCGGTAGCTCAGGTTGAGCTCGACCTTGCCGTCGCCGCGGCCGGACGCCTTGATCTGCCACTGCAGCTTCGCGGGAAGCTCCGCGCTCGCAGTGGGCGCCGCGCGGGCGGCGGCGGGTGTCAGACACAAGGCGGCAAGGGCGAGAAGGATCGGCTTTCGCATCGGCAGGGCTCCCATGTGGCGGTGCGAGCGATGCAAGGAATGCGCCAGTCAGGCAGGGCCATCCGAGAAGCGGACACGAGAGAGGGAGCACGCGCTTCTCCGCGAACGAGTACGTATTCCCCGTCCTTCTGGCGCCTGCTGTCGATCGTCCTTGTGTTCGCGAGCGGACGCGATGTCCGTCGCCGGACATGGGAGAGCAGCCGACGGCGACGACGGGGCCGGCACGCCCCGCTCTTGTTGACTTCTTAAGCCTTTGCGCCCACATGCCCCCTCAGCGAAGCGCCATTGCAGCGTGAACAGGCCGTTGGCGGCCCCGGCTCCGCTTCGTACTTTCCAAGGTTTCCCTTTTCACGCGGGTCACCAGAACTCGCTGCGCTTGCGCGCGCCGTTCCGGCTGCGCGTAGCGCCGCACGTTATGTGAGTCATTCCATGTCATTCGAATCCCTCGGGCTGTCGCAGCCCGTCCTCCAGGCGCTGGCGCTGAAGGAGTATCGCGACGCGACGCCGATCCAGAGCCAGGCGATCCCGACCCTGCTTCAGGGGCGCGACCTGCTCGGCATCGCCCAGACCGGCACCGGCAAGACCGCCGCGTTCATGCTGCCCTCGATCGACCGGCTTGCCGCTTCGAAGAAGCGGCCGCAGCCGCGCACCTGCCGCATGCTCGTCCTCGCCCCGACGCGCGAGCTTGCCTCGCAGATCGCCGAGAGCGCCCGCGCCTATGCCCGCTTCAGCCACATGAGCGTCGCCACCGTGTTCGGCGGCACGTCGATCAACAAGAACCGGCAAGACGTCAGCCGCGGCGTCGACATCCTCGTCGCCACGCCGGGCCGGCTGATCGACCTCATCGAGCAGGGCTATCTGATGCTCCGCGGGGTCGAGATCCTCGTCCTCGACGAGGCCGACCAGATGCTGGACCTCGGCTTCATCCATGCGCTCAAGGCGATCGTGAAGCTGCTCCCGGCCCAGCGCCAGAGTCTGTTCTTCTCGGCGACCATGCCCAAGGCGATCAGGGAGCTGGCCGACCGCTTTCTGACCAACCCCGCTCAGGTGGCGGTGACGCCGGCGGCGACGACGGTCGAGCGGATCGACCAGTATGTCACCTTCGTCCAGCAGGCGGAGAAGCCGGCGCTGCTGACGATCATGCTGCGCGTCGGCTTCGGCGAGAAGGGCAATATGGACCGCGTCCTGATCTTCTCGCGGACCAAGCACGGCGCCGACCGGATCGTGAAGCAGCTGAACGCCTCCGGCATCGCGTCGAACGCGATCCACGGCAACAAGAGCCAGCCGCAGCGCGAGCGGGCGCTGGCCGAGTTCAAGTCCGGCAAGGTCAAGATCCTGATCGCGACCGACATCGCCGCGCGCGGCATCGACGTCTCGGGCGTCAGCCACGTCGTCAATTTCGACCTGCCCAACGTGTCGGAGCAATATGTCCATCGCATCGGCCGCACCGCGCGGGCAGGCGCGGCGGGCGTCGCCATCGCCTTCTGCTCCGACGACGAGCGGGCCTATCTCAAGGGCATCGAGAAGCTGACACGGCAGACGCTGCAGACGGTGCCGCTGCCGGCCAACTTCAATGCCGAGGCGGCGCGCATCAAGGCTTCCCGCCCGGCCGAGCCGCCCCGCGCGGCACACCGCGAGGAGCCGCGCGAGGACCGCAACCGCGTCCGCCGCCCGCGCAGCCGCCGCCCGAACTTCGGCTCGGCCGGCGCGCCGCGCACCAACCGCGCCAAGCGCCGCGCCTCGGCGCGGTAATCCTCCCCCTCTCCCCGCTGGGGAGAGGAGATCATCGCGTCTTCCGCAGGTGCGCGGAGCGGTCTAGGCCGTAACCGTGCACCGCCGCTCCCTCGCCCTCCTCCTCGTCGCCTGCGCGAGCCCCTCGCTCGCCCAGGAGCCGTCCGGGCCGACGATCGTCGTCACCGGCCGCGGTCTCGCCCCGGGCACGGGCGAAGGCGTGCTCGACGTCGTGGAGGTGCCGCGGGCGCGGCTCGAGACGGCGGAGCGGCTCGAGGACGTGCTGCGCGACGTGCCCGGCTTCCAGCTGTTCCGCCGCTCCGACGCCTCGAGCGCCAACCCGACCAGCCAGGGCGCCACCCTGCGCGCGCTCGGCGGCAATGCGTCGAGCCGCGCGCTGCTCCTTCTCGACGGCGTGCCGCAGACCGATCCGTTCGGCGGCTGGGTGAGCTGGCCCGCCTTCGACCCGTATCGCCTCGGCAGCGTCCGGGTGACGCGCGGCGGCGGTTCCGGCGTCGAGGGTCCGGGCGCGCTGGCCGGCACGATCGAGCTTGAAAGCGCTGGCCCGGACATCGCGCGCGGCGTCCGCGCGCAGGCGCTCTACGGCAGCCGCGACAGCCTCGAAGGCCGCGCTGCGTGGGGGACCCTGGTCGGCGGCGGCTTCGCCAGCCTCAGCGCCGCCTACGCCCGCGGCGACGGCTTCATTCCCATCGTCGCCGAGCAGCGCGGCCCCGTCGACCGCCCCGCGCCCTACGAACAGGCGAGCCTCGCCGCCCGCGCCGTCTTCCCGGTCGCTCCCGACGTCGAGCTGCAGGCGAGCGGCCTCGGCTTCACCGACCGGCGCGAGCGCGGCACCGCGCTGAGCGGGATCGCGACCACGGGGGCCGACGCGAGCCTGCGCCTCGTCGGCCGGCGCTGGAGCGCGCTCGCCTACGTCCAGAGCCGCGACTTCTTCAACAGCTTCGCCAGCGTCAACGCCGCGCGCACGGCCGTCGCCCGCGCCTCCGAGCAATATAGCGTCCCCTCGACCGGCCTCGGCGCCCGCGCCGAATGGCGTCCGCGCGTCGGCAAGGACGTCGAGCTGCGCCTCGGCGGGGACTGGCGCGACACGCGCGGCGTCAGCCGCGAGCTCTTCAGCTACGTCGCCGACGCGCCGACGCGCATCCGCGCCGCCGGCGGCCGCGCGCGCACCGTCGGCGCCTTCGCCGAAGCGACCTGGGCTGGGGACCGGCTCACCCTCACCGCCAGCGGCCGCCTCGACCGCTGGGACCTGTCGCGCGGCGCGCTGGTCGAGCGGACGATCGCGACGCAGGCGCTGCTCACCGACGCCCATTATCCCGACCGCGGCGGCTGGCAGCCGACCGGCCGCGCCGGCCTCGCCTGGCGCCCGGTGCCCGGCCTGACGCTGCGGAGCGCCGCCTATGCCGGCTGGCGCCTTCCGACCCTGAACGAGCTCTACCGCCCGTTCCGCGCCGGCACCGACGCCACCGCGGCCAACCCCTCGCTCGCACCCGAGCGTCTCAAGGGGGCGGAAGCCGGGGTCGATTGGCGTCCCCTCGCCCACGCCCGCCTTGGCCTCACCCTCTTCGCCAATCGCCTGGAGGACGGCATCGCCAACGTGACGATGGGGAAAGGTCCGGGTAATTTCCCCGGCGTCGGCTTCGTCGCGGCCGGCGGCGTCTACCGGGTCCGCGAGAATATCGACGCGATCGTCTCGCGCGGCGTCGAGATCGACGGCAGCGTCGACCGGGGACCGTGGCGGCTGTCGGCAGGCTGGTCGTTCGCCGACGCTTCGGTGCGCGCCTCGGGCGCCGCGGCGCCGCTCGACCGCCTCCGTCCGGCCCAGACGCCGCGCAGCACCGGGTCGGCGACCCTCGCGTGGCAGGGGACCCGGCGCGCCGTCCTCTCGGTCACCGGCCGCTACGTCTCGGCGCAATATGAGGACGATCTGAACCGCCAGCGCCTGCCCGGTGCGTTCACCCTCGACGCCGCCGCCCGGCTGCCGCTCGCCCGCGGCGTGGCGGTCGAGGCGCGCGGCGAGAATCTCGCCAACCGCCGCATCTATGCCGGCATCAGCGGCGATGGCATCGTCGAGCGAGCGACGCCGCGCGCGCTCTGGATCGGTCTCAGCTTCTCGGCCTTGCCGTGAAGCGCTGGCGCGGATTAGTTTCGCGGTGAAACTCAAAGAGGGGAGTTAGGCCATGATCGTCTTCGGCTCATCGATTTCGCCGTTCGTGCGCAAGGTGCTCGCCTTCGGCGCCGAGAAGGGGCTCGACCTGGAGCTCCGCGCCTCCGGGCTCGGGTCGACCGATCCGGACTTCCTCGCCGCCAGTCCGTTCCGCAAGATGCCCGGCTTCAAGGACGGCGATTTCTCGATCTGCGATTCCTCGGCGATCGTCCACTATCTCGAAGCCAAGTTCCCCGAGCCGAACCTGATTCCCACCGAGCCCAGGGCGCGGGCCCGCACCATCTGGTTCGACGAGTTCGGCGACACGATCGTCATGGGCTGCGGCGGCAAGATGTTCTTCAACCGCGTCGTTGCGCCGCGCTTCCTGGGCCGCGAGGGCGACCCCGCCGTCGCCGACCAGGCGGAGCGCGACGAGCTGCCGCCGATCCTCGATTATCTCGAGCGAACGGTGCCCGACAGCGGCTTCCTGGTCGAGGATCGCCTCACCCTCGCCGACATCGCCGTCGCCAGCCCCTTCGTGAATCTCGGCCATATGGACGTCCAGGTCGACGCCGCGCGCTGGCCGAAGGCGCGGGCCTATGTCGACGCGATCCTCGCCCGGCCGAGCTTCGCGGCGTGGATCGAGCGGGAGCGCGCCTTCTTCGCCAGGGCGGCCTGAGGTGGCCGAGCACCGCGCGACGGTCGAGTGGCGCGCGGCGGGCGGTGCCTTCCGGGACAATCGCTACAGCCGCGCCCACCGCCTGCGCTTCGACGGCGGTGCGGATGTTCCCGCCTCGGCCTCGCCCCAGGTCGTGCCCGAGCCGCTGTCCGACCCCGCCGGCGTCGATCCGGAGGAGATGCTGATCGCCTCCGCGGCGTCCTGCCACATGCTCTGGTTCCTTGATCTTGCCCGCCAGGCGGGACTCGAGGTCGCCGCTTATCGCGACGAGGCGACCGGAACGCTCGGCCGCGGCGCCGACGGCCGCGTCGCCATCAGCCGCATCGTCCTGCGGCCGAAGATCGAATTCTCCGGCGACTCGCCGGACGCCGCCACGCTGGGGCGCCTCCACCACGACGCCCACGAGCGCTGTTTCATCGCCAACTCGCTGAAGACCGAGATCCTCGTCGAGCCCGCGTGAGGGGCTCTGGGACGCGGCGGGGCGCGTCGACGGACTCGAACGGAACGGCCGAGATCAGCCGACCGGTGCCGGCGCCGGTGCGGCGGCCGCCTTCTCCGCTTCCGCGCGCGCGCGATTGGTGTCGCTGCGGTGGGCACGGGCGGCCATCGCCTCCCAGGCCTCGGCGGCCCTGAGGCAGCGCTCGCGGACGTTGGCGAGATTGGTGGCGCCCGCTTCCTTGCGCGCATCCTCGGCGCGGGCGCGGTAGAACTCGTACTGGCTGGACATTGCTGCCTTTCGTTTCGTCTCTGGAGCGAGTCGGCGCCTAGCACGTTCGCGCCGCCGCCGCGAATCCGACACCGGCGCGCGGGGTGGGCTTTTCGGCGCGCAGCGCCTATCTGGCCGGCGCCATGATCGTCGATTTCGACCTTGCCAGGCCCGCCGCCGAGGCGCGCATCGTCGTCGCCATGTCCGGCGGCGTCGACAGCTCGGTCGTGGCGGCGCTCGCCGCCCGCTCGGGCGCCGAGGTGATCGGCGTCACCCTCCAGCTCTACGACCACGGCGCCGCCACCGGCCGCGCCAGGGCCTGCTGCGCCGGCCGCGACATCGCCGATGCGCAGGCGGTGGCGGCCCGGCTCGGCATTGCCCATTACGTGTTCGATTACGAAAGCCGCTTCCGCGACAGCGTCATCGATCGCTTCGCCGACGAATATGCGCGCGGCCGCACCCCCATCCCGTGCGTCTCGTGCAATCAGAGCGTGAAGTTCACCGACCTGTTGGGTCTCGCCCGGGAGCTCGGCGCCGACTGCCTCGCCACGGGCCATTATGTCCGTCGCCGCGTCGGGCCGAACGGACCGGAGCTGCACCGCGCCGCCGATCCGGCGCGCGACCAGAGCTACTTCCTCTTCGCCACCACCCGCGAGCAGCTCGCCTACCTCCGCTTCCCGCTCGGTGGACTACCCAAGCCGCTGGTGCGCGACATCGCCCGCGACCTCGCCCTCGCCGTCGCCGACAAGCCGGACAGCCAGGACATCTGCTTCGTGCCCAACGGCGACTATGCCGCCGTCGTGGCGAAGGTGAGGCCGGAGGCCGCGCAGCCGGGAGAGATCGTGGACGGCACGGGCCGCGTCCTCGGTCGGCACAAGGGCCTGATCCACTTCACCGTCGGTCAGCGGCGCGGCCTGGAGATCGGCGGCCAGGCCGAGCCGCTCTACGTCGTGCGGCTCGATCCGGAGACGCGCCGCGTGGTGGTCGGTCCAAAGGCGGAGCTGGCCGTCGCGGGAGCGCGGCTCTCGGGAATCAACTGGCTCGGCGAAGGCCAGCGGGATGGACTGGAAGCGAAGGTGCGCTCGATGGCGAAGCCGGCGCCGGCGCGCTTCGACGGCGACGAGCTTCGCTTCGACTCGCCCGAATTTGGCGTCGCTCCCGGCCAGGCGGCCGTGCTGTACGAGGGCACCCGCGTCCTCGGCGGCGGCTGGATCGAGGAGACGGTGCCGGCGGCCCTCACTCCGGCGTAGGGCTCGCAGGCGCGCGAGCGGTCTCTCCCTCCCGGCCTTCCAGAACGATGACGAATCGATAGGCCTGCGTAATGGCCTTGCTCCTGAAATGCGCGTAGCACCACGCCGCGATCACCCATGCGAGCCCCGCCGTCAGCAGGACCACCATCCGGCCGAGATACGCGCCCCAGGCGCCGACCAGCAGGGCGACGAGCATCAGGCTGCGGAAAAGTTTCGAATCGGCTTCGGTGCGGATCACCAGCGCGGCCGCCGTGGGATGGCCGAGCACCAGGCGCGCCCTTGCCCACTGGAAGACGTTGAGGGGAAGTTCACCGCCACGCCTGACCGCCGCCATGTCGCGATCGCATATCGCGCGCGCCGCCTCCAGACACTTGGCCGCATCGCGCCCGACCACGACCGTCGCGGCCGGTATCACCAGCTTGCGGCGAACCCAGCTGACGGACGTCCCGGGATCACCGGCAAGCGGCGATCGCAGCCCATCGTAGCCGCGGTCGAAGGAGGATGCGAAAAGCGACAGCACATGGCCGAGAACGTAGCTTCCCACCACGAAGGCGATCCAGCTCTCGGCTTCTAGGTGGGGTAGGGCCTCGAGCCGGATCCAGCCGGACAGCAGGCCGAGCGAGAAAGCGAATACGGCGCCCGGCAGCAGGACCGAGAAAAAATCGGAGATGCCGATGAAGAATTTCTGTGGCTCAGGCATGCGCTTCCCCCGGAGCTCAGACCATTTCCGGCCTTGTACCACCGCCGCGAGAGGCACGGTAGCCGCCTCCCCGGAGAGTGAGGCGGAGGACGCTTGTCTCTGAACCTATGATCTACATCATTCGGCCGCCTCTGGTCGCCTCGCCAAAAGGTGCTAGGCTGCACGTCGCCGCACCGGGGGCGGCGTGTGCGGGGGACGGGGTGAAGCGGCTCGTTGCGATCGACCTGCCGAGGCGGCTGGCGGCGCGTGTGCCGAGGCCGCTGACGGAAGTGCTGACCGGCGCGGCGATGGTCGTGCTGGTCGGCGGTGCGCGCACGCTGCTCAACCCGCTGATCGGGGAGGGCGTGCCCTTCGCCTTCACCTTTCTCGGGATCGTCCTTGCAACCCTGCTCGCCGGCTGGCGGGCCGGCGCAGTGGCCCTCGTCCTCGGAATCCTCCTGGTCTGGTATTTCATCCTCCCCGAGCGCGGCAGCTTCACGCTCGCGGATCCGGAAATGATCTGGTGGATCGTGCTGACCGCGGGCACGCAGGCGCTGATCGTCTTCTCCCTGGGAGTCTACCAGGCGGAGATGCGGCGGGGGCAGAACGAGCGGACGCGGCGGATCAACTTCCTCGGCCACGCCCTGCGAGAGATGGATCACCGCACCCGCAACAATTTCCAGATCGTCACCAGCCTGCTCCAGCTCCAAGCGAATCGCTCCGCGAGCGACGAGGTCAAGGTGGCGCTGCGCGAGGCGGGTGAGCGTCTGCAGGCAGTGGCGGCGGTCTATGCCGCGCTGGCGCCCAGCAGCCAGGGCCTCGCCGCGGTGCGGCTGCAGGACCAGCTCGAGGAAATTTGCAGCCAGATCCGCCGCGGCATCCTCCCCGACGGCATCGTGCTCACGACCGACCTGGAGCCGATCCTGGTGCCGCACGAGACCGCCGTCGCGATCGGGATCATCGTCAACGAGCTCGTCACCAACGCCTGCAAGCATGCTTTTCCCCAAGGCGGGGGATCGATCGTCGTGCGCTGCGCCCGCGACGGGGACGCCGCCCGCGTGGAGGTCGCGGACGACGGCCGGGGCATGCCGACCGGCGCGGCGCGCAGAACGGGCCTTGGCACGCGCCTGGTCGGTGCCTTCGTCCAGCGCGTGCGCGGCGCCAGCGACGTCCGCTCGTCGGACGCGGGGACGGTCCACATCGTGACGGTGCCCTTGTCGGCGTGAGGCAGGTCAGCGCCGGCATCCTGCTTTACCGCCAGCGGCCGCCCCTCGAGGTGCTGCTGGTCCGTCCCGGTGGCCCGTTCTGGCGCGGCCGCGATGCCGGCGCCTGGATGATCCCCAAGGGCGGCATCGGCGAGGACGAGACGGCACTGGAGGCCGCGGTCCGGGAGTTCGAGGAGGAGCTCGGCGCCGCGCCGATCGGGACGCCGTTGGCGCTCTGCACGGTTCGTCAGAAGGGCGGCAAATGGGTCGAGGCCTTCGCGCTGGAAGGCGATTTCGACCCCGCCACGCTCGCGAGCAACGCCTTCGCGCTCGAATATCCGCCGCGTTCCGGCACCTGGCGGGAATTTCCGGAAGTCGAGGAGGCGCGCTGGTTCGGCATCGACGACGCGCGGACGATGATGCTGCCGAGCCAGCTGCCGATCCTCGATGCGCTGGAGGCCCTGCTCAGTCGGGATCGAACAGGTGCGGGTGCTGGCGGGGCTGGCAGCGCAGATACTGGTTCGGGGCCCTGACCCGTCCGCCCAGCGCCGCCGCGGCGTGCCAGGGCCAGCGCGGGTCGTAGAGCATGCCCCGGGCGAGTGCCACGGCGTCCGCGTCTCCGGTCGAGACAATCGCCTCGGCCTGCTCGAAGCCCGTGATCAGCCCCACCGCCACCACCGGAATGCCGACCGCCTGCTTGACCGCTCGGGCGAGTGGCACCTGGTAGGAGGGGCCGACCGGGATCTTCTGGGCCGGCGTCAGGCCGCCCGAGGAGACGTGGATCGCCGCGCAGCCCCGCGCTTCCAGCGTGCGGGCGAAGGCGATGGTCTGATCGACATCCCACCCGCCCTCGGCCCAGTCGGTGCCGGAGACGCGCATGCTGACCGGCCTCTCCGCCGGAAAGGCCGCCCGCACCGCGTCGAACACCTCGAGCGGGAAGCGCAGGCGATTTTCCAGGCTGCCGCCATATTCGTCCTCGCGGCGGTTGGAGAGCGGCGAGAGGAACTGGTGGAGGAGATAGCCGTGGGCACCGTGGAGCTGGATCGCGTCGAGGCCGAGCCGGGCGGCCCGCTGGGCGGCGGCCACGAAGCCGTCGCGGATGCGGGCGAGGCCGTCGCGGTCGAGCGCCTCCGGCGGGTTCTCGCCCTCCAGGAACGGTACCGCCGACGGCGCCACGGTCTGCCATCCCTGCGGCTCCGAGGGCGGGATCTGCGCGCCGCCTTCCCAAGGCACATGTGTGGAGGCCTTGCGGCCAGCATGGCCGAGCTGGATGCCGACCGGGATGTCGGACCACCGCCGCACGCTCTCCAGCACCCGCGCCAGAGCCGTCTCGTTGGCGTCTGACCACAAGCCCAGGTCGTCCGGCGAGATGCGCCCCTCCGGCGTCACAGCCGTCGCCTCGAGCATCAGCAGGGCCGCGCCCGACAGAGCTAGGTTGCCGAGGTGGATGAGGTGCCAGTCGGTGGCGCTGCCTTCCCCGTCGGCGGAATATTGGCACATCGGCGCGATGACGATGCGGTTCGAAAGGGTGAGGCCGCCGACGGCGAGCGGAGCGAAGAGGGCGCTGGACATCGGGGGCAGTTAGGGCCCGAAGGCCGGCTTACAAGTGGAAGGTGCCTTCGATCACGGTGACGCAACGGCCGCCGAGGACGACCCGTTCCCCGGCGCGGCGGCAGCGCACCGTCCCGCCGCGTCGGCTCGCCTGCCAGGCGGTGAAGCTGTCGCGCCCCAGCCGCTCGGACCAGAAGGGGGTGAGGGCGGCGTGGGCGGAGCCGGTCACCGGATCTTCGTCGACTCCCCAGGCGGGGACGAACACGCGGCTGGCGACGTCGTGACCGCCCTCGCAGCGGGCGGTGACGATCGCCATCAGGTCGATCTTCCGGAGGGCCGCCATGTCCGGCGCGCAGGCCCGCACCGCCGCCGCGTCGGGAAGCAGGATGACGGCGGTCGCTTCCGTCCCCTTGTAGCTGACGTAGGTCTCCGCCGTCGGCGTGCCGAGCGCGTCGAGCAGGCCCGGATAGTCCTCGCGCCGGACCAGGGTCTCGGGGAGGTCGAGCGTCAGCGCGTCGCCGTCGCGCCCGACTTCGAGGATGCCGGAGCGGACGGTGCGGAAGCGGATCCGCTCGCCCTCGATCAGCACGTGGCCGCTCGCGAGGGTCGCATGGCCGCACAGCGCGACTTCGGTCGTCGGCGTGAACCAGCGCAGCTCGTAATCCGCCTCGGCGTCGGCGCAGGGGACGGTGAAGGCGGTCTCGGAGAGGTTGTTCTCGGCCGCGATGGCCTGCATCGTCGCCTCCGGCAGCCACGTCTCGAGCGGCATCACCGCGGCCGGGTTGCCGGAGAAGGGCCGGTCGGCGAAGGCGTCGACCTGGACGATGCGATAGGCGGTCATGTCTCCTCCTGGACCTGGCTGAGGAGGTCGGTCTCGACGAGGGCGTTCCCGGGATGGTCGACATGGCCTTCGGGATCGGGGTGGATCAGCACCTCGCAGCCGGGGAATTCGGCCTCGAGCTTGTGCTCGACCTCGTCCATCACCTTGTGGACCTCGGCGACGGTCATGTTCGGGTCGACCCAGACGTGGAACTGGACGAAGTCGTGCATGCCGCTCGAGCGCGTCCGGAGGTCGTGGAGGCCCTTCAGCTCCGGATGGCGGGCGGCGACCTCGATGAAGCGGCGGCGCTTCTCCTCGGGCCACTCCTTGTCCATCAGCTGGTCGATGGCGCGGCTGGATGCCTTCCAGGCCCCCCAGGCGAGCCACAGAGCGATCGCGAAGCCGAACACCGGGTCCGCGCCGGTGAGGCCGAGATATTGTTCGGCCACCAGCGCGACGATGACCGAGCCGTTGAGCAGCAGATCGCTCTGGTAGTGGACATAGTCGGTCTCGATCGCGACGGAACCGGTGCTGGCGATCACCCGGCGCTGGTAGGCGACGAGGAGCAGGGTCGCGGCGATGGCGAGGATCGAGACGGCGATGCCGTATTCGGCATGCGCGGTCACCTCGCCATGGACGAGGCGGTCGACCGCCCGCCAGCCGATGCCGACGGCGGAGAAGGTGATGATGCCGACCTGGAACAGGGCCGCGAGCGCTTCCGCCTTGCCGTGGCCGAACCGGTGGTCGCGGTCGGCCGGCGTCGCGGCGAGCCGGACGCCGTAGAGGGTGATCAGCGAGGCGATCAGGTCGAGGCCGGTATCGGCGAGCGAGCCGAGCATTGCGATCGACCCGGTCCGCCACGCGGCATAGCCCTTGAGCAGGAGCAGGAAGGTCGCCATCGACACGCTGGCAAGCGCCGCCCGGCGCGTCAGGTCGGCGTGAGCCTGGTGGCGGGCGTGGACATCGCTCACGGGTAGAGCAGCCCGTCGCGCCACCCGCCGCCGTCGCGGGTGAACAGGCGCCGCTCGTGGAGCCGATGGGGCCGGTCGGTCCAGAATTCGATCCGCTCGGCGACCAGGCGCCAGCCCGACCAGCGCGCCGGCCGCGGCACCTCCTGTCCCTCGAAGCGGGCGCGGACGGCTTCGTAGCGGGCCTCGAAGGCGGCGCGGGAGTCGAGCGGGCGGGATTGATCCGAAGCCCAGGCGCCGAGCTGGGAATCGCGGCCGCGGCTGGCGAAATAGGCGTCGGCTTCCCCCTCGCTCACTGCTTCGACCCGCCCCTCGATCCGCACCTGCCGCCGCAGCGACTTCCAGTGGAAGAGCAAAGCCGCGCGGGGACTGGCGGCGAGCTCGGCGCCCTTGCGGCTGTCGAGGTTGGTATAGAAGAGGAAGCCGCGAGGATCGTGGCCCTTCATCAGCACCATCCGGACGGACGGACGGCCGTCGGCGTCGACGGTGGCGAGGGCCATCGCCGTCGGGTCGTTCGGCTCCGCCTCCCGCGCCTCGGTGAGCCAGGCGTCGAACAGCGCGTCGGGGTCGTCGGCCATGCCGGCCCTTTGCCGCCGCGAAGCCGCCGGCACAAGCGTCGATGCGGCCCCGTCAGGAGACGAAGGGCCGCTCGCCGAGCGGGACGACCGTCCGCCCCCAGGTGGCGTTGGTGACGAGGCCGAAGCTGCCGTACATCGCCATGAGCCCGGTCAGCAGGCCGAGCCACCCGCCTGCCTGGGTAAGGCCGGGCTGCTTCATGATCGCGCCGAGGCCGAGCAGGGCGAAGGTGATCCACAGCGCAAGGAAGATCAGGAACAGGATCTTCGGCAGCCGGAAGGTGGCGATCCAGAGATAGAAAGTGAGCAGGCCCCACAGCAGCAGCGCGACGCCCACCGTCGGCCCCGGCTGGGAGAGATCGACGATTCCGGTCTTGGCGAAGATGAGGAGGAACGCAAACCACCACCAGAAGGCGCCGTAGGAGAGGAAGGCGGTGGTGCCGAAGGTGTTGCCGAGGCGGAATTCCATGAGGCCCGCGACGATCTGGATGAGGCCGCCATAAGCGAGCGCCAGCGGCACGACCACGCCTTCCCCGCCGACGGGGAGCAGGCCTGCGTTGATCAGGCTGAGCAGGACCGTCGTCAGCCCGAAGCCGACGAGGCCAAGGGCGGCGGGATTGGCGGGCGCCGGATCGATATCGGCCATGTGAGTGTCCCCCCTGTCGATGCGAGGGCAGGCTGGCCGCCAAGGCGGCGGCGTGTCAAGCGGGACCCTCGTCGCGAGTTCGCTCTCTTCGCACCGAGGCCTAAAGCCGTTCGGGCTGAGCCTGTCGAAGCCCTGCTTTTCTTGTCTGGAGCTGGAGCGAAGGACAGGGCTTCGACAAGCTCAGCCCGAACGGTTTCCCGAAATCCCGTGGTCGAGCCTAAATCCCGCAGCGGCGGCGGAAATCGGCGACGGCGGCGGCGCGGGCCGCGAGGCTGGCGCGAGTCGCATGCAGGGCGGGTGCCGGCTTCAGCAGCGCGTCGAGCTCGCGGAGCAGGTCCGCCTTGCCGAGCGGCTTGCGCCACGCCCATTCGTTGCGGTTGTGGAAAGGCGCGGCGTCCGCTGTGCAGGTGGCGTCGCAGGCGACGCGATGGAAGCCGCGCTTCGTCCAGTGGCTGTCCGGCAGCTCGCCGGCCATGCCCTCGCGGTCGTCGTCATATTCGCGCGCGTAGAAGCGGTCGGAATGTGGCACGCAGCGGTAGCTTGCCGTCAGCAGCGGCGCCTCGCCGCCTTCGCCGAGGATCAGCGCGACATAGCCGTCTTCGACGGCGACCTTCGATACCAGGACGGTCGCCGGTACCGCCGCGAGCGCGGTGGTGGACAAGGCGAGAGCGGCCAGAGCGATCTTCGTCATGACGTTCCCCCAACTGCCGAGACCCGCTCGATAGCAGAGCCCTTTCCTTCAGCCGAGCTTGAACAGCGCGCGCTCCGCGTCGACGGCGTCGCGGATGAAGCGGACCACCGCCCGGATCCGCGCCAGCTCGGCGAGGTCCTGGTGGACGATGAGCCAGAGGCTGCGGGTCAGCGCGATCGCGTCCGGCAGGATGCGGACCAGCCGCGCATCGCCGGCGGCAAGGAAGGCCGGGAGGACGCAGAGGCCCGCGCCGGCGACGGTGGCGCGCAGCTGGGCGACGAGGTTCGAGCTTTCGAGGGCGGTGCACCCCTCCGGCGCGACCTGACGGACGAAATCGAGCTCCGGGAAGTGGAGCAGGTCTTCTATGTAGGTGACGAAGCGATGACCCTTGAGGTCGACGGCGCCGGCTATGGGCGGGTGAGCCGCGAGATAGGTGGGGGCCGCGTAGAGGCCGAGATCGTAATCGATGAGGCGGCTGACGGTGAGCCGACCGTCCTGCGGCCGGGAGACCGAGATCACCACGTCGGCGTCGCGCTTCGCCAGGCTGAACGTGGCGGCCGCGGCGACGAGCTGGACGCGCAGCTGCGGCCAGGTCTCGGTGAGGCGGCCGATGCGCGGGGCGAGGAACCAGCTGCCGAAGCCCTCGGGCGAGCCGATGCGGACGGTCCCGGCGACGTTCGCCGCGGTGCCGCCGACCGTTTCGGCCGCGCCGATCGCGAGCCGCTCCATCTCCTCGGCCATCGGCACCAGCCGCGTGCCTTGCTCGGTCAGCGTGTAACCGGTTGGCGCCCGATCGAAGAGCTTGGCCCCGAGGCCATGCTCGAGCGCGGCGATCCGCCGCGACAGCGTCGAATGGTCTAGTCCCAGGCGGGTGGCGGCGGCCGTCAGCCGACCCGTCCGGGCGACGGCGAGGAAGGCGCGCAGATCGTTCCAGTCGAAGTCGGCCATCGCGGCGCCTCCCGGGAGGTATGCGGAAATCCGCACAACGATTTCGGCATCTTCCCGATGGAACCGTGCCGCTGCTTATGAGAGAGGGGATCACCCCATTCAAGAGGAAGCCACCCATGTTCACGGCTGAAGCAGCCGCGGGCCACGCCGAGCTAGAGTGCAGCGCTGCGCCGCAGAATGAGCATTTCCGCACGCCCACGGATCCGGAAGCCGGCTGGGCCGCGCGCAACCCGGACCGGGCGATGCTGTTCCTCTTCGTTACCCCCCGCGAATGCGGCGCGGTCGAGGAGCTGATGGCGCTGTAGGCGCCGCGGACGCCAATCGGTCTCCGGTTACCGCGGCGAAGGCCGGGGTCTCCCTGGGGGAGGCGCCGGCGCCCTTTCGGGGACGAGGTCCCCGCTTCCGCCGGGCCGCCGACTGTTGCTAAGGGCGGGCATGGCCGAGACTCCGACAAACCCCGTCTTCAAGCTCCCCGAGAGCATCCCCAGCCCATCCGAAATCGCCGACGCCTGGAGCCAGGTCGTCGCCAATGCGATCAAGCTTGCCGGAACGACGGTCGAGCGCGCCGCCGATCCGCACGCGCCGCAGGCCTACGACCCCGCCGCGCCGGCGCGCGCGTTCGGCGCGTTTGCCGCCCACCTTTTCACCCACCCGCACGAGTTGGTCCGCGCCCAGCAGAAGGCCGCCGCCGACTGGATGGCGCTGTGGGGCCAGGCGGCCGCCCGCGCCGCCGGCGCGAAGCCCGAGCCGGTCGCGGAGCCGCAGCGGGGCGACCGCCGGTTCAGCGACCCCGCCTGGTCGGACGAGCCGGTCTTCGATTACCTGAAGCAGGCCTATCTGCTGACCGCGCGGCGGGCGATGGAGCTGGTCGAAGGCTCCGACCTCGACGCGGCGACGCGGACCCGGGTCGAATTCTTCACCCAGCAATATCTGAACGCCTTGTCGCCCGCGAACTTCGCCTTTTCGAACCCGGAGGCGATCCGGCGGGCGATCGACACCGGATCGATCAGCCTTCTCTCGGGCCTCGCCAACCTGCTCGCCGACGCCGCCGAGGATGGCGGGCTGGTGCGCCGGCGGGCCGAACGCGAGTTCGAGCTCGGGGTCGACATCGCGGCGACTCCTGGGAGCGTGGTCTTCCAGAACGAACTGATGCAGCTCATCCAATATGCGCCGGCGACGGACGAAGTGTACCGGCGGCCGGTCCTCTACGTGCCGCCGCTCGTCAACAAATATTATCTGCTCGACCTCCAGCCCAAATCGAGCCTGATCCGCTGGCTCGTCGAGCAGGGCCATACCGTGTTCGTCATCTCCTGGGTCAATCCGGGCCCGGACCTCGCCGACAAGGACATCGAAGACTATATCGCGCTCGGCCCGGTGGCCGCGCTCGATGCGATCGAGCGGGCGACGGGCGAGCGCAGCGTCGACCTGTTCGGCTTCTGCATGGGCGGGACGCTCGTCGGCATTGCCCTCGCGTGGCTCGCGGCGAAGGGTCAGGGCGACCGCGTCGCTTCGGCGACCACTATCGGCACCCTGTTCGACTTCTCCGAGCTCGGCACCTGGGCGACCTTCACCGAGCCCGAGCAGCTGCGCGCCATGGAGCGGCATCTGCTCCACAAGGGCTTCATGGCCGCGCAGGACCTCCAGGCGCTCTTCTCGGCGGTCCGGGCGAACGACCTCATCTGGTCGTCGGTGGTCAACCACTATCTGCTCGACAAGGAGGCGCCGCCCTCCGACATCCTCTACTGGTTCGCCGACGGCGCCCACATCCCGCGCGCTTTCCTGCTCAGCTGGGCCCACGACATCCTGCGCGACAATGCGTTGACGCGGGCCGGCGCGCTGCAGCTCGGCGGCGTGCCGATCGACCTCGGCGCGGTGAAGACGCCGCTCACCGCCATCAGCCTCAAGGACGACCACGTCTCCGCCTGGAACGCCACCTATGAAAGCGCGAGGCTGTTCGGCGGCCCAGTGCGCTTCCTGTTGGGCGGCAGCGGCCACAATGCCGGCGTCATCAACCCGCCCGCGGCGAACAAGCACGGCTACTGGGTCAACGACGCCCTGCCGGAGACGCCGGAAGCCTGGCTGGAAGGCGCCGAGAAGCGCGACGGCAGCTGGTGGCCCTATTGGCAGGGCCTGCTCAGCGAGGGCGGCAAGGGGGAGAAGGTCCCGGCGCGGGTGCCCGGCGCGGGTGGGCTCAAGGCAATCGAGCCGGCGCCCGGGAGCTACGTGCGGAATCGCGGATAGGTCGCGCAGCAGGGAAGGCGGCAAGAGTCGCTGACAACTCCCTCTCCCCGCCGGGAAGAGGGCATATTGCCGTCGCTCGACCGGCGCGGTCTATTTCGGCTTGCGGAACCGGTAGATGAACTGGTCGGTCTTGCCGCGGATGCCGGTTTCGATGACGCGTTGGCTGTGGTCGTCGGCCGCGTGGCGGAGGAGGGGGCTTTCGGCCTCGAAGCGGAAGCCGGCGGCTTCGACTTCCTGGCGCACCGTCGCCCCCTCGATGCGGTGGAGGGTGTTGGTGACGGTGGCGCCGACGCCCTTGCCCGCTTCATGGTCGACGATGAAATAGGTGCCGCCGGGCTTCAGCGCCTTGAAGGCGGCGGCGTTGATGATCCCCGCCGCGTCCCGGTCGCCGACTTTGACGTTTTTGAAGTCGTGATAGTTGAGCGTGGTCCAGACCATGTCGACCGGCTCCGGCACGGCGATGGTGCCGGGCGGCGAGACCGCGATCTTCACGTTGGGCTTGGCATCCGCGATCGCTTTGAGCGCCGGCGTCTCCTGACGGGCGATCGCGTAGACCACGCCCTTGGGGCCGACGGCGCCGGAGAGGATGCGCGTGAAATAGCCGCCGCCGGGGGCGAGCTCGGCGATCTTGGCGCCGGGTCTGACGCCGGCGAAGGCGACGACTTCGGCGGGCCTGCGGTCGGCGTCGCGGGCCTTGTCGGCATCCGGCCGCGCCGAGTCGGCGAGGACGGCCCTCCAGTCCGTCTTCGGCGAAGCGACCGCCGCCGCGCAGGCGAGCGCCGTCGCGCCCAGGGCCGCCAGGGACGTGATCCGCATAAATTCTCCTCTTCCTGTCGTTGCGCAGGCGTTACCACGCCGGCGGCTTCCATAACAACGACGCGTCTGCCATCCCCGGGCGGGAGATGGGCGAGAGGGTGACGATCTCCGGCGGCTGCCATTGCCGCGCCGTGCGGTTCGAGGCCGATGTGCCGCGGGCGGTGGAGGCGCTTTCCTGCAACTGCTCGATCTGCGCGGCGACGGGGTTCCTGCACCTCATCGTGCCGCACGGCGATTTCCGCCTGCTCTCGGGCGAGGATGCCTTGACCAGCTACCGCTTCGGCACCGGGGCGGCGAACCACCTGTTCTGCGCGGTCTGCGGCATCAAGAGCTTCTACCAGCCGCGCTCGCACCCGCATGCCTGGAGCGTGAACGTGAATGCGCTTGACGAGCCCGGTTCGCTCGTCGTGACGGTCACCCCGTTCGACGGCCGCAACTGGGAGCAGGCCAAGGCGGCGCTGGACGGCTGAGCGGAACGGGGCGCGGCCGCCGCGGTTGTCGCGTGGTAAGGGAGCGCCATGCCGGACTTAGCCGCGCTCAGGGAGAGGATGGTCGAGGAGCAGCTCCGCGGCCGTGGCATCGCCGACCGCCGCCTTCTCGACGCCTTCCGCGCGGTGCCGCGCGAGCTGTTCGTGCCCGAGGCGGAGCGCGACTTCGCCTACGCGGATGGGCCGCTGCCGATCGCCGCGGGTCAGACCATCTCGCAGCCCTATATCGTCGCGCTGATGATCGAGGCGGCGCGGGTGCGCCCGGGCGCGCGCGTGCTCGAGATCGGCGCCGGCTCGGGCTACGCGGCGGCGGTTCTCAGCCGGATCGCCGACCAGGTCGTGGCGGTCGAGCGGCACGCCGAGCTCGCCGCCGCGGCGCGGGAGCGGCTCGCCGCGCTCGGTTACGGCAACGTCCGCGTCGTCGCGGCCGACGGCAGCGCCGGCCTCCCGGACGAGGGCCCGTTCGAGGCGATCCTCGCCGCCGCCAGCGGCCGCCACGTTCCGCAAGCGCTCGTCGACCAGCTCGCCGTCGGCGGCATTCTCGTCATGCCGCTCGGCGAACCCGACACCGTCCAGACCCTCGTCAAGGTGACCCGCACGTCCGAAACCGATACCGAGCGGGAGGATCTCGGCCCCGTCCGTTTCGTGCCGCTCATCGGCGAGGAAGGCTGGCGCGAACCGGCCGGGGCTGACCCGCTCCCGGCGCTGATCGCCGCCGCGGCCGAGCCGCTGCCCGACCTCGCGAGCGCTGCCTTCGGGGCGGTGTTCGACCGATTCGGCGACGCGCGGGTGGTGCTGCTCGGCGAGGCGAGCCACGGCACCAGCGAATTCTACCGCGCCCGCGCCGCGATCACCCGACGGCTGATCGAGGAGCACGGCTTCTCGATCGTCGCCGTCGAGGCCGACTGGCCGGACGCCGCGACGATCGACCGCTACGTCCGCCACCGCGCCCGCCGCGAGGGCGAGGACGCGGCATTCGAGCGCTTCCCGACCTGGATGTGGCGCAACGAGGAGGTCGACGCCTTCATCCGCTGGCTGCGGCGCCGCAACGAGGGGCGCGCCTACGAGGCCATGGCCGGCTTCTACGGCCTCGACCTCTACAATCTGGGCGGCTCGATCCGCGCCGTGCTCGATTTCCTGGCGGAAGCGGATCCGGAAGCGGCGAAGCTGGCGAAGCGGCGCTACGCCTGCCTCGCCCCGTGGAGCCGGGACCCGGCGGCTTATGGGCGCCTGGCGATCAGCGAGGGTTATGGCCGCTGCGAGGCCGGCGCCGTCCAGATGCTCAAGGCGCTGCTCGACCGTCGCATGGACTGCCTGGGCGAGGAATGCGACGAGTGGCTCGACGCCGCCGCCAACGCCCGGCTGATCGCCAATGCCGAACGTTATTACCGGGTCATGTACGAAGGCGCGGCGGAGAGCTGGAACCTGCGCGATACGCACATGTTCGAGACGCTTTGCCAGATCCTCGACGCGAAGGGGCCCGGCGCGAAGGCGGTGGTCTGGGCCCACAACAGCCATGTCGGCAACGCCCGCTTCACGGAAATGGGCGAAGTGCGCGAAGAGGTCAATATTGGCCAACTCGCCAAGCAGAAGTTCGGAGAGCAGGCGCGGCTGATCGGCTTCGGCACCCATACGGGCACCGTCGCCGCCGCCGACGACTGGGACGAGCCGATGGCGGTGAAGCAGGTGCGGCCGTCGCTTCCCGACAGCTACGAGCGGATGTGCCACGACGCGGGCGTGCCGCGCTTCCTTCTCGACCTGAGGCAGGAGAGGATCCCCGCCGAGCTGGAGCAGGCGCTGATGCGCCCGCGCCTCGAGCGGTTCATCGGCGTCATCTACCGGCCGGAGACCGAACGCTGGAGCCATTATGCCGAAGCGACCCTGCCGCGGCAGTTCGACGCCTGGGTCTGGTTCGACGAAACCGAGGCCGTGCGCCCGCTCGCGGGCGAGCAACGCCCCGGCGACGACGCGACCTATCCGTTCGGTTTGTAACGGAACGCAGACTCGCCCCGCCGGTTTAACCCGTATCAAGTAACGGGAGTACCGAAGATGGGCGAGATCAAGGACCGCATCAAAGGCAATATCAACCAGGCCGTCGGCGGCATGAAGCAGCAGAGCGACGACCCCGCCGTGCGCGAGGAAGGCGACGCCCAGAAGCTGAAGGGCACCGGCCAGGACCTCAAGGGCAAGGTCAAGGGCATCATCAACGGGCTGTGAGCGCGTGGCAGGGGACACGTACTCGTACGTGTCCCCATTCCTCGCCCCGGACTAAAGGGACTCGTACAAGTACATGTCCCTACCTCTCCGTCCGCTGTGGGATGTCCTCGCCTTCGCCGAAGAATTCCAGCGCGGCGGAGTTGAGGCAGTAGCGCAGGCCCGTCGGCGGCGGGCCGTCGGGGAAGACGTGGCCCAAATGGCCGTCGCAGCGGGCGCAGCGTATCTCGGTGCGGACCATGCCGTGGCTGCGGTCGACGATCTCGCTGATGTGGTCGGTGTCGAATGGCCGGGTGAAGCTCGGCCAGCCGGTGCCGCTCTCGAACTTCCCCTCGGACCGAAACAGCGGCAGGCCGCAGAGGCGGCAGGCATAGAGGCCGGCCGCCTTGTTGTTGAGCAAGGTGCCGCAGAACGGCCTTTCCGTGCCATGGTCGAGGATCACCTGCCGCTCCTCGGGCGTCAGCGCCCGCGCATAAGCCTCGCGCGTCTCTGGGCTCAGCGGGGTGAGGTCGTAGCCGGAGCGGGATTTGGCGGCGGCCGTCATGTGCGTCTCCTTCATCGGAGCCGCATGTAGTGCGTGCACGCCGGCGCTCAACCGGCGCGCGGCCTCCAGGCGGCCATCACCCGCTCGGTCATCGCCGCGCAATCGGCCCCGGCGAACGGGAAGGTGCCGGTCAGCGCCGCCTTCACGTCCGGCGCGAGCGCCTGCTGAAGCCGACGGCGGGCGCGCAGGTGGCGCGTTTTGACGGTCGCGGGGAGGATGGCAAGCGCCTCGGCCGTGTCCTCGACGCTCAATCCCTCGACGTCGCGCAGCACGAACACTTGGCGGAAGGCATCGGGGAGGGCGGCGATCGCCTGTTCGAGCAGCGCTCGCAACTGCGCCTGGGCGAGGGCGGCGTCGGGCGCCGGGGAGGAGGACGAGCCGCGCATCAGCTTCTCCCGATATTCGTCGAGGTGGACGACCGAGCCCGCGTCGAGACGGGCGCGGCGACGGGTGGCGGCGCGGGCGCGGCCCACCGCCTCGTTGATGACGATGCGGGTCAGCCAGGTGGAGAGAGCCGAGCGCCCTTCGAACGTGCCGATCGCGGCGAACGCGCGCGCATAAGCGGCCTGCACCGCATCCTCGGCCTCTTCGCGATTCCTGAGCACCGACCAGGCGGCGCGGAACAGGCGCTGGTTGTTGCGTTCGGTGACGAGCCGGGCGGCGGCGCCGTCGCCGGCGGCGATCCGCGCGGCGAGGGCGGTGTCGCAGAGGGCGTGGAGGTCGAGAAGGGCAGTTGCGGCCATGGTCGTCCTCTCCGAAGCTAGCGGCGGCCGCCGATCGATTCCACATGGTCGCGGCGGACATGTCCGTTGGATGCCGCGGCCGCGAACGGGTTCCCGACGGACGGGCCGTTCCTTCGGGCGGGCCCGTCGGCTAGGGCGCCGGCATGGCGATCAGGACGGCGTTGATCGGGCGGGGCCTGGGCGGGAGCGTGTTCCATGCGCCGCTGGTCCGCGCCTGCGCGGGCCTCGAGCTGACGCGCTGGGTCGGGGCCGCCGACGCGCAAGCGGCCGCGACCGCGCCGGACGTCGAGCTGGTCGTGATCGCGACGCCCAATGCATTCCATTTTCCGCTGGCGCGGGCGGCGCTGGAGGCGGGCAAGCATGTCGTCGTCGACAAGCCGTTTACCGTCACGCTGTCAGAGGCGGACGGACTGATCGCGCTGGCGGCGGCGCGGAAGCGGGTGCTCACCGTCTTCCACAACCGGCGCTGGGACGGGGATTTCCTGACCGTGCGCAAGCTGCTGCCGCGGCTGGGCACGGTGCGGCTGTTCGAGGCGCATTGGGACCGGTTCCGGCCGGCGATCAAGCCCGGATGGCGCGAGGTCCCGGCCGAGGGGGCGGGCTTGCTCGCCGACCTCGGGCCGCATCTGGTCGACCAGGCGCTGCTGCTGCTCGGGACGCCGGAGGCGCTCTCTGCGGAGCTGCTGGCGCAGCGGCCGGAGGCCCGGGTCGACGACTATTTCGAGCTGCGGCTCCATTATGGAACGACGCGGGCGGTGCTCGGCGCCTCGACCCTCGTCGCCGCTCCGCGACCGCGCTTTGCCGTGCACGGCGATGGCGGGAGCTTCGTCAAGCACGGCCTCGACCCGCAGGAGGCGGCGCTGAAGGCCGGCGCCGACCCGCGGGACGCCGGGCTGGATCCCATGACGGGCACGCTGACCCTGGCGGACGGCGCCTGCGAGCCGGTGCCGGGGGAGCCCGGCAATTACCTCGCTTTCTACGAGGCGGTAGGCGCGGCGGTGCGCGGCGAGGGGCCCGTGCCGGTCGACCCCGCCGACGCGCGCGAGGGGCTGCGGATCCTCGAGCTCGCCCGCACGTCGGCGCGGGCGGGGCGGGTCGTGCCGGTCTAGGGGCGCCAGTTCCCGGGCAGGGTGCGCGCGGGCACCCGCACGGTGACGGTTTCGCCGATGTCGCGCGCCGACTTGCCGAGCATCACCCGATACTCTCCGCCTGCGATATGCCACTGCCCGCGCGAGAAGGTGGCGAGGAGGCGCGGGTCGATCGTCACCGCGAGGGCTTGCGAAGCGCCGGGCGCGAGGGCGACCTTGCTGAAGCCGGCGAGGCGCTTGGGCGCTTCCCAGCCCGCGCCGGCCGGGCCCGCGACATAGACTTGCGGAACGTCGCTTCCCGCCCGGCTCCCGGCGTTGCGGACGCGGAAGCTGACGGCGATGCGGCCGTCCCGCAGCGTCGCGGTGAGCCCGCCATGCGCGAACGTCGTGTAGGAGAGGCCATGGCCGAAGGAATAGAGCGGGTCGAGATGCCTTGCGTCGAACCACTTGTAGCCGACGGCGGCGCCTTCGCTGTAGTCGATGGCGAACGGCTCGCCCTCGCGAAGGCCGCCGCCCGGGAGCGCCGGGCGGGGGAGCTGGCTCTCGTCGCGGGCGAAGGTGACCGGGAGGCGGCCGGAGGGGTTGGCGCGGCCGGTCAGGAGGTTGGCGATCGCCTCGCCGCCGGCCGTGCCCGGATACCAGGCTTCGAGGATGGCGCCGACGCGGCCCGCCCAGGGAAGGGCGACCGGGCCGCCGGTCTCGAGCACCGCGACCGTCTTCGGGTTGGCGGCGGCAACGGCCTCGACGAGGGCGTCCTGGTTGCCGGAGAGACGATAGGGGACGTCGAACGCCTCGCCCGCCCATTGCGTCAGGAAGACGAGAGCGACGTCGGCGCCCCGCGCGGCGGCCGCGGCCGCGGCGGGGTCGCCGCCGTCGACATAGCTGATGTCGGCGCCGGGCATGAGCGCCTTCAGCGCGCGGAGCGGCGCGCTCGGATAGTACATGACTGGCCCGGGCCAGCCGGTCGGGGCGAGGCCGGGGACGGCATTGCCGCCGACCGGATAGACCAGCGACGAGCCGCCGCCGGCGAGCACCCCGGCGTCGGCATGGCCGCCGATGACGACGATCCGCTTCGCGTGCGGCGAGAGGGGAAGGACATTGTGCTCGTTCTTGAGCAGCACCGCGCCTTCCTCGGCGTCGGTGCGGCTGACCGCGGCGTGGGCGGCGAGGTCGATCGGGCCGGGTGCGACGGGACGATCGAACAGGCCATGGGCGAACATCGCCCGCAGGATCCGGCCGGCCATGGCATCGAGCCGCGCCTTGGGGACGCGGCCGGCGGCGATGGCGGCCTTGAGCGGCGCGCCGAAATAGGGCTCCTTGTCGAACGGGAAACCGCTGTCCTGGTCGAGGCCGGCACTGGCGGCGGCCTCGGTGCTGTGGGTTGCGCCCCAGTCCGACATGACGAATCCCTTCGCGCCGAAATCGCCGCGCAGCACGTCGATCAGCAGCCAGCGATTCTCGCAGGCATGGGTGCCGTTCACCTGGTTGTACGAGCACATGATCGAGCCCGGGTCCGACCGCTCGATCGCGAACTGGAAGGCGAGCAGGTCCGACATGCGCGCCGCCTCCGGCGCGATGCGGGCGTCATGATAGTCGCGCCCCGTCTCGAGGTCGTTGAGGGCGTAATGCTTGACGGTCGAGATGATCGCATTCGACTGGATGCCCGCAATCTGGGCGCCGACCATCGTCCCGGCCAGCAAAGGGTCCTCGCCGCCATATTCGAAATTGCGGCCGTTCCTGGGGTCGCGCACGAGGTCGACGCCGCCGGCGAGCATCACGTTGAAGCCCGACGCGCGCGCTTCGGCCCCGATCATCCGCCCGCCGGCGAAAGCGGTGACGGGGTTCCAGGTGGCGGCGGTCGCCATGCCGGAGGGCAGGGCGGTGCGCTCGCGCTTGTGCCTGGCGCCGCCCTGGCTGGCGACGCCGACGCCCGCGTCGGTCTGCCATTGCGGG